>Ga0207657_10000193_pt1 | contig 63264 bp, 50 predicted proteins | sample KBSC33metaG_FD_184316 | JGI IMG/M metagenome (GOLD analysis project Ga0207657, IMG submission 184316) | Corn rhizosphere microbial communities from Kellogg Biological Station, Michigan, USA - KBS C3-3 metaG (SPAdes) (version 2) | ecosystem: Host-associated > Plants > Roots > Rhizosphere > Soil ...
AAAAAGCCCCGGTTGCTGTAGTCTGCCAATCCCTTTCCCTGGGTCGCCCGGTCACCCGGGGTCGTGCTCCAGTAATCGGTGTACCTCGCAAAAGTAGGGATCGGGTAAGCCGCAAGTGGAAAAGCCTGATTCAAAATATCAAGCGTTGTATGGAAGGGCGCAAGCGAATTGAAGTTGCGCTGAGTAAGGGCTCGAGCATTTATGTATTTCTCATAGACGCTGGTATGCCCACCAAGGCAGACGCGTGAAGTCGGACAAAGCTGCCCGGAATGCGCCTCGTTTCGAGTGTGCTGCGGCTGCGCCATGTCTTGATTTAAGTGCAGCACATCTCCCAGAGCTCGAAACGCCGTGCTCCAATACGCCTGCCGCCATTGCTGCTTTATTACCAAGTCCTTTCCGTTTGAAAAATCAACGTAGCCGTCCCCATTGTCGGACATTAATGTAAGTGCGCGGAACATAGCTTCCCGTGCATCAACCACCGTGAATGAATTGCGACGCAGCAACTCGGGCGCATTGGGGTCGCCAAAGCTGTCTTTGCTACCAATTGCCCAATCGGGGTTCGTATGCACGTCCGAATCGAGGGGAAGAAGATACGGAGACGTTAACGGTCGGTTATATGCCGGATCGTAGAAATGATGCAGCGGTCTACGCAATCCAGGAGCTACATCTTGGGGCGTGGCGGGATCTTCAGTCGGATTGTCATCCTCTCGAATCGCTCCATACATTAGCCAAACTTTCGCCGGAGTTTGAGAAGCGGGCGACTTAAATAGATTCGCCAAGATCCGCTTTTCGAACAACTGAGAAGAGCGCATGAACTCTGGAGTTCCAGCTGCCGTATGGACGCCTTCGAAATATTGCTCATCGGAGCCAAATGGAGCAAACGTGTTCAAACCCAACGTGCGGGAGATAAGATCCGCGGTTCCGCCAGAACTCGAAAAGAGGGATGCGTCATACGCCATGCTCGTGAGAAGCGCGTGAGTTGCTTGCTCGTAGGCAGCGGCGTTTGACGATAGCGCGCCCAGCAGTGTGAGAAGTAGGTGCAGCTTGCTCATCTCAAATGCTCCTGAATAAACGCCTTTACTTCGGCGTCGCGACTTGGGCCATTGGGATCGAACGCGAGCGCGGCGTACGCCATCTGTAAGGCGAATGCGTTCAAGCTGTTAATCTGCGCCGTCGATCTCGCAACGCCTCGCGCTTCCTCGTAGATGGCCCGGAGCATCGGATACAGGCTTTTCTGGCTTTCACCTCCGTAGTCGCAGCCTTGATTCGCGAGGCCGAAATACAGCACATCGAGCCTTTGGTCCACTGTTCCAGAAAATCGCATCAGCGCCAAGATTTCGTTGACGTGTTTAGTACTTTGTGAGTCGGGAGCAGATCGCGTGGTCTTTTGTGCGGGCTCGTAGTTCAGTGCATATACGAGAACGGTAGGATCGCCTTGGTATACGTCATAGGTACTCCATTTTGTCCACGGTAGAATTTCGAACTGACCGTCCGAATTCGTTGTAGTGGCGGCCGCGTGGTAGCAGATGTCGCGCGAGTTATGGCCCGTGAATCCTCGTGGAATCGTTCCCGATCGCCAAATACTGGCGACATGCGCGCCGGCAATCGGCTGTCCGGTCGCCGCATCGACCACTTGCCCCGCGATCCGCTTGCCGTACAACCGGTGCGGAAAGAGGCTTGCCGCAGCTGTTGCCGCGATCACGAGCGCCGCGGCCGCAAACGCGATCTTCGATCCCTTCATTGCATAGCCCTCACATCCCGTCGATGCGCCAGATGCCATCTTCGGCGCGGATCATGTACAGCATGAATTTCTGCGGACCGTCGGGCGTGGTGCGAACAAAGCTGAATTCGGCGAGGTCCATGTTGAACGTCACCTCCTGCAGCTCACCGAGCTGATCGACGAGCGAGGCCAGGGACGGCTGCAGTTGCGTGAAGATGGCGTTGTATTTTTCATACGCCGATCCCGTGAAGGCGGTCAGCGCGCTTTGGATATTGCCGGCGCGAAGCCGGGTGACCATGCCGTCGTAAACGCCACGCAGGTCATTTTGCACGATTGCGGGTATCCGTACGACGATCGACTTGCTCGTCGAATAAACGATGCGATCCTGGTCGTCGTATGCCGTCAGCACCGCGAGCCACGTGCCTGCCGGATAGGTCGCGGTGATGGTGACCTTGCCATTGACGAACTGATCTGGCGTGAGGATCAGGTTCGGGAACCCGTCGCCATCGAGGTCGAAGAAAATCTGCTTGAATATCGTGCCCGCCGGATTTTCGACGGTGAACGTCACTTGCAGCGATTCCAGGCCCTCCGTGGGCGCCGCGCGAACGACGAATGCGCCAGGTCCCGTGCTGTTGATCGTGATCGACTGCGAAGACGACTGGCCGTCCTGCGTGGTGATGACGGCGGTGATCGTGTTCGCCCCAGGCGCAAGCGGGATGTCGTTCGCCTGGAAGCGGCCAAGATCGTCGATGTGCGTCACCACGCCGTTGACCGTCACGGCGGCATTGGCCGGCGCGGCGACGAACCCGCGTACGAGGACGTTGTCGTCGTCGATCGTCGCGTTGGCAAGCGCTCCGTCGATGCTTAGCGATGGCGCGGCCGCGACCGTAACGCTTACCGGCGCGGACGTGGCCACAGCTCCCGAATTGTCGGTGGCCTTTGCGGTGATCGCATAGCTTCCTGCGCCCACGCCATCCCATGTTGCCCGATACGGCGGCGAACTTGCGTGGCCCACGAAAGTTGCATCGGCGTAGAAGTCGACGCCGGCGATTGCACCATCGGCGTCCTGCGCATCGGCGCTCAGTGAGATGGTCGCAGGCGCGAAATATCGATCGCCGCGTGCCGGCGACGTCAATGTCACCGTGGGGATCGCATTGGTCGCGACGGTGATCGTCGCAGCAGCCGATGTCGAAACCCCGCCGGCGTTGTCGGTTGCCCTGGCCGTGATCGAGTACGCACCCGCGGCCACCCCGCTCCACGCGGCAGTATAGGGAGAAGTGGTTGCGGAGCCGATCAACGTCGTTCCCGCGAAGAATTCGACTTTCACGATCGTGCCGTCGGTGTCGCTCGCGCTCGCGGCGAGTGGCACGTTCGCCGGTGCCGTGTAGCGTGCGTTTGCGGCGGGCGCGGTCAGCGAGACCGCGGGAGGCGCATTCGCGTTGACGGTGAAGTGCACGGGCGCCGACGTGCTCGTCGCGTTCGCGTCGTCGACCGCAACGGCGACGACGGCGTAGGTTCCGGGGGCTGCGTTGGCCCAGGTGGCGGCATAAGGCGCGCGCGTGGCACGGCCGATCAGTGCGCCACTCGCGCCGCCGAGCCTGAATTCCACCGCGGTGATCGTTCCGTCCGTGTCGCTCGCCGTGGCGATCAGGTCGACCGGCGCACCCGACGCGAAGCGCGTGCCTTCGCCCGGCGCGGTGATGGCGACGCTCGGCGGCTGGTTGGCCCCGTGGATAGTGAAAGTCGCCGGCCGCGACGTCGTCGTCAACCCGTGTTCGTCCGTCGCTTTCGCCGTGATCGCGTGCATGCCGATCGAAGCATTGAGCAGCGTCACTCGCCACGGCGCGGCGCGCGCAGTCCCGACAAGCGAGCCGTTATCGAAGAACGCGACACTCGTGACGACTCCCGCCGCGCTCGTTGCATCGGCGGTGAACGTGAAGTCGATCGGCCCGAACACCGTCGAGCATGCAATCGGGCTCGTGACGACGACAATCGGCGGCGCGCCGACCACGAGATCCACCGAAGACGAATGCGCCACGCCGCCGCGATCGTCGGTCGCCTGTGCGCTGATCGCGTGCAGACCAGCCGTCGAGGCATTCCACACGACCCGATACGGCGGCGCCGCAGCACGGCCGATCGGAGTGTTTCCGTCGAAGAACTCGACCGCGCTCACCGTTCCGTCAACGTCGCTCGCGCTTGCTTCCAGCGTTACATCCGCGCCGATGTTCACAAAACTGCCGGCCGCAGGGGCGGTGAGCGTCACGGCAGGCAACTGGTTGTCGACGACGACGATCGCTACCGGTACCGAAGTTGCGGTGGCTCTCCTGTCGTCGTAGGCCTTCGCGGTCAGCGAATGGTTGCCGGCAGTCGGGTTCGTCCATATGAACCGATAGGGCGCCGCGGTGACGGTCCCGATGAGGATGGTGCCGCTGCGATAGAACTCGACCTTCGCGATCGACCCGTCGCTGTCTGTCGCCGCGGCGCTCAACGTGATGCCGCTTCCTGTCGGGAAAACGGCGCCGTTCGCCGGTGACGTGAGCGCGACGCTCGGCACCTTGTTGGCGGCCTTGGCCAATGCCGCGGCGTCGCGACCGCCTTGCGTCGCCTGAATGGATTCGCCGGCAGGCTCCTCGGCAATGAGCGTCCAGCGCCCGCGCTCCAGCGCAATTGCATGCCCGAACACGTCGGTCACGGTTGCCGCCAGCGAATTCTCCCCGGGTGTCATCGGGGGTTGATCGGGGAAGGTTACGCGCCCATCCATGTCGACAGTAGCTTCGCCGAGTCGGGCGCTGCCAAGGCTGGCGTCGATCCGCGCGTGCAGCATGTACGACGACGGCATTGCGCACGGCGTGCCATTGCAGTCGGCACCGATCGTGAGGATGATCTCGGCGGCCGGATCCATCACGGCGCCGCCACCCGGTGGACGCAGCAGCGCAATCGTCGGAGCGACGCGAAGCGGCGTACCCGCGAGAAGCGCGCCCGATGCCGCCGGCGCACGACGCAGCAGAGGATGATCGTCGGGTGCTTCGACGCTTGCCTCCGCCGTTTCGCCGACGAATGCATCCGCGCTCGCGTCGTAGGCCACTGCGTGCAGCGATTCGCTTGCCGACAAGCGCGCCGCGTCCTGTCGTCGTGCCGTGCCATCGAATTCGACAAGCGTGCCGTCGACGATGGCAAGCGTGGTTTGCGTCAACTGATCGAGCGCCAGACCGGAGATTGCTCCGCGAACCGCCAGCGTGGCCGGCACGCTCGCATCGTCAATCGACAGGTGGTAGAGGGCCGCCGTGGTGGCGAGCCAGACTCGGCCATGGATCGCATCGATCGCGAGCGCCGTGGCGGTTTCGTCGGGGCCGAGACCGAGCGGACGTGCGGCGATCGCGCTGCCATCGCGCGCGTGGCGGACGAGCACGGAACCTGTGACGACCCATGCGGCTTGCGCGAGATCGATTGCCAGCGCAGCAGCTGGCGCGGCGAGACTCGTCCCCTGCAACAGCGTGCCGTTTCGCGCGACGTGCAGCAGCAGCGGCGTGTCGGTCGCCACCCACGCACTGCCATCGTATGGATCGGCCGCGAGGCGCTGCGCAATGCCAAGACCCAGCACCGATGCATCGAAGTGCAGCTCGACCTCGCCGTCGCGGCTGATCGAATAGACCCCGTCCGCCGCGAGCAGCCAGGTGCCTCCGTCGGCTCGCGGCGCGAGCACGCGCGCGTCGACAGGCGCCCGTACCTCGACCTGCGCGTCACGTTCGCGTCGCACCAGGAGGTCGTGCTCGACAGTCCATACGTCGGCATGGGCCGCCAGCGGCATCGCCCAACCGATGCAGAAGCAAATCAGCGCGCAAAGTCGACGACGCATTCGGTAGCTCCCGGGAACGCGTTTTCAGTTGCAGACGAGGGAAACGTCGACGAGCAGCGGAACAGGCGCCGAGTCGGACGCCGAGCCCGCAATGCGCGCTACCGCGCTCAGCGTGTAGATCCCCGCGGGCAGCGTCAGCGTAAGACTCGCGCTGTTGCCGATCAGCGAGCCGGTGCCGATCCGCGTTGACCCGTTCATGAAGTCGACGCTTCCCGACGCCGGCGCTCCGGACAGCGCGGCCGTCAGCGTGACGGGCGTCTGCGTATCGGTGGATGCGGCCGAGGTGGCGAGCGACATCGCCGGTGCCGGCGCGAACTTCACGACGATCGCCGCGGGGCCGATCGTGCTGGTTCCCTGGAAGGCGCCGGGAGTCGGTTGAAAGTTGCTGGCCGCGTCGGCATCGCCCGTCACGTACGCGGCTCCCGCGGCGTCGATCGCGACCGCGCTCGCCGCACCGGGAGGCAATCGCGTCACCTTGCTGTCCGATTCGCCGAAGCCGGTGCGCAGGAACGTCGACCACAGCAGCGTGCCGCCCGACACGGCGACCTTGGCCACGAACGCCGAATCCTGGTTGTCCTCCTGCTTTCGCACGGCGCTCGAATCGACGAGCGGAAACGTGTAGCTCCGCGCGATGCCGGTAACGTACGCATGTCCGGCCGCATCGACTGCGATTCCATATCCGGCATCGGCTCGGTACTGTGGAGCGGGTCCGAACACGAGCTGGCACAGCGTCTGGCAGACTTCGCCGCCGAGGAACGACGCATAAACCAGCGCGTTGCCGGCCGGTGCGAGCTTCGCGACGAACGCGTTGCCGACACTCGAGTTGACGAGGCGCTGGCCCGCCTTCTGCATCTGGAAGCCGCTCTTCACCGGGAAATCCCACGAATAGGTTTCCCCGACGACGTACGCGTTGCCCGCAACGTCCACCGCGATGCCGTTGACGGCGTCATCGAGCGCGCCGCCGAGAAGCGTCGAATAAAGAAGCTGGGCTCCGTCACTCGCGAGCTTGGCGACGAACGCGTCCTTCCCGGCGCTGCGCGTTGCCTGGAACGCGTTGCGAACGGGAAAGTCCGCCGAGGTCGTCCAACCCGCGACGAACGCGTTGCCGTGCACATCGACGGCGACGGACGTTGCATCGTCGTCGCCCGCGCCGCCGAGAAAGGTCGCGAAGATCGGTGCCGTGCCGTTCGCGTTGAGCTTCAATACGAAGCCCGTGGACCCCGCCGGGTTGCCCGTCACCGTGCGCAATGCACCGGGCGTGGTGACGAACCCCGACGTGGCACTCCCCGTGACGTAGGCGCTTCCCGTCGCATCGACCGCGATGGCACTCGGGTTCGCGTTGGCGACATACGTCGAGTAGGCGAGCGCGTTGCCGGCAGGCACGAGCTTCGCCACGAATCCGCCAGAGGCGGACGCCGGCTGCCACGCATTGGACGTCGTCGGGAAATCGGCGCCCGACGTGGTGCCGGTGATGTAAACGCTTCCCGCCGCATCCACGGCGACGCCCACCGCTCGATCGCTGCTCGCCGAGCCGCCGAGATACGTCGACCAGACGACACCGGTGCCGGCACTGTTCATCTTCGTGATGAATACGTCGACATCGCCCTTCTTCCCGAGCGAGCGGTCGAGGGCGTTTACGAGCGGAAAGTCACTCGATGCGGTAAAGCCCGCGACGTACGCGTTGCCGGCGGCATCGACCGCGACCGCCATGCCCTGCTCGAAATTGTTGCCACCGAGATACGTCGCATACGACACCACGGGGTCGATGACGAGCGTGCGTGCCGCGTCGTAGTCGCCGAGGCGGATGTGGACGACACCTTCACCGTCGAGCGCGAATTCGCAGGCGACGACGTGCCGCATGCCCGTGTCGTCTTCCTGGTAGGCGAGCGGACGCTTTACCCATAACGTGCCCGCCTGCGTTTCGATCGCGAGATCGCCGGCCGCGTCGACGGCCACGGCGTCGCTGCCGTCAACCCGAAACGCGAAGCGGGAGGCATCCGCGCCGGGCGCGACGATCACGTCGTATTCCACTTCGCGCCCGTGCCCGTGAAACGCGACGTCGATGCCTGGTTGCAGGTTCGAGATCGCCACGCGCTCGTACGCCGGCACGTCGGTCTCGTCGCGACGGTCGCCGTAGCGGAGCCGATGGATGCGCATGGCGTCCCGTCCCACGCCGTCGATCGACGCGGTGGCGCTTGCATCGACGAATCGGATGCGCACGCGCGCAACGGGCGAGCCGGCTGCCGCCAGTTCGACGCCATTGCGCGTCACCGCGAGCGCGTAATCCACACCGCGTGCGACGAACGTGCGGTCCCCGTTGACCGAAGCGGCCGCTTCGAAGCGCAGCGGCAACGACGCGTACTGCGCGAGTATTGGCCGCGCGGCGGGGGCGAGCGGCGTGGCGCCTGTCGTCTGCGCCGCCACGCTTCCAACCGTCGATACGAGCGCGAAAAGCGTGGCCATGCTCCGTGCAATCACGCGAGTCCCCTTTGGTTGCGACAACGGTGACAGCGTACGAAGTGGCGACCAGGAAGTGGACTGTCAATTTTGGTAGGTCGTCCATGCGGACGATTGGCTCCGCCGGCAAGGCGTGCTACCGGAAATGCGCTTCGCGCCGGTCGTTTCGCGTGTGCGAATCGTTGCACTGCGTGCCGGGACGCTGGCGTGTCCCCGCTAAACTACGGGGAACCGTGACCTTTCGCTCGCCGGCCGCGCTCTTCGCCATCTCGACGTCGATCTGGGGTTCGACGTGGCTCGCGATCAAGTTCCAGCTCGGCAACGTTGCGCCCGAATGGTCGGTCGCGCTGCGCTTCGCGCTCGCCGCGCTGCTTCTCGGCGCATGGTGCTGGTTCACACGCCGCCCATTGCGCTTCGATCGGCGCGCGCACGCGTTTCTCGCGCTCCAGGGCGTGCTTCTGTTCGGGCTCAACTACGTCGGCGTGTACTGGGCCGAGCAATACGCGACGTCGGGACTCGTCGCCGTGCTCTTTTCCACGATCGTGTTCATGAATCCGATCGGTGCGCGGATGGTCTTCGGCACGCCGCTGACGCTGCGCACGCTCGTCGCCGCAACACTCGGCGTCATCGGCGTCGCGCTGCTGTTCCTGCCGGAATTGACACAGGCGCAGCAGGGAGGCACACCGGCGCTCGGCATCGTCTTCGGGCTCGGCGCGACGGCCATCGCGTCGGGTGGGAACCTCGCCGCGATGCGCAACCAGGCGGCGCGCATCCCGGTGCTGTCGGGTAGCGCATGGGGCATGGCGTACGGCGCGTTGACTGCCGCGATGGTTGCGGTGGTGCTGGGCGTGCCGTGGTCTATCGACCTGCGCGCGCCGTACGTCATCTCGCTCGTCTATCTTGCGGTGTTCGGCAGCGTCGTTGCGTTCGGCGCGTATCTGACGCTGCTGAAGGAGCTCGGCTCGGCATCGGCATCGTACGTTGCGGTGGCGACGCCGGTCGTCGCGATGCTGCTGTCGACGCTGTTCGAAGGCTATCGCTGGACGCCTGTCGCCGCGTTTGGCGTGGTGCTCGCGGTCGCCGGCAACCTGCTCGCGCTTGCACCCGCACGGCGGCGGAAGTTGCGCGGGAAAGTGGGGCCGGAGACGACTTTCGCGGAGGTTGCCGGCGACTCCCGCGACGACTGACTTCGGGGTGAGGCCTGCAAGTCGTGCGCACGACTTGCAGCTCTGACCCTGAAGTCGACTCAGTCCTCGCCGTCCTTCTTGATCACGTCGACGTTGTCGATGAGGCGCGTGGCGCCGAGCGTGGCCGCACCGAGCACGATCAGCAGGTTCGGGTGATCGAACCCTTCCGGATGCGGAATGCGCAATCCGATGCCGTTGCGCACCGCGATGTAGTCCACCTTCCAGCCATGCTGCGCGAGATCGGCACGTCCGGCGGCTTCGAGATTGGCGTAGTCGGTGCGTCCGCCCGCAATGGCGTCGGCGATATCGCGCAGCGTCCGGTAGAGCCGCGGCGCTTCGGTGCGCTCGACCGGCGTCAGGTAGTTGTTGCGCGATGCGAGCGCGAGCCCGTCGTCGGCGCGCACCGTCTCGGCGGGAACGATCTGGATCGGCAGGTTGAACTGCTGCACCATGCCGCGCACGATCTTGAGCTGCTGGCGGTCCTTCTTGCCGAACACCGCCGCATCGGGCTGCACCATGTTGAAAAGCTTCAGCACGACGGTGCACACGCCGTTGAAAAAGCCGGGACGAAACGCGCCGTCGAGCTCGTCGGCCACCTGCGGCGGCTGCACGCGGTACACCTGCGGCGTCGGATACATGTCCTGCTCGTGCGGGGCGAACACCACGTCGACACCTTCGGCGTCGAGCTTCGCGCAATCGGCTTCGAACGTGCGCGGGTAGCGGTCGAAGTCCTCGTTCGGGCCGAACTGCAGCCGGTTCACGAAGATGCTCGCGACGACGCAGTCGCCGTGACGCCGCGCAATGCGCATCAGCGACAGGTGGCCCTCGTGCAAATTCCCCATCGTGGGCACGAACGCCACGCGGTCGGCGCGCTCGAGCCGCGCGCGCAACGCGTCTGCCGATCGGATCACTTCCATGGACGGCACTCCCCGCGCGTCGCGCAGCGGACCCCGCTCAGGCGGGCCCCAGGTTGAAGAATTCGCGCTGCCCGCGCATGTTGCCGATGCGCTCGATCAGGAGCTCGAGGTGCGCGCGGTCGTCGACGAAGTTGAGCCGCTCACTGTTGACGATCAGCAGCGGCGCATCGGCATACTGGTAGAAGTAGCGCGTGTACGCATCGGCAAGCCGGGCGAGATACTCGGCCGGGATCGACTGCTCGAAAGACACGCCGCGCCGATGCACGCGCTCGACCAGCGTGTCAACCGGCGCCTGAAGGTAGATCACGAGATCCGGCGTGGGCGTCTGCGGCTTGAGATGCGTATACACCTTGTCGTAGAGCGCGTACTCCTCGTCGGTGAGGTTGATGCGCGCGAAGAGCGGGTCCTTGTCGAGCAGGAAGTCGGCGATCGTCGGACGGCGAAACAGGTCAAGCTGTGCGAGGCCGCGCAACTGGTCGACGCGCTGGAACAGGAACGTGAGCTGCGCCGGCAGCGCGAAGCGCGCCATGTCGTCGTAGAAGCGCGCCAGGAACGGATTGTCGTCGGGCTGCTCGAGCAGTTCGTCGGCGTGCAGGCGGTGCGCGAGCTCGCGTGCGAGGCTCGTCTTGCCGGCGCCGATCGGCCCCTCGATCACGATGTAGCGACAGGCAGCGAGGTCCATGCGGCGTCAGATGAGGGTGCGATGCGTGCGCGTGCGCTGGATGCGCTGCGCGCGCACGCCGGGCAGGAAGCGCCGCGCAGCACCGCGGCCCGGAATCCTGATCGCGGGCGCGATGTCGGTCAGCGGCCGCAGGACGAACGCACGCTCGTGCATGCGCGGATGCGGAACGGTCAACTGCGCCGAACGCATCCGGCGAGCGCCGTATAGTAGCAAATCGAGGTCGAGCGTCCGCGGCGCGTTGCGGGGCGTCGCCGCGTCGCGCCGGCGCTGCTGGCGGCGCTCGATCGCCTGCAATCGCGCGAGAAGCGCGCGCGGCGGCAGCGTGGTTTCGACGAGCGCGACGGCGTTGACGAAATCGGGCTGCGTGATGCCGCCGATCGGGGCCGTCACGTAGCTCGGCGACACGGCGACCAACCGCACGCCGTTTGTCGCGTTCAGGCGGGCGAGGGCCTTCGCCAGCTGGCGGCGCGGATGCGCGAGATTGCTGCCCAGCCCGATGAAGGCACGGCTCGGCATGCGATTGCGCCGGCGCTATTCTTCCGCGCTCGGCGGCGCCGCTTCGGCGGCGGGCTCGGCACGCTTGCGGCGGCTCCGCGGACGCCGGCGCTTCTTCGGCGCCTCGTCGGGCTTCAGCATCGCCTGCCGCTCGTCGTCGGTCGCCGTCTGGAAGCGCGTCCACCAGTCGACGAGCTCGCGAGCGACTTCGCCGCTCTCGCCGCGCAGCGCCAGGAAGTCGTACGCGGCGCGAAAGCGCGGATGCTCGAGCAGGCGCATCGGCCGCGATCCTGCGCGCTGCTCGAAGCGTGGCTGCAGCGACCAGATTTCCTTTATCGTCGCTTCGAACCGGCGCGGGATTGCGATGCGTTCCGCCTGCGCGGACAGCACGTGGTCCATTGCGTCGAAAAGTGCCTGCAGCGGCCGCTCGCCGCGCTCCTTCGCCGCATTCCACGTGCCGAGCACTTCGTGCCACAGCAGCGCCGCAAAGAGGAACGCGGGCGACACACCCTTGTCGGTACGCACGCGCTCGTCGGTGACGACGAGCGCTGCATCGATGAATTTCTGGCCGAGCGGCTGCTCGAGGATGACGTCGAGCAGCGGCAGCAGGCCGTGCGACAGCCCGTGCGCTCGCAGGCTCTTCAACGTGTCGACCGCGTGCCCCGACAGAAGCAGCTTCTGCATCTCCTCGAAAAGCCGCGCCGGCGGAACGTTCTGCATGAGCGGCGCGAGGCGCTGGATCGGCTCCTCGGTCTTGCGGTCGATCGCGAGGCCGAGCTTGGCGGCGAGCCGAACCGCACGCAGCATGCGCACCGGATCCTCGCGAAAGCGCGTCACCGGCGGCCCGATGAGCTTGAGGCGCCGCGCACGAATGTCGGGAACGCCGCCGACATAGTCCAGGATGGTTTCGCTTTCAGGATCGAAGTACAGCGCGTTGATGGTGAAGTCGCGCCGGGCCGCGTCTTCGGCCTGCGAGCCGTAGACGTTGTCCGACAAAAGGCGCCCATGCTCGTCGGTCGCGTCGTCGCCGGTCTGTGCGGCACGAAACGTCGACACCTCGAGTACTTCGTTGCCGACGTGGACGTGCACGAGGCGGAAGCGGCGGCCGATGATGAACGCGCGGCGGAACAGCGGCTTCACCTGCTCGGGCGTGGCGTCGGTCGCGATGTCGAAATCCTTCGGCACGATGCCGAGGAGCAGGTCGCGCACGGCGCCGCCGACGACATAGGCCTTGAAGCCTTCTTCCTGCAATCGCCGGATCACCGTCCTGGCGGGGTTCGACAACTGCGCGCCGCGTACATCGTGCTGATCGGGCGGGTAGATGCGCGGAGTGCGTGCTTGCTTGCCGGGCAGGAGGCGGGCGAGAAGGCGCCGGATCATGGGGTCAGAAGCGACTGGCGGGGTCGGAGACGACGTTGCCGACGCATCTGCCGCGGAAGAGCAATTCACTCGAAAGGCGTCGCGAGATCCATGAAGTGCGCGGCAAGGCGGGCGGCGCGAATTTTAGCACCGGTCACGTAACCGCTGCGGCCGGCGGTTGCTGCCGTTGCCGCATAATTCCGTGTTGGGCGGCACATCCCCACGGTGGGGCATGGTCGCGCCGCCGTCAGGAGACCCCATGTACAAGCATGTCACCGTGCCGGCCGCCGGTGCAAAGATCAAGGTCCGGCCCGACTTCAGTCTCGACGTTCCCGACAATCCCGTCATCCCCTACATCGTGGGCGACGGCACGGGCGTGGACATCACCCCGGTGATGCTGAAGGTCGTCGACGCCGCCGTTGCCAAGGCCTACGGCGGGAAGCGCCGCATCCACTGGATGGAGATCTACGCCGGCGAGAAGTCGACGCAGGTCTATGGCCCCGACGTCTGGCTGCCCGACGAAACGCTGACCATCCTGCGCGACTACGCGGTATCGATCAAGGGTCCGTTGACGACACCGGTGGGGGGCGGCATCCGCTCGCTCAACGTTGCGCTGCGCCAGCAACTCGATCTGTACGTCTGCCTGCGCCCGGTCCGGTATTTCAAGGGCGTGCCCTCGCCGGTCAAGGAGCCGGAGAAGATCGACATGGTGATCTTCCGCGAGAACTCGGAGGACATCTATGCCGGAATCGAATGGGTCGAAGGCTCGCCGGAAGCGAAGAAGGTCATCGACTTCCTGATCAACGAGATGGGCGTGCGCAAGATCCGCTTCCCCGACACCTCGGGCATCGGCATCAAGCCGGTGTCGCGCGAAGGCACCGAGCGGCTCGTGCGCAAGGCGCTGCAGTACGCGGTCGACAACGACCGCCGCTCGGTGACGCTCGTGCACAAGGGCAACATCCAGAAATTCACCGAGGGCGCGTTCCGTGACTGGGGTTACGCGCTCGCGCAGCGCGAATTCGGCGCGAAGGAGATCGACGGCGGACCGTGGTGCGCGTTCCGCAATGCGCGGACCGGACGCGAGATCGTCGTCAAGGACGTGATCACCGATGCGTTCCTGCAGCAGATCCTGCTGCGGCCGGCGGAATACGACGTGATCGCGACGCTGAACCTCAACGGTGATTACATTTCCGACGCCCTCGCGGCGCAGGTGGGCGGCATCGGCATCGCGCCGGGCGCCAACATGTCCGATTCGGTCGCGATGTTCGAGGCGACGCACGGCACCGCACCGAAGTACGCGGGCAAGGACTACGTGAACCCGGGCTCGGAAATCCTGTCGGCCGAAATGATGCTCGTGCACATGGGCTGGCGGGAGGCGGCGGCGCTGATCACGTCGAGCCTCGAGAAGGCGATCGCCGACAAGGTCGTCACCTACGACTTCGCGCGACTCATGGAAGGGGCGAAGCAGGTATCGACCTCCGGCTTCGGCCAGGCGATGATCGAGCGGATGTAAAGGCGGGCGCGCAAAGTTCCGGTCGCTCCGCTCCCGCGACACGTTGCGGCGGGACTGATGTGTTCGGCCGCCTTGAGGCGGCTCGGCGGGGCCTCACGTCAACGGCGCGGCCGGCGCGTAGCGCGAAACTTGCATCTGTCGTGGCGAGTGACCGACAGGCGGCCCTGCAATCCGGACTCCCGGGGCGAAACCCGGACCGGCTTGTCGGCTGTCTCAGGACAAAACCACGCCTTCACGATGTAAATATTGCGCGCGAACGCCGTGAATCGCCGACAGGAGCGAAGCCGATCCTATACCCTTGCCTGCGGCGCGGGGGACGGCCGCCGGGTGACGTTCCCGTCCATCGGCTTTCCCCTTGAAAAAATTGTTGCAATCATCAAACATGGTCCCCAATTAGGCACTGCGACGCGCGATGTCCATGTCCAACCAGGAGCAGCACGGCAACGTGCTCGAGGCGGAACGGACGCGAGTCAAGCCGCCGCCGCTGTACAAGGTCGTCCTGCTGAACGACGACTACACGCCGATGGACTTTGTTGTCGTCGTGCTCCAAACTGTATTCAGCATGAGTCGGGAAAAGGCCACGCAGGTGATGCTCCAGGTTCACCGCGAGGGAATGGGCGTGTGCGGCACCTACACGCGGGAAGTCGCGTCGACCAAGGTCGACCAGGTCATCAACCTCGCGCGGAAGCACCAGCACCCGTTGCAATGCACGATGGAGGAGATCTGAACGCAGGCAATTGCAGCGGTCCGCACGGGGCCGCTCGCCGTGCCGGAAATGGTTTCCGGCGAGGCAACGAAGTCAAGGAAGCAACATGATTGCGCAGGAACTGGAAGTCTCCCTCCATATGGCTTTTGTCGAGGCCCGGCAGAAGCAGCATGAATTCATCACCGTCGAGCACCTGCTGCTCGCGATGCTCGACAATCCGTCTGCGGCCGAAGTGCTCAAGGCCTGCGGCGTCGACCTCGACGAGCTGCGCGGTGTGCTGACCGATTTCATCAACGAGCACACGCCGCGCCTGGCCGCCCACTCCGACGCCGACACGCAGCCCACGCAGGGCTTCCAGCGCGTCATCCAGCGCGCGATCCTGCATGTCCAGTCGTCGGGCAAGAAGGAAGTCACCGGCGCGAACGTGCTGGTGGCGGTGTTCGGCGAAAAGGAATCGCACGCGGTCTATTTCCTGAACCAGCGCGGCGTCACCCGGCTCGACGTCGTCAATTACATTGCGCACGGCATCACGAAAAGCCCGCAGCAGAAGCAGGACAAGGCGGCCGAAGCGAAGGACGACAGCGAAACCGGCAGCGAATCGCAGGGCGCGCTCGACGCGTACACGGTCAACCTCAACGCGATGGCGCGTAACGGCAAGATCGATCCGCTGATCGGCCGCGCGCACGAGCTCGAGCGGGTGATCCAGGTGCTGTGCCGCCGGCGCAAGAACAACCCGCTGCTGGTCGGCGAGGCGGGCGTCGGCAAGACGGCCATCGCCGAGGGGCTCGCACGCCGGATCAACGAGGCCGACGTGCCCGAGTTGCTGAAGGAATACCAGGTCTACTCGCTCGACATGGGCGCGCTGCTTGCGGGCACCAAGTACCGCGGCGATTTCGAGCAGCGCCTGAAGGCGGTGCTGAAGCAGCTCTCCGAGAATCCGAAGTCGATCCTGTTCATCGACGAAATTCACACGATCATCGGCGCCGGTGCGGCATCGGGGGGCACGCTCGACGCGTCCAACCTGCTGAAGCCCGCGCTGTCGACCGGCGCACTCAAGTGCATCGGCGCGACGACGTATGGCGAATACCGGCAGATCTTCGAGAAGGATCACGCGCTGTCGCGGCGTTTCCAGAAGGTCGACGTGCCCGAGCCGTCGATCGCCGAGACGGTCGAGATCCTGAAGGGGCTCAAGACGCGCTTCGAGCAGCATCACGGCGTCAAGTACGCGCCGGCGGCGCTCACGTCGGCGGCCGAGCTTGCTGCGCGCTTCATCAACGACCGTCACCTGCCCGACAAGGCGATCGACGTCATCGACGAGGCGGGTGCCGCGCAGAAGATCCTGCCGAAATCGCGGCAGAAAAAGGTCATCGGCAAGAACGAGGTCGAGGAGATCGTCGCGAAGATCGCGCGCATCCCGGCGAAGAACGTCTCGTCCGACGACCGCAACGCGCTGCGGACGCTCGATCGCGACCTGAAGAACGTCGTGTTCGGGCAGGACAAGGCCATCGATGCGCTGGTGTCCGCCATTCGCATGGCGCGCTCGGGTCTCGGCAATCCACGCAAGCCGATCGGCAATTTCCTCTTCAGCGGTCCGACGGGTGTGGGCAAGACCGAGGTCGCACGCCAGCTTGCGTTCTGCCTCGGCATCGAGCTGCTGCGCTTCGACATGTCGGAATACATGGAGCGCCACGCCGTGTCGCGCCTGATCGGCGCGCCCCCCGGCTATGTCGGCTTCGACCAGGGCGGCCAGTTGACGGAAGGCATCACGAAGCATCCGTACAGCGTGCTGCTCCTCGACGAAATCGAGAAGGCGCACCCCGACATCTTCAACATCCTGCTGCAGGTGATGGACCACGGCACGCTGACCGACAACAACGGGCGCAAGGCCGACTTCCGCAACGTGATCGTCATCATGACCACGAACGCGGGGGCGGGCGAGCTCGCGCGCCAGACGATCGGCTTCGCCACCGAGAAGCAGGCCGGCGACGAGATGGCCGAGATCAAGCGGATGTTCACCCCCGAATTCCGCAACCGCCTCGATGCGACGATCTCGTTCGGCTCGCTCGACCACGAGGTCATCCTGCGCGTCGTCGACAAGTTCCTGCTCGAGCTCGAGGCGCAGCTGCACGAGAAGAAGGTCGATCCGACGTTCTCGCCGAAGCTGCGCGAGTTCCTTGCGCGCAAGGGGTTCGATCCGCTGATGGGCGCGCGGCCGATGTCGCGTCTCATCCAGGACACGATCCGCAAGGCACTGGCCGACGAGCTGCTGTTCGGCCGCCTCACCGGCGGCGGGAAGGTGACGATCGACCTCGACGACGACGACAAGATCAAGCTCTTCTTCGAGGAGCCGGCAGCGAAGGAAGCCGAACCGGCGTAAGGGTTTCCGGCCGTTCCGCGTGAAAGGCTCGTCCGAGCCTTTCACGCCAGCGCTTGCCGTCATCCCAGCATGTCGTCCCAGATCGCGCGCGCCCAGGCGAAGCCGTACTCGCCTTCGAGCGCGCTTTTTCTTGCGGACAGCCCGGTTGCACCCGGGACGCTGACGAACGTCTGCTGCGCCGCGTCGTATCGATGCACCGACGCGATGTGCACGGCTTCACGATCGTTGATGAAGCTGTAGCAGGCGTTGTTGAGCACCGGCGCCCGATTCAGCGGCCGGTCCAGCAACGCGGCGAGCACCGCGGCGGCCGCGACCTTGCCGTGCTGGTTCGCCATGTGCCCCGACTTCGGCATCAGCGGCGCCACCTGAATCGCATCTCCCAGCACGTGGACGCCGGGGACCTTGACCGATTCGAACGTGAGAAAGTCCACCTCGCACCACTGGTCGTTCGCGGTGACGACTCCGGCGCTTCGCGCGATGGCACCGGCGCCGTGAGGCGGGATCACGTTCAGCACGTCGGCCGTGACGTCGTCGGCCGTTTCAAAGCGCGCCGTTCCCGTGGCCGCGTCCACGCTGGTCAGAACGCAGTCGGGACGGTACTCGACGACGCCGCGATACTCCTCGTTCCAGGCACGCATGAACAGCGCCTTCTTCGACTGCACGTCCTCGTTGCCGTCGAGGATCAGCACCTTGCTGCGCGGCTTCGCATGCTGCAGGTACCAGGCGACCTGGCAGGCGCGCTCGTACGGCGCGGGCGGGCAGCGATAGGGGGCGCGCGGAATCGAAATCGCGAACACCCCGCCATCGCGCATGGCTTCGAGCTGCCGGCGAAGTGCCACGGTCTGCGCGCCCGCGCGCCACGCATGCGGACAGCGCTCGCGCGCGGCCGGCGTATCGAGTCCGTCGATGCGATCGAAGAAGAAGTCGACGCCAGGGGACAGGACCAGCCGGTCGTAACGGACGTCTGCGCCTCGCGCGAGCCGCACGACGCGCCGCTGCGGATCCACGGCAATCGCGGAATCGTGCACCAGACGCACGCCATGGCGAGCGATGCGCTCGTGGCTGACGGTGATGTCGCCCATCGTGCGACTGCCGCCGAGCACGAGGTTCGACAGCGGACAGGAGACGAACGCCGGATCGCGCTCGACGAGCGTCACATCGACGGCTTCGCCCCCCCACATCGCGGCATAGCGGGCCGCGGTCGCGCCTCCATAGCCCGCGCCGACGACGACGATGCGCGGTCGAAGCGCAAGCGGGCGCGAAGCGCAGCCGCCGATGCCCAGCGCCGTCGCGGCCAGCACCGATAGAGCGCGCCGCCGTTTCACATCGGCAGTCTGCATCAACGTGGCAGCGCCCGGCCGGCGAAATAGCGCGCGAGCGCGTCGAGCTCGGCCGGCGTGTAGCCCTTGGCGATCAGCGGCATCACGCTTCCCGGGATCGACCCGTCGCGAAATCCGCGCAGCTTGCCGATCAGCGCCTCACGGGACTGGCCGGCAAGGGGCGGCGGCACGCGTTCCGAAGGTTGATGGCAACTCGCGCACCCGGCCGCGAGCGCGCGCACATCCATTTGTGCTGCAGCGACCCGTTCCGACCCTGCCGCCATGACGAGCACGAGCAGCACGCGACGCGCGTGACTCATCGACATGGCAACTTGAAGTTGCGGCGAAGCATGCGGTTCCGGCTCGTGGCGACGCAGTCAGTGGCCGTTAGCATAGCGTGACCGGCAGGCGCCGAAGGATCGTCGTTGCCAGGACGACGATCGCGTCACGCGCATGCGACCGCCACATCACGTCCTTCACTCACGGAAACCGTTTCCATTTTCGCGAGCATCAGCGCTGCTGAGCAGCATCGGTCGATTCCCGCGACGGATCAGCAGCATGGATGTGTCCGGACGCCGGCGCGGCGGCGCGCATGCCGGACGTTCGCTGACGCGTCGCAGCAAGAGGAGTCGAGAAATTTACAAGTAAGTTTCCACGATGCGGAATGACATTCTAAACGCCTGTTTTTAATCGATAAATGGCATCCTGCAATGCAATAAATTGCTTGAAGCGCATTGCACTCCCTGCTATCGTGAGTTGCGTTACGCATGATTGCTGATCCTCGAGCGCCGGCCGCGTGACGCTCACCGGCCGGGTGCCTTCACCGTGGAAAATGGAGAACAAGCGATGAACTACGATCTCGAAGCGGCCAGGTTGCGGAAGGACTGGGCGGAGAGCCCGCGCTGGAAAGGCGTCGAGCGCGGCTATACGGCGGAGGACGTCGTGCGCTTGCGCGGGTCGTTGCCCATCGAGCACACGCTCGCGCGGCGCGGCGCGGAAAAGCTCTGGAAGCTGCTGCAGGAGGAGCCGTTCGTGAACACGCTCGGCGCACTGACAGGCAATCAGGCGCTGCAGCAGGTCAAGGCGGGCCTGAAGGCGATCTACCTGTCGGGCTGGCAGGTCGCCGCCGACGCGAACGTCGCCGGCGAAATGTATCCCGACCAGTCGCTGTATCCGGCGAATTCGGTGCCGTCCGTGGTGCGGCGAATCAACAACACGTTCCTTCGCGCCGACCAGATCGCGCATGCCGAAGGCAAGGACGACCTCGACTATTTCGCGCCGATCGTCGCTGATGCGGAAGCGGGCTTCGGCGGCGTGCTCAACGCGTTCGAGCTCATGAAAGCGATGATCGAGGCGGGTGCTGCGGGCGTGCACTTCGAGGACCAGCTCGCGTCGGTCAAGAAATGTGGCCACATGGGCGGCAAGGTGCTCGTGCCCACGCGCGAGGCCGTCGAAAAGCTCGTGGCAGCGCGCCTCGCCGCCGACTGTCTCGGCGTGCCGACGATTCTCCTTGCACGCACCGACGCCGAGGCGGCGGATCTGCTCACCTCCGACATCGACGACAACGACAAGGCGTTTTGCACCGGCGAGCGCACGCCCGAGGGTTTCTACCGGACGCGCGCGGGGCTCGACCAGGCCGTGTCGCGCGGTCTCGCCTACGCGCGTTACGCCGATCTCATCTGGTGTGAAACCGGCAAGCCCGATCTCGCGTTCGCGAAGGCGTTCGCCGACGCGATCCACGCGAAGTTTCCCGACAAGATGCTTGCGTACAACTGCTCGCCGTCGTTCAACTGGAAGAAGAACCTCGACGATGCGACGATCGCGCGCTTCCAGCGCGAATTGGGTGCGATGGGCTACAAGTTCCAGTTCATCACGCTCGCGGGCTTCCACAGCCTCAACTACTCGATGTTCCATCTCGCGCACGGTTATGCGCGGCACAACATGGCGGCGTTCGTCGAACTGCAGCAGGCCGAGTTCGCGGCGGTCGACCAGGGCTTCACGGCGGTCAAGCATCAGCGCGAAGTCGGCACCGGATATTTCGATGCGGTCACGCAGACGGTGCAGGGCAGCCACGCATCGACGACCGCGCTGAAGGGTTCGACCGAGGACGAGCAGTTCTTCGACAAGCCGGCGGCGAAGCTGCAGCAGGTCGCCAACGGCTAGGTTTCTGGCGCTCGTCCCGTACGGCAGCGCTGATTACGAGCGATTGCCCGGCATCTTCGGAATGGCGGCACGCAGGTAGGTGATCAAGTCCTGCAGCATGCGGTCGGCGGTCCTGGCGTCGGTCTCGTACATGCGCTCCACGCGTTCGAGCGCCTGTCGGAGAAACCCCGGTTCCAGCTGCGCCTGCATCGCCGCCAGCCGAGATTCGAGTAATCGCTTTTCCATTTCGGCATGGTGGAGCTGGACCGCGCGCAGCACACGCACGCGGTGTGCCCCCCACCGGTGCGAAACATAGACGCAGGTCGCCAGGCCGAAAATGACGAACGAATGCATCGCATGCCGGAAGAAGAACGCCCGGAACTGCTCGTCGGGCCCGCTTGCACGGTACGCGGCGCCGACGGCGAAGCCGAAGACGCGCTGAGTGAGGAGAGAAACCGTGACGGATGCCCTTCCGTTGCCGCGAGCCGGCTTTCCACTACGACTACATCGTTCCGAGGTGATTTCATGAGAACAAAGGCCCTGATGACGGGTACTGCGTTCTTGCCGGGGCGAAACGTTAATCGCCGACGCGCAATCGCTGCAGGCATCGCTTGGGACGGCGGTGAAGGTTGCGCCGATCGTCGGCGCGGTCCTGAGCACGAGCGATGCAGGGACGGCCGGCAGAACCGTCAACTTGCTGAGCGGGAAGACGGTCATCGCGACAGCGCGCACCGACGCCGTCGGGTCCTGCTACTTCGACCGTCCGATCGCCAACCGCTCCGCCTTCGCGTCTCTCCCCGAAGAGTTATGAATCCAATGCTAGACGGCAGGCTTCCGCTTCGCTGAGGCGGCTACCCTTCGCGAGAAGTTCATCGAGGCTGATCGTATCGAAGCGCTGCTGGAGGATCGCCGTGAGCCTCGAACGCGCGCGCGCTTCATTGGGTGCTCGTTTTTGCTGTGTCGCATAGCTCGCGTCCGAATACCCCGCCAGCTCCGCGGCGTTCGCATGCTTCCCTGCCAGCGCAGCGCGCAACGCGAGATGATCGATGTGCGACCAGGCCCGACCGGCTTCGACGAGCAGCGGCAGGCCTTCACGGGCGGCGTCCAATGCGGCGTCGAGTCGACCCTGCTCCGTCAGGACACCCGCCAGATTGCCAAGGGCATTGCCAAGGCCGCTTCGCCTTACAAACGGACTGCCGCGCATCCCGATATATTGCCGAAGAGCGGCTTCGGCGCCGGCAAGATCGCCGAGGGTCCAGCTCACATCGGCGAGATTGCCGATGCTTTCGAGCGCGCTGATTTCGCTTCCGCCGTCCCGATAGAGCGAAAGCGCCTTTTGGAACTCGCTCCGCGCTTTCACCGGATCGCCGGCAAACGCGTTCAGCGTCGCTGCGCTGCCATGGTAGAGACCGAGCAATTTCGGAATCCCGGAATTTTCCAGTTTAGGCAGCGCCTCGGCGAGGGCCGCGGCCGATTCTGCGAACCGGCCGGCGGCGGCGAGCCCGCGTGCGAGGAGCACGCTCGCGTGGCCGATTTCCAACGGGTAATCCACCTTTCGATACAGAGCGAGCGCTCGGTCGATCAAGACGAGGCTGCGCGCTGAGGAAGAGTTTCTCGTAAGGAGACCGAGCCAGAGGGAAAGGCGCGCTTCGTCGGGTTCCGGCGTGTTTGCGCCGACGATGGCAGCAGCGGCCTCGAGGCGCTGTGTGCCCTCTCCGTATAACGAATGCACGGTCCACAATGGCGCCGAGGCGCCGGCGAGCGCGACGGCGATTGCCGCGTCGCCTCCAGCGGCAAGCGCCCAGTCGAGCGCGGCGCGAACATGTTCGAGCTCTGGAACGTACCGCGCATGCCATTGCCGGTCGCGTAAACGTAGAAAGTCGTCCGGCGCACGTTCGAAGAACGTTCGGAAATGCGCTGCATGCCGCCGCGCAATGCCGGCCGTCTCTTCAACCTCCGCGAGCTTCTCCAATGCGTAGGCACGAGTCGTCTCGAGCAATCGATAGCGCGCGCCGCTTGCAGCCGGATCCGCGACGACGAGCGAGCGCGCAACGAGTTGCGACAGGAGGTCGATTACGGCGTAGTGGTCTATCCGATCGTCGGAGGCCACCGCGGATGCCGCGTCGAGCGTGAAGCTGCCGGGAAAGATTGCCAGACGACGCAGCACCACCCGCTCGTCCTCGCCCAGCAGGTCGTAGCTCCAGTCCAGTGTCGCGCGCAGCGTCTGTTGCCGTGGCAATGCTCCATGCGCGTTGCCGGTCAGCACCCGAAAGCGATTGCCGAGCCGCGCATTGATCTGCTCGATCGACAGCGAGCGAGCACGGGCTGCGGCAAGTTCCAGCGCGAGCGGAATGCCGTCGAGATGAATGCAAACCTCGGCAACTGCCGGTGCTCGAGCCGCAGTCAGCTCGAAATCGGGCAATTGCTGGCGCACCCGCGCGACCAGCAATTGCACGGCCTCGGAGCGCTGCAGATCGCTGATGCTCGCACCCGGGTCGGGTAGCGAAAGCGGCTGCAGCGTATAGAGCTGCTCGCCGGCGACGCGTAGGGATTCACGACTGGTCGTGACGATTGCCGTCCGCGCCGCAGCCTTGAGCACCGCGTCGACGACGTCTGCGCACGCGGCAAGCAAATGCTCGCAATTATCGAGGATCACCAACGTCTGCAACCTGCGTAGATGCGTACACAGCGCGGTGATGAGTGGTTTGCCGGCCCGCTCCTGCACGCCAAACACCTGCGCGAGTGCCCTCAATACCATTGCTCCGTGACGTAACGCACCGAGGTCGACGAACCAGGCGCCGTCGCGATAGGCGCTGATTACTTCCGTGGCGACCTGCAGCGCGAGCCGCGTTTTGCCGATGCCGCCGACACCGACGATCGTGATCAGGCGCTTCGTCGCGAGCAGGCGCTTGATCTCGACGACGTCCCGTTCGCGGCCGAAGAACGACGTCAGCGCCTGGGGAAGATTCGAACGCTCGGCCTCACGTTCATCGTGTGCGGTGTCGGCGATGCGGCTCACCGGGCCGACGAAGCGATAGCCGCGTTTGGCGAGGGTCTCGATCCAGCTTTCGCCGCCGGGTGCTTCCGATAACACGCGGCGGATCGCGTGGACCTGCACGGGCAGGTTGCTTTCCTCGACGATGACGTCCGGCCACGCCAACTCGATGAGCCGTTCCTTCGAGACGAACTCGTGCACGTGCTCGACCAGCACGGTCAGGACGCGCGCGCCGCGCGCGCCAAGCGTCAGCGGCGCACCGTCGCGCGTCAATGCGCCGAGGTCCGCGTCGAGGCGAAAGGGTCCGATGTCGTATAGGCCGCCCATGGCGCCCTGCTCACGCTTTCGTCCGTGATCCTCGCTCGCCGGCGGCTAGCGCCATCCGAAGCCGCGCCGTGTCGCCGACGATTTATCGAGATTTAAGAGGATTTTCAAGACGCGCCCGCCAAGCGGGAGAAGACTCCCATCCCGTGTAGCGAGCCGGGGAGTACACATGACGACCAAGGCATCCGTGCCCATTCTCATAGCCACTTTGCTGGCAGTTGCACTCGGTTATGCCCCGGCGCGCGTCGCGTTCGGCGCCACGTGGACCGTCACGAGCTACGGCGACGATGCGGGGGATGCCACGACGCTGCGCGGGGCGCTCCATGCCGCCCGCGACGGAGACACGATCGATCTCACCGGCCTGACCGGTCCGATCTACCTGCGTTCCCGCGGCGCGCAGATCCTGACGGAGCTTCCCGTCGCTTATAGCATCAGCATCCACGGCCCTGGGCCCGACAAGCTCGCAATCGACGGCGGTGGTTTGTCCACCGTGTTTCGCGTTTACACCGGCGCCAACGTGACGATCTCCGGGCTCACGATCCGGAACGGCAATGCCACGCAAGTGCTCGACACCGCGGGGAACACGCTCGGCCTGGGCGGCGGTATCGCCAACAGCGGAACGCTCGCACTTTCCAACTGCGCCATTGTCGGCAACGTCGCGTACGGAGGCGGGGGCGGCATCATGAACGAGCCGGGGAAGACGCTGACCATAAGCAATTGCACGGTGTCGGGCAACTATGCGAAGCCGACCGGCTCCCCCTATGTACCCGCGAGCGGTGGCGCGATCTGGAACAGCCCCGCGAGGCTGGTCGATCCGGCATCGTTCACCCCGGGGACCGTGACCATCGCCGACACGACGATCGACTACAACAACTTCGAGGGCCCCGGCGCGCCAGCGATCGTCAACGAAGGGTCGTTGTCGATCACGGGCGGCGACGTGTCGTTCAACGAGGGATTCGAGTCACCCGCCGTCGTTTCGGATGGCGGCACGCTCGCGCTGACGAACGTGACGCTGCAGGCGAACGATGGCGGGGCCATCGGGAACGGTGGCAGCGCCACGGTGACAGGCAGCACGTTCGCGGGCAACACCAATGCCGCGATACGCAATGGCGGGACGCTGAGGCTCACCAACAGCACGATCGTCGCAAGCGAACCGGTCTGCACGTTGGGTTTCGGGTGCGACGACAGCGGACACGCGATCGTCAACTCGGGCCTCACCGTCGTCATCAACAGCACGATCGCACAGAACGTCGGGTTCGGCCTCACCGCGGACGCCGGCGTCGAGTACTTTCTGAAGAACACGATCGTGGCTCACAACTCCCGCGGAAACTGTGATGCTCAAGGGCAGACGATCGAATCGGAAGGCCACAACCTCTCGGACGATGCGACCTGCGCCGCGTACCTCTCGAACGACAACGATTTCTCTGCCGGCGTCGATGCTGGCCTCGACCCGAGCGGGCTGAAAGACAATGGGGGACCGACGCAAACGATCGCGCTCACGCCGTCGAGCGTCGCGATCGACGCCATTCCACTTGCGGCTTGCGACGTAGCGACCGATCAACGCGGCATTCCGCGACCTCAGGGCAGAGGTTGCGACGTCGGCGCCTACGAGGCCAGCGTTACGACACTGAGCATCGCGCGAGACGAAGGCTACTTCGTTTCGATCGGCGCGATCACGCAGGACGTGGGCACTTCGTTGCGCAAGAAACTGGACGCGGCGGCCGGTTATCGAGCGGCCGGCGATTGCGCCGATGCTGCTGCGACGTATCAAGCCTTGATCAACGAGCTGAAGGCACAAAGCGGCAAGAAAGTCGACGTGCAAGCAGCCGCCATCCTGATCACGGATGCTCGATACCTGATAGCGCATTGTCCGTAGAAACGTGGCGATTTGAGCTGCATCTCCACGTCATTCGAAACGATTCGTCAATGCTCTAGCTGATTCAAATGGAGGCGCGCATGCGTATTTTTATCTCGACGGTAATGGTGGCGGCTGTCTTTGCCATCGGCACGGCGCAGGCCGATAGCCCGAAGCCGAAAGAGTCACCGACTGAAGTCGTTGTCATCAATTTCGGAAAACTCGAAACTACTTACACCATCGATGGTTCTGCGGGGCCGGACGTGGCGATCGAAGGCACGTTGCATGTCGCAAGCCAGGCATTGCTCTCGGGCGACGGAACTCCGGTGGGCTACCAGTTGCGCGTCATTCTCTCCGATGCATTGGCCGCGAGTGTCGGCAGCGGTGAATCGTTTCGCGCAGTGTCGGCTTCCGATGGCATTCCTGCCGAATGCACGCCGGTGGCGTGCGCGCCCCCGTTCTGGGTCCTGACGTTTCGCCTCGTGCCGGATGGCGCGTTTCAGAAGCCCAGTCTCCTTTTCGACGTCACGCTGAAGACGCAGTACGCCCCGGACGGAACGTTGCTCACTGCATGCGTCGCCGGACAAGAGGGCTGCGACATCGGTACCGATACGCCATAGGGGGCGACACGCTGTCGGCACCCGCCCCCAGTCGCCATATCTCGTGAGAATGCAATCACATGGATCGCACTGACGACGCTTCGTCGATCCAGGGTCAGATCCTGCGCCGAAGCGAACGGCGCGAGGTCGCCATCTACCTGCGCGACGGGGAGTTGTGGATCGCCGATTTCATCGACGGCATCGGCGAATTGATCGAGCCGGCTGCGTGGTTTCGCTTCAACTGCGGAACGCCGTGGGCGCGCCGCGCCCATCGCCGGATGCTTTTCGAATCCGCGATGCCGCTTTCCTCCGACCTCGCGGCAAGGATTGAGCGGTTGCATGAGCCGCCCGCGGGCGACGAGACCGAGCGACCGCCCTGACCGCGGGATATCCGCCTTTCGCACCCGCGGGCCTTCTTTTCGAATCCAATGCTGCTCTCGTCATGAGGTGATTTCATGAGAACCAGGACCTTGCTGCTCGCTTCCCTTCTCGGACTGATCGCCGGCGACGCGTTGGCGGCGAGGATCTACGTCACGACCGAAGACCCGGGCATCGGTACCGGAGCGTGCTCGTTGCAGGAGGCGATCTATTCATCGGTACTGCACGACACGGTCGACGGCACGCACGGCATTGCGATCGACGCGACAGATCCGGATCACTTCATCACGACCGGATGCGTGATCGGCGACGGCAACGACACGATCGTCTTGCCGCTGAAGGGCGTTCTGACAATGACGGGCCCGCTGCAACCCTACGGCTACGTCGACGGAGATGCGTACAACCCGTATGGACCGACGGCGACTCCGCTGATTTTCTCCACGATCACGATCGAGGGTGATGGCGCGACGCTGCAATGGGACCCGAACGCGGCAGGCAATGTGCGGCTCTTCGCGATTGGCGCGGCTTCCATCAAGACCCCGAACGGGACCGCTGGAGGAATAGGCAGCCTTACTTTGCGCAACGTGTACGTCAAAGGCTTTCGCGCCAAGGGCGGCGATGGCGGTCAAAGCGGTGGCGGAGGTGGCTTGGGCGCGGGTGGTGCGATTTACCTGCAGAACGGCTCGCTCGTCGTCGAGCACAGCACGTTCGAGGGTAATCAGGCGGTCGGAGGCAATGGCGCGGTCGAGAACGGCGGCTATGGCGGCGGCGGTGGATTAAGTGGCAATGGCGGACGCTCGCCGGACCTCAGCGCAGGTGGCGGCGGCGGTGGCGCACGAGGCGACGGGGGAGCGTCCCTCAATGGCGGCGGGGGCGGAGGAGGCGGAACCGTGTTCTCCGGGGGTGTCGCCCTCGTTGGGGGGCCCGGCGGTTACTTGTGCGGCGGCAATGGCGCCAGCGATGGTGATGGCGGAGACGGAAAGTGCGCCGGAGGCGGTGGCGGCGGCGCTGCCGGGGGCGGCACACCGGGTGCTTTCCAAGGCAGTGGCGGTAACGGCGCTTACGGAGGCGGCGGCGGCGGCGCACCGAACGACGGCGGCTCGGGAGGGTTCGGTGGCGGTGGCGGCACCGGCGGCGATAACGGAGGCGGGGGCGGCTTCGGCGGCGGTGGCGGATTGGGCGGCATCTTCGGCGGCGTTGCGAGCGGAAGCAGCGGCGCGGGCGGCGCCTTCGGCGGAAACGGCGGCAGCGGCGGGGGCGGCGGCGGTGGTGCGCTCGGCGGCGCCATTTTCAACGATGGCGGCACGGTAACCGTGCGCAACAGTACGTTCACGAACAATGCGGTGAGCCGAGGTGTCGGGGCGGGCGGCGGAGGCAATGGCGGCGACGCAGGGGGTGCGATCTTCTCGCACGACGGCGACCTAACGATTCTCAACTCGACGTTCAGCGGCAATCAGAGTACCGGATCCGGCGGAGCGGTCGTAGCGTACATGGATCCGCCAGACTCGAGTCTTTTCGGCGGCCCCGACATCTACATCAATTTCACGCTCGAGAACACGATCATCGCCAACAACGGCGCGAACGAGTGCTTCTTCACGGGCAACGTGCACGCACAAGGGACTCACAACCTGATCATGAGGAACGGCTCGGGTTCCCAGCCGTTCGGGGCATGCGCGGACCCGGCCGTCACCGCTGACCCGCAACTGGAAGGATTGAAGGACAACGGCGGCTATACGAAGACGATGGCAATTCCCTTCGGGAGCGTCGCGATGGGTGCGGCCGACGACGCCACCACGTCGCTCCCGGCCGATCAGCGCGGCGCACCGCGGCCACAAGCCGGCGGATTCGACATCGGCGCTTATGAGGTCTGTCGAATCAAGCTGGGTGCGATGGTCCTGCCTTGGCCGTGCCCTGAAAGCGCTCAGCAGGATCCGCCCATCTTCCTGACGATGCTCGTTTCCACTGGCGGCACGACCGATCCGGCCGCGGGAAGCTATCCGGAAATTGCCAATACGGTCGTGCCACTCAACGCGGTCCCCAGCTCCGGCTATTACTTCACGGGCTGGACTGGCAACGTGGCGGCATCGACGAGCGCGTCGACGACGATCATCATGAGCGAGGCGCAGACCGTTGGCGCCAACTTCCAGCTTCACGACTTCACACTGTCGCTCGTTCCCGCGACACTCACGATTCCTCTCGGGGGTGTAAGCTCGACCGCGGTCCAGGCGACCGCGCTTGGCAACTTCAACGACAGGGTGACGCTTTCGGCAACGGGCACGCCGGCGGGAGTAAGCACGTCGTTCAGCATCAATCCGATCGCCCCCGTGCCCGGCACGCCGCTGTCGTCGATCTTCAAGTTGACCGTCGGAGCCTCGGCGCGACCGCAGACGTTCACCGAGACGCTAAACGGTAGCTCGACCGGCCTTTCCGGAGCACTGACGCACTCGGTGCCACTGAACGTGACGATCGCCGCCACCGCTGCGGCCATGGTGAACGTAATCGGTCAGGAGCAAGCACTCGGCTGCATCGACCAATCGGGCATGGTCCAGTCGCTGACATCGAAGATGAATACGTATCAGTCGCTCGCAAGCAGCGGCCATATCCAGGGCGCTTCCAACGTACTCAGCGCGTTCCAGTACGAAGTGCAGGGACAAATCGGCCATCACATCGTGACGAGTTGCACCGATTCGGTGACCGGCACTGCGTTCTCGCCGGGCGACACGTTGATCGCCGATGCGCAGTCGTTGCAGGCGACGCTTGCAACGCCGTTGAAGGGGGCGCCGATCGTCGGGTCCGTCGTGAGTACGAACGACACTGGCGCCGCGGGCAGAACCGTCAATCTGCTGAGCGGGAAGAGCGTCGTCGCCACGGCGAGCACGGACGCTGTCGGCTTCTACTACCTCGACACGACGGCGCTTCAAATGGGCGCGCAATACGGCGTGAGCGTAACGATTCCGAAAGGCTACAAGGCGTCGTCACCGGCCGTGCAAACGTTCACATGGACCGGAAAGGCGCTGCAGCTTGCGACTTTCACGCTGAATTGACGCGATCGTCGCAACGACGCGAGCGAGGTGCTGCAGAATGAACGCATTCCCGCATGCCCCGTTCTGCCGAACCCACCGCTCGCATCTTCTTCGCGCTGCTGCTGCCACCGGCGGCGCAGCGCGCGCTCGGCGACGTCGCGCGCGAAACCGCGCGACGTGCGCACGGACGTCCGGTTCCCGCCGAGAACATGCACGTCACGCTCGCATTCATCGGCGCGTGGCCACTTGCGCGATTGCCTGCATTGCGCGATGCGGCGCTCGCCGTTCGTGGTGAACCGCTGCACATCGTGCTCGACGAATTCGGCGCGTTTCGCCGCGCCGGTATCGCATGGATTGGCTCATCGGCGCCGCCTGCCACGTTGATGCAGTTCCAGTCTTCGCTCGCGGCTGCGTTGGTGAGCGGCGGCGTCCCGTTCGACGCTTCGCAGCCGTTCCGCCCGCACGTCACGCTCGCGCGTCGCTGTCGAGGCCCGTATCCGCGCGGTGGCCACGACCCCATCGCGATCGAAGTCGACCGCTTCTTCCTGATGGCATCCGAGACACGGGCCGAGGGCGCCCGCTACCGGGCGGTGGCCGAGTGGCGGCTCGCGTGAGGTCGGCCGACGACGGCGTCGTCGGCACGAAGTGCCTGCGCGCTAGACCTGGCCTTTGGCCACCGGCCGCTTCGGATCGGCGCACCACTCGCTCCACGACCCGGGATAAAGCCGCGTGAGCGGATAGCCGGCGATCGTCATCGCGAGGATGTTGTGGCATGCGCTGACGCCCGAGCCGCAGTAATGCACGACGTCGCCCGGCGAGCGGCCGTGAAGCATCGCTTCGAATTCCCCGAGCAGTTCGGTCGCCGACCGAAACGTGCCGTCGGCCGCAACATTGCGGCTGTGCGGACGATTGAGTGCTCCGGGGATGTGACCTGCGACCGGATCGAGGGGCTCGACGTCGCCGCGGTACCGCTCGGCGGCGCGTGCGTCGAGCAGCACGAGGTCGTGACGCGGCAGGCTCGCGGCGACACCCGTGGCGTTCACCGTCGGGCGCACGCGAGCGGGCAAGAATGTCGCCGGCTTCGCCGCACGCGCCTCGCTTTCGACCGGACGTCCCTCGCGCGACCATTTGGCAAAGCCGCCGTCGAGCACCGCGACGTTGTCGTGACCGAGCCAGCGCAGCATCCACCAAAGGCGTGCCGCGTAAACGCCGCTGCCCTGGTCGTACGCGACGACCTGCTTCGTCGTATCGATCCCGAGGCGGCCGAACACCGCCGCCGCCGCCTCCGGCGTCGGCAACGGATGACGCCCGTTGCGGCCCGTGGCCGGTGCCGACAGATCACGGTCGATGTGTGCAAACACGGCGCCGGGAACATGCGCTTGCGCATACGCGTTTTCACCGTACCCCGGCTGCGCGAGATCGTGGCGCACATCGACGACGACGAACGCCGGATCGCCGCCATGGCGCGCGAGCTCCGTCGTGTCGATCAGCGTCGTGTACCGCGCGGGTTCGCCGCTCGCCCCCGCCGGGACGGCATGACGCGATGAAGTGCGTGCCGGACGTGGCATCACGACGTCACAGACCGGCAAGATGGACTTCCATCTCGCGCCGGTAGAACTCGTGGAAATGCTGCATGCCGTCTTCCATCGGCGACTGGTACGGCCCGACCTCGCTGCGCCCCTGCGCGTACAGCGCCTTGCGGCCCGCATCCATCCGCTCGGCGATCTCGTCGTCCTCCTTCGCCGTTTCGTGATATGCCGCCTGCTCGGCCTCGACGAACTCCGGCTCGAACAGCGCAATGTCCTCGGGATAGTAGAACTCGACGACGTTCAGCGTGCGGTCGACCGCCTGCGGCACCAGCGTGCTGATCACGAGCACGTGCGGGTACCACTCGACCATGATGTTCGGGTAGTACGTGAGCCAGATGGCGCCCTGTGCCGGCTGCTGCCCGCCGTAGTAGTCGAGCACCGCCTTGTGCCAACGCTCGTAAGCGCGCGTGCCGGGCTTGGCGAGCCCGCTGTTGACGCCGACCGACTGCACCGAAGCGCGCTCGGCGAATTCCCAGCGCAGGTCGTTGCACGTGACGAACTGGCCGAGCCCCGGGTGGAACGGTTCGACGTGGTAATCCTCGAGGTAGACCTCGATGAACGTCTTCCAGTTGTAGTTGCACGGATGCAGATCGACGCGGTTCAGGACGTATCCGGTGAAGTCGATGTCCTTCAGCGTCAGGCCGGCAAGATCGCGCGCGACATCGCGCGGACCGTCGAAGAGCAGCCCGTGCCAGTTTTGCAGTGGCGTGCGGCCAAGCTGTGCGCACGGTTGATCGTCGAAGTGCGGTGCGCCGAGCAGCTTGCCGGAGAGGTCGTAGGTCCAGCGATGGATCGGGCACACGATGTTGCGCGCATTGCCGCGGCCGGTGAGCATGATGGCCTGGCGGTGGCGGCAGATGTTCGACAGCAGCTCGATGCCCTGCGGTCCATGGACGAGCGCCTGCCCGTTGTCGCGCGCGGCCAGCACGTGATAATCGCCGGGTTCGGGCGTCATCAGCGCGTGCCCGACGTATCCCGGGGCACGGGCGAAAAGATGCGTGCGCTCGGCGTGGAAAACGCGGGGATCGCAGTACCAGTGTGCGGGAAACTGCGATGTGGCTTGCCGCAAGCGCGCGGCGGTGGCGAGATCGGACATCGATCATCCTTTCATGCGTGAATACCAACCCAACCCAACAACCCGGGCCGCTCCGGCCTGCGCCGATATGTCCCGGACCGCTTTGCTAAGTCGACCGCGCGAAAGGTTCGCGTAGGACGTGAGGATCTCACGCCCTAAAAAGGCCGCGTCGCCAAAACATGCTAGTATATTGGGCTCCCCGGCCACGGGTCAAGAACCTGATCGGCAGCAAAGCGCAGCACCCATGTCCGAGACAGCCGAATCGCCCCCCAGTTTCGAAGCCGCGCTCGCCGAGCTCGAGGCGCTGGTCGCGCAAATGGAAAGCGGCGAGCTGCCGCTTGCCGAATCGCTTGCGGCTTACAAGCGCGGCGCCGAGCTGCTTGCGCACTGCCAGGCCGCGCTCAAGGACGCGCAACAACAGGTCGAGGTGCTCGAAAAGGGCGTGCTGCAGCCGTTCGCGGCCGGCGAATCCGACGATGCCTGACGCTTCGTTCGCCGCCTGGTCGCGGGAGCGCCAGCAGCGTATCGAAGGTGTGCTCGAGCGCGTGCTCCCGGGAGCCGATGCGATCGCAGCGCGACTGGCGAGCGCCATGCGCTACGCAGCACTGGGTGGCGGCAAGCGGATGCGCCCGCTTCTCGTTTACGCCGCGTCCGAAGTGACGCACGCCGAGGTGGCCGCCGCCGACGCCTGCGCCGCCGCCGTCGAGCTCATCCATGCCTATTCGCTGATCCACGACGATCTGCCGTGCATGGACGACGACTCGCTGCGCCGGGGCAAGCCGACCTGCCATGTCGCGTACGACGTTGCCACCGCACTCCTCGCCGGCGATGCGCTGCAGTCGCTCGCGTTCGCCGTGCTCGCTGCTCGCCCGGGAAGCGACGGTCACGCGTGCCACGTGCTGGCCGAGGCGGCCGGTCCGCTCGGTATGGCCGGCGGCCAGCAGCTCGACCTCGATGCGACAGGAACGGCACTCGGCGCCGATTCGCTTGCCCAATTGCACATGATGAAGACGGGAGCGCTGATCCGCGCATCGGTGCATCTCGGCGCGCACTGCGGCCGCAAGATGACGAGCGACGAAGCAGACGCGCTGGACCGCTACGCCAGCGCCGCGGGTCTCGCGTTCCAGGTCGTCGACGATGTGCTCGACGTCGAGGGCTCGAGCGCTACGCTGGGCAAGACGGCCGGCAAGGACGCCGCGCAGCGCAAGGCGACGTTCGTCACGCTGCTCGGCCTCGACGGCGCGAAGGCGCGCGCCGAGTCGCTGCGCGAGGAGGCGCATGCCGCACTCGCGCCGCTCGGCACTGATGCGCGCCGCCTCGCCGAGCTCGCCGACTGGATCGTGTTGCGCAATCGCTGATGCAGCATCCGCCCACGCCCGTGCTGCACACGATGAACCCACCCACGCTCGCTGCTCCCCGGGGGGCGGCCCTTCACGGTTGACATGGACACCTATCCGCTTCTCGAGCGCATCGAATCGCCGGCCGACCTGCGCCGCCTCGATCGTTCCGACCTCCCGCAGCTCGTGCGCGAATTGCGCGCGTTCCTGCTGCGCTCGGTGTCGCAGACCGGCGGCCACCTGTCGTCGAATCTCGGCACCATCGAGCTCACCGTCGCGCTGCATTACGCGTTCGACACGCCTCGCGATCGCATCGTGTGGGACGTGGGGCACCAGACGTACGCGCACAAGATCCTCACCGGGCGGCGCCGGCGCATGGACAAGCTGCGCCAGTGGGGCGGACCCGGCGGCTTCCCGCGCCGCGATGAAAGCGAATACGACACGTTCGGCACCGCGCATTCGTCGACGTCCATCTCGGCGGCACTCGGCATGGCGGCCGCGGCGAAGCTCAACGGCGATCCGCGCAGCATCGTCGCGGTGATCGGCGACGGCGCGATGAGCGCCGGCATGGCGTTCGAGGCGCTGAACAACGCCGAAGGCGCCAATGTGCTCGTGATCCTCAACGACAACGACATGTCGATCTCCGAGCCGGTCGGCGCATTCAACAACTACCTTGCGAAGGTGCTCGCCTCGCGCTTCTACAACTCGGTGCGCCGCGGCGGCAAGGAAGTGCTCGCCAAGCTGCCGCCGGTGCACGAGCTCGCGCGCCGCGCCGAGGTTCACGTCAAGGGCATGATGCTGCCCGGGACGCTGTTCGAGGAATTCGGCTTCAACTACATCGGCCCGATCGACGGACACGATGTCGACCTGCTCGTGCGCACGCTCGTGAACGTGCGCAAGCTCAGGGGCCCGCAATTCCTGCACGTCGTCACGCGCAAGGGCTACGGCTACGCGCGTGCCGAGGAGGACCCGATCCTCTATCACGGCGTCACCAAATTCGACCCGGCCGTCGGCATCGTGCCGAAAGCCGGCGGCAAGCCGACCTACACGCAGGTGTTCGGCGATTGGCTGTGCGACATGGCGCGCGCCGATCGGCGGCTCGTCGGCATCACGCCGGCGATGCGCGAGGGCTCGGGGCTCGTCGAATTCTCGCAGCGCTTTCCCGAGCGCTATTACGACGTCGGCATCGCCGAGCAGCATGCGGTGACGTTCGCTGCGGGACTCGCATGCGAAGGCATGAAGCCGGTCGTCGCGATCTATTCGACGTTCCTGCAGCGTGCGTACGACCAGCTGATCCACGACGTCGCGCTGCAGAATCTGCCGGTGATGTTCGCAATCGACCGCGCCGGCATCGTCGGCGCCGACGGCCCGACGCACATCGGCGCCTTCGATCTCACGTATCTGCGCTGCCTGCCCAACACGACGGTGATGGCGCCCGCTGACGAGAACGAGACCCGGCAGATGCTGACCACCGCGTTTCATCTCAACACGCCGTCGGCCGTGCGCTATCCGCGCGGCACCGGGCCCGGCGTGCCGATCGCCGCCGCGTTGAACACGCTGCCGATCGGCAAGGGTGAAATGCGCCGCACGGCGAAGCGCCGGTCGAACCGGATCGCCATCCTCGCGTTCGGTCCGTTGCTGTATCCGGCGCTTGCTGCCGCCGAGGAGCTCGATGCCAGCGTCGCCAACATGCGCTTCGTGAAACCGCTCGACGCCGAGCTGATCCGCGCGCTGGCTCACGACCATGACGCGCTCGTGACGGTCGAGGAAAACGTCGTCGCCGGCGGCGCGGGCAGCGCCGTGGCCGAATTCCTCGCCACCGAAAGGCTTGCGCTGCCGGTCCTGCACCTCGGCCTGCCCGATCGCTTCATCGATCACGGCGACCCTGCGTTCCTGCTCGCGCACGTGGGCCTCGACGCCAAGGGCATCGCGGCGTCGATCCACTCGCGCTTCGCGCAACGCACGCCGGGAAGCTGGGCGAAGCCCGCCGCCTGAAACGCGGGCGCCGCTGCAGGCATCCAATGGGTTGAGCGAGCGGCCGCGTCCGGCCGTGCGAGACCAGTATGGCAAACTTGAAGCGCCATGAACCGACCTGAGACGCCAAACCATTTGATGTCCATTCCCGACGTGCAGTCGAGTCGCGACGAGCGTCGCCTCGCGATCGACCGCGTCGGCATCAAGGGCCTGCGCTATCCGCTGCCGTTCGCCGACGGCGATGGCGAGCCGCGCACGACCATCGCGACCTGTGCCGTATACGTCGCGCTGCCCGAGGAGCAGAAGGGAACGCACATGTCCCGGCTCGTGTCGCTGCTCGAGGAGCGGGCAACCCCGGGTGCTGCGCCATTGTCCGTGGCCGGATTGCGCGGCTTCGTCGAGGAGTTGGTCGCGCGGCTCGGCGCGCCGGGCGGCCGGCTCGAAATCGAGTTTCCGTTCTTCGTGCGCAAGATCGCGCCGGTTTCCGGCGTTGCCAGCCTGCTGGACTACGACGTGCGCCTGAGTGCCGAGCTCGCCGGCGCGAACTACACGAGCACGATCGGCGTCTCGGCGCCGGTCACCTCGCTTTGTCCCTGCTCGAAGGAAATCTCCGACTACGGTGCCCACAACCAGCGCTCGCTGGTGACGATCACCGTGCGTCCGTGCGAACCGGTGCGCATTGCCGAGCTGCTGCGCATCGCCGAGGACGAGGCTTCCTGCGAGCTGTACGGGATTCTGAAGCGCGCCGACGAGAAGTACGTCACCGAGCGCGCCTACGACAACCCGCGCTTCGTCGAGGATCTCGTGCGCGGCGTCGCATCGCGCCTCGCCGCCGACGATCGCTTCACGGCGTTCACCGTCGAGGCCGAGAACTTCGAGTCGATCCACAATCACTCGGCCTACGCCCGCATCTCGCGCGGCTGGTAACCCGCGCCGCGCGCGCCTGATTTTCAGAGTTCGACGCGCGTTCCGAGCTCGACCACGCGATTGGGCGGGATATTGAAGTAGTCCGTGATGCTGCCCGCGTTGCGCGCCATCGCGGCGAACAGCCGGTCGCGCAGCCGTGATACGCCGCGCTCCGATGCGCCGGGCACGATTTTCTCGCGCGACAGGAAATAGCTTACTTCCATCGGTTCGACGTTGAGGCCCTGCGGCGCGCAAACCTCGAGGGCGAGCGCCACATCGGGCCGTTCCATGAAGCCGTAGCGCGCGATGACGCGCCAGCAATCGTTGGCGATCGGCTCGCACTGCACCGCGTCGCCGACGGGCACCCACGGCACGTCGGCGAACTCCACGGTCAGGAACACGTTCTGTGCGTGCAGCACCTTGTAGTGCTTGAGGCTGTGCAGCAGCGCATTCGGCGTTGCATCGGGACTCGACGTCAGGAACACGGCCGTGCCGGGAACCCGCTGCGGCGGGTCGGCGAACAACACGGCGAGCAGGCCGGCCAGCGGCGGTGATCCACCGCGCAAGCGCTCGAGCAGCAGCGCGCGTCCGCGCCGCCAGGTGAGCATCACGAAGAAGACGACGCCGCCGAGCGCGAGCGGGAACCACCCGCCGTCGCGCACCTTGTTCATCGCGGCGGCGAAGAACGCCATGTCGATGAACATGAAGAACGCGGTGGCGAGCGCACAGAGCCACACCGGGTAGTGCCACGCGTAGCGCAGCACGAAGAACGTGAGCAGCGTCGTCACGAGCATCGTGCCCATGACGGCGACACCGTAAGCCGAAGCGAGGCGCGTCGAGCTGCCGAATCCGACGACGGCAGCCGTCACCATGACGAGCAGCGTCCAGTTCACCGCGGGAACGTAGATCTGGCCGATGGTTCGTGCAGATGTGTGCAGGATCGACAAGCGCGGCAGGTAGCCGAGCTGCACGGCCTGCTTCGTCATCGAATACGCGCCGGAGATCGTCGCCTGCGACGCGATGACGGTCGCGGCGGTGGCGAGGGCGATCATCGGATAGAGCGCCCAGGCCGGATACGACAGGTAGAACGGGTTCGCGATCGCGCCCGGGTTCGCGATCAGCAGCGCCCCCTGGCCGAAATAGTTGAGAACCAGCGCGGGTGCTGCCACGGCGAACCAGGCCAGGCGGATTGCTCGCTTTCCGAAATGGCCCATGTCGGCGTAGAGCGCTTCCGCGCCGGTGACGGCGAGCAGGACCGCACCGAGCACCATGAACGAGGCCGACCCGTGTCCCGTGGTGAAGCGCAGCGCGTGCACCGGATCGAGCGCGGTCAGGATCACCGGCGCCTTTGCGATGTTCCATGCGCCGACGCAGGCGAGCGATGCGAACCAGATCGCGCATACGGGCCCGAACAGCCGGCCGACGAAGCCGGTCCCGAAGCGCTGGATCGCGAACAGCGCGATCAGGATCACCGTGGCGATCGGCACGACGTACGGTGCGAGCGCGTCGGTGCCGATCTCGAGACCCTCGACGGCGGACAGCACCGAGATCGCCGGCGTGAGGACGGCGTCGCCATAGAAGAGCGACGCGCCGAACACGCCGGTCACGAGCAGCGCGCCGCGAAGCCTCGGATGCGCGCGCACCGACGACGTTGCGAGCGCGAGCAGCGCCATGATGCCGCCCTCGCCGTGATTGCTCGCGCGCAGAACGAGCGTCACGTACTTGAGCGAGACGATGATGGTCAGCGCCCAGAAGATCGCCGAAACGCCGCCGATGATGTTCTCCGGGGTGAGCGCGATGCCGTGCTGCGGATTGAACGTCTCCTTCGCGGCATAGAGCGGGCTCGTGCCGATGTCGCCGTACACGACGCCGAGTGCGAGAAGCGCGAGCCCCATGCTGCTCTCGCGCGTTCGCGATGAAGTGGCGACGGCAGGGACCGGCGTTGCGCAACGGATGGTATCCATCGTGCAGAGCTTAGCCGTGCGCAACGCGTGCCGGTCGCGTCGCCGCGTATTTTTACGGCCGCTTTATGCCGGCTGCGCTACAGTCGCAGCATGAAGCCGGCGAGCGGCAGCATCGGGCGAAGCGCGAGACGCGCAAGCGGCTCGCGAACGGTGGGCGCGCGAGCGCATCTCATGGGCTACGCCGCTGCGGTGGCCGCGGCGGCGGCGGGCACGCTGGCCGGCTGGGCGATGCGTTCACGCTTCGACGTCGTGAACATCGCGATGGTGTACCTGCTCGCCGTCGTCATCGTCTCGCTGCGCTTCTCGCGCGGGCCGGCCGTCGCGGCGTCGATCCTCTGCATGGCGGCGCTCGATTACCTGTTCGTCCCGCCGCGCGGCACGTTCACGGTCGAGGACATCCAGTACCTGCTGACGTTCGCGATCATGCTCGCAGTCGCGCTCGTCATCTCGCACCTGGTGGACAGCGTGCGCCGGCAGGCGGCGCGGCAGGCATCGCTCACCGTCGAGGCGGAGACCGAGCGCATCCGCAGCACGCTGCTGGCGTCGATATCGCACGATCTGCGCACGCCGCTCGCCGTGCTCGCGGGCGCCTCGTCGAGCCTTGCGGGCGGCGGTGATCGGCTCAGTGCCGACGAGCGCGAGGCGCTTGCGACGAGCGTCGTGCGGCAGGCGCGCGAAATGTCCGAGCATGTCGAGAAAGTGCTGCAGATGACACGACTCGAAGCCGGTGTGATCCGCCTCGATCGCGACTGGACGTCGCTCGGCGAGATCGTCGGTTCGGTCCTGCTGCGGCTCGGCGAGCGGATGGCGCGCCACCGCGTGATCATCGAGATTGCGGACGATCTTCCGCTCGTGCGCGTCGACGCGACGCTGATCGAGCAGGCGCTCGCCAACCTGCTCGACAATTGCGCCCGGCATACGCCCGCCGACACGGTGGTGCGCGTGCGTGCCAAGGCGCGGGCAGCCGACATCGTCGTCACCGTCGAGGACTACAGCGGCGGCCTGTCCGATCACGACTTCGAGCAACTGTTCGCCAAGTTCCATCATGCGGCCGTCGAAGGCACCGGCAGCGGCGTCGGCCTGGGGCTCGCCATCTGCCGCGCGATCGTGCGTTTGCACGATGGGAAGGCGTGGGCCGAGCGCGTCCCCGGCGGCGGTACCGCCTTCCGCTTCACGCTGCCGCGCGAGCCATTGCCCGCGCCGCCCGCGGAGATAGGCGAAATGCGATGACCGATCCGCGGCCCACGCTGCTTGTCGTCGAGGATGAACCGGAGATTCGCCGCTTCCTGCGTGCGACGTTCGCGGCCAACGATTATCGCGTCGTCGAGTCGGCCACCGGACGCCGCGGGCAGATCGACGCCGGCACGCACAAGGCCGATCTCGCCATCGTCGATCTCGGCCTGCCCGACATCGACGGCATCGATGTCATCAGGCATATTCGCGAATGGTCGCCGATGCCCGTCATCGTGCTGTCCGCGCGCACGCAGGAACGGGCGAAGATCGACGCGCTCGACGCAGGTGCCGACGATTACGTGACGAAGCCGTTCGCCGTGGGCGAGCTGATGGCGCGCGTGCGCGTCGCACTCCGCCACGCGGCGCGAGGCGCCACGGCGACGTCGACGCTGCAGATCGGCGATGCGCGCGTCGACCTCGAGCGGCGCACCGCGCGGCGCGGGGAGGACGACATCCGGCTTACGCCGATCGAGTTTCGCCTGCTCGCGACGCTCGCGCGCCATCTCGGCATGGTCGTCACGCATCGCCAGTTGCTGACCGAGGTGTGGGGACCGGCGCATGCGCGCGACACGCACTACCTGCGCATCTACATGAAGCAGCTTCGCGACAAGCTCGAAACCGACCCGCTGCGGCCGCGGCATCTCATCACGGAAACGGGCGTCGGATACCGGCTCCTTGCCGACGAATGACGATCGTCGCCGACGATCGACGATTGCCTCATGGCCGACGATCGACGATTGCCTCATGGCCGACGATCGACGATTGCCTCATGGCCGACGATCGACGATTGCCTCATGGCCGACGATCGACGATCGGCATGTCGCCGACGCCTGACGATCGGCTTGTCGCCGACGATCCACTGAGCCGAGTGTCCCCGGCTGGTAAACTCGACACGCGTTTCGCCGACGCCCACAGGAGCGCGTTTCTGCTCCCCGTCCTCCGATACCTGTCCCCCTGATGAGGCCGATCGCCGTCTTCCGCTTCAGCCCGACCGAAGGGCCGGCGCATTTTTCGCAGTGGCTCGACGCGGCCGCACTGGCGTGGCAGCTGGTTGCCGTCGACGAGGGCGACGCGATTCCGGCCGATGCAACGCAATTCGCGGGCATCGGCATGATGGGCGGGCCGATGAGCGTCAACGATGCGCTCGCGTGGATCGATCCGTTATCGCGGCTGCTTCGCGACGCGGTCGCGCGTGACGTCCCGGTGATCGGCCATTGCCTCGGCGGGCAGTTGCTCGCGCAGGCACTCGGCGCGCGCGTGCGCCGCACGCCGACGCCGGAAATCGGCTGGATCGACGTCGAGTCGACCGACGCCGCGGCTCGCGACGATTGGTTCGGCGGCCGCACGCGCTTCACGCCGTTCCAGTGGCATTACGATGTGTTCGATCTGCCCGCCGGTGCCACGCGCGTGCTGACGAACCCGTTCAATCCGAACCAGGCCTATCTGATCGGTGGACGGCACATCGGCTTCCAGTGCCACATCGAGATGACCGCCGATCTCGTGCAGACGTGGTGCCAAAGCGGCGCCGACGAGATCGCGGCGCCGGACACGCCGGCGCGCCAATCGCGCGACGAGATTCTGCGTGATCTGCCCGCACGGCTCGACGCACTGTCGTCGGTAGCCAATGGCGTGTACGCGCGCTGGTCGCAGGGGCTGCGTCGGACATGAGCGCGCCCGGCCGCCCCAAGCGCGAATCAGTCCCGCAGCGCGAAGCGCGAAGGGTAGTCCAATGACATCCGCAGGGCCGCCCCAAGGATCGAATTCCGCCCCCGTGGGGGGCAGCGAAGCGCGTGAGCCCGATGGGCCGCCCCAAGGGCGAACAGTCGAGGGCGAAGCACGAGCGCCGAGTAACCGGCTGGGAGCGTGGGGGCATCATGCAGGCGATATCGCCTCGACCCGTGCCCGTCGAAGCGCGATCCGCGCACTGCCCGATCTGCTGATCAACCAGATCGCGGCCGGCGAGGTCGTCGAGCGCCCGGCCGCGGCGCTCAAGGAACTGCTCGAGAACGCACTCGATGCCGGCGCAACGTCGATCGACGTCGACGTCGCGGGCGGCGGCGTGAAGCGGCTGCGCGTCGCCGACAACGGCGCGGGCATCGAGCGCGAGGACCTGCCGCTCGCGCTCGCGCGTCACGCGACGTCAAAGATTGCCTCGGTCGTCGACCTCGAGGCGATCGCGACGCTCGGCTTTCGCGGCGAGGCGCTGGCGTCGATCGCGGCGGTGTCGCGGCTTGCGATCGCGTCGCGCGCGCAGGGCAGGCCGCATGCGTGGCGCATCGAGGTCGAGGGCGGCACCGTGGGTGCGATCGCGCCCGCAGCACTTGCCGGCGGCACGACGGTGACCGTCGAGGAGCTCTACTTCAACACGCCGGCGCGGCGCAAGTTCCTGCGCACCGAGGCCACCGAGTGGGCGCATTGCGACGAGGCGTTTCGCCGCGTGGCACTTGCACACGATGAGGTCGCGTTTACGCTGACGCATAACGGGCGCGCCCTGCAGCGGCTGGTTTCCGGGGGACGCCGCGCGCGGGTCGAGGCGCTGCTCGGCGACGCGTTCGTGCTGCATGCCACGCTGGTCGACGCCGATGCGGGCGACGTGCGCCTCGCCGGCTTTGCCGTCAGGCCCGCGTATGCCGCCGATGCACGCGCGACGCAGTACGTCTTCGTCAACGGCCGCCACGTGCGCGATCGCATGCTCGGACACGCGCTGCGCGAGGCGTATCGCGACATTCTTCACCACGATCGGCAGCCCGTGTATGCCCTGTGGCTGTCGCTCGATCCGCGGCGCGTCGACGTGAATGTGCATCCGCAGAAGACCGAGGTGCGCTTTCGCGATGCGGGTGCCATCCATCAGTTCGTCCGGCATGCGGTCGAGCGCGCGCTGGCGGCCACGGCGGCGCAGCAACCGGCGGTGTCCGCGGCCGAACGGCTGGGGCTCGCGGCAGCGCATCTGCCGCCTCTCGTTGCCTCCGCCGGGGACGGGATGCATGCGCCGCGCGACGGCTTCGGCACGCAGCGCGCTGCAAGCGATGGACAGGCGCAGGCGACGATGCCGCTCGACGTGAACGAGCCGGCGGGATTCTATCGGCGCCTCTTCGGCGAGCGCCCGGCGACGCCATCCGCGCTGCCCGCAGACGATGCGCATCCGCTCGGTTTCGCGATCGCGCAGCTGCACGGCATCTACGTGCTGGCGCAAAACCGCGCGGGGCTGATCCTCGTCGACATGCACGCGGCACACGAGCGCATCGTGTACGAGCGGCTGAAGGCGACGTTCGACGCCGGCGTCCCGGTGCAGCCGCTGCTCGTGCCGGCGACGTTCGCGGCCGACGCGCTCGACGTCGCCGCGGCCGCCGAGCATCGTGACGTGCTCGGCGCGCTCGGCTTCGACGTGTCCGCGCTCGGTCCCGAGCTGCTTGCCGTGCGCGGCATTCCCGCGCCGCTCAGGGACGCCGACGCTGCCGCGCTGGCGCGCGCCGTGCTGCACGACATCCGCGAATACGGTGGCTCGCGCGCGCTCGACGCACGCCGTGACGAGCTGCTTTCGACGATGGCCTGTCACGGATCCGTGCGCGCCAACCGCAGCCTGACGGTCGTGGAAATGAACGCGCTGCTGCGCGAGATGGAGGCGACCGAGCGCGCCGGGCAGTGCAACCACGGCCGGCCGACGTGGTACCAGCTGACCCTCGGCGATCTCGACCGGCTGTTCATGCGCGGTCGCTAGGGGTCGGAGACGATAAATCGTCTCCGACCCCACTTCGGTCCTAGCCGCGACCGACGGGCGCCGATGATTCCCTGCGTCCTGCTGCTCGGACCGACGGCTTCCGGCAAATCGGCCGTCGCGCTCGCGCTAGCGCACCGCTTCGGCGGGGAGATCGTCAGCGCCGATTCCGCGCAGGTCTACCGCGGCATGGATATCGGCACCGCCAAGCCCGATGCGGCCACCCGAGCAGGGGTTGCGCATCATCTGCTCGACCTGATCGAGCCCACCGAAGCCTATTCGGCGGCGCGGTTTCGCAACGATGCGGCGGATGCGATCGCGCAAATCCGGGCGCGCGGCCGGCTGCCGATCGTCGCCGGCGGCACGATGCTTTATTTCAAGGCGCTGCGCGAGGGGCTGAGCTCGCTTCCGCACGCCGATGCCGTGGTTCGCGCCGAGATCGACGCGCGCGCGGCGAAGCTCGGATGGCCGGCAATGCATGCGGAGCTTGCCCGCGTCGATCCGGTGACGGCCGCGCGTCTTGCTTCAACCGACTCGCAGCGTATCCAGCGCGCGCTGGAGGTGCACGCGCTCTGCGGACGCCCGATGTCCGCGCTGCTCGGCGCCCGCGAGGCGGAACGCGTCGTCGATTCCGCCATCGTGGTCGCGCTTGCGCCGGTGGACCGCGCGAAGCTGCATGCCGCCATAGCGGTGCGCTTCGACGCGATGCTCGCTGCGGGGCTGATCGCCGAGGTGCGCGCGCTCCGCGCCCGCCATCCGCTGCGCAGCGACATGCCGTCGATGCGCGCCGTGGGTTACCGGCAGGTGTTCGATCACCTCGACGGCCGCATCGACCGCGCGACGCTTCGCGATCGCGGCATCGCGGCGACCCGCCAGCTCGCCAGGCGGCAGCTCACCTGGATGCGCAGCATGGACGTGCAGCCGCTCGACTGCTTCGCCGCGGACATCGTGTCCACGGTCGAGGCCCGCGTCGCGCATGCGCTCGAAGCCGCGCGCGGGAGCGGGGGGTCCGATTGACGCTGCCCACCTTGTTCGCCATCATGCACGCCCCGGCTGCCTGTGCGAGGCGGGCCCTCGGTCCACAAGGAGGAGTGATGCGTTCCCTTTCCAACCTATGCGTTGCCGCTGCCGTCGGCACGCTGCTCGTCGCCGCGCCCATCCACGCGAAGACGTTGCGCTGGGCGAGCCAGGGCGACGTGCTGACGTTCGATCCGTACGCGCAGAACGAGAGCTTCAACAACACGTTCAACAGCTACGTTTACGAAGCGCTCGTCCAGTACGACAAGAAGTTCGAAGTCGTGCCGCAGCTCGCGACCAAATGGGAGCAGCTGAGCCCGACGCAATGGCGCTTCCATCTGCGTCCGGACGTGAAGTTCCAGGAAGGCGAGCCGCTGACTGCCGACGACGTCGTGTTCTCGATCAATCGGCAGAACTCGAAGCGGTCGATGACCAAGGCGTATCTCGCCGGCGTGGCCGAGGCGAAGAAGGTCGACGATCTGACCGTCGACATCCTGACCAGCGGACCGGCCCCCGTGCTGCTGCGTCAACTGACCGACGTGCGCATCATGAGCAAGGCGTGGTGCGAGAAGCACAACGTCGTCGAGGTGCAGGATTACCTCGCGAAGGAGGAGACCTACGCGGTCGGCCACGCGAACGGCACCGGCCCCTACGTGCTGAAGTCGCGCGAGCCCGACGTGAAGACGGTCCTCGAGGCGAATCCGCACTGGTGGGGCAAGATGGACGGAAACGTCACCGAGATCGTCTACACGCCGATCAAATCGGCCGCCACCCGCACGGCCGCGCTCTTGTCGGGCGAGATCGACTTCGTGCTCGACCCGCCGCTGCAGGACCTGCCGAAGCTCAAGTCCGACCCGAACATCAAGGTGATCGAGGGCCAGGAGAACCGCACGATCTTCATCGGCATGGACCAGAAGAGCGACGAGCTCAAGTACTCGAACGTCAAGGGCAAGAACCCGTTCAAGGACCGTCGCGTCCGCGAGGCGCTGTATTCGGGCATCGACATCGAGACGATCAAGCGCACGCTGATGCGCGGGCTGTCGATTCCGACCGGAGAGCTGATCACGCCGCAGGTCTACGGCTACTACGCCGCGGCGAACAAGCGTCCCGCCTACGACGTCAACAAGGCGAAGGCGCTGCTGAAGGAGGCCGGATATCCCAACGGCTTCGAGGTCACGCTCGACTGTCCGAACGATCGCTACATCAACGATGCGCTGATCTGCCAGGCGCTGACGTCGATGTGGGCGAAGATCGGCCTCAAGGTCAATCTCGATGCGATGCCGAAGGCGCAGTACTTCGCCAAGATCAACAAGCGCGACACCAGCCTGTACATGCTCGGCTGGGCGGTGGCGACGTTCGACGCGCAGGACGCGTTCCTGTCGCTCGTGCACACGCCCGACGGCAAGGGCGCCGGCGAGTACAACGACGGCGCCTACAGCAATCCGAAGATGGACGCGCTCATCGACGCGATGAAGAGCGAGGCCGACGTCAAGAAGCGGCTCGACATGATCCACGAGGCGCTGATGCTGCACACACAGGACATCGCGCACCTGATGCTGCACCAGCAGATCATCCCGTGGGCGATGCGCAAGAACATCACGGTCACGCACAGCGCCGACAACCGGCTGCGCGTGTGGTGGGTGCACGTCAACGACGCAAGCGCGCGTCAATGATCGTGTGATTTTCCCGCCGGAGCGGCGCCTGCCGCTCCGGCACCTGCTTCGCCAACCATCCGATGCCCGCCTTCATCCTGCAGCGCTTCGTGCAGGCGATCGTCGTCATGCTCGTGGTGGCACTGGTGGCGTTCTCGCTGTTCCAGTACGTCGGCGACCCGGTGCAGCTCATGCTGGGCCAGTTCGCAACGCCCGACGATCGCATCCGGCTCACGCACGATCTCGGGCTCGACCAGCCGTTCTACGTGCAGTTCTACCACTTCATCGTCAACGCGGTGCACGGCCAGTTCGGCGTATCGCTGCGCATCGGCAAGCCGGTGTCCGTGCTCCTCGCGCAGCGGATTCCGGCGACGCTGGAACTGAGCATCTCGGCGGCCATCCTGGCACTCGTCGTCGGCATTCCGGCCGGTGTCTACGCGGGCCTGCGTCCGAACTCGTGGCCCGCGCGAACGGCGCTGTCGCTGTCGCTGCTCGGCGTGTCGCTGCCGACGTTCCTGATCGGCATCCTGCTCATCCTGATCTTCGCGGTGAAGCTCGGCTTGCTGCCCGCATTCGGTCGCGGCGAAGTGGTTTCGCTGGGTGGCTGGACGACCGGATTGCTGACGCGAAGCGGGCTGCGCTCGCTCATCCTGCCGACGATCACCCTCGGGCTCTTCCAGTTGACGCTCATCATGCGGCTCGTCCGCTCGGAGATGCTCGAGGTGCTGCGCACCGATTACATCAAGTTCGCGCGGGCGCGCGGCCTGTCCGAGCGTGCGATCAACTTCGGCCATGCGCTCAAGAACACGCTCGTTCCGGTGATCACGATCACCGGACTGCAGCTTGGCTCGATCATCGCGTTCTCGATCATCACCGAGCAGGTATTCCAGTGGCCCGGGATGGGGCTGCTGTTCATCCAGGCCGTGAGCTACGTCGACATCCCGGTGATGGCGGCGTACCTGTGCCTGATCGCGCTCGTGTTCGTGACGATCAACCTGATCGTCGACCTCCTTTATTACGTCGTCGATCCGCGCCTTCGGATCGACCGGCCCGGCGCGGCAGGACATTAGCGTGATCCGCCTGTCGGCTGCGCTGCGCCAGTCGTGGGACAGCGACCTCGCCTACAGCTTCCGCACCTCGCCGTACGCGATCGTCGCCGCACTCGTGTTCCTGCTGTGCGTCGGCAGCTCGGTGTTTGCGCCGTGGGTCGCACCGCACAACCCGTTCGACCTCGGCCAGCTCGACCTGTCGAATTCGCTCAAGCCGCCCGCCTGGCTGCCCGGCGGCGATCCCGTCTTTCCGCTCGGCACCGACGACCAGGGCCGCGACATCCTGTCGACGATCCTGTTCGGCGCGCGCATTTCGCTCGCCGTCGGCGTGTGCGCCGTGGCGTTGTCGATGGTGCTCGGCGTCGCGCTCGGCCTTCTCGCCGGCTATGCGGGCGGCAAGACCGACGCGTTCATCATGCGGGTCGCCGACGTGCAGCTTTCGTTCCCGGCGATCCTCGTCGCGCTGCTGATCGACGGCGTTGCGCGGGCGCTGCTCCCCGGTGCCCACGAAAGCATGGCCTTCTACGTGCTCGTGCTGTCGATCGGCGTGTCGGGCTGGGTGCAGTACGCACGCACGGTGCGCGGCTCGACGTTCGTCGAGAAGAACAAGGAGTACGTGCAGGCGGCGCGTCTGTTCGGCATCCATCCGCTGGCGATCATGGCGCGGCACGTGCTGCCGAACGTGCTCGGCCCGGTGCTCGTCATCGCGACGATCCATATCGCGACGGCGATCATCACCGAGGCCACGCTGTCGTTTCTCGGCGTCGGCGTGCCGCCCACGCAGCCATCGCTCGGCACGCTGATCCGCATCGGCAATGATTTCCTGTTCTCCGGCGAATGGTGGGTGACGCTCTTCCCGGGTGCAGCGCTCGTGGTGATGGTGCTTGCGATCAACCTGCTCGGCGACTGGCTGCGCGACGCGTTGAATCCGCGGCTGCGCACGTGAGGCGGGCGCGATGAACGACACGATCGAGGATGCGGCAACGGTGGGCGAGGCGGGCGCGATCGTTGCGTCGCGCGCCCTGCTCGATGTGCGGCACCTGCGCGTCGAGTTCCCGACGCGGCGCGGCGTGCTCACCGCGATCGACGACATATCGTTCACGATCGCGCCGGGCGAGGTGCTCGGCGTCGTCGGCGAATCGGGCGCCGGGAAATCGCTGACCGGGGCGGCGATCATCGGCCTGCTCGAGCCGCCCGGACGCATCGCCGCCGGCGAAGTCCTGCTCGACGGCATGCGCATCGATCACCTGCCGCAAGACCGGATGCGACGCATCCGCGGCCGGCGCATCGGTGCGATATTCCAGGATCCGCTCGCCTCGCTCGACCCGCTGTACTCGATCGGCGCGCAATTGACGGAGACGATCCGCACGCACCTGCCGATGAGCGACGCGGCGGCGCGCGCGCGCGCCGTGGAGCTGCTGCAGGAGGTCGGCATTCCGGCCGCCGCGCGCCGCATCGACCACTTTCCGCATCAGTTCTCCGGCGGCATGCGTCAGCGGGTGGTGATCGCGCTCGCACTGGCGGCAAAGCCGCAGCTCATCATCGCCGACGAGCCGACGACCGCACTCGATGTGTCGATCCAGGCGCAGATCATCACGCTGCTGCGCAGGCTCTGTCGCGATCACGGCACCGCCGTGATGCTGATCACGCACGACATGGGAGTGATCGCCGAGACCGCCGATCGCGTCGCCGTGATGTACGCCGGACGCATCGTCGAGATCGGACCGGTGGGCGACGTGATCCGTGCGCCGAAGCATCCGTACACGATCGGTTTGATGGGATCGATTCCATCGATCGCCGGCGAGCGCGAACGCCTCGTGCAGATCGACGGCAACATGCCGCGGCTCACGCAGATACCCGACGGCTGCCCGTTCCATCCGCGCTGCCGTTTCGTGTTCGATCGCTGCCTGCACGAGCGCCCCGAACTGCTCGATGCCGGCTCGTCGCGTGCGGCGTGCTGGCTGCATGCGCAGGCCTCGACATGACCACCGGAAGCCTGCTGGAGGTTGCGCACGCGACGAAGACATTCGACGTGTCGCCGCCGTGGCTTGCGCGGGTGCTCGGCAGGCGGCAACGGGTTCTGCTGCATGCCGTCGACGACGTAAGCTTCGGCATCCGGCGCGGCGAGACGCTCGGTCTTGTCGGCGAATCGGGTTGCGGCAAATCGACGGTCGCACGGCTGATCGTCGGCCTCTACCGGTTGTCGTCCGGCGCGATCACGTACGACGGCATGGACACCGCTGTGCTTTCCACCGGGCGCGCGCCCCGGACGCTGCGCCGCAAGCTGCAGATGATTTTCCAGGACCCGTACGCGAGCCTCAATCCGCGCTGGCGCGTGGCGGACATCGTCGCCGAGCCGATCCGTGCGCAGCGGCTTGCACGCGGAAGCCCTGCGGTCGGTGCGCGCGTCGACGCGTTGCTGACGAAGGTCGGGCTGTCGCCGGCCGACGGACACAAGTATCCGCACCAGTTCTCGGGCGGACAGCGGCAGCGCATTTCGATCGCGCGAGCGCTCGCGAGCGAGCCCGAGTTTCTCGTATGCGACGAGCCCACGTCCGCGCTCGACGTGTCGGTCCAGGCCCAGGTGCTGAACCTGATGCGCGACCTGCAGCGCCAGCTCGGCCTCACCTACCTGTTCATTTCACACAATCTCGCCGTCGTGCACCACGTTGCCGATCGCGTCGGCGTGATGTATCTCGGTCGCGTCGTCGAGCTTGCCGACAAGGCGACGCTGTTCGCGTCGCCGCAGCACCCGTACACGCGGATGCTGCTCGATGCGATCCCCGATATTGCGATGAGCGGGAAGGCGCGCACGCCGGTCGCGGGCGAGGTCCCCAATGCGCTCTCGCCGCCGTCGGGCTGCACATTCCACCCGCGATGCCCGCATGCGAACGAGCGCTGCCGCGGCGAGGTGCCGGTGCTGCGGCCGTCCGCGGCGGGCGGCGCCGTTGCCTGTCACGGTGTCGAGGAACGGCGGATTCCGCTCAGGGTCGCAGACGACTTGCCGGGCACGCAAACCCAGGCAGGGTCAGAGACGACTTTGCGCAGTGCCGATACCGACGGCGCGAAAAGTCGTCTCTGACCCTACGCGGCGAGTGCGTTGAACGCCACGTGATCGCGGCCCGCGCGCCGCGCGGCAGACATCGCCGCGTTCGCGGCCGCGATCACGCCGGCCGAATCGTCGGCGTCTTCGGGGAAGAAGGCGACGCCGATCGACGTGCCGATCGGCGTGTCGGCAATCGGCGCTTGCGCCGGGTCGTTCAGCGTGTCGCGCAGGCGCTGCGCAAGCAACGCAAGCTCGCGCGCATCGTGCGCATTCGGCGTCGCGAGCGCAAATTCATTCGGGCCGAGACGCGCGAACACATCGCCTTCCCGTGCCGCGGCGCGAAAGCGGCGGGCAACCTCGACGAGCAGTGCCTCGGCCGCCGGCTTCCCGTGCAAGTCGGCCACGGCGGCGCAGCCGCCAATGTCGATGAACAGCACGCCGACATGTGCACGGTCACGTCGAGCGTTCGCGATCGCAAACGAAAGCCATTCGCGGAAGAAGCGCCGGTTCGGCAGTCCGGTGAGGGGATCGTGGTTGAGCTCCGCAGCAAGACGACGATCGAGATCGCGGCGCTCGCGCAGCAGCGAAATCAACAGCGCTGCCGCCAGGGCGGCGAGCGCGAGCGTTATCCCGGCGAACAGCGCACTCCATGCCTTGACGGCGTCGAGGTGGCGGTGCGCCGCGCGGCGCGCCACGCCGACTTCGCCGAGCAGGTCGTGGACGTGTTTCGTCAGCATGGAGCGCTCGTCGCCGCGCATGGCGGCGTCGGTTGTCGTCGACAGCTTCGCCAGCACACGGTTTTCCTGCAGCGCCGCGTCGACGCGCGCGTCGTCGGCAACGAACGCAATGCCGGCGGAAACGGCGAGCCACGCAACGAGAACGAGCGCCGCCGCTGCTGCGACGAAGGCGGCGAACGTCCGTGATTCGACCGGTATTCGTTGCGGCATGGGCAAGGGAGGTGGGCCGTACACAGCGAATAAAGCAACGACCGGGCCACCCGCTTCGCAAGCTCTAGAATGGCTGCTTTCCGGCACCTTCGTCACGGCGCAAACGCATGCCTGCCCGCACCCTCTACGACAAGCTCTGGGACAGTCACCTCGTGCGCGAGGAGGGCGACGGCACCGCGCTCATGTACATCGATCGTCACCTGGTGCACGAGGTGACGAGTCCCCAGGCCTACGAGGGGCTGCGTCTTGCAGGGCGCAGCCCGTGGCGCGTCGAGTCGATCGTCGCCACCGCCGATCACAACACGCCGACGACGCACTGGAACGACGGCATTCGCGATCCCATCTCGCGCACGCAGGTCGAAGCGCTCGACGAGAACATTCGCCGTTACGGCGCGAAGGCGTATTTCCCGTTCCGCGACCGGCGCCAGGGCATCGTGCACGTGATCGGGCCGGAAAACGGCGCAACGCTTCCCGGCATGACCGTCGTGTGCGGCGATTCGCATACGAGCACGCACGGCGCATTCGCCGCACTTGCCTTCGGCATCGGCACCTCCGAGGTCGAGCACGTGCTGGCCACGCAGTGCCTGCTCACCAGGAAGTCGAAGGCGATGCTGATTCGCGCCGACGGCCGACTCGCACCGGGCGTCACGGCGAAGGATCTCGTGCTGTCTGTCATCGGACGCATCGGGACCGCGGGCGGAACCGGGCACGCGATCGAGTTCGCGGGCGACGCCGTGCGCGCGCTGTCGATGGAAGGCCGCATGACGATGTGCAACATGTCGATCGAAGCGGGCGCGCGCGCCGGCATGATCGGCGTGGACGAGCGCACGATCGACTACCTGAAGGGACGCGCGTATGCGCCGACAGGCGAAATGTGGACGCGCGCGGTCGCGTACTGGCGCACGCTCGCAACCGACGCCGGAGCGAAATTCGACACGACGCACGTCTTCGACGCCAGCGCGGTCAAGCCGCAGGTCACGTGGGGCACCTCGCCGGAAATGGTCGCATCGATCGACGATCGGGTGCCCGACCCCGATCGCGAGCGCGACAGCGAGCGGCGCGAAGGCATTGTGCGCGCGCTCGATTACATGGGCCTCGAGCCGAACGTGCCGATCACCGGCATCCGCATCGACAAGGTGTTCATCGGCTCGTGCACGAACTCACGCATCGAAGACCTGCGCGAGGCCGCGAACATCGTGCGCGGACGCCGCGTCGCCGGCAGCGTGCGCCTCGCAATGGTGGTCCCGGGGTCGGGTCTGGTGAAGGCGCAGGCCGAGGCGGAAGGCCTCGATCGCACGTTTCGCGACGCCGGGTTCGAGTGGCGCGAGCCGGGCTGCTCGATGTGCCTCGCGATGAACGACGATCGCCTCGAGCCGGGCGAGCGCTGCGCGTCGACGTCGAACCGCAATTTCGAGGGCCGGCAGGGCGCCGGCGGCCGCACCCATCTCGTCAGCCCCGCGATGGCGGCGGCGGCGGCACTTGCCGGGCACTTCGTCGACGTTCGTCGACTTTCGTAGAGCCATTTGCGATGCAGCCGTTCAAAGTCCACAAGGGGATCGTCGCGCCGCTCGATCGCGCCAACGTCGATACCGACGCGATCATCCCCAAGCAGTTCCTGAAGTCGATCCGCCGCTCGGGATTCGGCGTGAACCTGTTCGACGCCTGGCGCTACGTCGACCACGGCGAGCCGGGCATGGATGCGTCGGCGCGCCGTCCGAATCCCGATTTCGTGCTGAACCAGCCGCGCTACAAGGGCGCGTCGATCCTGCTCGCGCGGCGCAATTTCGGCTGCGGCAGTTCGCGCGAGCATGCACCGTGGGCGCTGGCCGACTACGGCTTTCGCGCGCTGATCGCTCCGTCGTTCGCCGATATCTTCTTCAATAACTGCTTCAAGAACGGCGTGCTGCCGATCGTGCTTCCCGACGCGAACGTCGAGCGCCTGTTCGCCGATGTCGCGGCGTTTCCGGGCTACGAGCTCACGATCGATCTCGATCGCCAGACGGTCGGCAGCGCGGACGGCGCGCTTTCGTTCCACTTCGACGTCGATCCGTTCCGCAAGCGCTGCCTGTTGAACGGCTGGGACGATATCGGCCTCACGCTGCAGCACGCCGACGAGATCCGCGCGTTCGAGGCGAGGCATCTCGCCGAGCAGCCGTGGCTGTAATGGATCGTCACGCCACGCTTGCCGCCTCGTTCGTCGATTCGGCCGCCGCGCTGCCCCGGGAGGCGGCCGGACGCATGGCCTGGGACGGCCCGGCACCGCGCGTGGGATGAAGATCGCGATCCTGCCGGGCGACGGCATCGGTCCCGAGATCGTCCGCGAGGCCGAGCGCGTCCTCGACGTGCTTGCAAGCGAAGGCCTGCCGATCGAACGCGCGCGCGGCGCGATCGGCGGCGCGGGTTACGAAAGTGCCGGACATCCTCTGCCGCCGGAGACACTCGACCTTGCGCAGGCGGCCGATGCGGTGCTGCTCGGCGCGGTCGGCGGCCCGAAGTACGACGCTTTGCCGCGCGAGCTGCGTCCCGAGCAGGGCATCCTGGGGCTGCGCAAGGCGCTGGCGCTGTTTGCCAATCTGCGGCCGGCGCTGCTCTATCCGGAGCTCGCCGCGTCGTCGACACTGAAGCCCGAGGTGATCGCGGGACTCGATCTCGTGATCGTCCGCGAGCTGACCGGCGACATCTATTTCGGCGCGCCGCGCGGACGCCGCTCGAATGCCGCCGGCGAGCGCGAAGGCTTCGACACGATGCACTATGCCGAGGGCGAGATCGCCCGCATCGCGCGCGTCGGCTTCGAGACGGCACGAAAGCGCAGCCGGAAGCTGGTGTCGGTCGACAAGGCCAACGTGCTCGACACGTCGATCCTCTGGCGCGAGGTGGTGAACGAGGTGGCCCGCGATTATCCGGACGTCGCGCTGTCGCACATGTACGTCGACAATGCGGCGATGCAACTCGTGCGCAGCCCGAGGAGCTTTGACGTCATCGTCACCGGCAACCTGTTCGGCGACATCCTGTCCGACGAGGCATCGATGCTCGCCGGATCGATCGGCATGCTGCCGTCGGCCTCGCTCGACGCCAGGGGCAAGGGACTCTACGAACCGATCCACGGCTCGGCGCCCGATATCGCCGGGCAGGATCGCGCGAATCCGCTGGCGACGATCCTGTCGGTCGCGATGATGTTCCGCCACACGTTCTCGCGCAGCGACATTGCCGCGCGCATCGAGAACGCCGTGCGCGCGGCATTGCAGCGCGGCTTGCGCACGCCCGACATCGCCAGCGGTGCAGAACCGGTCGTCGGCACGCGTGCAATGGGCGACGCCGTGCTCGCGTCACTGCGAAGCGGATAGCGCATGCCCGGCGATCCGGCGATCGTGGTGCGCCGTGCCGAGGTCCGCGACGCCGAAGCGCTTGCGCGAACGTTTGCCGCGGCGCGCGCGTTCGCCGGGACCTTGCAATTGCCGTTTCCGTCGGCATCGCTGTGGCACAAGCGCATCGCGGAGTTGCAGGCCGACCATCACATGCTCGTCGCGGAAGTCGACAACGATGTGGTCGCCAATGCCGGGCTGCACCCGGTGTCGAGCTCGCCGCGGCGTCGGCATGCGGGTAGCATCGGCATGGCGGTGCGCGACGATTGGCATGGTCGCGGCGTCGGATCGGCGCTTCTCGCCGCCGTGCTGGATCTCGCCGACAACTGGGTCGGCTATACCCGGCTCGAGCTGACCGCGTACACCGACAACGCGGCCGCGCTTGCGCTGTATCGCAAGTTCGGCTTCGAGGTCGAAGGCACGGCACGCGGATACGCGCTGCGCGACGGCGTGCTGGTCGACGCCTACATGATGGCGCGGCACGCGTCGCAACGCTCGGCGCAGCAAATCGTCGAAACGCAGTGACGGACCAAGGAAGGCAGGGAAGCTCGATGCGCGTGGGTTTCGTGGGTTGGCGAGGGATGGTCGGCTCGGTGTTGATGCAGCGCATGGAGGCCGAGCGCGACTTCGACGCCATCGAGCCGCTGTTCTTCTCGACGTCGAGCGTCGGCGGCAGGCCGCCGGCCATCGCGAAGGCGAGCGGGTCGCTGCGCGATGCGAATGCGCCTGCAGCGTTTCGCGGACTCGACGCGATCGTCACCTGCCAGGGCGGCGACTGGACCACTGCGATGTATCCGCGCATTCGCGATGCGGGGTTCGACGGCTACTGGATCGACGCCGCATCGGCGATGCGCATGCGCGACGACGCGGTGATCATTCTCGATCCGGTGAACCGTGCGGTGATCGACCGGGCGCTGCAGCAGGGCGTGCGCAACTTCATCGGCGGCAACTGCACGGTGAGTCTCATGGTGATGGCGCTCGCCGGACTGTTGCGCCACGATCTGGTCGAGTGGATGACGTGCATGACGTACCAGGCCGCGTCCGGCGCGGGTGCTTCGAACATGCGCGAGCTGCTGCAGCAGATGGGCGAAGCGCATCTCGCTGCGAAGGCGCTGCTCGACGACCCGGCGTCGTCGATCCTCGACATCGACCGCGAAGTCGCGGGCATCCTGCGCGACGAGCGCTTCCCCACCGAGCATACGGGCGTGCCGCTTGCGGGCAGCCTCATTCCGTGGATCGACAAGGACCTCGGCAACGGCATGAGCCGCGAGGAGTGGAAGGGTGGCGCCGAAACGAACAAGATTCTCGGGCGCGGCGACGATGCGATTCCGGTCGAATCGATCTGCGTCCGCGTGGGCGCGATGCGCTGTCACTCGCAGGCGCTGACGATCAAGCTGCGCCGCGACGTCCCGCTTCCGGAGATCGAACGCCTGCTGGCGGGCGGCCACGAATGGGTGCGCGTGATTGCGAACAATCGCGACGCCAGCATCCGCGGCCTGACGCCGGCGGCGGTCACCGGCCGGCTGGAAATCCCGATCGGGCGGCTGCGCAAGCTCGCAATGGGCGGCGAGTATCTCGGCGCGTTCACGTGCGGCGACCAGCTCTTGTGGGGGGCGGCCGAGCCGCTGCGGCGGATGCTGCGCATCGTGCAGACGGCCGATGTGGCCGCGTGACGAGGCCGGGCATGCTAACGCCTTGCCTGCCATGCCGGGCGACTGCGCCTGAATGCGCGCAATGCTTGCGTCGCCCGTCATGCCAAGCGACTGCGGCTTGACGATTGGCCGCAAGGCGCCCGGTTATGCGCAAGGAACCTGATTTTCGACATCTTTATGCAGCTTCGCCGCGCATCGGGCGGTTGGCGGCAGCGCCGCCCGATGCAAATGCAACACCGGGCGCCGCGTACTCACGCTACCATAGCTTGTGGAATTGCATTCACACGCCGCTACCCGTTGCGCCGAATAGAACAGCGGCATGAACCTGTGTTGCGCGCCGGCGCGCGCACTGCGAAAAAGACCATCTAATACCGTGGTTTAGCTTGCGGCGCTAATTGCAGGATGTTAAGTTAGCCCGAGCTCCACAGCCAAACCCCAAGAGGTCGGCATGCGCGCAAAACCCATCTTCACGTACAGCCTCGTGGCAGGCGCCCTGGCGTTCCATGGCCACGCGCTGGCGCTGGGGCTTGGCAAGCTGACCGTCGACTCGGCCCTTGGCCAGCCGCTGTCCGCCCGCATCGAGCTCACGTCGGTCACGAAGGAAGACCTCGATTCGCTGCGGGCCAAGGTGGCCGACCCGAGCCTGTACCAGCAGAACAATCTCACCTACCAGGCCACGCTGTCGCGGGCGCGCGTTTCGCTCGAAAGCAGTGGCGGCTCGCCGTATCTCAGGGTCACGTCGCCCGTGTCGGTACAGGAGCCGTTTCTCGACCTTCTGGTAGAGCTCGACTGGGCGTCGGGCCGTGTGGTGCGCGAATACACGTTCCTGCTCGACCCACCCGGCATGCCGACGGCAGCAGGCGCCGCCGAGCCGGTGGCGCCGGCACGAGCGGGCACACCGGCGCGTACCAGCGCCGCGCCCGCGCAAAGGGCGCCGTCCCCGTCCGCAGCCGCTGCGCCGGCGCCGGCCGCTGCGGGTGGCGGCAGGGCCGCGGCGCCTTCCGCGGCGAGCGGCGCGGGGACGGCGGGCAGCGACCAGTACGCGGTGCGCCGCGGTGACACGCTGCAAAAGATCGCCACGCAATTCAAGCCTGCCGACGCCACGCTCGACCAGATGCTCGCGGCGCTGTTCAACCGCAACCAGGCGGCCTTCGAAGGCGACAACATGAATCGCCTGCGTGCCGGAGCCATCCTCACGATTCCGAGCGCGGCCGACACACAGGCAACGTCCACGGCCGACGCCACGAAGATCGTCCACATGCAGGCATCCGACTGGCGCACCTATCGCGATCGCCTCGCGGCCGCGGCACCTGCCGCCGGTGCGGCGGGCGCCCGTGAGGCCAGCGGACGCATCGGCGCGGCGGTCGAAGACCGCACGCCGGCTGCAGCGCCCGGCTCAGACAAGCTGCGCGTGTCGCGCGAAGCGGGCACCGGCAAGGCCGGCTCGGCCGCCGAAGACGCCATCGCGCGCGATCAGCAACTGAAGGATGCGCAATCGCGCATCGCGACGCTCGAGAAGACGATCGCCGAAATGCAGCGCGCGGTCGAGCTCAAGAACCAGACGATGGCGCAGTTGCAGGCGCAGGCCGAGGCGGCCAAGGGCGGCAAGGCCGAAACGCCGGGCGCCGCCAATGCGCCGGCGGCAACGCCGAACGCCTCGCCGGCGGGCGCCGCGCCGAACGCCGCGCCCGGGGCAGCGGCGCCGAACGCGCCTGCTACCGCTCCGTCCACGGCCGGCGCACCGGCACCCGCCGACACCACGACATCGGCGTCCCCACCCGCCGCGACGGCGCCTGGCGCCACGGCCGGCGCGCCCGCCGCAAAGCCGCCCGCGGCGAAGGCAGCTTCCGCACCCAGATCCGAGCCGCCCGGATTCTTCGCCGACCTCTTCTCGAGCACGCCGAACTGGGCGCTGGGCGTCGCCGCGCTCGCAATTCTCGGCGGCATCGCGGGCATCGTCGCCGCGCGCCGGCGCAAGGGCACGAAGTTCGAGGACAGCATCATCTCGGGCACCGACATCAAGACGAACACCGTCTTCGGGTCCACCGGCGGTGGCGTCGTCAACACGGGTGAGAACTCGCTCGCCAGCGATTTCAGTCGCGAGGGGCTCGGCAACATCGACACCGACGAGGTCGACCCGATCGCCGAAGCCGAGGTGTACCTTGCCTACGGACGCGATGCGCAGGCCGAGGAGATCCTGAAGGACGCGCTGAAGAAGGACCCGCAGCGCCAGGAGATCTACCTCAAGCTCCTCGAAATCCATTCGCAGCACAACAAGCCGCAGGCATTCGAAACGGTCGCGTCCGAGCTCTTCGCCGTGAGCCATGGACAGGGCGACGTCTGGCACAAGGCGGTTACGCTCGGGCGCCAGCTCGATCCGAACAACCCGATGTTCCAGGACGCAGCCGCTGCGCAAGCGCCGTCCGCAGTGCAGCAGTCCGTCGCGGGCGCGGCCTCCGGCCAGCCGGCGCGTTCGCCGCTTCACGGCGCCCCGGCATTCAGCGACGGCGACATCTCGATCTCGCCCGAGTCGTCGATGCCCGCCAAATCGCCGGCCGACATCCTTGCCGGAGCCGAGGACGCGCTGGCGCGCAGTCCCGCCACACCCGCCATGCCCGCGCAGCCGGTGAAGTCGACCGTGTCGGAGACGATGGCGTCGGCAAGCGCAGCGCTCGCCGGTGCGCTGGCCAGCACGAAGCCGAAACCGGAAAGCACGCCGTCGTCCGGTGTGCCGCACTTCGCCGACGTCGCAAACGAGTTGACGACCCGGGTCGACACACCCGCCGAGCAGCCGCGCTTCGACCTCGACTTCCACCTGGACGATGCCGAGCGTCCGGCGCCGCTGAAGCGGCCCGAAGCGGCGCCGCAGCCGTCGTTCGCCACGGCTTCCGCCGCGGCGTCGAGCTCGACGGGCGCGCTCGATCTCGACAAGCTCGACCTGTCGTTCGATTCGACGGAGCATCCGCCACTCGAGGACCAGACGCCCTCGGTGCTCGACGGGCAGTGGCACGATGCGGCGACGAAGCTCGATCTCGCGAAGGCCTATCAGGAAATGGGTGACGTCGACGGTGCGCGCGAAATCCTGCAGGAAGTGCTGCACGAGGGCGACGACCAGCAGAAATCCGAAGCGCAGTCGCTGCTGTCGAAGCTCGCGTAGTTCCCGCGTTCGAGCCGCAGACCGGCTCCGCGCGGGCCATCCATGCGCCGCGCACTCGCACTCGAATACGACGGAAGCGGCTACTGCGGCTTCCAGTCGCAGCCCTCCGGTTGCGGCGTTCAGGATGCGCTCGAGCGCGCGCTGGCGATGATTGCCGGCGCGCCGGTGCGGGCCATTGCGGCGGGGCGTACCGACGCGGGTGTGCACGCCACCTCGCAGATCGTGCACTTCGACGCGCTGGCCGAGCGGCCGGCAACCGCGTGGGTGCGCGGCGTCAACGCGCATCTGCCGCCGTCGGTGGCCGTCCTGTGGTGCGCCGCCACGACGCCCGATTTCCACGCACGTTTTTGCGCGCTCGCTCGCCACTACACGTACCTGCTGCAGAACCGCGCGCAGCGGCCCGGACTCGGGCGGGGTCGCGTCGGCTGGCACCCCGTGCCGCTCGACGCCGACGCGATGGACGAAGCGGCGAGGCCGCTTCTCGGCACCCATGATTTCTCGTCGTTCCGCGCCGCCGAGTGCCAGGCGAGGTCGCCGGTGAAGACGCTGTCGCGGCTGCGCGTGTCGCGCGAAGGCACGATCGTGCGCATCGACGTCACGTCCGACGCGTTCCTGCATCACATGATCCGCAACATCGTCGGCGCGCTCGTGGAGGTCGGCGCCGGCAAACGCGCACCGGGCTGGATCGGCGAACTGCTGCAGGCAGCCGACCGCACGCGCGGTGCGCCCACGTTTGCGGCGGACGGCCTCTACTTCACCGGGGCGGATTACGATGCGCGCATGGCACTCCCCGCAACGCGGCGCGAGCTTCCGGTCGGGCTCGCATGATGCGACCCGCACACTGCGAGCCGGCAACGTGACTTCCAACGCCGCACCGCGGCGCACGCGCGTGAAAATCTGCGGCATCACGCGCGCCGACGATGCGCGCGCCGCCGCCGATGCGGGCGCCGACGCGATCGGCCTCGTTTTCTGGCCGGGCACACCGCGCGTGGTCACGCACGCGCAGGCGCGCTCGATCGTCGCTGCGCTGCCGCCTTACGTGACGGTCGTCGGACTGTTCGTCGATCCCGAACCGCAGGCCGTGCGCGAGGCGCTCGCCGCGGTGCCGATCGACGTGCTGCAATTCCACGGCAGCGAGCCGGCGCCTCTCTGCCGCGCGTTCGGACGCCGCTACGTGAAGGCGATTGCGGTCAGGAATGGCGTCGATTTGCTAGAATCGCTGTCTCCCTACGACGACGCCGCCGGCCTGCTGTTCGATGCGTTCCACGCCGGCGACCTGCCCGGCGGCACCGGCCGCGTGTTCGATTGGGGACGGCTCTCCGCGGACGTGCGTGCACGTCTTCGTGTGCCGTTGATTCTTTCCGGCGGCCTCGACGCCGGCAACGTCGAACGCGCGATCCTCGCGGTTGCGCCGTGGGCCGTCGACGTGTCGTCGGGCGTCGAGGAGCGCGCAAGCGACGGCGCGCCGCGCCGCGGCCTCAAGGATGCGGTGCGCATCCGGGCGTTCGTGCAAGGAGTGCGCAGTGCAGATGGCCGAGCTTTCCCGAGTGCGTGACCTGCCCGACGAGCGCGGGCACTTCGGCCCCTATGGCGGCGTGTTCGTCGCCGAGACACTGATCGGCGCGCTCGACGAGCTGAAGAGCCAATACGCGCGCTACCGCGACGATCCGCAGTTCGTCGCCGAGTTCGAGCACGAGCTCAAGCACTACGTCGGGCGGCCGTCGCCGGTGTACCACGCCGAGCGCTGGTCGCGCGAGCTTGGCGGCGCGCAGATCTTCCTCAAGCGCGAGGACCTCAACCACACCGGCGCGCACAAGATCAACAATTGCATCGGGCAGGCGCTGCTCGCGAAGCGGCTCGGCAAGCGGCGCGTGATCGCCGAAACCGGCGCGGGCCAGCATGGCGTAGCAACGGCCACGGTGGCCGCGCGCTTCGGCATGGAATGCGTCGTGTACATGGGCTCCGAGGACGTGCGCCGCCAGGCGCAGAACGTCTACCGGATGAACCTGCTCGGTGCGCGCGTGGTGCCCGTCGAATCGGGATCGAAGACGCTGAAGGACGCGCTGAACGAGGCGATGCGCGACTGGGTCACCAATGTCGACACGACGTTCTACATCATCGGCACGGTCGCGGGCCCGCACCCGTACCCGATGCTCGTGCGCGACTTCCAGAGCGTGATCGGCCGCGAATGCCTGACGCAGATGCCCGAGGCCGCGGGACGCGACCCCGACGTCGTGATCGCTTGCGTGGGCGGCGGCAGCAACGCGATGGGCATCTTCCACGCGTATGTGCCGAAGCCGGACGTGAGGCTCGTCGGTGTCGAAGCGGCCGGCGAAGGCCTTGCCACCGGCCGTCATGCGGCTTCGCTCGTTGCCGGACGTCCGGGGGTGCTGCACGGCAACCGCACGTATCTTCTGCAGGACGCGAACGGCCAGATCATCGAGACACATTCGATCTCGGCCGGTCTCGATTATCCGGGTGTGGGCCCCGAGCACGCATGGCTCAAGGACACCGGACGCGCCGAGTACGTATCGATCACCGACGACGAGGCGCTGGCGGCATTCCATGCCTGTTGCCGCATCGAGGGCATCATCCCCGCGCTCGAGTCGGCGCATGCGCTCGCGTACGCGACGAAGCTTGCGCCGACGCTGGCCCGCGACAAGCTGCTTCTCGTCAATCTTTCCGGTCGCGGCGACAAGGACATGGCGACGGTTGCCGAGCGAAGCGCGCTGCGATGACGGGACAACCTGCAAGCGCTCATTCGAATCGCATCGACCGCGTCTTCGAGCGGCAACGCGCGGCCGGCCGGACGGTCCTGATTCCCTACGTCACCGCCGGTGATCCGTCGCTCGCGACGACGGCGGCCATCCTCGACACGCTCGCCGAAGCAGGCGCGGATATCATCGAGCTCGGCGTGCCGTTCTCCGATCCGATGGCCGATGGTCCCGTCATCCAGCGCGCGTCCGAGCGCGCGCTTGCGCAGGGCGTGTCGCTGCGCCACGTGCTCGATCTCGTCGCGCAGTTCCGCAAGCGCAATGCGCATACGCCGATCGTGCTCATGGGCTACGCCAATCCGATCGAGGCGATGGGCGTGACGGCCTTCGCCGACCGCGCGCGTGACGCGGGCACCGACGGCGTGATCGTGGTCGACTATCCGCCGGAAGAGGCTGCCGAGTTCGCGGCACTGCTTCGCGCACGCGATGTCGCGCCGATCTTCCTCATCGCGCCGACCACGCCGCAGTCGCGCATCGAGCGCATCGCCGGCCTCGCCGCCGGCTACGTCTATTACGTTTCGCTGAAGGGCGTCACCGGCGCGGGGCATCTCGACACCGGCGACGTCGCGCACAAGCTCGACGAAATCCGCCGGTTCATCACGCTGCCGGTCGGCGTGGGTTTCGGCATCCGCGATGCCGACAGCGCGCGCGCCGTCGCAGCGCACGCGGAGGCGGTCGTGATCGGCAGCCGGCTCATTACCGAGATCGAGCAGGGCACGCCTGGAGATGCTGCCAAGCGCGCGGGTGCGTTCATTGCGACGATCCGCCACGCGCTCGATACGCGGCAGGCGGCATGCGTCGCGTGACGCACAAGCGTGGGGGTCCGATGAGCGGCGCCGGGCCGTCCCAAGCCGCGAACTGCGCCCCCTCCGGGGGCAGCGAAGCGGCCGAATCGGCAAATGAGGCCGCGA
>Ga0207657_10000194_pt1 | contig 63233 bp, 59 predicted proteins | sample KBSC33metaG_FD_184316 | JGI IMG/M metagenome (GOLD analysis project Ga0207657, IMG submission 184316) | Corn rhizosphere microbial communities from Kellogg Biological Station, Michigan, USA - KBS C3-3 metaG (SPAdes) (version 2) | ecosystem: Host-associated > Plants > Roots > Rhizosphere > Soil ...
ATGGTAGAAGCGGTAGTGGTATTCCGCTACTTCCTGGTCCTTCAACCCGAAGGCCAGCACCGTCTCCTCACCTAGCTTCAATTGAGTGTAGGGTGACAAGCGCCCTTCAGGAGGCCGTTCGATGGAGACATAATCCGCAGCGGGCGGCGCTGTTTTACGCTTTTCGTGGCCGTCGCCGCGCTCCAGGTAAGGGACCAGCAGGATGGAAATCTTGGGCAGCGCACGCGCAATCGTCGGCGGCAGCGCCGCAACCGGCTCTTCCAAATACTCCTTAAGGTCCTCCTCGGACATTGGAACCGAGGCGCAGAAGTACGAAAAAGTGTTGCTCAGCGGAATCATCTCGCCGCGAAAGCGCTCGGCGAATTGGGTAACGCTCAGCTTGGAGAGGTCAGGTTGGGCCGGCATTGAGTGGCAATCTCATTGTAACCCCGTGCGCAAATGCGCAATCCAATAAGCGCGGCGACATTAAGCGGTAAACGGCCCCCGCCGTGCACTACCAAACACGAGGTGAACGATATGGAAGGCGACTCGCCCCATCCAAGCGCTTCGGAAGGGCTGCTCGATCACTTGGAACATCACCTCTTTAAGAAGCCGCTGTGGGCCTATCTCCGTGGCGTGCATCCGCTGGTGATCCTGACCTCGCCGGTCATTTACTTGTGCGCGATTCCATTTTTCGCACTGGATCTTGCGGTCACCATTTATCAGACGATCTGTTTCCCGGTGTATGGAATTGCCAAAGTCCCCCGCCAGGATTACCTGGTTTTTGATCGTGGCCGTTTAGCATATCTCAACGTCATCGAGAAACTTGGTTGCGTCTATTGTTCTTACGCCAACGGATTGCTGGCTTACATCGTCGAGATCGCGGCCCGCACGGAACAGCATTTCTGTCCCATTAAGCATGCCCGGCCGCCACTCCGGCCACACTCGCATTACCCGGCCTTTGTTCCCTACGGGGATCCTCGGGCCTATCGCAAACTGGTGGACCACATCGCGCCCGCGCCTGCGGCGCCCAAGTCTGTATAAAGGCACGGCTAGGCGGCCCGAGGCTCTCCAGACGGTGGGGGAGGGTCTTGAGAGCCCATCCAGCGCTTGAGACTCTCCGAGCGCTTGCGTTCTTCAGACTTTTCCGTGTGGCGCTCATACGCCACCAGTCCGCCTAGGATACAGATGATTGTGGCGGGAATGCCCACTAGCACGTAAGTCGGCATGCTTTTCCTGAAGAGCGCTCCGCCGCTCGGATTCTAGCAAGTGGCTGGGCCAAACAATTCGCGCGAATCGCGGTTTTATTCGCACCGGCGACTGTTTTGATTCTTGGTAGCCGGTGGTTTTGCCCCGCCGAGTCGATCGTTTTGCGTCGGCTAGCCGGTTCGCGGCGCGAGTGGTTCCGGCGAGCCTCGCCGGGTGTTAGGCTAAGTTCGTGGCGCCCTCCCCGCAAAGTTCACCGGTGGTCCCAAATGAACTTCTCATACGCGACTTCGAAGGCAAGATCACGTATTTGCCTCTGGATCGCGACCGTATCATGCTGGGACGTTCGAGTGCGTGCCAACTGTGCTATCCCGACGACTCCGGACTTTCGCGCCAGCACATGGCGCTCTCTAAAGTGAACGGCCAGTGGATCGCCGAAGACTTGGGCAGCAAGAACGGAACCCTCGTCAACGACCGCAGGATTGAAGGCGCCACCCCCGTGGGCGTGGGCGATAAGATCGCTGCCGGTCATCTGGAACTCGAGTTATCGGCCGCGCTGCCGGGAGCCACGGGCGTCCAAAAAGTGGAATTTGTGGACGCCGCCGAGAGCTCTGCGGCCGGGTCAACCACTTTGGTGGCCAGCCTGGATGAGATGCTGGGGACGCAATCCGGTGAAATGGACCAGACTTCCATCATCCGCGGGAATCCGCAGATGGGGGCGCTGATCCGCGCCGGGCGCGAGCTGGCCGGGCACCGGCCGCTCAATGAGCTGTTCGAAGTCATCATGGACCTCTCGATGGAAGCGGTGCTGGCGGGGCGCGGCGTGCTGATGACTTTAGAAGGCGATGAGTTGAAGGCGCGGGCGGCGCGCGGGGCGGGCTTCAAAATCTCCAACACCGTGCGGGACCGCGTGATCAAGGAAAAGTCGTCACTGCTGGTGCGCGACGCGCAGATGGACATGGCGCTCAAAGCGCAGATGAGCATCGTGCAGCAGTCGGTGCGAAGCATGATCGCGGTGCCGCTCCAGACCAACGACCGGGTCATCGGACTCATCTACGTTGACTCGCCCGACTTGATCCGCGAGTTCACGCGCGAGGACCTGGGGCTGCTGACCGTGATGGCGAACGTGGCCGCCATTCGGATCGAGCACGCGCGGCTGAATGAAATCGAGTTGGTGGAGCGCGCCATGTCCAAGGAACTGGAGCAGGCCGCGCATATCCAAATGGGCCTGCTGCCGTCCGAACCGCCCAAAGTCGCTGGCATGGACATCTTCGGCAGCACCGCGCCCTGCCGCACGGTGGGCGGCGATTATTACGATTACCTGGAGTTCCCCGACGGCCGGATCGGCATGCTGGTGGGTGACGTGGCCGGCAAAGGCATGCCGGCATCCCTGCTGATGTCCAGCCTGCAGGCTCGCGTCAAGGTGCTGTTTGAAGACGGCGATCGCCTGGCTGAGAAAATCACGCGCCTGAACAAGGCCACTACGGCCCACACTCCCGATAACCGCTTCATCACTTTCTTCATGACCGTCGCGGACCCGGCCACCGGCGAACTGGTGTTCACCAACGCGGGCCACAACCCGCCGGTGCTGGTGCGCGCGAAGGGCGGCTTCGAATTGCTCTCGGGCGGCGGTATGATACTGGGCATTCTCCCCATGGCGGAATATACCGAGGTGCGCGCCAAAATGGAGCCGGGCGACACGCTGGTGCTTTTCAGCGATGGCGTCACCGAAGCCGTCAACCCCTCGGACGAAGATTTCGGCGAGCAAAGGCTGGCGGAATTGGTGGCCTCGCTGAGCGGCCGGCCGGCTCGTGAAATCGTGAAAGCCGTCCACGATGAGATCGCGCGCTTCACGCAGGGCGCGCCGCCGGCGGACGATATCACGGTAGTCGTAGCGCGCCGCTTATAGGCAAAGAGACGGACTAAACGCAAAAAACCGCTCCTTGAGCGGCCTACAGAAAAGTTGGGCAGGAAACAAACGGACTCCGGGCCTACGGCACGCATTTTAGATCGTCGCTCGATCTGTGTGCCAAGCGCTTTCGATTTGTAACTTATTCGCCGAAGCCACCGGTTAGCATAGGAACCTCTATGGGAATTATAGCCCGATTCCCGGTTCGGTGGCAAGTGCTAAGCCCGGCGGAAGAAGGCTCTTACCCCATTCTCCCGATAGACCGGGAGCTCGTGCAAGCCGGAAGTATATATCCTGTAGATTATATGTGTTACGGGATCTTCTTCCAGGCCCGAGGGGACAAATGCCTCGCCGTTATCTGCCTGGAAAGCCATTTCCCCCAACGTCTGATCTACCCGCACTCGAATCTTGAGATTCAGAGCATGTTTCTTAGCCAATTGGCGCGCTCGATATGAGATTAGGCCCGCCCCTCCCCGGCTCACCTCCATAAACTCCTCTTTCACCCGCCATTCCATCCAGAAATTACGGGCCGGTGTGCCGCCGCGAACCGGAGGATCCAAAAAGGCTACAAATCCTTTCTCTTCGGCCCCATTCGATGCTGGGATCAAGATCACCGGTTTGGGAGGGCTGCTGCCATCGCCGATCTCCTGGTATTTCGGTACGTGGTCCGCCAGGCTTTGGGGTCCCTTAGGTAATCCAAACGCCAGCACCCGCATTAAAAAAATTGGTTGATCGCCTTCGACTTTCAGCTTCATGGTCCGCACGTAGGACGATCCCCAGTTCCGATCGATGGTGACTTGAAAATCGACCGTCTGATCGAGAGAATCCGCCCACATGTCGGCCGAATAATAGCGCTGCATCAGCGCCGCTCCTTGCTCAATACCAAAGGTGAGCGCATGTTGAGGTTTCGGATCGAAAGTGCGCGGTTTTCCGGAGGGGCGCGATTGCTCGTCCCATACTTCAACTGTCGGAGCAGCGGTAGCCGCTTTATCGTAAAAGCGGTCGGCCTCCTTGATGGTGAGATCGAATTTGTCAAACGGAATGTCATCCGGGACGGGCACTCGATGAAGATGGAAATCGGGGGGCAATTCTCGAAATTTGTCGTGCGCCTCGACCATGGTCTTGAGCGTAAGCAGGATAAATTCCAACGTTGACCGAATCGGCAATGGCCGGCCTTGCAGTTGGTGCACATCTTCAATCCGCGTCAGCGGAGGCACGTCCTCCAGACGGAAGCCAATCGTGGGATTGGGCGATTGCGCAAACAAGAAACTGGGAAAGTTGCTTAGGATACCTCCATCGACAAAGAAGCGCGCACCGCCCCCGGTAACGAATGGCTCAAAGAAAATAGGGACACTGACCGATGCTTGCACCGCCTCGGCCAGCTCCATGCCGGAATATTTTTCGGCGCTATAAACCTGATATTCCTGAGAATTGATATTGGCCGCCACAATGCGGAGATCTGGTACGCCGTTGACAGTCGTGGCTAAATCCCCAAATTTTTTGTTTTCGAGGACCTTGTCGAGCCAGGCTCGCAGCCGCTCGGCGGAATGAAACCCTTTGGCTTTCCAGACAGCTTCCAGGTCGCTCGCCAATTGCGTGAAATCCTGGGATGCCGACTGCCAGAGTTCATACATTCCGGCGACCCGCTTCCGCTCTGCTCCGCTAAACGCGTAGCCCCAGAAAGAGGGCGCTCCCAGTCCCTTCTCCGCGGCCAGCAGTTTTTGGATCTCAGGTTGGTATTTGTGCCAGGTATCCGTGATTCGCTTCCTGCGCTCCACGTCCTCCTTGCGCAGGAGCGAAAACAATTCCGGATCCGAGAGAATATCCCGCAGTAATTTCCCGCGTTTTCCGGTGGCTAGCAGGGCCGCCACCAAAGCGCCCGCCGAAGTGCCGCCAACGCCTGAAATCTTAAGCCAATCCGGCATGGTGGAGAGGACCCCAGCGTATGCGATCCCTCGCACTCCGCCGCCTTGAAAAACCAGATTTATCACACGATCTTGGGACATTTAAGCGTCTCCGAACGAGCTACATTATATACACATTACTCTTAAAATTCGACCGGAAAGCGCGCTGGTCTGCGGGGCAAGATACATGCGGCCGCTGCTTGCCGCCAGGCACGCGGCCCGCCAACGTGACTACGGTAATCGTGGCGCGCCGTTTATTGGCAGCGAACTCCACACCAGCGCCGCCGTAACCACTACCATTATCACGGCGGTCGACCATGCCACTACGTTCTGCCACCAGTTGTTGACATACTCCTGCATGATGCGTTTGCGGTTGATCAGGGTCAGCATGTAGAAGAGCACGAAGGGCAGCAGAATGCCGTTGGCCACTTGCGAGAACAGAATCACTTTCAGCAGCGGCAATCGGGGAATCAGCACGAAACCGGCCCCTCCCACGATCAGCAGCGTATACAGCCAGTAAAAAATGGGCGCCTCGGAGAAGCGCCTTTCGACGCCAGCCTCAAAACCCAGACCTTCGCAGACGTTAAAGGCGGTAGCCAGCGGCAGGATGGCGGCCGCTAGCAGCGAAGCGTTGACTAATCCGACGGCGAACAGCGCGGCGGCGAATTGCCCGGCAAAAGGTATCAGCGCCTTGGCCGCGTCCGCAGCGTCATTAATTTGCGCGCCTCCGATTGTCCCGCCTCCAGCCTTATAGATGGTGGCAGCGCAGGCTACCACAATAAAGAAGGCGATTACATCGGTGACCACGCAGCCCAGGATGACGTCCAAACGGGTGAGCGCGTAATGCCGCCGGTCGACGCCCTTTTCGACGATAGACGCTTGCAGATAAAACTGCATCCACGGTGTGATGGTCGTCCCGACTAGCCCCACCACCATCAGCAGGTATTGCGAATCACCATGGAATTGCGGGATGAGCGTATCGTGCAGCGCGAGCTTCCAGTCGGGTTTGGCTAAATACGCGGAGATCGGATACGTGAAATAAATCAGCGAAAACAAAATCAGCATCCGCTCCACGGGCTTGTAGCGGCCTTTGACGATGACTACCCAGACTAGCGCCGCGCCTACCGGCACCGCGAAGTATTTGCTGACCCCAAAGACGCCCATCCCAGAAGCGATGCCGGCGAATTCCGCGGCAATGTTGCCGAAATCGGCGACCGCGAGAATCGCCATTGTGATAAAGGTGGCGCGCAGCCCGAATTCCTCGCGAATGAGATCGGACAGGCCCTTGCCGGTGACTGCGCCCATGCGCGCTGCCATCTCCTGAACTACGATGAGCGCGATGGTTATGGGGATCAGCGTCCACAGAAGTGTGTAACCGTATTTTGCGCCGGCCTGCGAATAGGTGAGGATGCCGCCCGGATCGTTATCGACGTTGGCGGTGATGAAGCCCGGGCCCAGGATCGCCAGAAACGCCATCAGCCGGAACTTGACGAGCGAGAGATTGGCCCTCCGGCGAACTACGGGCCGCGAAGTTGTGACATCGCCACGCATGCGTACTTATTGAGAGTAGAGGGGGAGGCGAAGCGGAAGCAAGTTAAAAACACGTTAAAAAAGAAGCGGCGCGAAGCGAGCCTATACTGGGTCATGCGTTTTGCAAAATTCCCCTGGAGTTGTCTGTGAGCGAAGCAGCATTTGAATCGCGCACGGCCGAGATCGACGGCACCCGGCTGCATTACCTGACGGCCGGTAGCGGACCGCCGCTTCTCCTTCTGCACGGCTATGCGGAGACCTCGTCGATGTGGCAAGCACTTCTACCTGCAATCGCGGAGAGGTTCATGGTAGTGGCGCCGGACCTGCCGGGAATGGGAGATTCGGACATTCCGGCGGATGGTCTGGACATGCAGAGCGCGGCGATTCGTATGCATGCGCTCGCCTGCTCGCTCGGCATCGAAAAGGCGCGCGTAGTGGGACACGATATCGGTTTGATGGTTGCCTATGCCTACGCGGCACAGTTTCCCGACGAAGTGGAAAAACTGGTGGTCATGGACGCGTTCCTGCCTGGCGTCGGCGACTGGGAATCCATTTATAACGATCCCGCCTTCTGGCATTTTCGCTTCCACGGGCCGACACCGGAAGCGTTGGTCCGCGGACGCGAGCGCATCTATTTCGAGTATTTATGGAATGAGTTGGCCGCGAATAAATGGAAGTCCATTCCGGAAGCCGACCGGGAAGCTTACGCGGACGCCTATTCGGAGCCGGGACGCATGCGCGCCGGATGGGCTTACTTTGGTTCGTTTCCCCAGACGGCGAAAGATTTCGCCCGGTTGGCTGAGACCAAGCTCAGCATGCCGGTTCTGGCAATCGGCGGCGACAAATCACTGGGCGAGTTTCTGGGCCGCCAGATGAAGTTGGCGGCTTCGAATGTGACGGCTGTCGTGATCGAGGACAGCGGACATTGGTTGTTGGAAGAGCAGCCCGACCAGACCACTCGTGTATTGCTGGCGTTTCTCTAAGCGCTTCGGAAGCCTCCTCGCATTCGCGCCTTGCTATCATTAGCATTCCACCATGCCTGATCCGCGGCCCCAGCCGTCGCCAATTTCCGAAGCGGTCACTAACGATATTCGGGTCGAGGTTCTGTCGCGCTACTCCGCTGAGAACTCGCGCCCGCTGGAAGACAACTGGATTTTCCAATACACCGTTCGCATCACCAATCAGGGAGCCGAAACGGTGCAACTGGTCAGCCGCCACTGGATCATCACGGACGGCTTGGGCCACACCGAAGAGGTAAGAGGTCCGGGCGTGGTCGGAGAGCAGCCGGTTCTGGCGCCCGGCGAGTCGTTCCAATACTCATCCTGGTGTCCGCTCAAAACGCCCACGGGCAAGATGTACGGCACTTATCAGATGGCGCGAGCCGACGGCAATCAATTCGATATCGAAATCGCCCCCTTCGCGCTCAAAGCCAAGTACGCGGTCAACTGATCTAAGCGCACAACCTGCGGGCCTTCCATCCTGTGGGCGCTGTATTGTCACGTCGAATGCCGCCATGGTAGAAGACGGTAGGGAGCGCAGAATCCGCTCTTCTTAACGGTCAAACCTATGTTAATTCGACGGCTCTTAGAATGGCTCATCGTCTCCGGTTTTGGAGTGATCGTACTGACTGGCCTGGCGATGGAGAGTTCTGGCGCGACCTCCGCTTCTGCCCCAATACAAGGGGTCCTGATCGACCAACATTGTTCCGCGGAAGCCGAAACCCGCATGGTGCCGGACCCGAGCCCCCACTTAGAGGGTGGCATCCTGTGGGCTTACACGCACACCAAGAGTTGCCTGCTGGCACCGGCCTGCCGTCGCAGCGGATACGGTGTTTTCACAAATGAGACCAATAAATTCCTGCTTTTCGACCGCGCCGGCGACCAAAAGGCACTGGCCCTGATACAGGCTTCGAAAAAGGACGACAACATGCGTGTCGAGGTGACGGGGCAAATTGAGGACGGCAAGATCAAGGTGACTAGTCTGAAACTGTTGCCCTAGCCCGCAGCGATTTTAGCCGCAAGATCCGGTCTCAGTTCCCCTGGCACTTGCCGCCGGGGCAGCGGTTGTTTTCCTCGCAGACGTATTCGAAAAGCCCCACCTTATCCCACTCCGGCTTGGCTTTGATCTGGAATAGCTGGGACCACGGTTTCGTGAAGATCTTGGGGTCGTCAATGGTCAGCAGGTAGGAGATGGTGTCTTTATCCTTCCACTCCAGGCGCTCGGTGGTCGTCAGCGCATCGCTATGCATCCGGTATTCTTTGGGATCGGTGTAGTAATAGTCGTCCAACATCCAGCGCTTGAAGTTCGTGCTGACGATCACCAGGGTGTCGCCTTCCCAGTGCCCCACCGAATCGCCGTAGTAGGTCGGTTCGATATCCTTGCGGAACGGACGGCCATCCAGCGGAATGATGCGCGACATGCGCTGGAACTCGTGCACGATCGTGAGGTAGTTTTTGGTTTGGAAGAATTGCATGGCATTGGCGGAGAGCATTCCGGCCGTTAAGCCGGCGGGCATGCAGAAATCGCGCGGCTCATCGTGCCGCATATCGCCGGTGCGCGGTTCCAGAAATGCCTCGCCGCCGGGCTTGAGCGGCGCAAAATATTTCCGGTCGAAGGTGGTTGCCGAAGACTTGCCGTGTACGTCGCCGGGCATGTACGTGGGCCATTGATACATGCCGGTGAAATCCGGTTTGCCGTCGGACGTTCGCGGAATGGTAAACGATGCTTTCGCCGGCGTCGCGCGGGATTGAGCGGCACCCGCAGGAGCGAATGCCAAGGCCACGGAAACGATGATCAAGCTGCTTAGTGAAACGTACCGGAATATTTTCTTCATGGCCTTATCCTCATAGGACCTGGGAATCGTGAGCCGCTAATGCTTTTCTTCCGCGCCCTGATTGGAAGTAAAAACCATGCGGCCATCTGGGAACGTGACCTTCGAGCCGTAGCCATTCGTGGATCCGTCCTTGGCCTTGAATCCGTCAACGGTGATCGTCGAGCCAATGATCAGCGAACTTTTCATGATGCCGCGCCGCATCAACTGGCCCGGAGCGCCGCCCGAAAAAGCGTAGTTAGTGACCTTGCCATCGGCGCCCTTCACGTCGACGTAAAACCAGATGTGCGGGTTCTGCCATTCTACCTTCGTGATGACCCCGGTCACCCTGATGGGCTTGGTGTCGTCGTATTCCGCCGCGAACGAATGGTGAGCCAGCAGCGGAGCAGAACTCGCCGATAACGTGATTGCCAGTAAGAGCGAGCGCATGATTCCGTGTTGCATAGGCTACAGGATATCAATTTGACCCTTGCCTGCGAAACCGCCGTTCGGAGGGGTAGTAGTGCATATCGCGATCCGCCGTCGGCCGCATCCCGTGGCGCCTACGCCCCCAGACCGAGGATTGTGGCTCTAGGGTGGGTTTAAGCGCTACCTGAGGTGGAATTTGCTTGACCTGGGACCGCCTTATCCTGCAAACTGACAGTTCAAGCCCGAGGAGAAGTCTTGCCTTTCTTAGCGAATAGAGTTCTGTACGGCGTTAGCATCCTGTTGCTCTTCAGCCTGCCCTCCGCAGCAATCACCAAGAAACCCGTCAAGCACAGGGGCGCCCGCGCTCATAAGTCGTCCGCCACCATCGCTGCGGCGGTGAACACCACATCGAAAAAGGGCGCCAGCACGAAGGTCAGATATTTGGGCGGACCATGGCGCGTCCCCACCTACGCCGATTCTTCCGCGGGCGACCGGATCGAAGGTGAAGACCCCACTGTGCGCCGCGCTGCCTTGGACGCTCTGGGCAAATTGAACGGGACGGTGGTGGTGGCCGATCCGCAAACCGGCCGCATTCTGACCATGGTAAATCAGCGACTGGCGCTCCGCGATGGCTTCCAGCCCTGCTCCACCGTGAAAGTTCCGGTGGCGCTGGCGGCGCTGAGCGAATCGGTTGTCGAACGCGACACTCGCATCCGCATCTATGGGCGCACGACCATGACGCTCACTGACGCGCTGGCTAAATCCAGCAACCAATACTTCGCCAGCCTGGGCCAGAAGCTTGGCTTCGAGCGCGTCAGCTACTATGCCCACCTGTTCGGCTTGGGCGAGAAAGCGGGTCTCGACATCGAGGGGGAACAAGCCGGCCTGCTGCCTCCTGCTCCACCCAAGAATGGCATGGGCATGATGACCAGCTTTGGCGACGGCATTGCGCTGACGCCGCTGGAGCTCACGGCCTTGGTAAGCGCCGTGGCCAACGGCGGCACGCTGTATTATCTCCAGTACCCGCGCACCCAAGAGGAAGCGCAAACGATTCTGCCGCGGGTGAAGCGCCACCTGGATATTGAAAACCTGATCCCGGAGATCAAGCCCGGGATGGCGGGCGCCGTCGAGTATGGGACGGCCCGGCGCATCGGTTTCGATCCCCAGGAACCCATCTTTGGCAAGACCGGAACCTGCACCGATGAACGCTCGCCCACGCACCTGGGATGGTTCGGATCGTTCTCCGAAACCAGCCGCGGCAAGATCGCCGTTACGGTGCTGCTCACTGGTGGACGCGGCGTTAGCGGTCCCGCCGCCGCCGGTGTCGCGGGCAACGTTTATAAGAATCTGGAAGCGGTGGATTACGTGGCCGAAACTAGCCCGTCTTCTCCAGTTCGGCCGTCAGTTCTTCCCACTCGGCCACTCTTGCTTCGAGCTCGCTCCGACGCGCAGTAAGCTGCTCCGTTAAGCGCATCGTTTCTTCCACGCTCTTGAAATCGCCCAGCGCCGCCTCGTGCTGCTGAATACTTGACTCGAGGGTAGCTACTTCCTGCTCCACTTCTCTGAGCCGCTCGCGCATCTTCTGCGCCTTCATCGGATTCACCCGCGGCTTGTCTTTTTTAATCACCGCAGCAGGCGCTTCGTTCACCGGCGCTGCGACGGCGGCCTCCACCAGCATCGCCTCCGGGCCTCCCGCCTTGCGCCACAGATAGTCTTCGTAATTGCCCGGGTACACATGCACGTGGCCTTCTTGAATTTCGAACACGCGTGTCGCCAGGTTATCGATGAAATAGCGGTCGTGTGACACGAACACCACGGTGCCGTTGTATTCTTTCAGCGCTTCGAGCAGCACGTCCTTGGCGCGCATATCCAGGTGATTGGTCGGCTCGTCGAGCAGCAGGAAATTCGACGGTGCCAGCAGCATTCGTGCCAGTGCGTAGCGGTTGCGCTCGCCTCCGGACAGCACGCCGATTTTCTTGAACACATCGTCTTCACTAAACAGGAAGCATCCCAGCAGCGAACGAAGTTGGGTCTGCGAATGCCGCGGCGCGGACGCGCTTAGATCGTCCAAGAGGCGCGCGTCGGTGTCGAGTTCCTTGTATTGATCCTGCGCAAAATAATCCGGGATCACGTTGTGGCCCAGCGTGTAAGAGCCGGACGTCAGCGGTTCCGCGCCCGCCATCAGCTTGATCATGGTGGACTTCCCGGCGCCATTGACGCCCACCAGCGACACCCGGTCGCCGCGCTCGATCACGAAGTTGGCATCGCCGAATACAAACTTCTGACCGTAACTCTTCGACACGCCTTTGAACTCCGCGACAATGCGTCCGCTGGGCTTCGGCTGCGGGAACTTGAAGTGGATGGTCTGCTCCTCCGGCGGAATCTCTATGCGCTCAATTTTGTCGAGCTCTTTGATGCGCGATTGCACCTGCTTGGCTTTGGTTGCCTGCGCGCGGAAGCGGTTGATGAACGCCTCCAGTTGCTCGATGCGTTCGCGCTGGTTGCGATACGCCGCCGTCAATTGGTCCCGGCGCTCGGTCTTCTGGCGCAGGTAGGAATCGTAGTTGCCGCTGTAGAACTGCACGCGCTTGTTCCAGATCTCAACGGTGCGATTGACAGTCACGTCCAGGAAATAGCGGTCGTGAGAGATGAGCAGGTACGCGCCGGGATAATTCGTAAGATACGATTCCAGCCAGTTGCGCGCTTCCAGATCCAGGTGATTGGTGGGCTCATCCAGCAGCAGGAGGCCGGGCTTTTCGAGCAGCAGCTTCGCCAGCGCCAGCCGCATCTGCCAGCCGCCCGAGAATTCCTCGGTGCGTCGTGCCCAGTCTTCCTTGCGGAACCCCAGCCCGTCCAGCACCGTGCCGACTTGCGCCTCGATCGCATATCCGTCTCGATTGCGGAATTCACTATCAATGTGATGCGCGCGATCGGCCGCCGCGGCGTACTCAGGACTCGCGGGGTCCAGCTCGCCCAAACTGTGATGCAGCGCTTCCAGCTCTTTTTCCATCTCGCGAAGCTGGTCGAACACCGACATGGCTTCGGCAAATACAGTGCGCCCGGTGAGCGACAGCCCATCCTGCGGCAGGTAGCCGATAGTCAGACCCTTGCTCATGCTGAGTATCCCGTAGTCGAGTGTCTCCATGCCGCACAGGATCTTCAGCAGCGTGGATTTGCCGGTGCCGTTGCCGCCTACCAGGCCGGTGCGCTCGCGTGGCGTAATCAGCCAGTCGCAGTCTTCAAAGAGGAGCTTATGGCCGAAACGTTTCCCGGCGCCTTGGAGTTGGATCATTTCGAGGAGAGTCTATTACGATTTTAGCGGATGCTGGATCTCAGACTAAACTCACAGTAGCAGCCGTGAACCTATCGATCCGTCATCTGCTGGCCTTTTTCCTTCAATTCGGTTTTTGGGGGATCCTCTTCCTTTCCGTCGCGGATGATTCCTTTCTCTTTCTCCCGATCGGCAGCGATTTGCTCACAGTGATTCTAACGGCCAGGCATCATGATCGGCTTCTACTTTATGTCCTGGCGGGGGCCACCGGATCGACAATCGGAGTCTTCTTGCTGGACCTGGTCTGCCGAAAAGGTGGCGAAGAAGGTCTAAAACGATTAGTGAAACCCAAGCTCCTCGACTACTTGAAGCGGCAGATGAAGGAACATGCGGGCGCGGCGGTGGTCGTATCCTGTTTGGCGCCGCCGCCGTTTCCTTTTGGCGCTGCCATCGCGACCGCGAGCGCATTTCAGTATCCCAGGCCGCGTCTTCTGGTTTTGGTCTTGATGGCCCGTACGGCTCGCTTTTCCTTGATTGGCTTGGCGGCCATTTATTTCGGACGAGGAATTCTGCGAATCGCAAACTCAGCCGAGTTTATGTGGTTTATGGGCGGATTTATAGCGCTTTGCTTGATTGGAAGCGTGGGATCGGTCATCCATTGGGTGCGCATCGGCCGTTCACGGTAGTCGCCCCGCCGAATCGCACGCGTCTACTCGCAGAAAACGCTCAGCGCATTCGCGACGTACGCTTTCATATCGCCACGCTTCGCTGCCGCATCCAGAAAACCCTGCTTCAGCAGAAACTCTCTACGCTGAGAGCCGGCCGGCAGCTTTGACGCTCTGCTTAATGACTCTGGTCCCCGCGAAACCCAATCGGCGCTCCCATACAGGTCTATCTGGATTGGCGAATCTCAAACTTCGCGGAGCCAAACTAGACATGGGCCGCCGTGCAAAGTTCACGCAATCTCCCCTCCGCTACGGAACCGCCGTCAGAGCCCTAATCGCAGAAAAAGCTCAGCGCCTTTGCGATGTACGCCTTCATCTCGCCGCGCTTCACCACGGCGTCCAGAAACCCGTGGTCCAGCAGGAACTCGCTGCGTTGAAAGCCGGCGGGCAGCTTTTGACGGATGGTCTGCTCGATCACCCTGGGACCTGCGAAACCGATGAGCGCTCCCGGTTCGGCGATGTTCAGATCCCCCAGCATGGCGAAACTCGCGGTCACGCCGCCGGTAGTCGGATCGGTCAGCACGCTGATGAAGGGCAGGCGCTCCTCGTCTAAACGCATCAGTGCCGAGGAAATCTTGGCCATCTGCATCAGGCTGATTGCGCCCTCCTGCATGCGCGCGCCGCCCGACGCCGAAACCACGATCAGCGGCGCCCGCCGTTCCATGGACCGCTCCACCGCCCGCGTGATCTTTTCGCCCACCACGGCGCCCATGCTGCCGCCGACGAACTTCAACTCCATCGCGCAGATGTTCACGAACCGCCCTTCGAGCTTGCCCCAGCCCGCCAGCAGCGCGTCCGACATCGAAGTGCTCTTCTGCATGTCAGTCAAGCGCACCGCGTAGGTTTTGGAATCGGAAAAGCGCAGCGGATCGGTGGAAGTCAGGCTGGCGTCCACTTCTTCATAGGCGCCGCCGTCGAACAGCAGCGCCAGCCGCGCGCGCGCGTCCACCCGAAAATGATGATTGCACTGCGGGCACACCTGCCCGTTCTCTTCCAGGGCCTTTTTCCAGATGATCTGGCTGCAACCTTCGCACTTGAGCCACAAGCCTTCGGTGCGGACGCGCTTTTCGCCTTCACCCGGCCCCTCTGCCCCCGAACGTTCCCGCGAAAACCACGCCATAGTAAGTTCTTCTTAGGGTAACAGGCGCCCGGCGGCGGAAGCGAATTGTGATCAAGTGGTGTGAGGTCAGGTGGGGTCGGTTAGGTGATTGGAACCATCACCACGAGTCCCACACGTAGGCCGCGAAGTCCCGCCGGTCGGTAAACCCCATCTGCTCATAGAGGCGGATCGCGCCGGTGTTTTTAGACGTCACGGTCAAGCCCACGGTGCGGCATCCGTGCGCCGCCAGCGCCAGCATGGAGCGCCGCAGCAGCGCGTATCCCACGCCCTTGCCGCGTTGCGACGGCGCCACGCAGATCTGGGTAATGTGGCCGGTCTCGCGAGCCACCAGGCTCGCCAGCGAAATGCCGCACAGCTCGCCTTTCCCACCATTCGACAAGGTCGCCGCGAAGGACGCCTGAGGGAAGAAAGTGCCACATCCCGGATACTGCACGATGTTGCTCAGGAACCGCCGCGATCCGTTGGGCGAACGGTACTGGTCATTGATCTCGCTGTCGATATGCCCGCGATACGCCGCCGCCACCAGCCGCGCCGAATCGTCCTGCTGCGCTTCCGTCCAGGAGACGAGCGCGATGCCTTCCGGCTCGCGCGCTTCGAGAGCCAAAACGTGTTTCGCAGGCGCTTCCAGGAACCGGCGGGGATACGGCTTGAAGCGCGTCGCAAACGGCACTTTGCGCTTCAGCGGCGAGTCGAGCAAGAGCAACTGCGCTTCCACGCGGCGCACGCCGGGAGAGCGCCACAAAGCTTCCAGCGTGGCCTCGATCAGCGCGTTCTCGCGTTCGGCGGTGCGGTCGCGCTCGCACACATAAAGGTCACCGATCAGACCCTTCTTTTCTTCGCGAATGTAGTAGGAATAGCCGATGGTGCGTGCGCCTTCGAGCAGCGCGAACCCGTTCAGCGCCTGCATCCCCACGAAGCGGCGAACCAATTCAGCGGAGGGTTCGAAGTCCCAATCGAGCGCCGTCCTCCACGCCGCCGTCTCTTCATCCAGGAGCGGCGCGATCTCCGCCGCCGAGATGTTTCGCAGGTCGACGACAAGGTGGTCGGGCGATTCCAGCCACGCAGCCATAGCCGCCTACATTATGTCAGGAATCTGTAGGGCACCACGATTAGGGCATGTTTGAGGCCCCCCCCGGGATGACAAGCGGTTGGACATTGGGAGATCGCGATGAACTACTTCTATCACAGAGGTCGGAGTGCCGCTAACCGCACGATCAAGGACTAATTACGCGCCTTCGCCAACGGCGATGACCGCTCAAAGAAGAACACCGTAAATCCGCCGACGATGCGCTTTGTGGACACATACCCGTTAGCTGTGAACCATGCGGACAGGGAGTAAAATGTGTCAGAAGTAGTCTCCGCCATAAGACAGAACCGGCGGTGAGAAGGTTCCAGTTTCCGAATCCGCGTTTCAATTTCATGTTCTGCCTCACTGCCCAGGAAGAACGGAACGGGAATGACCGGATTGCGGACCGGATAAGCTATAAGCGGCGCGTAAAGATAGGTGGCCGGATTCGGTTCGCTGCTCATGTCCAAGTAAGTGGACTCTATGAACCCACTGCGAAGCAGAATGGGTGTATCCTCACCTGCCACTTGATGAATCGTGGCGAGCGGCGTACGCCACTCGGCCAGTCCGATTCCGTATAAGTGAATAGGCGCGTTAAGTGCTACCGCCGCGACCAACGCGAAACGGGCGCGGTCGTTTTGAATGTGCTGAATCGCCCACGCGAGTAAAATGAAGAACGGCAAAACTGCATAGAGCAGATATCGCATCGAGAACAGTCCCAATCCGGTGGTGCGTGTCACGACGAATATTATGATGGGCCCGGCCAGCATCCAAGTCATCAATAACACTACGTCGTCAGTTGGCAGAGACCACCGTCTTGAGAACCATTGGGGATAGAGCACGCGAAACAGGCACCCGGCTACCGCTGCGACTGTCAGTATTTCCAGGGGATAGATCCTGAAAAGAAGATCGAAGGTGGGCGGGATACTTGAATTGAGCAATGACGAGCGTTGAAACATATGACGGAATTGTGCGGCCAATGGGAGGGCGGCTACCGCAATGATAACCGCCGCCGCTACCACGCGCGTCCAAAGGAAATTCCGACCGTATCGACGCGCCGCCACCAAGTAGATAATTTGCACCAGGAAAATCATCGTGAACAAGTAGTGAAAATACACTACCAGAGCCGAAGTGGCGCAATAGATAAACCATGGCGTTTTACGCCCCGTATGTACCCATTCACGCAAGCTCCAAAAGGATGCCAATACCACGACCATTCCCAGAGCATACGGCCGGGCATAGGTGGACCATTCGACAATAACGCCAGCGCAGCAATATGGTACTACCGCCAGGAAGCCCGAACCCTTGCCGACGATGCTTTCGGTGAGTTTGTATAGAAGCCAAGCCGCGAGGACTCCTCCTGCAACGGAAGGCAACCTCAGGAGCGCCTCTTTGTATGGTCCGTCGGATATAAACAGGGATATCAAGTAAGAATATATGGCAGATTGACCTGGATAAATCTGCAAATTATGCCAAACCTGGCGAAAACCACTGTGTGATATCCAGTAGCTGCCGGCTTCGTCGGTCCAGAATCCCCTGAACAGGTGCACGGGCCAATATACGACCACGATGGTCGTAGTCAGCGCGACATACAGCCACTTTAGTGGAGGCGAATTCGCGGCTTTGTTCATCTCCCTTTCCATCGTCTAGCTACCAGCCTTACTTTAGCGATACAGCATATTTTCCCTGTGCCAGGATGAGAGACGTTGAGAATAGACCGGCTACTCTACTCCGTCTAGGCGAAGTCCGGGCGGCGCGTCAGGGGAAGCTATACTGTCCCGACTACTTCACGCGCTGGAGCCAAGCGCCCGGCCAATATGTAACGTTTTCAGTGAGTACACCCTGTCGCGAGAGCCAGGCTGGCGGTTGTTGGCGAAACTCGGGATGCCGTGCCGCAAAGTCATTCGCGGCCTCAAAGGGGTTGTCGGTCTTCCACTCTGGCAGCGCGCGCGGCACGTCCGAGATATCTTTCATGATGCCGTCGGTGGCGACGATATACGATCCCTGGGTGACCAGCGGCGCGTAGCATTCGAGTTCGCGCGCGACATGATCGCGCGAATGGCCGGAGTCGAGGATCACCAGCACCGGACCCGCGGATCCGGCCATCTCCGCCACCTGCGCGACGATCTTAGGATCGGTGGAATCGCCTTCAAACAGCGATATCCGCGGCGCCAGCGGATGGCGGGATAACGCGTCGCGCGTTTGCTGCGGAATCTCAAGGTCAACGCCGATCACTTTGCCTTCGCCCATTGCCGCGAGCAGGGATGCGTGGAACAGCAAGGAGCCGCCCTGATACACTCCGGTCTCGACGATCACCGCCGGGCGCAGCGCGTAGATTACTTCCTGCAGCCGCAGCAAGTCTTCAGGAAGTTGCAGAATCGGCAGCCCGAACCAGGTGAAGTTGTGATAGTACTGCAAGCTCCAGCCGACGCGCACCCAGGCGAGCGAAAGCGCCTCAAAGGCCTCTTTGGTGTATAGGCCGACAGTGTTTTCCGCCGTGCCATCTGCTTGCGTCAAAGTTTGCGCGGCGGTGTCGATCACGATCTTCATTCCCTCAAGTATAGGCACGCTCTTCCTAGCGGGCTTTGAATCGAGGGGACTTGCTTCTACACCCCTCATTGCCAAATACTAGTCTGAGTTATGGATGTTGCTAAAGTTCTGTCGGATCTTCGGGCGTACAAAACCCAACTCGACGAAGCCATCGCGATCTTCGATCGCCTGGCTCACCAGCGAGGCAAGCGCGGGCGCCCCATTGGCGTACCTTCGAGGCGCCGTCCCGTGAGTGCGGAGGCGCGCGAGCGGATGGCCATCGCGCAACGGAAACGTTGGGCCGCTGCGCGCAAGGCCAACGCGAAATCCAAAACCTGAGCGCATTCCTGGAATTCGCGGCGTCCTTGCCGCGGAGCGCGGCGAACCGCACGCGCCGGGCTTGGTGACCCCTAGTCATCGCCAATGATCATTCCCTTCGGCGTCGGCTTGTTATCATGCCTGAATGAAGCGCGCGCTCTTTCTTTCGATTGTCTCAAGCGTCGCGGTTGCGGCCGCTTGGGTCCAGATCACTTCGGCTCAAGTTCCACAGACAGGCGCCAATGACATTTCGGGCGAGCGCATACGAGCCCACGTGAAATTTCTGGCCAGCGATTTGCTTGAGGGCCGCGGGGTCGGCACGCGCGGCGGCGATCTCGCCAGCGAATACATAGCCACCGAGTTTGCGCTCGACGGCCTGAAACCCGCAGGCGATCAAGGCACGTACTTCCAGAACTTCACGCTGGTCGGCGCCGATCCCCAGCCCACTACTTCGCTGAGTGTGACCGCGGGCCGCGTCACTCTTCCCTTTCGCTGGCTGGATGATTTTGTGGGAGTGACCTTCCAGCAGAAGCCCAACGTCGAGATTGACGCCGACGCCGTGTTCGTGGGCCATGGCATTGTCGCTCCGGAATACCAGTGGGATGACTACCAGGGCGTGGACGTGCATGGCAAGGTGGTGGTGTTGTTCACGGGCGAGCCGCCCTCCCACGACCCTAAATTTTTCAAAGGCGAGGCGCTCACTTACTACGGGCGCTGGACTTACAAATTCGAAGAAGCTGCGCGCCACGGCGCAATCGGGGCCATTATCATTCACACCACGCCGACGGCCAGCTATGGATGGAATGTGGTGCGATCCTCCTGGTCGAAAGAAGAAGTAGAGATGAAACTCGCGCCCGGCGCTGCCGCCGTGGGATTCGCCGGCTGGGTTACGAAGGAAGCCGGCGAACGCATCGCAGCCACCCAAAACACCACTGCGGACCAGTGGCTGACGTTAGCGGATATGCGCGGCTTCCGAGCCCAACCGCTGCCGCTGCGTTTCCGCATTCGCGCGTCCGCAAAAATCCGCGAGATCCGCACGCGCAACGTGATCGGCAAAGTGGAGGGCAGCGATCCTCAGCTCAAAAACCAGGCAGTGATGTTCAGCGCGCACTGGGATCATCTGGGCGTGGGCGAAGCGATTCGCGGGGATGCAATTTATAACGGCGCGCAGGATAACGCCACCGGCTGCGGCGTCTTACTGGAACTGGCCCGCGCGTGGGCCGCGCTGCCGCAGAAGCCGCGCCGCTCCGCGCTGTTTATCTCGGTGACCGCGGAAGAAGCGGGGCTGCTGGGTTCGGAATACTATGGACAGCATCCGGTGATTCCCGCCGGCAAGACTGCTCTGGCGCTCAACTACGATTCGTTGCCGCCACTCGGCCGAACCAGCGATGTGCAGGTTCATGGGGCCGAGCGCACTACAATTTATCCGGTGGTCGAGGAGGCGGCGCGGCGCTTCCACCTCACTATCTCTCCCGATCCACGCCCGCTGGCCGGCACGTATTATCGCTCCGACCATTTCTCGTTTGCGCGAGTCGGCATCCCCGCGTTTTCGATCGACGCCGGCCATGAGTTGCTAGGCCGGCCGCCCGGCACTGGCAACCATCTCGCCGATGAGTACAACGAAGCCCATTACCACCAGCCGTCCGATGAGTACCACGACGACTGGGATTTCTCCGGTATGGAGCTGTATGCACGCTTCGGATTCCTGATCAACCGCGAGGCCGCCAACTTGCCAAACCTTCCCACCTGGCATGCCGGCGACGAATTCCTGGCCGCACGAGTGGCGAGCGGGGTACGGGAATAATAGGCGAAGAAAAGGAGTAACTCCAACCACTGCAACAAAATGCTTGCTAAGTTCTAGAAGCTTGGTTTACACTGAGTGGACTGAAGTGGTCAGTTGTGGTGTAAAGTGGCAGAGCAAGTGGTTGGAAATGACGTCGGAGGGGCGGTTCCCGTGGAGCCACCGCACTCGATTGCCCAGGCGCGGGTGGACGACAAAGGCCGTCTCAAGCTGCCATCCGAATTCCTCGAATACCTGAAAAAGCTGGGGGTGGACAAAGTTTTCATCACCAGTCTGGACCGTGAGGTAGCTCGAATTTACCCTATAGCGGTGTGGAAAGGCAACGAAAATTTCTTCGGCAACGCCGGCGACCTGGCGGAGCTGGCGGAGGACGTGGCCTACATCGCCAAGGTCTTCGGCGGAGATTCGGAGATTGATGCGCAGGGTCGAGTGCTGCTGCCGGCGGCGCTGCGGCGTGAGCTGTCGCTCGAATCACAGCCGGTGTTTCTGGATTGCTACAACGGCCGCATCAACGTGGCCGGCAAGGCGGTTCATGAGGCGCGCTACCACCGGGCCATGGCGAATCTGAGCGAGAAGGTCAAGACGCTCGAAAAAAAGGGATTGAAGTAAGCGGCCATGTATGCACGTTCCGGTCATGTTGCGCGAGTGCCTGGAGTATCTGGCAATCCGGCCGGACGGAGTGTATCTCGACGCAACCGCGGGAATGGGAGGACACGCTGGGGCCATCGCGCGGCAGTTGAATACCGGCCTGGTCCTGGCGTGCGACCGCGATGCGGAGAGTCTGGCGCGCGCGCAAGCGAATACAGCGGACTGTGCTTCGCACATTCATTTTCACAACGTTTCTTTTTCTTTGGTGGGGCAGGCGCTGGCAGCCGAGGGGCTCACGCAAGTGGACGGGCTGCTGGCGGACCTGGGCGTATCGAGATACCAGTTGACAGAGGGAGAAAGGGGCTTCTCCTTGATGGCGGACGGGCCGTTGGACATGCGCATGGATCGCAGCCAGGGGCAGACGGCGGCCGACATCGTCAACTACGAATCGGAAAAGCAGCTCGCCGACTTGATCTTTCAGTTGGGCGAGGAAAGGAGGAGCCGGAGAATAGCCAGAGCAATCGTGCGGGCACGGCCGATCAAAACGACCGGTCAGTTGGCCAAGCTGATCGAGAGTGCCGTGCCCCGTACGGGCAAGTTGCATCCCGCTACGCAGACGTTTATGGCTCTGCGTATCGCGGTGAACCAGGAGAACGAGGAACTGGACGCGCTGCTGGCCGCCATACCGACGCTGGTGAAGCCAGGCGGGCGCGCGGTGCTGCTTACGTTCATGTCGATCGAGGACCGCAAGGTCAAACAGAGTTTTCAGGCGCTGGCCAGGGAAGGGCGAGTGAACATCCTCACGCGCCACGTCGTGCGGCCCAGCGAAGAAGAAGTTCGGGACAATCCGCCGTCGCGTTCGGCGAAGCTACGCGCGGTGGAAATCGTTTGAAAGCGCACAGCGAATGCGTCGTGCGCGGAAATCGTTTGAAAGCGCACAGCGAATGCGTCGTGCGCGGAAATCGTTTGAGGGAAGCGCGCAGGTCTAGGCGGGTAAACTCCTGCGTCGCGCGCGGTCGAAGTCGTTTGATAGAAATACGCGGGCAGCGTTCAGCCACAGGCACTCTCACGGTCCGGTGCCTGGGGCTGAGGGTTGACCCGCAAGCAGGAGAGGAAACGGGAACATGGCAACTCTAGCAACTGTCTGCAGCAGATTCTTTATCAGGGAAACGGCGCGCTCGGCGGCCGGGGTGCATCGTGCCGCCCGCGCGGTACCGGTGCGAGCCTTTGCCAATGACGACATCTATTTTTTCGTTAAGCGCATCGACAACAGCCGCGTGGTGCGGCAGGCCGATCCGCAGGCCGGCGGAGTGTGCTGGAAAATGATCGGCTCAGTGGGCGCTGCCGCTCTGTTATTGATTGGCGTACTGCTGCCAAGCGCCTACGGATTGCTGGCGGGTTACCAGATCCAGTCCCTGCGCGGCGAAGCCCAGCGGCTGGCGGGCGAGCAGGCGTCACTGGAGCTGCAGGAGGCGAAGCTGGTTTCGCCGGCGCGCATGGAACAGCTAGCGCGGCAGCAGCAATTCATCGATCCGGAGCCGGAGAAAGTGGTGTATCTGGATTCCAAGGACGGCTCTTCGCTGGCGTTGAACCAGAAGCGGTAGTCGCACGCTCAAGGGGAAGTCATGCCGGAAACTCTATCTACCCGGCGGCTGCGGTGGCTGCTGCGGTTGTTGTTGCTGTGGGCAGGCGCCGTTTTTTGCAAGCTGATCTGGCTGCAGGTGGTGCACCACGATGAACTGGTGAAGCTCGCCGAGCAGCAGCAGCAGAAGATGGTGGAGATCGAAGCCCCACGCGGTACGATCTTCGACCGCACCGGCCAGCCGCTGGCCAAAACGCTGCCGGCCGAATCCATCTGCATCAATCCCATGAAGATTCCCGATGCGGGCGTGGCCGCCGATCTGCTCTCGCGGATTTTGGACCTGAAGCGGACGCCGCTTTATGACCACATCACGATGGCCAAGGCTCGCAGCAGCGGGTTTATGTGGGTGAAGCGTAAAGTCTCCGCCGAAGAAGCCGACAGGGTGCGCAGCCTGAAGCTGGACTGGGTGGAATTTCGTCCTGAGATGAGGCGCTTCTATCCGCATGGCGAACTGGCGTCGCATGTGCTGGGATCGACGGGCATTGTCGATCCCGACGATGTGGTCGAGCACGGCAATGGCGGCGTCGAGATGAGCTTCGACGATGAGTTATCGGGACGGCCGGGCCTAGCCCGGGTATATAACGATGTGCGGCAGAACGCGTATGATTCTGTTGTCTCGCGGCCACCGGAGCCCGGCACGAACCTGACGCTCACGCTGGACCCGAATCTGCAGTACGAAGCCGAGAAGTCGCTGGAGGCGGCGGTTGCAAAGGCCAACGCAAAAACCGGCTCGATCGTGGTGCTGAACCCCTATACAGGGGATATCCTCGCGATGGCCAACTATCCGTCCTACGATCCCAATGGCGTCCAGAGTGGGGAGAAGGAAGTTCCCGGCGCACGCAGCAATCTGGCCGTGGCGACTCCTTTCGAACCGGGTAGCGTATTCAAGGTGGTGACGCTGGCGGCAGCGCTCGAAACCACCAACCTGACTCCGGACTCGATCATCAACTGCGGCAACGGCACCATTAACCTGTTCGGGCGCGTGATTCACGATCACAACAGCTACTCGTCGCTTAGTATGGCGGATGTGCTGGCGAACTCGAGCAACATCGGCGCCATCAATATCGGTTTGAAAGTGGGCGAGAAGAACCTTTACGCATATGTGCGCAAATTCGGCTTCGGGCAAAAGACCGGAATCGAGCTGCCTGGAGAATCGGCTGGCATGCTGCGCCGCTTGAGCCAGTGGGAGGCGACATCGATCGGATCGGTTGCCATGGGTCACGAAGTGGGCGCGACGTCGATTCAACTGGCACTGGCCGGCGCGATTGTCGCCAATGGCGGGATGCGCGTGAAACCCCGATTGATCCTGGCGCGGCAAAAGCCCGGTGGAGTGGAAGAACGCACGGTGCCCGAAAAACCGGAGCGCGTAATCCGGCCGGAGACTGCCATCAAGATGCGGCAGATGATGGAAGGCGTGGTGCTGCATGGTACCGGCAAGCAGGCCATCCTGCGCGGTTATACTTCGGGCGGCAAGACCGGCTCGGCGCAGATATACGATTTCAAAGCGAAAGCCTACACGCACCACTACAATGCGAGCTTCCTCGGTTTCGCGCCGGTATCCAATCCGCAGATCGTGATTGCAGTGACGCTGGTGGGAACGTCAGGCGGCGGCGCCGGTTACGGCGGCGTGGTGGCGGCGCCGGTGTTTCGGGCGGTGGCCACGTCAGCCCTGCGGATGCTGGACGTTCCCAAAGATTTGCCGGACACCAGCCCGCGCTTGGCAAAGACCGGCAAACGGGATGAAAATGATTTGGCGATCGCCGGCCTGGGTGCTGCGCCGCTGGAACTTGCGGCCCCGCCGGCCATCGTTATTCCGCACGGTCTTGACCTCGCGCCGCGGGCTGGGCGCTCCGGAGTTGTATCCTCCGTCACTACGCCGCCGGCTTCGGGCGTCTCCTCTGCTTCGGCAATTGAGGCGCCTCCGGGGACGTCCTTAGGGGCGTCTCCGGACCGGCGGCCTTTTTTAAGCGCGCAAAAAGGGATCGGGCCGAAGGTGCCGGATCTTCGCGGTCTGACCCTGCGCGCGGTGCTGGAGGAATCGGCGGCCACGGGGCTTCCGATCGAGGTGCAGGGAGACGGCATGGCGCGAGCGCAGGACCCGCCGCCCGGAACCATTCTTGCACCTGGCAGCCGTGTCCACGTGCAACTTACGCAGTGAGGAGTGACACGCTCTCATGGCCCCCATACGGATGACTTTGGGAGGGGTTTTGGAGGGCGTGAGGTTGCGTGGTGTGTTGACCCGCGAGTGGGCTGGGATGAAGGTCGCGGGCCTGGAATACGATTCGCGCAAAGTAGAAAAGGACACCTTGTTTTTTGCGTTTGCAGGAGCGCGCGTCGACGGACGCCAGTTCGCACAGGATGCGAAGGCCAGAGGTGCGTGCGCTGTAGTGAGCGAACTGCCGCGAAGCGAGGACCTCACAACTGGCACGGCGATTCCATGGGTGGAAGTGGAGCACGGCCGCAAAGCTCTGGCGATCGCCGCGCGAAATTTTTACGCGCAGCCGGATGAACGGGTCCACTTCACCGGCATCACGGGAACCAACGGCAAAACTACGACGGCATATCTGACCGACGCAATCTTGCGGAGGGCTGGCGCGTCAACGGCGCCTACTGCAATGATCGGAACCATCGAATATCGCATCGGCAACGAAATTCGCAAGGCCCCCAACACCACTCCCGAATCGCTCGACGTCATCCGCCTGGCGGCCGAACTGGAACAGCGCGGCGGACGCTATCTCACCATGGAAGTTTCCTCGCACGGGCTGGCGCTGGCGCGGGTTTACGGCATGCAATTCCATACGGCCGTGTTCACCAACCTGACGCGCGATCATCTGGACTTTCATCAGACGATGGAGGAGTACGCGGCGGCCAAGCGGCTCCTGTTTTCGCCGGACGAGGGGCCCGCGCCGCAGTGGGCGATTCTGAACGCAGACGATCCCGGGAGCGAGAGCATGCTGCCGCCGGGCGAGGCTCGAGTGATCTGGTACGGGATTTCGGAAACGGCCGGTCTGCGCGCCGAGAACATACGCTCGAGCTTCGATGGGTTGCGTTTCGATGCCGTCTACCAAGGGCAGCGTCAAGCCGTCGAATCTTCGCTGGTAGGGCGGATCAATGTATCGAACATTCTGGCGGCGGTGGGCGTCGGGCTGAGCTACGGCATGGATCTGAAGACGATCGCCGAGGGCATTCGGATGTGCCCGGCGGTTCCGGGGCGCTTCGAGCGAGTCGACGGCGGGCAGCCTTTTTTAGTGGTTGTGGATTACGCGCATACCGACGACGCGCTGCGTAATGTGATCCGGTCGGCTCGCGAACTGGCGGTGCAGGCCGGAAACGGCCGCGTCATCACGCTGTTCGGATGCGGCGGCGACCGGGATCGCACCAAACGTCCTTTGATGGGGATGGCCGCGGCGGAGGCAAGCGATTTTGTGGTGCTGACCTCGGACAATCCGCGTTCCGAAGATCCGCTGGACATCATGAACGATGTAATGGTGGGGCTGGGGCGCTTCGACACGCCGCATGTATCGGAGCCGGATCGCGCGAAAGCGATCGGCATTGCTCTCGCCGAGGCCAAGGCCGGCGATGTGGTGCTGTTGGCCGGCAAGGGTCACGAGACGTATCAGATTTTGAAAGACCGGACTATTGATTTTGACGACCGCGAAACGGCGCGCCAAGTATTACGATCTCTCGGTTATAAGAAACATGCGGTATGAACAAGAAAGATGAAGTTTTCCCTGCGAGCGGTGGCGGACGCGCTGGGCGTGAGTCCGCCTGCCAATCCGGATGCGATGATCACGGGCTGGTCGGTCGATTCGCGCACGTTGCAGCCCGGCGATCTGTTTTTCGCGCTGCGAGGCGCGGTCAATGACGGGCATGCGCATGTGGCTGAAGTTTTCGAGAAAGGCGCGCTCGCCGCAGTGGTCGAAGAGGCAGTGGATTTCGAGGGCCGTGTGTTGCGCGTGGACGACACGCTGCGCGCCTTGCAGGAGCTGGCCGCGTGGGCGCGGCGCGAATGGCGAGGCGACGTGGTAGCGGTGACCGGCAGCGCCGGCAAAACGACCACGAAGGATGTGATTGCGGAGATGTTGGCCACGGAAATGGCGACGGCGAAGACGCAGGGCAATTTGAACAATCACGTGGGGCTGCCGCTGTCGCTGCTGCGCCTAGAGGAAACGGCGCGGGTCGCGGTGCTGGAAATGGGAATGAATCACGCGGGGGAGATTCGCAAGCTGGCAGCGATTGCCGGTCCCAACGTGGGCGTGGTCACCAACGTGGGCTACGCGCATATCGAAAATTTCGAGTCCATCGAGAACATCGCGGGAGCCAAACGGGAGTTGGTGGAGATGCTGGGCGATCGCGGCACGGCGGTACTGAATGCCGACGACCCGCGGGTGGCCGGGTTTGCCGCGGCACACAAAGGCAGTACGATTTTGTACGGCCAGTCACCGGCAGCGCAGGTGCGCGCCGAAGATGTCGAGTACGCGCGCAGCGACGGATCTCCGGGAGTGCGCTTCCGCGTTGGCGCGGTGCGTTTTGAGAGCGCACTGACTGGCCGCCACAGCGTGTCGAATCTGCTGGCGGGGATCGCCGTGGGGGGCGTATATGGAATCCCGCCGAACCGGCTGCGCGAAAAAGTTCAACAATTGACGCCAGGCAAGATGCGCGGCGAAAAGCTGCGACACAACGGCGTCCTGATTTTTAACGATTGCTACAACTCCAATCCAGATGCGGTGCGGGCCATGCTGGAGGTCTTGCGCGATACTCCAGCGCGCCGGCGCATCGCGGTTCTGGGGGAGATGCTCGAACTCGGCCGCTGGGCCGAGCCCTTACATCGCGACGTGGGCAACTACGCCGCGGTGTGCGGTTTGGATGTGCTCGTTGGAATTCGCGGCGCGGCCTGCTACATGGTGGACGCGGTCAAGCGTGCCGGCCTAACGGCCGACGCCGCGTTTTTTTTCGACGACCCGGAAGAGGCGGGACGGCTGGTGCGGACGCTGGCGCAGCCGGGCGATGTCATCCTTTTTAAGGGCTCGCGCGGCGTGCATGTTGAACGCGCTTTGGAAGAGTTCCTGAGCAAGGCCGGGAACTGAGGGATGTTCTACTGGCTATTCTTCGAAAAACTATTCCGCTATTATTCGCCGTTCCGAGTGTTTCAGTATTCGACGTTTCGGACGGGTATGGCCACCCTGACGGCGATGCTCATATCGATCGCTCTCGGCCCGTGGCTGATCGCCCGCTTGCGAGAATTTCAAATCGGCCAGCATATCCGCGAAGATGGACCGCAATCTCACCGCAAGAAGGCGGGCACGCCGACCATGGGCGGCTTGCTGATTTGCGTAGCCATCGCGGCGCCGACTCTGTTGTGGTCCAATCTGCGGGTTCCCGCCGTGTGGGTGGCGCTAGCGGGCCTGCTCAGTTTCGGCGCGGTAGGATTCCTGGACGATTACACCAAGACGCGCAACAAGCGAAACCTCGGCCTGACGGCGCGCTGGAAGTTGGCGCTGGAAGTCCTGGCGGCGCTGCTGATCGGCGTGCTGTTGCTGGCGATGAACGCGCGCGGCGCCTACTCCACCAGCATGAACGTTCCGTTTTTCAAGAATTTCAAGCCCGACCTGCTGATATCATCGTGGCTTCACAATCCGTTTACTTATCCGCTGGCATTCTCGGCATTCTTCGGCTTTCTGATGCTGGTATTGGTGGGCGCATCGAACGCTGTGAATTTGACCGATGGTCTGGACGGCTTGGCGATCGGACTGATGGTAATCGCGGCCGGCGCCATGACGGCTCTGTCTTTTCTGAGCGGCAACGCGGATTTCGCGCGCTACCTAGAACTCGCACGCACGCCAGGCGCGAGCGAGCTGACGATCTTTTGTGGAGCGATGACGGGCGCTTCGCTGGGTTTCCTGTGGTACAACGCACATCCGGCGGAAGTTTTCATGGGCGATGTAGGCTCACTCGCGCTGGGCGGCGGATTGGGCGTAGTGGCGGTGCTGCTGAAGCAGGAGATCCTGCTGCTGTTCATTGGCGGCGTGTATGTGATCGAAGCATTGTCGGTGATTTTGCAGGTAGGCAGTTTCAAGCTGCGCGGCAAACGGATTTTCAAAATGGCTCCGCTGCATCATCATTTCGAGCAGATCGGGTGGCAGGAATCGAAAGTAATCGCGCGTTTTTGGATTGTCGGCTTGATTCTGGCGCTGTTCGCACTGACTACGCTGAAACTGAGATGAAACTTGAGGGCGCAAAAGTCGTGGTGGTGGGGATGGCGCGCAGCGGCGTGGCGGCGGTGGAATTGTTGCGTGAGAAAGGCGCCAGCGTACGCGCCGTGGACCAGAATTCGGCTATCGCGGGTGTAGTTGCGGGCGTGAAAGTCGAGCCACAAACTGAAGGTTCGTTTGGGGAGGCGGAACTGATCGTGCTGTCTCCGGGCGTGCCGGCCGATCTAGCGATTTTCGACGAAGCCCGCCGCCGGGGCGTGCGAGTGATCGGCGATCTGGAACTGGCGAGCTGGTATCTTCAGGGCAGGATCATCGGGATCACAGGCGCGAATGGCAAAACCACGACCACTGCACTCACCGGCCATATCCTAAAGCACAGCGGCATCCCGGCGCAGGTGGGTGGCAACATCGGCACGCCCCCCGCAGCGATGGTGAAGACCTCGCGCCCCGGACAGTGGAACGTGCTGGAACTTTCGAGTTTTCAACTGGAAACAACCTACACCTTTCGCGCACACATCGGCGCGGCGCTGAATGTAACTCCAGATCATCTGGATCGTCATAGGACGCTGGAGCGTTATGCCGACGCGAAGGGACGCTTGTTCCTCGAACAGACTCCCGACGATTTTAAAGTGCTGAATGCCGACGATCCGATCTGCGAGGGCTTCGCGAGGCGCGGTCACGGTCAGGTAATGTGGTTCAGTTCCTCGCGCGAGGTCTCGCCCGGAGCATACCTAAAAAGCGGCGAGATTGTACTGAACGGAAACCCGGTGATGAAGACTTCCGAAGTTCCCTTGCGCGGTGTGCATAACTTGGAGAACACTATGGCCGCGGGGGCAATGGCGAGCTTGGCGGGCGCCACGCACGCACAGATTCGATCCGCGGTAATGACGTTTCCGGGCGTCGAGCACCGCCTGGAGTTCGTACGGCGGCTGAACGGGGTGGACTGGTATAACGATTCGAAAGCCACCAATGTGGACGCGACGCTCAAGGCCATCGCGGCGTTTGGCGGTGGACTGTGGGTGATTCTGGGCGGCAAAGACAAGAACAGCGATTATTCGGTGCTGGCGAGTCCCTTGCGCGTGAAGGCGCACGGCGCGCTGCTGATCGGTGCGGCAGCGGAAAAAATCGAGGCCCAGTTGCTCGGTGCGATTCCCTTGTTTAAGGTGGGTACCATCGAGGCCGCAGTGGCAGAGGCGCATGCGCGGGCGAGAGCCGGCGATACGGTGTTACTCGCTCCGGCCTGCGCCAGCTTCGACCAGTTTGAAAATTTCGAGCATCGTGGCCGCGAGTTCAAGCGGTTAGTGCAAGAGCTGAAAGATCTCGACAGAGAGGCGACTCATGGCTAGATTGCGCACCGACTGGATCCTGTTCCTAACCATTGTCGCGATGGTGTTTTTCGGGCTGGTGATGCTCTATAGCGCATCCAGCGCGGTGGCGGAGCTGCGCTATCACGTCGCGCCCTATTATTTCGTCGTCCGCCAGATCGGCTGGGCCTTCGTGTCGTTCGTAGTGCTGATGTATTTCAAGCGCATGGATTACCGGCGGCTGAATTCGCCCGCTTGGGCATTTTCCGGGTTAGGGGTCGTGCTGGGCTTACTGGTGGTGGTGTATTTTGTGGATCCTCACACGCATCGTTGGTTCAAGCTGCCGGGCGTGGGCTCGCTTCAGCCCTCGGAGTTTGCCAAGCCGGCTCTGATTTTGTTCCTGGCGTATTTCATCGCGCGGCGCGCGCACATCATCAATGACCGGCGAACGCTGAGGCAGGCCCTGGTTGCGGTGCTGATGCTGGGCTTCATGGTGGTGGTGGCGGATCTCGGTACCGCGCTGGTCCCAGTGATCACAGCCGTCGTCGTTTTCTGGATCGCCGGCCTGGAACGCAAGTACATGCTGCGAGTAGGACTGATCGCAATGGCTTTGGTGATGGTGGCGATCGCGTCGCGAGGTTACCGGCTGGGACGCGTGATCGCGTACGTTGATCCGGACTACAGCAAGATTGAAATGATCGATCCGGGCGGTTGGCTGAAAGGCTACATGCAGCGGTCGACCAGCGTTCGCGACGCGAGCTATCAGCCGCGGCAATCGCGGATCGCGGTGGGTACCGGAGGGGTGTTCGGCATGGGATTAATGCAGGGCAAACAGAAGCTGATGTTCCTGCCGGATGCGCACACCGATTTTATTTTCGCCACGGTGGGCGAAGAACTGGGTTTATGGGGATCGACGGCGGTGATTATCGGATTCCTGGTGATCCTGTGGCGCGGGGCACGGCTCTTCCTGCTAGCGCGCGATGATTTTGGAAAATATCTGGCGCTGGGCGTCACGGTTTCGATTGTGGTTCAGGCGCTGATCAACATGAGCGTCGTGGTAGGGATTGCTCCAACCAAAGGCTTCCCGCTGCCCATGATCAGCTTCGGCGGCAGCTCGCTCTTGAGCACGCTGGCGTCCTTGGGAATGCTGTTGAGCGTGAGTGAAAATGAGGGGTGAGTTTGCCGCGGACATTCATGATGGCCGGCGGGGGCACGGGAGGCCATGTGCTTCCGGCTCTGGCAGTGGCGCGCGAACTGCGGGCGCGAGGTCATCAGGTGCGTTTTGTGGGCGTCGAGCGCGGTATGGAAGCGAAGCTAGTCCCCGCCGAGAATTTTCCCATCGAGTGGATCGAGATCGGCGGCTTAAATCGGGTGGGATTCCGGCAGACGCTGGCAACGTTGGGCGAGCTACCCTTCAGCATCTGGCAGGCCGCGCGCATCCTGGATCGCGTCGCGCCGGCAGCAGTGTTTTCCATGGGTGGTTATGTTGCGGGACCGGCGCTGCTCGCCGCAGTTTGGAAGCGAATTCCAATTGTGATCATGGAGCCCAACGCGATTCCGGGTTTTACGCACCGTCACCTTGCGCGATTCGTTTCGCGCGCGCTGCTGAGCTTCGCCGAGGCTCAGCGCTGGTTCCCCAAGGGCCGTTCCGAAGTCACGGGGATGCCCATCCGCGAAGAATTCTTCGCTATCCCGACGAAGCCACGCGTACCGGTAGTCACTGTACTAATCACCGGCGGCAGCCAGGGTTCGCGAACCTTAAATCGCGCGGTGGAAGAAAGCTGGCCGCTGTGGGACAGAGCGCGGATACGCTTGATACATCAGATCGGGTCGCGTATGTATTCTGAACTCGCGCCGAAATTCAACGAATCCGGCATGCCGGGGGAGGTCGCGGAGTTCCTCACGGATATGCCGCGGGCTTTTTCGGAAGCAGACGTGGTTGTGAGCAGGGCCGGAATGGGCGCGGTAAGCGAACTGGCGGCGGCCGGCAAGCCCTCGATCCTGGTGCCGCTGCCCGGTGCGAGTGATGAGCACCAATTGAAGAATGCGCAGGCGTTCGAAAAAGGCGGCGCGGCGCGGCTGGTGCTGGATCGTGAGATGAGCGGCGCGCGCTTGGTGGACGAAGTGATGCAGTTAATCGACACTCCGGATTTGTTAGAAAAAATGGCCGCGGAGGCGAGGGCCTTCGCGAAAGCGGGCGCGGCGCGGCGGGCCGCGGACGTGCTGGAGTCCGTGGCAGCGGGATCTACAGGCGGCGAGGCTATTGACACGCGCTAAGCAAAGCCGAAACAATACATTATTAAAATGTTTTTTAAACCCCAGCCCGTTCACTTCATCGGCATCGGAGGCATAGGCATGAGCAGCCTGGCCGAAGTGCTGATTGATATGGGCTATCCGGTGACCGGTTCGGATCAGAAATTCTCGCCGACCACCGAGCGTCTGGCGGCGCGCGGAGCCGTGGTTTACGAGGGCCACGCGGCCGCGAATCTGGCCGGAGCCAAGATGGTGGTCTACAGTTCCGCGGTGCGGCCGGACAATCCTGAGATCGTCGAAGCTCGGCGCCGCAAGCTGCCTGTAATCCCGCGCGGCGAACTGCTGGCCGAGCTCATGCGCCAAAAATTCGGCATTGCCGTCGCCGGCAGCCATGGCAAGACTACAACTACCGCTATGGTGGCGGCGATTCTGATCCACGCCAATCTGGATCCCACCATTCTGGTGGGCGGGCGCATGGGGATCAACGGCTCCAACGCGCGCCTGGGCAGGAGCGAATATCTGGTGGTTGAAAGCGATGAAAGCGACGGGTCGTTTCTAAAGCTGGCGCCGATCATCGCTGTTGTCACCAATATTGACCGCGAACATTTGGATCACTACTCAGGCATCGAGGAGATCCGCGCGGCGTTCGCAACCTTTATTGCGAAAGTTCCGTTTTACGGCGCGGCCATCTTGTGTCTGGACGACGAAAACATTCAGCAGCTACTGCCGGGCGTGAATCGCCGGGTAGTTACCTACGGAACCAGCGCACAGGCGGACTTGCGCATCACCGGCGCATCCGCGGGCCATATGGCCAGTGAGTTCCATCTGTTTCTGGGCGATCGCGATCTGGGTTGCTTCCGGCTGCAAGTCCCGGGCGCGCACAACACGCTGAACGCCACGGCGGCCGTAGCAGTGGCGCTGGAGCTGGACGTTCCCGTGGACACGATTCGCGAAGCGCTGGCGGAATTTCGCGGAGTGGACCGGCGCTTTCAAGTACGCGGCTCCGAGCGGGGCGTGACGGTGATCGACGATTACGGCCATCATCCCACGGAAATCCGCGCCACGCTGGCGGCAGCGCGCGCCTGCCGTTTTCAAAGCGTGCATGTGCTGTTTCAACCGCACCGCTACACCCGCACGCAGGCGCTGCTGGACGATTTCGCGCGCTCCTTCCATCAAGCCGATAGCGTGCACGTCACCGACATCTACGCGGCGTCGGAAGCGCCTATTGCGGGAGTCACCGCGCAGGCGTTGGTTGAAAAGCTGAATGCCTTTGGGCATCGCGGAGCGCATTACGCCGGCACGGTTGAACAGGGCATCGCCGCAGTGATCGCGGCCGCCGGCCCCGGCGACGCAATCGTTACTCTGGGAGCCGGCAGCGTCTCGCAAGCCGCCCCAGAGATTCTGACGCGCCTGAGGAGTAAAGCGTGACCCCACTGCAACCGCCGCGTCCTCGACCGCGCGTCTCGAACCCGAAGGAGATAACGGTCCCGCGGCTGAAGATCGCCGTCTGGGTGGTGGCGCTGACGGTCGCGCTGGTGATTGCACTCGTCGGGTGGCATCGGCTGGAGCAGTACCTGATTCACGATCCGCGTTTCGCCGTGAATGGACCCGAAGGGGCAGACGATGCGTCCGTGATTCAGATCCAGGGCGCTCAGCATGCTTCGCGGCGCGCGATTGAAGGAGCGTTCGCGGAAGATATGGGCCAAAGCATTTACCTTCTGCCGCTGGAGGCACGGCGCTCCACGCTGCGCACTGTCGACTGGGTGAAGGACGCGACTGTGATGCGCCTGTGGCCGAATCGCGTGGTGGTGCGGGTGGCCGAGCGCAAGCCGGTGGCCTTCGTGACACTCCCAGGCTCACGCTACGGGCTGATCGACGAAGACGGCGTGATCCTGCCTCCGGCTACGGATCGTTTTCATTTGCCGGTCCTGCGAGGCGTGGCGGCGCGCGATCCGCTGGCTGACCGCCGCGACCGCGTGCAGCGAATGCAAAGGCTGTTGCGCGCGCTGGGAGCCAATGCCGATAAGATAGCCGAGGTGGACGTGACCGACCGCGAGGATCTTCGGGTTACGCAGCCTTACGACGGCCGCATGGTCACCTTGCTGCTGGGCGATCAGAACTTCGCGGTGCGGTATCAGAATTTCCTAAATCACTATGCGGAGATTCGCGAGAAAATGCCGGATGCAAGCTCGCTGGATCTGCGCATGGAAGACCGGATTACAGTAGTGCAACAGAAGGACGGCGCATGAGCACGAAAGTCCAACTGGCGGTGGGCCTGGACGCAGGAAGCGCGCGCACGCGCTGCGTCATTGGCGCGATTGAGAACGGGGGGATCCGCTATCTGGCGCATGGCCTGGCGCCTTCGGCAGGCTGGTTGAAGGGCCGGCTGAGCGACCCTGTTGCCGTAGCCGAATCGATTCGCGCCGCTGTGACCGATGCCGAGCGCGGCGCGCAGGTTTCGGTGGATTCCGTCACCCTCGGCATCGGAGGCATGGAGGTCCGGGGCGCGCAAAGCCGCGGTCTCTACGAATTCGGGCGCCCTCATGAATTGGACTCGGGCGATCTGGAATACGCCGTGGAAATGGCCGCCGACGTTCGCCTGGAACGCGACCGGACATTGCTTCACGTGCTGCCGCAGCATTTCACGTTGGACGGCCGTGGGGGATTCCGGCGGCCCCAGAAGAGCGTTTGTTCCCGCCTGGAGGCTCACGTCCATATCGTGACTGGCGCGGCGCACGAACATCAGGCACTGATTGCCGCCGCGCACTTGGCGCACCTGGCGGTGGAAGAGACCGTGTACGAGCCGTTGGCTGCCGCCTACGCCTGCGTGCATCCGGAGGCGCGCGTACGCGGTGTGGCCGTGCTCGACATGGGTATCCAGTCGACCGACCTGGTGATTTACGATGGGGACTCTCTGCTGCTCGCTGCCAGCATTCCGGTGTGGGGAGACCATCTGACGCGCGACATCGCGATGATCTTCAAAGTCACCTATGAAGACGCCGAATGCCTGAAGCAGGAGTATGGCTGCGCGCTGCTCGGCCTGACCGCAGATTCGAGCCTGATCGAAGTGCCTTCGCCCGAGGGCCGGGCATCGCGCGAAGCCCATCGCAGCGAACTGAATGAGATTCTGGAAGCGCGCGCCGAGGAATTGTTTCTGTATGTGCGCTCCGAACTGCACCGAGTGGGGATGGAGCGGCACCTCTATGAGGGCATCATCCTCACGGGAGGCGGCGCGTTGCTGAACGGCATGTGCGATATGGCCGAGCGAGTGCTCGATTGCCAGTCCGCCAACGGCATCGTTACGGAAGACGACATCGGCGGCTGGCCGGAAGAATTGAAGAGCCCGCTGTGGACCACCGCCGCCGGGCTGGCGCTTTTTTCGGCGAAGCTAAAGCTGCACCAGCCGCCTTCGCGGCACGCCAGCGGTCTTATGGGTTTAGTTTTGAGATGAGCAGGAGGAACCAACGATGGCACTCGACGGATTGAAGTTCATGATAGAAGAAGATCCCGCCCCGCGCACCAAAATCCGTGTGTTCGGAGTGGGGGGAGGCGGCTCCAACGCCGTCGCGCGCATGCTGGAGCATGGCTTGACAGGCGTGGAGTTCTGCGTTTTAAATACGGACGCCCAGGCTCTAGAATCATGCGTAGTGCCGTCGAAGCTGACTATCGGATCCAAGGTTACCAATGGACTGGGAGCCGGCTCGGACCCGGCGGTGGGACGGCAAGCCGCGCTCGAAGACACCGAGCGTATCATCGACTTACTGGAAGGTTCCGACATGGTGTTCGTCACCGCGGGGATGGGCGGCGGCACGGGAACGGGCGCGGCGCCGGTAGTGGCCTCGCTGGCCAAGGAACTGGGCGCATTGACGGTGGCCATCGTCACGACGCCCTTCGGATTCGAGGGGCCGAAGCGCCGCAAGCAGGCCGAAGCGGGCTTGGCGGAACTGGCGAGCGTAGCGGATACCGTCATCACCATTCCCAACGATCAACTGCTAGAGTTGGCGCCCAAGGGCACTAGCTTCATGGATGCCTTTCGCATCGCCGATGATGTCCTGCGGCAAGCGGTGCAGGGGATCAGCGATATCATCAACACGCCTGGCCTGGTGAATCGCGATTTCTCCGATGTACGCAGCATCATGACGGGCATGGGTTACGCCATGATGGGCACGGCTACGGCGCGCGGGGAGAACGGCTGCGTCGCGGCGGCGCAGAAGGCGCTTCACTCGCCCTTGATGGAATCCGGCGGACTGCGCGGGGCTCGTGGGGTGTTGCTCAACATTACCGGTTCCAGCCGGCTAGGACTCCACGAAGTCAACGAAGCGTGCACACTGGTGCGCGAAGCCGCCGGAAACGACGACGTGCAGATCAACTTCGGCGTGGTTCTCAACGAGGAAATGGTTGACGAAGTGAAGATCACGGTGATCGCTACCGGTTTCGCCAGGGAGAATCTGCCGAAAGTCGAGCGGCCTGCCACCAAAATCGAAGTCGCCGCAGCTCCCCCGGCTCCTGTTTTCGCAGTGACTAGCGCCGAGACGCAACGGATCGAGGAGCCGGAGGCGGAACCAGCCGCGCCGACTTCTGTTGAGGCTCTCCCCGCAGAGCCGGTGCTGGAAGAGCCCGCGCCGATGGCCATGGCTGCCGCTGCGATGTCTCCGAACGGAACGGCTCCCGAAACCGATAACCTGTTTGACGATCTGGAAGTCCCAGCGATCTTGCGCTCGCGCAGGCGGATGGTCCAGTAACTCAGCCTAGTAAGTGCAGCACTACGCTGCGTCGGTATGGTGCGGAGCGGTGCTCGAACAGATAAACGCCTTGCCACGTTCCCAAGGCCATGCGTCCGTCGATCACGGGGATGGAAAGTGACGTCTGCGTAAGGGCGGAGCGGATGTGTGCAGGCATATCGTCAGACCCTTCGGTAGTGTGCCGATAGCGCGGGTCATTTTCTGGCGCCAGGCGCTCGAAGTAATCGGCCAGATCCAGGACCACGTCGGGATCGGCATTCTCCTGCATGACTAGCGACGCCGAGGTGTGCTGCACGAAGATCGTCAGCAGCCCGCTTGAAATACCGGTCGATGCTACCCATTTTGCGACCTCGCGCGTGAACGGGTAGAGGCCTTTGCCGCGCGTCGTCAGTTGCAGGGTGTGGTGGAAGGAATTCACTCCCCGTTGTTACTCGACGGTAACGCTCTTGGCCAGATTGCGCGGCTGATCCACGTCGCAGCCTCGGCGGACCGCGATGTGATACGCCAGCATTTGCAGCGGCACCACTTCCAGAATGGGCAGCAGCAATTCATTGGTCACGCCGATCGGGATCACGTAATCGGCGACTTTGGACACTTCTTCCACGTCCCCCTCGCAGGCCACCGCCACCACGATTCCTTCACGCGCCTTTACTTCTTGCAAGTTGGAAAGCGTCTTCTCGTAGAGCGTGCGGCTTAGCTCATCTTCCGGATCACGAGTCGCCAGCACCACTACCGGAAGGTTCTCGTCAATCAGGGCGTTGGGACCGTGCTTCATTTCGCCGGCCGGATACCCTTCCGCGTGAATGTAGGAAATCTCTTTCAACTTAAGAGCACCCTCGAGCGCAATGGGGAAATGGATGCCCCGCCCCAGATACAGAAAATCCGTGGAGCGGAACAGAACCTTGGTCAGGTCCTCATAAATCGCATCGCGGCGCAGCACGTCTTCAATCACCGCCGGCAGCTTGAGTAACTGGTCGACTAACGTGAGAGACTTGGCCGGTTCCAGCGTTTCGCGCACCTGGCCCAAGTGCATCGCGATCAGAAACAGCGCCGTCAACTGGCAGGTAAACGCCTTGGTCGAGGCCACGCCGATCTCAGGTCCGGCGTGCGTGATCAGCGTGCCGGACGCCTCGCGCGTGATGGCCGATCCAACCACGTTGCAAATGGCCAACGTCTTTGAACGCTTGCGCATGGCTTCGTGCAAGGCGGCCCGGGTGTCGGCGGTTTCGCCGGATTGCGAAATCACGATGGTCAGTGTATCCGGCCCCACCAGCGGATCGCGGTAGCGAAACTCGCTGCCGTAATCCACTTCTACCCGGACGCGCGCGAGGCGCTCGATCATGAACTTGCCGGCCAGTGCCGCGTGCCAACTGGTGCCGCAGGCCACAATCCGCACCTGGCTGAACGCCTTGAAATCTTTTTCGGAAATCTCCATCTCATCCAGAAAGATGCGCCCGGATTCCTGGCCCACGCGGCCGAGCGTGGTGTCGCGCACGGCGCGCGGCTGCTCGAAGATTTCCTTGAGCATGAAATGCTTGTAGCCGCCCTTTTCGGCCATGATCGGGTCCCACAAAATGTGCGAGGGCGGGCGTTTTACGGGGCGACCGTTGAAATCGGTAAGGTGGACGCCGTCTTTAGTCAGCACAGCCATATCGCCATCCGCCAGGAAGATCATGTCGCGGGTATGGCTCAGAATGGCGGGGACGTCGGAGGCCACGAAGTATTCACTATCGCCCAAGCCCACCACAACCGGAGGCCCCGAGCGGGCGGCCACGATCTTATTCGGATCCTTACGCGAGATTACGCTGAGCGCGAACACACCGGTCAACTGGCGCACCGCGTCGCGGACCGCGCTTTCGAGATTCCCGTCGTAGTATTTTTCCACCAGGTGGGCAATCACCTCGGTGTCGGTTTCGGTGATGAAGGTATGGCCTTCCTTGATGAGCTGGGCCTTGAGAGCAAGATAATTTTCGACGATGCCGTTATGCACCACCACAATATCGCCGTGGCAATCGCGATGCGGATGCGCATTTTCCTCAGTGGGGCGCCCGTGCGTCGCCCAGCGGGTGTGGCCGATGCCGAAATGGCCTTCCACCGGATTCAGCTTCAGCACTTCCTCGAGATTGCGCAGCTTGCCGGAGGCGCGCCGCACCGCCAGACAGCCGTTCTCGAGCACAGCCAAGCCGGCGGAATCATAGCCGCGATACTCCAGGCGCTTTAGGCCGTCAACAATGATGGGGACCGCTTCCCGGGGGCCGATGTAGCCTACAATTCCGCACATATTTGGTTAGAATCCGTTCAGTCTAAAAACTCGACGCGGTAATCCTCGATCACCGGATTGGCTAGCACGTCGCGGGCCACTTGATCCATCTCCCGTTGCACTTGCTCGCGCGCGGCGCCGGGAGTGATTTCGATGTCGAAGAATTTCCCCTGCCGCACAGCGGCGATGCTGGAATGTCCCAAGCTGTTGAGCGCGCCGCGAATGGTTTGACCTTGCGGATCGAGCACGGTGGGCTTGAAGGAAACGTATACGCGAGCCTTCATACTACTACTCTACAGGATCTGGAAACTACGGTCGAACGCGGCCGGATCCCGCCTCTTTGGGGGGGCGGGGTGGAGATTGGCGCAGCGCCGGCGAACGCCAAAACCGGGCATATTACCTTGAAATTCGAACTATTCAATCCAATAAAGTATTGACATTCTACGCCCATAAGAGTACAAATAAACCTGGCCCGCGATTAAAATAACTGTGACAATCTGCGTTTTTTGTGAGTCGGTAGCCGAGCTCGCCATTGATGGCGTGCCGATGTGTGAAGACTGCTCCGGCAAAGCTAAGAACGAGATTGAAAAGCCGAAGACGGATCGGCAAATTCGCGCGGCCCTGCAGCGTGAGATCCTGGCATGCACGGTCCGAGCCCACGACGCGTCTGAAGAATTAATTGCAATTATGGGCGATATTCCCAGCGGATTGCCTCAGCCTGACGGCAACCTGCGGATTCAAAATGCCGCACGTGCGCTGGCGGCTGCCCGCAGTGACGTGATGCAGGCGCATTCCCGTCTCAACGAGTTTGTGGCTCGCCGCGTTGTCCCAGGCGATTTCGAGCCGGGCGGCCCGGATTAGCTTCGGGCTGCGGCGCGGAACTACGCGCAGCCATTTGCAGCGAGTGCATGGGTGCGGTATATCTAACGGGTATGTCTTCTCTCACCGATCGCCGTTCGTTCTTAGCTTCTGCTTTGGGGAGCACTGCACTGAGCAGCCTTGCGCTGGTTCCTGCTGCTGCGCGCGCGCAGTCGCAAGCGGTGTCTCCGATTCCTTCGGTACGCAACTATTCGGGCGGTCCGCCGGTGCAATATCCCGATCCTGACATCATCGCGCTAGACAAACGTTTCCAACGTTACATCGTCGGCAATACCATTATCAAGAGACACTACACCGGAACGTTTTGGTCCGAAGGACCCGCGTGGAATGGCGTGGGCCGCTTTCTCGTCTGGAGCGATATTCCGAATAACGTGCAAATGCGCTGGCGGGAAGAGGATAATACGGTCAGCGTTTTTCGGAACCCTTCGGGATACAGCAACGGCAACACCTTCGACTATGAAGGACGCCAGCTTTCCTGCGAGCACGGCGGCAGGCGCGTCGCGCGCTACGAGTACAACGGCACGGTGACCGTGATCGCCGATAAGTTCGAGGGCAAGCGCTTGAATTCGCCCAATGACATCGTGGTGCATCCCGATGGCAGCGTGTGGTTCACGGATCCGATGTACGGGATTCTGGGAAATTATGAAGGCTTCAAGGCGCAGTCGGAACTCAAGCCCGCGGTCTATCGGGTCGACGCGAAAACGGGGCAGATGGACAAAGTGGCGGATCAGCCGGATGCACCGAACGGGATCTGCTTCTCGCCGGACTACAAGAAAGTGTACGTGGCGGATACCGGCAACGCGCGCCAGGTCTGGGTCTATGACCTGGATGGCAAGACGCTGCGCAACGTGAAGCGTTTTGTGCAACTAAACGTTCCGGTGACGGGAGCTCCTACCGCGGCCGACGGCATGCGTTGCGATACCGACGGCAACTTATGGTGCGGCGCGCTTCCCGGGGTTCAGGTGGTTACGCCTAACGCCGAACTCATCGGGATGATCCGCCTGCCGGAGAATTGTGCCAACGTTTGCTTCGGCGGCACCAAGCGCAACCGGCTGTTCATGGCCGCGAGCCAGTCGCTTTACAGTGTTTATGTGGATACGCAAGGCGCGCATATCGCTTAATCGCGCTTCGCCCGGCAGCGCCGAATGATCCGGCGCCATCATTCAGCAATGCTTTTCCAGTTCTTGACCAGGTGATCCGCGGTTCGCCACGCCAGCGCTTGCACGGTCAGTGTAGGATTGCGGGCGCCGCTGGTCCCCATTACCGAGGCTCCCAGAATGCCCAGGTTGGGCGCCTCGTGCGAGAAACCCCAGCGGTCGACTACGTTGGTTTCCGGATTGTCGCCCATGCGGGTGCCTCCGTAGGCGTGGGTACTCAGCGCCGGCACGCCGATCTCCGCAGGCTGGGCCGCGACGGCGCCTGCCTCGCGGAACCACTGCTCCATTTTCGTCTGGGCAAAGCGCGTGGCGAGATACTCGTTCTGCTTCGCGCCTCCGGTGGTAATGCGGCAAACCGGATCGCCGAACGGGTCTGTCACCGCGGAATCGAGATCCAGGTAGCAAGACTCGTAAGGGAAAGTTGACGTCTGAAGATAGGTCATAGCCACGCGGGCCGCATTTTCGTGGACAAACTTCTTCCAGCCTGCGCCCCACGCGGGAGCCTTTCCGTAAGTATCCATAGACGCCGCTTCAATCGGATGGCGCTCGGTGCGCACATGCAAGCTGGTGCCGCCCACGAATCCGAGACCGGCGTGGTCATACGCGTCGTCGGCGAAATCGTCTACTGTGATGCCTTGCGCCGGCAGGCCATACCAGATGTTCACGTCGAAAGGGAAAAGGCCAGTGACGCTGGTCTGATAATGCGCGAAGAAATGCTTGCCCACCTGGCCATGATTGTTCGCCAGCCCTTTGCGATAGGCTCCGGGCTTCGAAAGCAGCAGCAGGCGTGAGTTTTCGTAAGTGTATCCGCCCAGCAGGACTACCTTGGCTGGCTGAAAAAACTCTTCACGGTTTCGCACATACCTGACGCCCGTGACGCGGCCGTTCGAATCGGCGACGATGCGCGTCACGTGCGCGAGATCGAAGATCTTCAGGTTCTTGGTGGCGAGCGCCGCTGGAATGGTGGTGACCGCGGTTGAGTTTTTGGCGCTCACGTGGCATCCGCCGGCATTGCAATATCCGTGATAAGCGCAACCCGGACGGTGATCGCGCGGCTGGGTATTAATCGCGGCCGGCGGATGAAACGGATGCCAGCCCAGGCGCCGAGCGGCTTCCGACATGTGATCGATGAACTCGGTGCTGCGCAGCGGCGGCATGGGATACTCGCGGCGGCGCGGACCTTCGAAAATGTTCCCGCGCGGATCGAACTTCCCTTGGATGTTGCCGGCTTTCCCGGAGACGCCGACTTCCCACTCGACGGTGTCGTAGAAGGGTTCCAGGTCATCGTAGGTGAGAGGCCAGTCTTCCAGAGTCGATCCGGCGGGCAGCGCGCCCGCTCCGTAGCGCCGGATAATTTCGGAGCGCGATCGGAAATCCCACGGCTTCAACCTCCAGCTTTGCGCCCAGTAATGAATGGAGGTGCCGCCGATGGCGTTCATCATGGGGTGCTGCGCTGCGGCCGGGCGCGCGGTCTCCGAGGGATTCGCGCGGGCCGTGGGAATCTCGCGCATGGCTTTGGGAACTGAAGTCACGCGGCGGCGGACGTTGTTGTAGATCTCATCGGCACGATAGTCCTTCGGGCCCATCCAGGTGCCCGCTTCGATACCCGCGACGTTCAGCCCGGCGCGGGCGAGCGGTAGGACCGCCACTCCGGCGGCCGCCCCCAGCCCGATCACAGCCACATCCACCGCCTTTAGCTGGGTAGCCATGTCGCGACGCTCTGCTCGAAGGTTTTCATGCAATCTAAGATATCAGCGCGTGAAGGCGGTAGCAGCGGGATATGGAAACTCAATTGTCCGGCAACATTCAAGAGCCCTCACCTGAAGAAAGCGCGGATTGCTATAAATGGGATTGACGTCGCCTCAAATGCCCGAAACAGCCCGCGGTGACTTGATCCCTTCGACGCTGGTTCGTCCCGGCGCGGTACCGTTCTGGCTGGCGGTGCTGCTTACCGGTATCGGTACAGGCATAGCCGCGGCGTCGCTCACCCGGCTGTTGGAATTGGTCCAACGGATGGTCTGGGGCGGTTCCGGCACCGACCTATTGCACGCCGCCAAACAGGCGGGTGCCGGACGCCACATTCTGGTGTTGCTCGGTGCCGGCGCAGTGACTGGCGTGGGTCAGATCATTCTACGGCGCCTCTCCAGCGGTAACGGAATCGATACCACGGCTGCGATCTGGTTCTTTGCCGGGCGAATGCCGGCATGGCGGACTTTGGGAAGCGCTCTGCTTTCTGTGGTCATCGTTGGCATGGGCGTGTCGCTGGGCCGCGAGGGCGCGCCGAAACAAGCGGGCGCGGTTATCGCCAACTTCTTTTCGGACCGAATCCGGTTGTCTGACGAACAACGCCGGCTATTGGTGGCCTGCGCGGCGGGGGCCGGGATGAGTGCCGCCTATGGCGTGCCGTTGGGCGGCGCGCTTTTCGCGCTGGAGGTCATGCGCGGCGTGCTGGCCCTCAGATACGTGCTGCCCGCGCTCGTCGTTTCCGTAGTTGCCGCGGCAGTCTCATGGGTGGCTCTGCCCGATGCGCCAACGTACCTCATCCCTGCCTATTCCAGTTCCGCTTCGAGCGTTGTATGGGCACTCTTAGCCGGGCCGATTGCCGGAGTGGTTTCAGTCGGCTATGTTCGGGCAGTCACGTGGGCGGATCGCACCAAACCGCAGGGTTGGCTTCGATTGGCCACGCCAGTACTCGGATTGGGTCTCCTGGGCGTAGTCTCGATCTGGTTCCCGCAAGTGCTCGGAAATGGCAGGGACGTATCGCAGCTTGCCTTCACGGGCCAAGTAGCGCCGGCGTTGCTTCTCATTCTGCTGATGCTGAAGCCCGCCGCAGTCGTGCTTTGTATCCGCAGCGGCGCCCCTGGCGGATTGTTCACTTCTACGTTAACAGTAGGCGCACTGCTCGGCGCTCTCCTGGGGCATGCCTGGTCCTGGTTCTGGCCCGGCGTGCCTCCAGGCCTGTTCGCGGTGCTCGGCGCAGCGGCGGTTCTTGCGGCCACCACCCAAGGGCCCATTTCGACGGTGGTGCTGTTGATGGAACTGACCGGCCGCGATCGATCGTTTATCGTGCCGTTGTTGCTCGCGGTCGCTAGCGCGACGCTAGTGGCGCGGACCATCGAGCGGCGCTCGATCTATGATGCTCGCCTGACCGATGAAGAGGTCGAGGAACGCCGAAGGTTGCGCGAACTTGCCACTCCGTCTTCACAGCGGCGTAGTTCGACCTCATGTCGTCAGTGGCTCTAGATGTCGTCGAACTAATTTCCGCGAGCCGTGCAACGCTAACCGAGATCCTTGAACAATGACGCCCTGCCGACTGCCAATCGAGGAATGGCGCGGAGAGCGCAAGACCCGGACGCTAGCCTGGAGTTGCGGGTAAAGTTGGCATATTAACTTCTACCGCCCAACTTCAGCTTTACACAAGCCGCTCCGTGTAAAGCGCCCAATCGCAGCCGAGGTTGCGGATCATGTTCCGAACTTCGCACGGGCAAAATGAACGGCTCGATGGCTGATTCGACGTTCGGAGCCGTCAGCTGCACACCGCCTCCGGTCATACTACGTCACACGCCTTGACGGGGAGATGCAAGTCACCTACGGAACCCAAATGAATCCGTGGGTGCCCGTACCAGAGGGACCCGTACTCTGAATCTCGTAGTCTCCAGTGATTGTGCCCGCTGGGTTAATGCTTCGTGGCGTTGTAGCCAGAGATCCCGGGAAATCCAGCGGAAAGATGGTACCGTCAGCAGCCCGTCTGTATCCATGGGGCCGATTGATAGCGTCGTTATAAGAACCCACGATCACGCCTGCCGGGTTAATGCCTATGGCTCCCGTCCAGGAACTTCCCGGAAACGCGAAGGTTGTGATATTACCTTTGGAGTCGCGCACAAAGGCGCGCAACTCATTGTTCGCGTCAAAGTAACTTCCCGTGATCTCGCCTGAAGGGTTGATGCTACTGGGAAACGTGCCGTCAAAAGCAGCACCAGGAGCGTCGAACGTGGTGAAAGTGCCGTGCTGGGTTCGCACGAAACCATGGTGGGTTCCGGCAAAACCAGGCACATCTTGACTAAACCCGGCGATCACTCCTGCCGGGTTGATGTCTGAAGGAATCGTGGTGAACATATTCGGCACCGCGAAAGATATCGTGCTGCCATCACGGGAGCGCAGGAAAGATCGTGATCCTCCTATTGCAGCTGGGTAGCTACCTGTAACTGTGCCAGCCGGATTGATGCCTGCCACTTCCCACGATGAGCCGACTATGGCATCTGGGATGACAATCGTCGCAAAGGTGCCGTCTGCAAACCGCACGAAGGGGATTTGAGCGTGTTGTGCGTCTTCATAAGTTCCCGTGACCGTGCCTGCGGAATTGATACTGTTGGGAAAAGTTCCAAAGGCCCCTGGAAAATCGAACGTGGTAATAATACCGTCGGCAGACCTTAGAAATCCGTGTGCCGCTCTTCCCGGATAATTATTGGCACTCCAGTAGACCCCAGTGACCTCGCCCGCCGGGTTGATGCTGCGTGGAAATGTCCCATAAACGCCACCAGGAACATCGAACGTGGTAAAGCCAGCGGCGTGTGCGCTCCAGGACAAGGCGAGGCCCAAGCTGCAGACGGCACCGATTCGGGCTTTCCGTAGCGAACTATGATTCGTCATAAACAGACCCTTCTTTCTGACTGAAAGAATATATGCAGTTCTCCTGCCAAGTGCCTTAACGAGAGCGGCCAGGTTTTCTGCAGCCTGATTGGTGGCTTTGAGGACAAAGGCGCATACTCTGGGTGTTATTACTCAGCATCCATCCGGCATTGTTCCTACTCGCGCTAAAGGCAGATCGTGGCCGACGGCTTCCACGTGATCCGCATCATCAACCATCACTTCCTGAACTGCTGGCGTGAGATCGATCCCGCCGCCAGCAAGAACCGCGGGCTCGTGTCGCTGATGCGCCGCCACCGCCACAATCTGCGCCCCGATCAACTGCTCCGGTCCACCGCCTATCTGGAAAAATACCCCGCCTTGGAACTCATCTACCGGTTTAAGCAGCGGCTCTGCTATCTGCTATTGAAGAAACATCGCACCCGCCGCCAGTGCGAGATCCTGATCCCGCGTTTCCTGCGCGCCGTGCATCAGTTGCGCCAAGCCGGCCTCGCCCAACTCGTGCAACTCGGCCACACTCTTTCGGCTTGGTCCAGCGAGATCGTCGCCATGTGGCGCTTTACCCGCAACAACGGTATCACCGAGGGCTTTCACGACAAAATGGAGCTCATCAATCGCCAAGCCTATCGCTTCCGCAACTTTCAAAACTATAGATTGCGCGTCAAGGTACTATGTGGTTAATCAGTTTGGTCTCTGGGTATGTCCCAGTTGTTGGCGTAGAGCCAGTTGTTTTATGGTGGGCGCGCAGGGACTCGAACCCCGGACCTCCTGCGTGTGAAGCAGGCGCTCTAACCAGCTGAGCTACGCGCCCGTACTGCGGGCGGAATGCTCATTATAAACTATGCTCACCGTCTGCCGAATATGGCAACAAGATTTAACGCTTGGTCTGCGCCCGGCATTCGCTAGAATGGATCTACTCATGCCCGAGCCAGCGCCGCCCAAAGACGCACCCCTCAGTTTCGAGACCGGACTGCAGCAACTGGAAGCCATCGTCAAGGAAATGGAAAGCGGCGAGCTTCCGCTGGAGCGTGCCCTGGAACTATTCGAGCGCGGCATGAAGCTCAGCGACGCCTGCCGCAAACAGTTGGAAGAAGCCGAATCCCGCGTCGAAATACTGATGAAACGCGCCGGCGAGGTTCATCCCGAACCGCTCCGTTCGAATAAAGCATGACGCTTGCCGAATACATGGCGGCGCAGCAGAAGGCTGTCGAAGCGGCTCTCGATCGCTGGGTTCCGCCTAAGGACGAAAATCCGGCTACCATTCACAGCGCGATGCGCTACAGCCTGTTTGCGGGCGGCAAACGCATCCGCCCGCTGCTGGCCATCGCCGCGGGCCAAGCCGTTTCCGACGCGCCAGTCGGCATTGAATCCTGCGCGTGCGCGCTGGAGATGATCCACACCTATTCGCTGATCCATGACGATTTACCGGCTCTCGATAACGACGACTTTCGCCGCGGCCGTCCCACGTGCCACAAAGTGTACGGCGACGCCATGGCGATCCTGGCCGGCGATGCGCTGCTGACGCTGGCCTTCGAAGTCCTGGCGAAGATGGAATACGCGGATGCGTCCAAGCGCATCGAACTGGTCCGCGAGCTCGCTACGGCGTCGGGCACGGTGGGCGGAATGATTGGCGGCCAGGTCAACGATATCGAAGGGGAAGGGAAGCATCCGACCGCGCACCTGCTGGAATCGATTCACCGCGCCAAGACCGGAGCCTTGCTGCGGGCGAGCGTCCGCATGGGCGCGATATACGCCGGGGCCGCGGCGGATCAAATCGCGGCGCTTACCAGTTTCGGCGAGCACATAGGCCTGGCGTTTCAAATTGTGGATGACATTTTAGACGTGGAGCAATCTTCGGAAGCCCTCGGCAAGACCGCCGGCAAGGACGCCGCACAACATAAGATCACGTTTCCGGCGGTATACGGCATCGAACGCTCCCGCGAAATGGCAGAGGAGGAACGGCTCGCTGCCCACTTGGCCTTGCAACCTTTCGACGATCGCGCCCTGAGGCTGAGGGAACTGGCGGATTTGGTCGTGCGGCGGCAGGCATGACAGCCGGGACCATGACATCGCCTGCGAAAATTCGTATCGATCAATTGCTGGTCGAACGCGGGCTGGCCGAGTCGCGCGAGAAAGCGCAGGCGCTCATCATCGCCGGTGAAGTGGTGGTGAATGGGCAGAAAGCACTTAAGCCCGGCCACAGCGTGGCTGCGGATTCCCGGGTCGAAGTTCTCGAGCGAATGCCCTACGTTAGCCGCGGCGGCTACAAACTGGCGGGGGCGCTCGACCACTGGACTCTGGACGTGACCGGATGGCTCTGTCTCGACGTGGGTGCGTCCACCGGCGGCTTCACGGATTGCCTGCTGCAGCGTGGCGCTGCGAAAGTGTGGGCTATCGATGTGGGCCATGGGCAGATCGACTGGAAACTGCGCAATGACGCGCGTGTTGTGGTCCAGGAAGGCGTCAACGCGCGCTACCTCGCCACTGCTGACTTTCCTGAGAAGTTCGACCTCGCGGTGTGCGACGCCAGCTTCATCTCTCTCACGTTGCTGATTCCGGCCTTGGCGCCGCTGCTTGCTCCGAACGGCAAGATGATCTTGCTGGTCAAGCCGCAGTTTGAAGTGGAACGAGGCCAGGTCGGCAAAGGCGGGATCATACGGGACCCGGCATTGCATCAGGCCGCCTGCGACCGCGTTCGAGCCGCAGTCGAAGCGCAAGGTTTCCGGGCTGATATCATCGAAAGTCCGATCCTGGGCGCCGAGGGCAATCGGGAATTCTTGCTTTATGCCAGCCGCGAATCCCACGAATAAGATCTCGATCGCCGGCATCATCTCCAAGCCGCATAGCGAGAAGGCGGCCATCGTCGCGCCGGCTCTGGTGAAGTGGCTGGCGGAGCGCGGCGTGGGAGTCCGTTGCGATGTGGAAACCTCCGCCTACCTGAAGGCCGGGGTGGGCTTGCAAAAGGGATTGCCACGCGAAGCGGTGCCCGAAGGCGCGCAACTGCTGATTGTGTTGGGCGGCGATGGGACCTTGCTCTCAGCAGCGCGGGCTCTGAAGGGCCGCGACATTCCTCTGTTCGCCGTCAATTTGGGCAACCTGGGATTCTTGACCGCCATCACTGTCGACGAGCTTTATCCGCAGCTCCAGCGAGTGCTCGCGGGTGAGTACGATGTCAGCCGCCGCCGCATGCTGCACACCGAGCTGTGGCGCGCGGGCCACTGCGCGTGCACCTACGAAGCTCTCAACGACATCACTCTCGCCAAGGCCGACATCGCGCGCATCATCGATCTGGAAGTGCAAGTGGACGATCATTTGATGTGTCTGTACAAGGCCGACGGTCTGATCGTCTCGACGCCCACCGGCTCTACCGCGTATTCGCTTTCAGCGGGCGGCCCCATTATGGTTCCTGTCGTCGCCGCCATTTGCATCACGCCGATTTGCCCGCACATGCTGACGAACCGGCCTGTGATCGTCCCGGATGAGGCCGTGATCCAGATTACGATGAGCGGCAACAACACCACTTACCTGACTGTGGACGGGCAAGTCGGCGAGCAACTGCACAAAGACGATCGCGTAGTTTGCCGGCGGTCCGAGCAGACGGTGCAATTGATCCGCGCGGCCGGTGTCGGGTTTTTCGATGTACTGCGCGAGAAGCTGCAGTGGGGCGGTTAAGCGGGCGGAGGCGCTAGCACCGCTAACACCACCAGCCGTTTATCGCCGCGATTGCGCACGGAATGCATCGCTCCTGAAGGAGCAAAAGCGCCACCTCCGGCGGAGATCAGTTGCTTCTTGTCGCCAACCTGGATCTCCGCCTCGCCTTCCAGCACCACGTAAAGCTTGTCCTGGCCGGCGTGAGCATGTGCGGCGTGCTCCTGCCCGGGCTCAAAACAATTTAGGCCAGCGAACAGCGTCTCGCCCCGCGCGATAGTCGCCTTCGCCATTTTGTGGGAAGAGAATTCGGCGAGATCGGCCAGGTGCTTGACGATCATTCTTTATACGCGGGAACTTGTGCGACGAGCTTACGCCGTGGCCGCGACGCCTAGTTTTTTATACCAGGGCGTTGCGCCGGTAAGCGCTGCGTTCACAGCGTTGATGTTCTCCACGCCTTTGGTCGACAGGAAGTCTTCGAGGGCTTTCAGGCCCTTGGTCGCGTAGATCGGCATGCCGTCTTTCCAAGTGGCGCGACCGCACAGTACTCCCGAATAATCCGTGCCTGCCTCGGTGGCCATGCGCAGGCTCTCGACGAACTGTGCGTTGCCCACGCCGGCGCTCAGATAGATAAAGGGCTTGGTGGCCACCGCCGCGGCCTTGCGGAAGAGGTCCATCGCTTCTGACATCGATTGAGCCTTCTCTCCCTTGTAGACCGAACTGCCTTCGACAAACTCGGCGTTGATGGGAACTTCCACTTTCAGGACGTCCACCTTATATTGCGGCTTGGTAAACTCCGCCATGCAGCCGATCACCACGTCCGGTTTGATCTTGGCGTACTCCAGTCCCTTCTCATTGCCGCCCTTGGGATCGTAGCCCACGAATTCGAGGAAAAAGGGAATCTGATGGTCCTCGCATTCCGAGCCAATGCGCTCGACGAAAGCGTGCTTGATATCGTTCACCGACCCGTCATCGAACGGGCTGTAGTAAATCAGAATCTTCACGGCGTCCGCGCCCCAATCGACAATCCGCTTCACGGAAACGTGGGGCAACAGGTCGGGCAAGCGGCCCGGTTTGGTGTTGTCGTAGCCCGAATGCTCATAAGCCAGCAGGAGGCCGGCGTTCGAGGAACGCGCCTTCGCGGCCTCCAGACCGTATTCAGGATCGAGCAGAATGGCCGAAGCGTGCGGCGTCAGGATGCGGGTGACGGCCGTCTTAAACTCGGACATCATGTCCCAGGTGATCGCCTTCTGATCCACGCCTTTAGCGCTCGCGAGCGACTTCTGTAAGCTGCCGCGCTGATCCATGGCAGCAGCGGCGATTATGCCGTCCTTATTGGACAGCTTCGTCATGTATTTTGTTTTTGCAGCGGAAAGAGCCATAACTTATTCTAAGGGGCGGCGCACCCATTTTGTCACCCGGCGAAAGTACGCTTGCGCCCGGCCTACATCGCGCAGGATCTGCGCCTTGAGAACCTCCGGCGTCTCGAACTTGCGTTCCTCGCGCACGCGGCGGAGATATTCCACACGAATACGCTGCGGCGCGGGCGGATCCAAACGATCCAGCAGGAAAGTCTCAATGGTCATTTCCTGACCGCCCGATGCGTGGGCGAAGGTGGGCCGATAACCGACATTAGTGATCGAATTCCAACTACGTTCCGACTCCGCGTCGAACGTGCGAGTGATATAGACGCCGGTTGAGGGCAGCACCTGTGCGTGCGTGCGCAGATTCAGCGTGGGAACGGTTTGCTTGGAACCGATTCCATGCCCCGGAACTACCTCACCCGCAGTTGCGTAGTGCCGCCCGAGCAGTCGCGCGGCCACCGCTACTTTTCCCGACTCCACCGCGCGCCGGATTTCGCTCGAAGACACAGATCGTCCACGCCACTTCACTGGAGTGACCACGAGAGTCTCGAAACCGTAGCGCTCTCCTAGCCGCGCCAACACCGTAACGTCGCCGGCCTGGCCGTGCCCGAAGCGGAAGTTGTCGCCCACGATAACGGCGCGTGCCCGCAGTGCTTTCACCAGCACTCGCTCGACGAACTGTTCCGGACTCCAGTGCGCCACCTCGCTCGTGAATGGGAGCACCAAGACGTACTCGATCCCTTCGCGCGCCAGTATCGCGCAGCGTTCGGCTTGCGTGGTGAGCAGGCGTGCCGCGCGTTGCGGGGCGACGATCGATGCCGGGTGCGGATCGAAGGTCAGCACCGCCGGTTGCAAACCTTTTTCGCGGGCCGCGCGCGCAACTTCACGCAACAACTCATGGTGACCGGTATGGACACCGTCGAAGTTGCCGATGGTCACCGCCACCGGCTCGAAGCCGGCGGCTTCTTCTAAGGAGCGGGCCACTCGCATTTACTTTGGGACCCCGGTCTGCAATAGGAGAACCTCAAGCTGCAGGCCATCGTACGCCAATCGCACGTTAGGCGGAAAGGCAGCTTCTGTTTGCTCATGCGGCAAGTCATGGCAGATGTGGGTAAAGAAAGCGCGCTGGGGCGCGAGCTCACGGACCGACGCCAGACTCTGCTCGACGGTCGAGTGCGTGGGATGCGGGCGGTGCCGCAAGGCGTCCAAAAACAGCACATCCAAATTTTGCAGCAGAGCCTTGGAACCCTCCGGAATATCGCTATGGTCAGTAAGGTAGGCGAAATCGCCGAAGCGGAATCCCAGGGTCGCGCCGCGGCCATGCATCAGGGGAATTGGAACCACGCGCAAGCCGAATAGATCAAATGGCTCTTCGGTAATCGTGTGGAGGTCCACGCGGGGCGCCGATGATTGCGATGGCTCCGCATCGAACGCGTAGCGGAAAACGCGGCGCACGATATCCAGCGTAGCCTCGGTGCCGTACGCCGGAATCGACATCTTCTGGTGATAGTTCAAGGGCCGCACGTCGTCGAGTCCCAGGATATGATCGGCGTGCGCGTGCGTGAAAAGAATCGCGTCGACGCGGCTGATGCCGGTGCGCAGTGCCTGAGCGCGAAAGTCTGGAGTGGTGTCGATCAGCACATTCTTCCCACCGTACTGCACTAGCACCGATGGCCGCAGCCGGTTGTCGCGCGGATCAATGGAAGCGCACGTCGCGCAACTACAGCCGATCGTCGGCACGCCCGAACTGGTGCCCGAGCCGAGCACAGTAATGCGCAATGTCTCCGGCATCAGGACGACGCGGGCGCGTCCCCCGGTTCTACGGATTTCTCGGCTGGCTTCTCCGCGTCCCTGGGCTTTTGCTCCGCCACCTGCACGAAGCGGAAGCGTAGTTCGGTGAGAGAGTTTTCGATCAGCCGCTGCTCTTCGAGCGCTAAATTGCCGCGCGTTTTCTCGGCGATCATGGCCAGCAGGTCGATGGCGTGGCGCGCCGCCGGTAGGTTCGGCGGTTCCTCAGAGGGTTCTCCGAACTGGAACAGACCGAGTTGCATCTCCGCCTGTGTCTTCAGCGAGAAAACCAGGAATTCAAAAGTAGGGGGCGGTAACGGGAAATCGGAATCGCTCATGAGCTTTATTCTTAGTGTAGTTTGGAATGGAATGCCTTCGCCGGAAGAACCCGCGAGCCCCGATCGGGAACGATTGGACGCGATCTCCAGCGCTTTGGCCCGCTTGGTACGAAGCCAGGAGGAACTGGTCCAGCGCCAGGAAGAACTGGAGCAGCGTTTGCTTCGGATCGAAGCAGCCGCGGGGATTGCGCCGGCGCCGCCCCCTGCGACTGTCGTTCCAGCGCCGCCAATCGCGCCCGAGCCGGAACCGGCGGCCGCCGCGCCGCCGATAACACCGCCCCCGTTGCCGCGAACACCTCCTCCGCTGCCGCAAGAAATCTCCTGGGTCTCGTCGGATGTGAACGCGGCGTCTGAACCGGCCCTCGAGACCACCTTCGGACTCGGCTGGCTTAACCGCGTGGCCGTGGTAACGCTCATCTTCGGCGTGGGATTTCTGTTCAAGTATGCGGTCGACAGCCAGTGGATTGGTCCCGCGATGCGTGTCGCTCTGGGCGTCGCCGCGGCCAGTCTTTCGCTCTTTCTAGGCGAATGGATTTCGCTGCGCGGTCAAAAAACCTTTGCCCGAGGCTTGACGGGACTCGGCTTGGCGCTCCTCTACTTATCTTTCTACGCGGGCTTCGGGTTTTATCATCTGCTGCCGCAAGCAACCGCGTTTCTCCTGATGTGCATGACCACCGCGGCTGCCGCGATGCTGGCGCTGCATTACGATTCCCAGGCCGTGGCGTTGCTGGGGCTGGCCGGCGGCTATCTCACACCGGTGCTGCTTTCGACCGGGGAAAACCACATGTGGGTTTTGGCCGGCTATACTTCCATGCTGAATCTGGGGGCGCTGGCGATCGCCTATACGAAACGCTGGCCGGCACTCGAGTATCTCTCCTGGCCGGCAACAGCGTTGTTGATCCTGGGCTGGGCGTCGGATTGGCTGGATGACGAGACCCGACTTGCGGCATGGATCTGGCTATCCCTCAGCTTCGGGTTGTTCTTCGTGGCGAGCATCGTGGGCGCCCGGTTGTGGTTGCTTGCGCTCAATACGGGAGCTTACTTCGCTGGCACTTACTTTTTGCTGGACCATCAGTACCACAGCTCCATGGGCGCATTCGCTGTTGCACTGGCTCTCCCTCACGCGGTTCTGGCGAGAACCGTTTGGAACCGTGATCGCCGCCTGGGCGAATTAGCGGGTGCGATCGCGGCGGTATTGCTGACGCTGGCGATCCCGCTCCAATTCTCCAGCTTCCGCATTACGATACTCTGGTCACTCGAAGCGGCAGCTCTAACCTGGTTGGGCGCACGGTTCCATCAATCCCGGCTTCAGACAGGAGCGTTCCTGCTCTTCGGAGTGGTATTCATTCGTCTGTTAACCGTGGATGCCGAAATGTATTCTCTGCAGCAGTCGTACGCGACCTTAGCTAACCCGCGCTTCCTGACCTTCGCGGTGGCTGCCGCCAGCCTATGGATCGCATCTCGGTTCGCGCCGACTCGTGAGTTCCAAACAGTGACTTACGGCGCCGGACACCTGATTTTACTGTGGGCGTTGGGGATGGAGATCGCCGGATGGGCGGCGCGCACCAGCGATCCGCAGGATGTGGCCAATGTGGAGTCTACAGGAATTTCCATTTTGATGGCGGTTTACGCCTCGGCTCTGGTAGTGGCAGGGGTCGCGCTGCGCTCCGCCCTGAACCGCATCTTGGGCCTGGGATTGTTCGCGCTGGTAATCGTGAAACTGTATCTGCTGGACGTATGGTCGCTTGGCCGGGGCTTCCGCATCACAGCGTTCCTGGCGCTAGGCGGCTTGCTGCTGCTGGTATCGTATCTATATTCCCGCTTTAAGCCGGCTCTCGAGAAACTTTGGCGACCGGAAACGGCGGAGAGCGGAGTCCCGCCGAATGAACGGCCCTCTGGAGAGCGTTCCTCCGTCTAACGCATGCCCCGACATTTCACTTTGACCCAAGCCGAGCAGATGCTGCCCGAAGTGGATCACGCTCTGCGCGACGCCCTGTTTCACAAGGCCGAATACCAGGCCGCGGAGGAAGCGCTGAATGCCATCCTGCAGGGAATCCGGATGGCGGGAGGCTCGCGCGTGAATCCCGGGCCTATCCTGGCAACGCGCGCCCGCCGGGATGCCAGCGCCGGGGCACTGCGAGATGTCTTTGAGAAGATCGAGCAGATGGGGGTTCTGATCAAGGATCTCGACATCGGCCTAATCGACTTCCTCACTCGCTATCAGGGCCAAGATGTGTGTCTGTGCTGGAAACTAGGCGAAGAACACATCCGCTTCTGGCACGGGACGGAGGAAGGTTTCGCCGGACGCAAGCCAATCGACGATGAGTTCCTCGAAAATCACCGGGGCGACGCCGTCATCTAGGTAAATCCACTAACATTAGCGGTCGCATAACCCTTAGGCGCCCATACGTGCCGGCACATCCGGTCTAGTACGAAAAGACTTTAGAAACAGGACTAAAGGCTGATTTTTTGTCGGGACACCGACCGATATATTTAAGTCCATGCGAGCCATCCTGATCTGCCCGGGCGAGGAACTTCGAAAAGAGTTCGAGCAAGCCATTGCTCCGCATTGGGTTCTGCACATTTCCCGTAGCCTCGACGAATATCCCACGCCGCAGGATCTTCGCAGAGTCGTTCGAGCGTGGGCGCCCGAGGTCGTTTTTCTCAATATTGAGAACATCCATATGGCAGAGCTCATTGCCCGCCAGTTGGAAGCTGAATTCCCGGCGATACAGCGCGTAGCCCTTCATCCGTCACAAGACGTTGCCATCCTTCGCCGGGTCCTGCAGATGCACATGACGCAGCTCCTGTCCTCGCCATTTGAAAGCGTGGAAGTAGGAGAGGTGCTGGACCAACTGGAGCGCGATCTTGAGGTTCGCCCGGTCGTCATCGATTCCACCGACCGCTTTTTTGCGTTTATGCCCGCGAAAGCTGGGGTAGGCGCCTCGACCATCGCCGCCAACACCACTTGGGCCTTCAGCCAGATTGAGAATACCAGCGTCTTGCTGGCCGATTTCGATATGGCTTCCGGTGTGACCGAGTTCATGTTCAATACCTCGCATGACCGCAACTTGGCGGATGCAACGGCGCACGGCAGACAACTTGACGACGATGCTTGGCGAAGCCTCATCAAGACGATCGGCAATACCGACCTGCTTCTGTCAGGGGCTCCACGAGTAGGGGAAGGGATCGCGCGGGTACAGGTTGCCCAATTGATCGAGTTTGCCCGGCGCAATTACAATGTCGTCAGCGCCGACCTTCCCGACACCTTCGATGAAACCACGCTCGCGGTGCTCCGGGAAGCCAATAGGATCCTGCTGGTTACAACCCCGGAACTGCCGGCACTGCGGCTTGCACATCTGAAGGTATTACTGTTGCGGAAGTTGGATCTATTCGACAAGGTCTCGCTCTTGGTAAACCGAGTTTCCAGTCGTTTAGAACTTTCCTTGCCTGAAATCGAGAAGACGGTCGGATTGCCCGTGGTCATGTCATTTCCTTGCGACTACGATGACGTAACCGACGCCATCCGCGAGGGCCGGCCCGCGCCAGTGCTCGCAACCAGCGTCCAAAAATTTGCGAGGATGCTCCTCGATCGGCAAGCAGAAGTTGAAAAGCCGCGCCGCTTTATCGAACGCTTTGGATTGGTTCCACTGCGTTACGGTTACCGCTAGAAATAATCCGGATAAAGTTCAGGAGACTGCATTGAGCACTGGCGTACAGCGCAGACAGACAAATCGGAAGGGCACGGATCCCAGCGTCGTCCGGGTACGTTTGAAGGATCAGACGGGGAATCCGCGCTGGGCCACCGCTTACCTTCGCGATGTGACCGAAGAAGGCATAGGCGTTTCTCTCATGACTCCGCTGCAAATCGGCTCATTGGTCGTCATTCGAGGAACGTTCGGCGAGAACCGGACCGACGTTCAACTGCAGGCTTACGTGAAGTGGTGCACCGAGCAAAAAGGAGGCGTTTATCAGGTCGGGCTGGAACTGACGAACAGCCAAGGGGCGCGCGCCAGAAGTGAACGCCGGGAGGCGGGGGGGCCGGACGGTGGTACCACGCAGTTCACGGACGATCCTGATCTGCTGGATTGCTACGAGATCATGCAACTGAGCCCGAAGGCCACTGCCGATACCATCCATCGAGTACATCGAATTCTGGCGCAGCGCTATCATCCCGATACGCCCGACACGGGCAATTCGGAAATGTTCATCCGGGTCACGGCTGCGGCCCGTATCTTGAGCGATCCCGAGCAGCGCGCGAAATATGACGCTCGTTATCATGCCACCAGGCAACTGCATTGGAAGATCTTTGACCAGGCCGAGGCGTCGCTAGGACCCCAAGCCGAAAGAGCCAAGCGGAAAGGCATTCTCGGGCTGCTCTATGCCAAAGCCGCGCACGACATCGAACGCGCGTCCATGACTGCTGTCGACTTCGAAGAGATTCTGGGCTGTCCCCGCGAGCATCTGCAAGCCGCTCTGTGGTACCTGAAAGGCAAAGGCTACATCCAGCGCAGCGACAACGGACGCTACGCTATTACGGTTGCGGGCTTTGATGAAATGGAGTCACATTCCTTCATGCCCGAACCCTCTCGCCAAAAACTGATCGAGCAGGGAACTACTCGAGTAGCGTGAGGCCGTTCGGCCCCAGGTAGTTTCGCTCCTACCGAAATCTCGTCGGCCGGGCATCCGCGGCCCTTCGCCTGTTGTATACTCCAACCCAGAACATTATGATTACCACGCGACGTTCCCTGCTTCGCTGGGCGGGCGCGGCTACGGTGGCTGCGGTCGCGGAGAGACTGCCGCTCCCAGCCGAGACGAAGAGTGACATACGAATCACCGAAGTGCGTCCGCTGATCGTCAAGGGGCGAACACTATTCGTGATAGTAAAAGCCTCCAACGGGATGTTCGGCTTGGGCGAGTGTTCGCCGATGAACATGACGGTGCTGGCTTCGAATATCCAGACTCTGTTGAAGCCGCGTCTGATCGGCAAAGACCCGTTCCAAGTCGATCCGCTGTACGACGAAATGCTATACCCGAACTTCAAGCTCGGTCCCATGGGAGCAATTTCCGAGGCCATCGCCGGTGTCGATATCGCTCTCTGGGATCTAAAAGGTAAAATCTTGGGCGTCCCGGTATATAAGCTGTTGGGCGGTAAATACCGCGACCGGCAGCCGGTGTATTTCAGCTACGGGCGCGGAGGCGCTAAGACGGACACTCCGGAAAGCGTGTCGAAACTGATGGCGCAAGCCGTCGAGCGTGGCTTCACCGCGGTGAAGATCCGCATGGACTTCGGTAGCCAGGTCCTGGACGCTCCCGACGACCCCGCGGAGAGTTTCATATCCGAGATCCGCCGCGCGGTGGGCGACAAAGTCGACGTGGCATTCGACGCGAATAATGGCTATTCCCCGAAGCGGGCCATTATGATCGGCCGAAAGTTCTACGAAAAATATAATATCGCCTGGTTCGAAGAACCGACGCCGCAGTATGACTACGCTGCGATGAAGGAGGTGGCCACTGCGCTCGACGTGCCGATCAGCGCCGGGGAACATGAGTACACTCTCTGGCAATTCAAAGACCTGATCACGCAAAGCGAGATCTCCATCGTACAGCCCGACGTAAGCAAGTGCGGAGGCCTGACGCAGGCGAAGAAGATCGCCACCTTGGCGCTGGCCTATAACAAGCACGTAGTCGTGCATAACACGACCCCTACTGTGGCCACCGCCGCGGTGATCCATTTCGCGGCTTCGTGCTCGAACGCAGCCCGGCGGCAGGAGTTCCCCGGCGAGCGAGCAGACCTGGCACCGCTATTTGAAAACAAGCTGGAGTTCGAACGGGGCTTCATGAAGGTGCCGGAATTACCGGGGCTCGGACTGATCGCGCGGGAAAACGAACTAGCGAAATTTCAATAGTCGCTGACGCCATCTCGATCGGGATCATCCGCGACGCGGCGGCAGCAGGATAAAATGTCAATACAATGAAATACCCCGCCGCCATTATTGCCGCGCTATTCGCCTTCGCCGGAACCGGAGCGGCCCAGACCGCCGCCGTCACTCCCACTATGGCCGAAGTCGACGCCATCTACCCTGATATCGAAGCTTTTTACATCGATCTTCACCGCAACCCGGAATTGGCATTCCAGGAAGTGAGAACGGCCGGCAAGCTCGCGGAGTTCACGAAAGCGCTGGGCTATGAGGTCACCACCGGCGTCGGCAAGACCGGTATCGTAGCGGTGCTCAAAAATGGATCCGGCCCCACAGTGATGTTGCGGACCGAGCTCGACGCGCTGCCAGTGGAAGAGAAAACCGGACTTCCATTCGCCAGCAAAGTCATCGGTAAGACCGCCAGCGGCCAAACGACTCCGGTGATGCATGCCTGCGGCCACGATATTCACATGTCGGCGTGGGCTGGCACCGCGCGCTGGATGGCGGAACATAAGAATCGCTGGCACGGCACACTACTTCTGGTGGGACAGCCGGCCGAGGAAAGCGGTTCCGGGGGAGCTGCCGCCATGTTAAAGGACGGCCTGTTCACCCGCTTTCCGCGCCCCGATTTTGCACTATCCCTGCACGATGACGACACCATGCCAGCCGGGACCATCGGCTATCACCCAGGCCCCTTCCGCTCCATGTCGGATGGCGTCACCATCGTCGTTCACGGGCGCGGAGGACATGCCGCCATGCCGATGAATACGGTGGATCCCATCGTCCTCGCTTCGCGCATCGTGCTGGCTTTGCAAACCATCGTCTCGCGCGAGAACAATCCCACCGATCCAGTGGTGATCACGGTGGGCTCGATTCACGGCGGCACTACTGGCAACGTCATTCCGGATGAAGTGCGCCTGCAGCTCTCGGTGCGCACTTACACTCCCGAAGTCCGGCGCAAGACTCTCGCAGCCATCCGCCGGATAGCCAAAGGTGAAGCCATCGCTGCGGGAGCGCCGCGGGAGCCGGAGATTATTTCACGCGGCGACGAGCCCGCGGAGTCCGTGGTCTACAACGATCCCGCGCTGGTCGCGCGACTGGCTGCGGCGCTCAAAACCGGCTTGGGCGACAAAACTGTAGTCCCGATGCCGGCGAAGATGACGTCGGAGGATTTTGGCCAGTATTGGATCACCGGGAAAGTCCCATCCGCGCTGCTGCATATCGGGGCGGTGAACGCAGAGAAATTCGCGGAGATCCAGAAGACCGGCATTCCCGGTCCAGCCCCGCATTCGCCCGAGTGGGCCCCCGACCGTGAGCCGACCCTCAAAGGCGCGATCCGCGCCGAAGTGACCGAACTCACTGAGCTGCTCAACGGAAAGTAGCGCTCCCTAGCAGTCCGGTTCCTGCGCAACTTTTGGGGGCAGTCGCGCAATTAAACAAAGTTAGCTGCGCGGTTTCGCTCAGTTCAATGCTGGCTAGCTCGCTCGCACCGCCGGCCGTTATGTCTACTTTCCCTTTACCTGCAGCGACTCGATGTAGGCAGTCAAGTCACGCACGCGCGCTTCAAGGCGCTGCGGATTGGATTTCTGGTTGTAGAACACGTTGCCCCAAGCAGGCATATCTGGAGTTCCATGACCCGGGATTGGCTTTTTGTTGTAAATTGCGTCTCTTACGCGGTCCTCTGGAAATTTCCCGGCGTTCTGCTGACTCATTACCGTCAGATCAGCGGGCGGCACGCGTCGCGACTTATCGGCCGAGTTGGGATCGTACATCGAGCCCAAGCCCTTGCCATCATTGCCGTGACATGCCGAGCAATGCTGATGGAATAGCTCTTTCCCTGCGGCAAGATTCGCGCCTGTCTTAGGCTGCCCGGAGGCGTATGCGGCGAAGGCAACGCCAATGCTGAATGTGAGAATAGCCAACCTGGTATAGCGCATACTGCGTCTCTCCTCTGTGCTGGTCGATTTCCGGCAACTTGCCAGGATCTGCGTCCAATAGAATGCATCTCAGCATCCAAACTTTCGTATTGGCGAAACGCGAGCGCCACCGTAGAATCCCCGGAGTGATGTATACTTTATCCTGATCTGCGGTCGCGGATCAGTCCAGCCACACCGTCATTTGGGCAGTGGGTGGTCCAAAGGAGAATTATGAAGCACCTTAAAGTGATGGCCACGCTGCCAGCGATGGCACTAGCGATGAGCAGCCTGGTAATGGCCGCCGACTACGACGTCAACATCCTGAAGAACAGCGGCTCACTTGAACGCTTATTCAAGCAATCGGGTGTATATAACGCCTCCAGCACCGGCAAGACACCCGGATTTGTTGCCGACCCCGGATGGCCGCAGCCGCTGCCACACAACTGGCTGGTGGGTCAGCTCGGCGGACTTTACGTAGACCAGCATGATCACATCTGGGTTTACAATCGGCCGCGTACGATGACGAATGAAGAGGCTGGGCTCGAAGGAGCCGTGCCGGGCGCCACGAATGAGAAGGGTCAGCCGATCGACGGTATTGGACAGCCGCGCGTTTATGGACCCATAGCGGATTGCTGCAAAGCCGCCCCTTCGATTCTGGAGTTTGACGCCGACGGCAAGCTGCTGCGTGCCTGGGGCGGTCCGGCGGATCCCGGTTTCATCGGCGGTAAGTGTAAGGAGGAGGCCGGCTGCATCTGGCCGCAGAGCGAGCACGGTATCTATGTCGACCAGAAGGACAACGTCTGGATCTCCGGAAACTCTGGAGTTCCCGGCAAGGCAACTATGCCCTGGTCGACGAACAAGTCAGGCGGCGACGGCCTGGTGCTGAAGTTCGATATGGACGGCAATTTCAAGATGCGGATCGGCGGAACTCCTACGAAACCGGACAGCAACGACACGCATGGCGGTATTAACGGCACGCCGCTGCTGTACCAGGCGACCGACATGGTGGTTGATCCTGCGACCAACCGCTTGTATGTCTCCGATGGCTACGGCAATCGCCACGTGCTGATTGTCGACGCCGACACCGGCAAGTACATCGGCCATTTCGGCGCGTATGGAAACAACCCCGTGGACGACGCTGGCGCCAAAGCCGCTGGCACCTGGATCCAGGATTACGCGAAAGGCAATCGGAAGCCTGCGTTCTTCCGCAACCCGGTGCATTGCGTGAAGCTATCCAATGACGGAAAGATTTACGTCTGTGACCGAGGCAACGACCGTATTCAGGTGTTCGACAAGAACAGTCCGGAACTGGGCAAGCCGTGCAGCAATCCGACGGGCCAGCCCGGCAAGTGCGGCTTCGTCGCCGAGCAATTTATCAGCGAACACACCAACACTAACGTTCCCGGAACTGCCGTTTCAATCAACTTCTCCAGCGATAAGGCGCAGAGCTGCCTGTATGTGGGGGACAACTCTAACATGACCATCTACCTGCTGAATCGCAGTAATCTGCAGGAGTTGGGACGGCTCGGCCGCAGCGGCCAGATGCCGGGCGAGTTCCACTGGCTGCATCAAGTCAGCGTGGACAGCAAGGGAAACATCTATACTGCCGAAGTCGACACCGGCAAGCGCATCCAGAAATTCATCCGCTATGGCGCCACTGGATGCAGCGGAACCGGGTCGCCGACTGTGGGCGGACCGATGAAGTAGGATTCACGTTGTTATTCACATCGTTCGAGGGGGTCCGGCAAGCGCAAGCGTGCGGCGGCTCCCCGCAAGATCGCGGCGACTGTGACTGCAAACTGCCGAACCATTACCCAGGGCGTGCCGGCGGCGATTCGGTCTACTGAAAGCGAATGAGGTCAAATGAGAACCGTCCTCACAATCGCCATTTCCCTTCTGGTTATCGGGCTTGTCTGCGTCGGGCAGCAGACCGGGGGCCTGTGTGGCAACGTGACCTATGAGAACCGGAATCAGGTCG
>Ga0207657_10000196_pt1 | contig 62836 bp, 59 predicted proteins | sample KBSC33metaG_FD_184316 | JGI IMG/M metagenome (GOLD analysis project Ga0207657, IMG submission 184316) | Corn rhizosphere microbial communities from Kellogg Biological Station, Michigan, USA - KBS C3-3 metaG (SPAdes) (version 2) | ecosystem: Host-associated > Plants > Roots > Rhizosphere > Soil ...
CACCATCGAGGCCGAGCCGCGCGAGGACGGCAGCCGCCGCACCACGCGCTACGACATCGACATGACCAAGTGCATCTACTGCGGCTTCTGCCAGGAAGCGTGCCCGGTCGATGCCATCGTCGAGGGGCCGAACCTCGAGTTCACCACCGAAACGCGCGAGGAGCTGCTGTACGACAAGGCGAAACTGCTGGCCAACGGGGACAAGTGGGAGCGGGCCATCGCCGCGAACCTTGAAGCCGATGCGCCCTATCGCTAGGCGGCGCGCGACATGGTGATTCAGGCCATCGCCTTCTACCTCTTTGCCGTGCTGGTGATCGCCTCGGGGGCGCTGACGATCCTCGCGCGCAACCCGGTGCATTCGGTGCTGTGGCTGATCCTCGCCTTCTTCAACGGCGCGGGGCTGATGGTGCTGCTCGGCGCCGAGTTCATCGCGATGCTGCTGGTGATCGTCTACGTCGGCGCGGTCGCCGTTCTGTTCCTGTTCGTGGTGATGATGCTCGACATCGATTTCGCCGAGCTGCGCGCCGGGTTCATGAAGAACTTCCCGCTCGGGATAGCCATCGCCGTGGTGCTGCTCGCCGAGCTGGTGATGGGCGTCGGGGCCTATCAGGCGGGAGCGCTGACGCTCGGTGTCGCGGATGGCACCGCCGTGACCCCGCCGCATACCAGCAACATCGCCGCGATCGGAGCGCTGCTCTACGGGCGCTACCTGTTCCTGTTCGAGACCGCGGGCATCATCCTTTTGGTGGCGATGATCGGCGCGATCGTTCTCACGCACCGCGAGCGCAAGGACACCCGGCCGCAGAACATCGCCCGGCAGAACGCCCGCCGGCCGTGGCAAGCCACGCGCAATACCCGGCCGGAAGTGGGCAAGGGGGTCGAGCTGTGAACCGCGATGCTCGAACCGCCACCGTCACCCCGGGCCCGTCGTCGGGGCCCCGGGCGCCGTGCGCGCGTGCAGCGACAGGGATGCTGCAACGCGTTCGGCATGACGGATTTGCGGGGGCGAGCGCATGATCGGCATCGAACACTACGTGGTCGTGAGCTCGATCCTGTTCGTGCTCGGCGTGCTCGGCATCTTCCTGAACCGCAAGAACATCATCGTCATCCTGATGGCGATCGAGCTGATCCTGCTCGCGGTGAACATCAACCTGGTCGCGTTCAGCGCCTTCCTGCACGACCTGACCGGGCAGATTTTCGCGATGTTCGTGCTGACGGTGGCCGCCGGCGAGGCGGCGATCGGGCTGGCGATCCTGGTGATGTACTTCCGCAGCCGCGGCACCATCGCGGTCGACGACGTAAACCGGATGAAGGGGTGAGCCGTTGAATTACCTTCATTCGCCATGGCGAGGCGCCGCGGGCGCCGCGGCGATCCCGGGCGGCCCAGCGCAGCGTCCCGGACCGTTTCGCTTCATGGGCGCTGCCGGGGGAGAGGCCTGATGCAGCCGATCCTGTTCATCGTGTTCCTGCCGCTGCTGGCGGCGATCGTCGCCGGGCTGGGCAACCGCGCGCTCGGCAACGTGCCGGCGAAGGTGATCACGACCGGATCGCTGTTCGTCGGCGCCGCGCTGAGCTGGCCGATCTTCCTGCATTACCTCGCCGGCAACGGCGCGGCGACGGTGACGCCGGTGTTCCAATGGGTCTCGGCCGGCGACTTGAGCTTCAACTGGGAGCTGCGCGTCGACACGCTGACGGCGGTGATGCTGGTGGTGGTGACGACGGTTTCCGCCCTCGTCCACCTGTACAGCTGGGGCTACATGGACGAAGATCCCGACCAGCCGCGGTTCTTCGCCTACCTCAGCCTGTTCAGCTTCGCGATGCTGATGCTGGTGACGGCCAACAACCTCGTGCAGATGTTCTTCGGTTGGGAAGGGGTCGGCCTCGCCAGCTACCTGTTGATCGGGTTCTGGTTCAAGAAGCCGAGCGCCAACGCCGCGGCGATCAAGGCCTTCGTGGTCAATCGCGTCGGCGATTTCGGCTTCATGCTCGGGATCTTCGGCACGTACCTCGTGTTCCGGACGCTCTCGATCCCCGAGATTCTCGCCGCCGCGCCGGCGATGAAGGGGGCGAGCACGATCCACTTCCTGTGGCTCAACGCCGACACGATGGATGTGCTGTGCATCCTCCTGTTCATCGGCGCGATGGGCAAGTCGGCGCAGCTTGGCCTGCACACCTGGCTCCCCGATGCGATGGAAGGCCCGACGCCGGTCTCCGCGCTGATCCACGCGGCGACGATGGTCACCGCCGGGGTGTTCATGGTCTGCCGCCTGTCGCCGATGTTCGAGGCCGCGCCGGCCGCGCTGACCTTCGTCACCTTCATCGGCGCGGCGACCTGCTTCTTCGCCGCGACGATCGGCACCTGCCAGTGGGACATCAAGCGGGTGATCGCCTATTCGACCTGCAGCCAGCTCGGCTACATGTTCTTCGCCGCCGGCGTCGGCGCCTACGGCGCGGCGATGTTCCACCTGTTCACCCACGCGTTCTTCAAGGCGCTGCTGTTCCTCGGCGCGGGCAGCGTGATCCATGCGATGCACCACGAGCAGGACATGCGGTACTACGGCGGCCTCAGGAAGCAGATCCCGATCACCTTCTGGGTGATGATGGCCGGCACGCTGGCGATCACCGGCGTCGGCATCGCCGGCGTGTTCGGCTTCGCCGGGTTCTATTCCAAGGACGCGATCATCGAGGCGGCCTATGCCTCGGGTACCGAGATGGGCACGTTCGCCTTCTGGGCCGGCGCGTTCGCCGCGCTGCTGACCAGCTTCTACTCGTGGCGGCTGATGTTCCTGACCTTCTGGGGCCAGCCCCGCTGGATCGAGAGCGAGCACATCCAGCACGCGGTCCATGGCGAGCATGACGATCCTGCCCTCGAGAGCGCGGGGTCCGACGCCGCCCATCACGTGCCGGATCCGCACCACGGCTCGGGCACCGGCGGCTACCACCCGCACGAGAGCCCGTGGACCATGCTGGTGCCGATCGGCCTGCTGGCAATCGGCGCGGTGTTCGCCGGGTTCGTGTTCTACGCCCCGTTCATCGACGGCGCGAGCTTCTGGAACGGCGCGATCGCCTACAACGAGCACCTCATCCACGCGATGGAGGAAATCCCGCTTTGGGCGAAGTGGAGCGCCACCATCGCCATGGTGATAGGCTTTGTCATCGCCTGGATGGCCTATATCCGCGACGCCTCGCTGGCCGAGCGGATCGCCGACCAGTTCGGGCCGATCTACACTTTCGTCTACAACAAGTGGTACTTCGACGAGCTCTATCACTACGTGTTCGTCAAACCCGCCTTCTGGCTCGGCCGGCTGTTCTGGCACGGCGGCGACGAGGGCATCATCGACCGCTTCGGGCCCAACGGCAGCGCGTGGGTGATCGACAAGGGGGCGGTCCTCAATCGCCGGTTCCAGTCCGGGTACCTCACCAATTACGCGCTGATCATGCTCGTCGGCCTGGTGGCCGCGGTGAGCTGGGTAATGGCGCAGTAGATGGGGGCTTTTCCGATTCTCTCGCTGATGCTGCTCGTGCCGCTCGTCGGCGCCGTGATTTGCCTGCTCGCCTCGGAGCGGGCGGCGCGGATGGTCGCGCTCGTCGCGACGCTGGTCGACCTCGGGCTCGGCATCGTGCTGTGGGCCCGTTACGACGTCGGCGGCGCGCAGTGGCAGTTCACCGAGCGGCTGCCGCTGTTCGCCGGCTTCCAGTGGGCGATGGGCATCGACGGCATCGCGATGCTGCTGATCGTCCTCACCGTGTTCCTGATGCCGATCTGCATCCTCGCCAGCCATTCGATCACCAGGCGCGTGCCGGAATACATGGCGACGTTCCTGTTCATGGAACTGCTGATGATCGGCGTGTTCGCCGCGCAGGACCTGTTCCTGTTCTACATCTTCTTCGAGGGCGGCCTCATCCCGATGTACCTGATCATCGGCGTGTGGGGCGGCGACAACCGGGTGTACGCCGCCTACAAGTTCTTCCTCTACACGCTGCTCGGCTCGGTGCTGATGCTGGTTGCCATGCTGTGGATGGCGCACGAGGCGGGGACGACCTTCATCCCGACGCTGATGGCCTACGATTTCCCGCCGCATGCGCAGACGTGGCTGTGGCTCGCCTTCTTCGCCAGCTTCGCGGTGAAGATGCCGATGTGGCCGCTGCACACCTGGCTGCCGGACGCGCACGTGCAGGCGCCGACCGCGGGCTCGGTGATCCTCGCCGGCGTGCTGCTGAAGATGGGCGGCTACGGCTTCATCCGCTTCAGCCTGCCGATGTTCCCCGACGCCAGCCTGCAGTTCGCCTGGCTGATCTGGGGCCTGAGCATGGCGGCGGTCGTGCTGACCAGCCTGATCGCGCTCGTCCAGACGGACATGAAGAAGCTGATCGCCTATTCGTCGGTCGCGCACATGGCGATCGTCACGGTCGGCCTGTTCGCGTTCAACACGCAAGGCCTGGACGGGGCGATGATCGTGATGCTGAGCCACGGCGTGGTCTCGGGCGCGCTGTTCCTGTGCGTGGGGGTGATCTACGACCGCCTGCACACCCGCGAGATCGCGCGTTACGGCGGCCTCAGCATCAACATGCCGCACTACGCGCTGCTGTTCATGCTGTTCACGATGGCGAGCGTCGGCCTGCCCGGCACCAGCGGGTTTGTCGGCGAGTTCCTGAGCCTCATCGGCATCTACCAGGTCAGCACCTGGGCGACGGCGGTGTGCACGACCGGCATCATCCTCGGCGCGGGATACATGCTCTACCTGTACTGGCGCGTCGCGTTCGGCGTGCAGCGCAACGCCGATGCGGCGGAAATGCCCGACCTCGACCTGCGCGAGTGGGTGATGCTTGGCGCTCTCGGGCTCGCCGTCCTCTGGATGGGCGTCTATCCCGAAAGCTTCCTCGCCCCGATCCGCAGCGACATCGCCGCGCTCGACGCGCGCATCGCTCGCGCTGCCCCGGTGAGTGATTCCGACCTGAAGACAATGGCGCCCAAGGCCGCGCGCGGGGGAGCGCAGTGATGGATTTCGCCGGCTCCCTGTCGCTGATCGTACCCGAGATCGTCCTGTCTGTCAGTGGCCTCGTTCTCCTGCTCGTCGCCGGATGGGCGGGAAGCAGGGCGAACCGCCTCGTGACGATCCTTGCGTGCGTGGTCCTGGCGGCGTGCTTCGCCCTCACCGCGCCTTCGGTTTGCGGCGGAGCGATGGGCGCCGGCACGAGCGCGTTCGGCGGCCTCTTCGCCGCCGATGCCTTCGCCGGGTTCGCCAAGCTGATGATCTATGCCGCCTCGGGCGCGGTGCTGGTGGTGGCGCCCGCGTTCTTCGGCCGCTACGGCCTGATGCGCGCGGAATTCCCGGTGCTGGTGCTGTTCGCGGTGCTCGGAATGAACGTCATGGTCTCGGCGACCGACCTCATGACGCTCTATATCGGTCTCGAGCTGAACAGCCTGTCGAGTTACGTGCTGGCCTCGTTCCTGCGCACGGACGAGCGCTCCTCCGAGGCCGGCCTCAAGTACTTCGTCCTCGGTGCGCTCGCCTCGGGCATCCTGTTGTTCGGCATCAGCCTGACGTACGGCTTCACCGGCACGACCGCGTTTACCGGCATCCGCAACGCGCTCGACGGCCACATGGCGATGGGCGCGCTGTTCGGGATCACGTTCGTGCTGGCGGGGCTTGCCTTCAAGATCAGCGCCGTGCCGTTCCACATGTGGACGCCCGACGTCTACGAGGGCGCACCGACGCCGGTGACGACGTTCTTCTCGAGCGCGCCGAAGGTGGCGGCCGTGGCCCTCGTCGCGCGGGTCTCGCTCGGCGCGTTCGGACCGCAGGCCGAGGCGTGGCGGCAGATCGTCATCTTCGCGGCGCTCGTCTCGATCCTCGTCGGCGCCGTCGGCGCGATCGGGCAGAGCAACATCAAGCGCCTGCTGGCCTATTCGTCGATCAACAACGTCGGCTTCATCCTCGTGGGCCTCGCCGCGGCGACGCCGCAGGGCGTCGCCTCGATGCTGCTGTACCTTGCGGTCTATGTCGCCATGACCATCGGCAGCTTCGTCGTCGTGCTGATGATGCGCGATGCCGAAGGCCGCCCGCTCGAAGCCATATCCGACCTTGCCGGCCTTTCGCGCACCCGCTTCGCGCTCGCTTTCTGCCTGATGTGCCTGATGTTCAGCCTCGCCGGCATTCCGCCGCTGATGGGCTTCTGGGCCAAGCTGGTGGTGTTCCAGGCGGCCGTCAACGCGGGCCTGTTCGTGGTCGCCGTGCTGGCCGTCGTCGGCAGCGTGATCGGCGCGTTCTATTACATCAAGATCGTCAAGGTGATGTTCTTCGACGAGCCCGCCGACACGATTCGCGGCGGCAGCGATTGGGCGCACTGGGCGCTGCTGGCGATCAGCACGATCGCGATCTCGCCGGTGATGTACCTCGTCACGGGGTGGCTGACGCAGCTCGCCGACAAGGCCGCCGCGGCGCTGTTCCTGGTCGCTTGATCCACATCGTCCCCGAAACGGGCTCGACCAACGCCGACTTGCTGTCGCGCCTTGCCGCGGGCGAGCGCCTGGCCGAGGGCGATTGGCTCGTCGCCGACCGCCAATGGCAAGGGCGCGGGCGGCAAGGGCGCGCGTGGCTCGATGGCCCGGGCAACTTCATGGGCTCGACGGTCGTGCATGTATCGCCCGAGGATCCACCCGCCGCGAGCCTGTCCTTCGTCGCCGCGCTCGTGGTTTACGAGACGGTGCTGAGCCGCATCGCGAACCCACGCGAGCTGCAGCTCAAGTGGCCCAACGACGTGTTGCTGGGCGCAGACAAGTTCTGCGGGCTGCTTCTCGAGCGGGGAGGATCTGCGGTCGTTCTTGGGATCGGCGTTAACCTCGCGAGCGCACCGCCGGTGCAGGACCGCGCGACCCGCTCTCTCTCGCAGCACGGCCCCGCGCCGGACCGTGATGCGTTTGCCGCGGACCTTGCGAGGCAATTCGACCTCGAGCTCGGGCGATGGCGGCAATACGGCCTCGAACCGATCCTCAACCGGTGGCTTGCCGCCGCCCACCCGGTGGGAACGCCGCTCACGGTTCACGAGCCCGGCGGGGGAGCGATTTCGGGCGCCTTTGCCGGGCTCGAGCGCGACGGCGCGCTGCGGTTGCGCTTGGCGGACGATGTCGTGCGTGTCATTCACGCGGGCGACGTCATGCTTGGAGGCGCGGACTGATGCTGCTCGCGGTCGACATGGGCAACACGAACGTGGTCTTCGCTTTGTTCGAAGAGGGCGAGATCCGCGCCCGCTGGCGCATCGCCACCGATCCGCGACGCACCGGCGACGAATACGCGGTCTGGCTGTCGCAACTGATGGCCATCGAAGGGATCGAGCGCTCGGCGATTACCGCGATGATCGTCTCCAACGTCGTCCCGCGCGCGCGGCACAATCTTGAGGTGCTGGCCGAGAAGTACTTCCGTGTCACTCCGCTGTTTGCCGGCGAGGGTGAGGCCACATGGGGCATCGCCATCGACGTCGACGAGCCTGGCAGCCTCGGCAGTGACCGTGCCGTCAACGCCATCGCGGCGCACGCCAAGCACGGCGGCGACCTGATCGTGGTCGATTTCGGCACTGCCACGACGTTCGACGTCGTCGATTTTCACGGGGCCTACAAGGGCGGGATCATCGCCCCCGGGATAAATCTGTCGCTTGATGCGCTTGTCTCGAACACGGCCAAGCTGCCGCGGATCGCGATCGAAAGCCCGCATTCGGACAGCGTGATCGGTCGCAATACCGAGGACCAGATGCTGATCGGCGTGTTCTGGGGCTATGTCGCGATGATGGAGGGCCTGATCGCCCGCATGCGCGCACAGATCGGCCGGCCTGCCAAGGTCGTCGCCACCGGCGGGCTGGCGATCCTGTTCGACGAGCACACCGAGATCTTCGACCACGTCGACCCCGACCTCACGCTGGAAGGCCTGGCGATCCTCGCCGAACGGGCAGGAGCCCAGTGAAAAAGGACTTCACGCCCGAGGACGAATTGCTGTTCCTCGCGCTCGGCGGATCGGGCGAGATCGGCATGAACGTCAACCTCTACGGCTGCCGCGGCCAGTGGCTGATGGTCGATCTCGGCATGACGTTCGGCGGCGACGAGTATCCCGGCATCGAGCTGGTGTTCGCCGATCTCGAATTCATCGAGCAACGGCGAGAGGATCTCATCGGGGTCGTTCTCACGCACGCGCACGAGGACCACATCGGCGCCGTGCCATACTTCGCCGCCGAGCTCGACGTGCCGCTCTACGCGACGCCGTTCACGGCCGAGCTGGTCCGTCGCAAGCTGATCGAAGCCGGGATCGAGGACGAAATCGAGCTGAACGTGATCGACCGCGAGCACGGCAGCATCAAGCTGGGGCCGTTCGAGGTGACCTATATCCCGCTCGCGCACTCGATCGCGGAGGGCAATGCGTTGCTGATCGAGACGCCGTTCGGCCGCGTTTTCCACACCGGCGACTGGAAGCTCGACGAAGAGCCGCTGGTCGGCACGCCGGCCACCGAGGAGGAGCTGGCGTTACTCGGCGACGAGGGCATCCTCGCGCTCGTCTGCGATTCGACCAACGTGTTCAACCCTCAGTACTCGGGCTCGGAGAGCTTCGTTTACCAGGGCCTGCTCGAGGAGGTTCGGGCGTGGCAAGGGCGGCGCGTGGTCGTGACCACTTTCGCCTCCAACGTCGCGCGGCTGCAGACCCTTGGGCACATCGCCGGGGAGACCGGCCGCGCGGTGTGCATCGCCGGCCGCTCGCTCGAGCGGATCATCGAGGTGGCCAAGGCCAATGGCTATTTGCAGGACTTTCCCGAGCCGGTCGATTTCGACACCGCGATGAGCCTGCCGCGGGGCCAGGTGCTGATCCTCGCCACCGGAGGCCAGGGCGAGCCGCGCGCCGCGCTCGCGCGCATGGCCGAGGACAGTCATCCGATCGGGCTGACGATGGGCGATGTCGTGCTGTTCTCGAGCCGGCAGATTCCCGGTAACGAGCTTGCCATCGGGCGGGTGCAGAACCTGCTCGCCGCACGCGGAATCGAGATGGTCACCGACCGGCAAAGCGACATCCACGTGTCCGGGCATCCGGGTCGTCCTGAGCTCGAGGCGCTCTACGGCTGGCTGCGGCCGGACATCCTCGTGCCGGTTCACGGCGAAATGCGCCACATGCAGGAACAGGCCCGGCTCGGGCGCGCCAGGGGGATTCCGCAGGCGGTGGTGCAGCAGAACGGCGACATCGTCCGCCTGGCACCGGGCGAGGCGGGCAAGCTCACGACCACGCGCGCCGGCCGGCTCGTGCTCGACGGCGACATCATCGTGCCGGCGGACGGTGAGGCGATCGTCACCCGGCGCCGGCTTGCCCGCGACGGAATTTTGATCGTGGTGCTGGACGAGGAGCGCATGCCGCAGGTTCACGGCTTCGGCTTGCCGCTCGACGAGGATTACCCAGAGTTCGTCGCCGAGGCGGAGAGGGACGTTGTCGAGGCGCTGCGCAGGTTGAAGGGCGCCAAGGCCCGGGACCGCGAGGAAGTCATCGAGGCCGCCCGGCTCGCCGCTCGCCGGGCTGCCCAGCGCTGGTCGGGCAAGAAGCCGCAGACCCGCGTGATCCTTGCCGAGGACCGCGGCTGATGCGCTGGACGTCCGTGCTGGCGCTCTATTTCCTGGTGTGGGTGATCACGGCCTTCGCCGTGCTGCCCTTCGGTATCCGTACCCACGACGAGGCGGGACAGGAGAAGATCCCCGGCCAGGCCGACAGCGCTCCGGCCAACTTCCGCCCGCTCAGGGTGATCGCGTACACGACGATCGTCTCGCTGGTGATCTGCGGGGTGTTCGTGCTCAATTACAACGAGCGCTGGATCACCTTCAAGGATATCGACTTCTTCGACAGGCTGGTCGGCGCGCCGAGCGGCGAGGGCTAGTCCCGCAGGCGATCGATCGCCTGCGCCAGCGCGACATAGAGCTTGCCCGGGTCGGACGAGAGCAGCGTCACGCCCAGGGCGTGGCCGTCGCGCGTCGACAGCACGCTGCGCAGCATGGCCTCGAAATCATGGATGTAGCGATTGACGGTCTCGCGGAAATCGCTGTCCGCCTGGTAGAGCTCGGCGACGTCGCGCGCCTGCTGGTTGTCGAGCAGGCGCACGGCCCGGCGGGTGAAGATGCCGCGGTCTCCGCGCAGGTAGCTCGACCAGGCAGTGTCGGTCACTTCGTTGTCGAACGCTTTCGAAATGTCGATCGCGCTCGAATTCAGGCTTTCGGTGATGAGCGCCATGCGCCGGGCGAAGTCGTTGTCGACCTGCTCCTCGGCCCGGCGGCGCGCGTGGGCGACGCGATGCTCGAGATTGCCCGCGAGCTCGTTGACCGCCGAGAGCTGGTCGCGCAGCTGCACCGCGGTTTCGCGGGCCGCCTCACCGGCACGCCGCGCGCTCGCCTCGAGCTCGGCAATGGTCGCTTCCGCATGCTCGCGCAGCGTCCGTTCGATCGCTTCGGCGCTGTTCTCGGCGAAGCGGCCGGCCATGCCTTCGAGCGCATCTCCGAGCGATGCGCGGGCCGATTGCGCCAGCGCTTCGGAACGGGCGGCGATCTCGTCGAGCGAGCCCTGCAGGGCGGCGAGTTCGGCCGCATGCGCCCGGTTCGCCTCGGCAATCCGCTGCTCGAGCGCCTCGATCTGCTCGATCGAACCGGCGCCGTCGCGCTGGGCGGCGGCGACGTGGCCGGCGAGCTCTTCGCCCTTGCTCAGCGCTTCGCCGATGAGGCCGTGCGCGCTGTGCACCCGCTGTTCGAACCGTTCGAGATCGTTCGCGGCCTGGTTCAGCGCATGGGGCAGGGTGTCCTGCGAATGCTCGGCACCGGCGCGGATGAGCTCGAGCAGGCGCACGCTTTCATCGGTCAGCTTGGCGATTCGCTCGCGGTTTCCGTCGAGCTCCGTCCTCGCCTCGGCCAGGCGCGCGGCCAGTGCCGCGGCCGCCTCATCGAGCGAGCCCCCGGCCTCGGCGCCATGCGCGGCGATCCGTTCCATCTCGGCCGACAGCGCAGCCATGCGGGATGCGAGAGCATCGCCGCGCTCGGCGAGGCCGGCGACGTGGGCAAGCTGTTCCTGCTGACGCTCGCTGATCGTCTCGTCGAGAGCCGCGAGGCGCGCCTCGAGCGCCGCGGCCGCCTCCTGCTCGCGCTGCTCGGCCTGCGACCGGCGCGCGGCGATGATCTGCTCGAACGCCTCGGTCCTTTCGATCATCACGCGATCGACCCGCTCGGCTTCCGCCGTGAGCGCGGCCAGGCGCCGCTGCGCACCCTGGATGGCATGCGAATCGACCTCGCCGATCTTGCCGATCGCGTAGCTCAGCCGCTCCTTGAGATCCTCGATCGCCGCATTCCACCGGCGAGCGGCGTCGTCCTGCGCGCTTGCGAGAGACTGGGCGACCTGCTGGCCTTCTTCGGCGGCCGAGGCGACCCTTTCGCGCAGCAGGGCGACTTCTTCCTCGGCGCGGCGCTGGATCTCGGCGTGCCGCGCGTCGAGCTCCTCCGCCAGCCGATCCGCGCGACGGCGCAAGGCCGCAAGTGATTCGACCTCGTGACCGTCAAGCTCGGCGCGGAATTCGCGGCTCCGTTCGCCGAGCGCCTCGAAGCGTGTGCCGGCGATGCCTTCCAGATGCTCCGCCTGCGCTTCGAAATGGGCCAGGGCCTCGTCGATGCGCGCGCGTAGCGAGGCGACCTGGCGTTCGCTCGCTTCCCCGAACTGGTTCAGGCGATTGAAGCCGGCGACGAGCTCCTCGAGCTGCGCCTGCGCGGTGTTGCCGGCGTGGCCGATCTGGCTGGCGACGTCGCGCGCCGAGTTGGAGATGACGGGCAGGTCGCCGCGCAGCCGGTCCATGTTGTCGAGCGCCGTCGTGCTGATCCGTCCGATCGTCTCGACCTGCGCGCCGTTGTCGCGAATCAGCTCCTGCAGGCGATCGGCGTGCTCGGAGATGCGCTCGCTGGCGACGCGGCCGAGCGATTCGAGGTCGCGGGACTGCGCGGCCATGAAGTCGCGCGCGAGGCTCAGCTCACGGTTGACGACCGCGAGGCGCTGCTCGAGCCGGGCGCTTTCCCCGGACAGCAGCCGGGCAACGTTGCCGAAGCGGGAGGCCTCGCGGCGCGAATGGCGCAGCGCAAGGAGCCACAACGCGACGACCAGCAGGACCGGCACCGCCCACGATACGATCCATCCGCTCCACTGCTGGGGGGTCCCACCGGCAAGGATGTCGCCCTGGTTGGCCCAGCCGAAGAAACCCGTCCACCCGAGCACCGCCACAACGGCCGCGCTGGGAAGGAGCCAGTCGAGGCGGCGGTGTCTCGCTTCCTCATCTTCCTCCCAGGACTCCTCGATCGGCTGATCGAGAATGAGCATGTCCTCCGCCGCTGCCGGCTCGGCCGCGGCGCCCGTGACGACTTCGGGATCGGACCCGATCGCCACCAAATTATCCCTGCGTGACATGGGCGGGGGAATACCACACCTTCGAACGTGATAAACCCCGCCTTAACCGCTTTCCTCCACTGTGGTGGTGCATGGCATTTTCGAACGGGCATCTCGACGCGACGTTTGCGGCAGCGGCAGGGGAAGACGCCGAGCTGTTTGCCGAGCTGCGTGCCGTGTTCGCCGAGAGCCTGAACCGGCAGATCGACCTGCTGCGTCGCGCCCGTTGCGACGGCAACTGGGCGGTCGCCGCGATGCGCCTGAAGGGCCTGGGGGCGAGCTTTCATGCCCCCGACCTCGTCGATCTTGCCGACGAAGCGCTCGACAGCGCGCCGGGAGAGCCGGTGGTGATCCGCAAGCTCGAGCGTTTCGCGCTGGAATTCGGCGCCGCCTGACGGCCAAGCCGGCGTCTATCGGGCGACGCCTAGACACGTCGAGCGTTTTTCACGAAGACGAGCCTGTGCGGATAGCGCTCATTGCCATCGCGGACCGCGGGAGCGGGGACGGCGCCGAGCCGGCGATTGTCGCGGGCAAGTCCATCGCGCGCCACCAGCTCGATTTCGCCCTGGCCTTGCGCTGCGACAAGGTGCTCTGCGTGGGTCACGGCGCTTCGCCGGAAGCTATCGACCTGCGGCAGGCTGCCGAATCGCTCGGAGCGCAGTTCCAGGTGGTTCGGGGTGCGCGCGACCTGCCCGCGTCCGTCCGCGGCGACGATCAGCTGCTGGTGCTCGCCCATGGCCTGCTGCCGGAATCCCCGCGTGCGTTTGCCTTGCTGAAGGAAGGATACAAGGTGCTGGTGTTGCCGGCCGAAGCGGGCTGGGGGGCGGGCTTCGAGAGGCTCGACCTCACCTCCGCGTGGGGCGGGGCGATGGTCATCCCCGGACGACTGGCCGACCATCTCGACCAGCTGCCGGAGGATGCCGAGCCGATCGCCGGCCTCCTGCGGATTGCGCGTCAGGCCGGGGTGCCGGAGCGCACGCTGCCGGAGAACGAACTGGCCGAGGGACGCTGGCAAATCGTCCGCACCGGCGAAGCGGCGCACGCCCAGGAACCGGCCTGGGTGCGGCGCCGCCTGCCATCGGGGGCGGCCAATCGCCCGACCGCCTGGGTCGCCCGATATGCCTTGCGCCGGTTCGGAACGAACTTGATCGGCCATTCCCGGGCCTTGCCCGTGCTCGCGGCTCTTGCGGGAATGCTGATCGTCGGATCGGTGGCCGCGGCGTGGTTCGGCTATGCCGCATGGGCGTTCATCGACCTGGCGCTGGCCGCGCTGTCGAACGAGGCGGTCGCCGGCCTGGTTATCCTGCAAAGATCCATTTTCGACGAGACTTCAAAGCCATCACGCCTGAACTTCGTGCTTCGTGTGATGTGGGACCTGGCGCTGGTCGCAGCGGGCGCGCTGGCCATCGACGCGACCCGCGCCGAGCGGCTGTTCCCGCCGCTTGTTACGGCAGGGCTGCTGCGCATCGCGCCTTGGTGGGACGAGGCCGACTGGCGAATGCTGCCAACCGATCGCGGCGTCATCGCAATTCTGTTGGCCCTGGCGGCAGCCTTTGGATTCGCCGAGGGCGCTTTCATGATACTGGCGTTGCTCTTGATCCTGCTGAGGCTGGCGCCCGAGGCAGGACAGCGAGGATAACGCCGGTTTAACCCTAATCGCTTAAGGCATGGCCGATGATGAGCGCGACCAGGACTGAGACGAGCCTCGAATCGGTCGAAACGCTGCTGCGCGACGAACTCGCGCAGGGCGATGCCATGATTTCAACGGCAACGCCGATCCTGCGCCATCTCCTGGTCAACGACGACCGCGCGCTGTTCAGCGATGAGGTCGTTGCCAGAGTGCGCGCCATGACGGCCGATGCCGCGAGGCAATTGCTGCATGCCGAGGCGCAGGCCGGGCAGATCGCCGATCGCGCCTCCTTCCTATCGGAGCGCGAAGACGGGCTTGTCGAAGCCCTGGTCGAGGAACCGGCCTTTCTCGCCCACGTCCACGCCCTTTCGCTCGAGGGCACCCTGGCGCTGCAACTGCAGGCACGGTGCAGCATCGATGGCGTGCTGACTCCCTTGCTGCAGGAGCTGGTGGCCTCGAGCGACGATTTCGTCGCCGGCTCGGCGATGGCGGTGATCGCGGCCCAGGCGCGGTTCATCCAGGACCACCGGCGGATGGCGATGCCGCTTCGCGAATTGCCCGGCGAGCTGTTCCACAAGGCCCTGCTGGTGTTGCGCTCGCACGGCGGCGCGAGGGACGAGTCCATCGTCGCCGCCGAACGCGCGCTGCGCGAAGGCTATGACGAGGCGCACGGCCGGCTCGGCCTGTTGACCCGGCTTGTCATGCGCTTGACCCGTCCGGCTCCGGGCGCGCTCGACCTCGGCAGCGCCGGCCTGGCGGTTTTCTCCACCGCCCTCGCGATGGCCACGGGGCAGGAGCGCGAGCTGACGGTCGTCTCGTTCTCCGAACGGCAACTCGTCCGCCTTGCCCTGGCGCTGCGCGCGGCCGGCCTCGATCAGCCGTCGGTCGAGGAGCAGCTGCTGGTGCTCCATCCCGAAGTGGCGCTCCCGGCCGGATTTGACCAGCTGAGCGCCGAGCGGGCGGCGCTGCTGCTTGCCTCGTCCCCCCGGCACGAGGCCTGACGATGGCAGGGGCCGCGTTCCTCGCCACGGCCCGCACGGACGGGCGCGACTGGATGATCGAAGCCGACGAGCCGCTGGCGAGCCTGCAACTGCGCAGCGGCGGCGAGCTGCCGGGAATCGTCGCTACGCCCGCCTTGCTCGAGCTCGTCCGCAAGGCGCGCCGCTACGGGCTCAAGCTCGCTCGCATGATCGCGGCGCAGGACGACCACGAAAAGGTCACGGCGTGGGTCGAGATCGAGCCTGAAAAGAACGGCGAGGGCTGCACCATCGGCGTGGCGAACTGGCACGCCGAACCCCTGCCGCTCGAAGAGATTGCAGTCGCCGACGAGCGCCGCGCAGCGATCGAGCGCCACGTCGCCGAGCTCACCGCCCGTCTCGGGCCCGATCAGGAAGTCCTTTCGGTCGAATGCGGCAGCGCCGAGTTGCAGGCCGTCGCCGAGAGGCTTCACGAAGGGCATGGCCGGCACTGGCGAGATCTCGTCGAGGTCGAAGGCGACGGCCATGTGGTGACGAAGCACTGGCGCCAGCTCGACGGCGCGCGCGTGATCGTCCCCGGGTCGGCTCGCCACTGGAGGGCAAGGTTGTTGCCTCTCGGCCAGCCGGAGCCGGGCAAGGCCGGGTTCGATTTGCTCCTGGTCGCCGATGAACCGCCGGCACGGCCGGCAGAGGCGGCCGCGGGCGCGCGGGCCGTGGCGAACGCCGCGATCGGGCGCGACATTGCGCCCGTGTTGCGGCAGCCGATTGCCCGCATCATCGCCAACGCCGAGACCATCCGCACGCAGCTCGCCGGGCCCCTGGCCGAGGAATACAGCAATTACGCGGCCGACATTTCGACCGCCGGCGAGCACTTGCTGGCGTTGATCGACGATCTCGCCGATCTCGAAGTGGTCGAAGCCGACGACTTTTCCGCCGCGCCGGACAGGATCGACCTTGCCGACCTCGCCCGCCGGGCGGCCGGGATCCTCGGCGTGCGGGCGCGCGAGCGGGGCATCGAAATCGACGCGCCGAAGGTCGGGGAGAGCGTTCCCGCGATCGGCGAGTTCCGCCGCGTGCTGCAGATTCTCCTCAACCTGCTCGGCAACGCCGTTCGCTATTCGCCGGAAGGGTCGCAGGTCTGGCTCCGCGCCGAGGCCGAAGGCGGATCCGCGCGCATCACGGTGGCCGACCAGGGCGAGGGGCTGACCAGCGAGCAGCAGGCGAAAGCGTTCGACAAGTTCGAGCGTCTCGGCCGCAGCGGCGACGGGGGCTCGGGGCTTGGCCTCTACATTTCGCGCCGCCTGGCGCGTGCGATGGGCGGCGAACTGACGGTCGAAAGCGCGCCCGGGCAGGGCGCGCGCTTCACGCTCGAGCTTCCGACTTTCGAGGACCGGCGCCGCGAGCCGCGCTGACGGACGGCGTCAGCGCTTGTCCATCGGCACGTAATCGCGCTGCGTCGGCCCGGTATAGAGCTGGCGCGGGCGGCCGATGACCTGGCCCGGATCGGAAATCATCTCGTTCCACTGGGCGACCCAGCCGACGGTGCGGGCGAGCGCGAACAGGGCGGTGAACATCGTCGTCGGAAAACCGATCGCCGAGAGAATGATGCCCGAGTAGAAATCGACATTCGGGAACAGCTTCTTCTCGACGAAATAGTCGTCGTGGAGGGCCATTTCCTCGAGCCGCAGCGCCACCTCGAATACCGGGTCCGTGACCTTCAGCGCGTCGAACACCTCGCGCACGGTCTTCTGCATCACGGTCGCGCGCGGGTCGTAGTTCTTGTACACCCGGTGGCCGAAACCCATCAGCCGGAACGGATCGTTCTTGTCCTTGGCCCGCTCGATGTAGTGCGGGATGCGATCGGGCGTGCCGATCTCGTGCAGCATGTTGAGCGCCGCCTCGTTCGCTCCTCCGTGCGCCGGGCCCCACAGGCACGCGATCCCCGCGGCGATGCAGGCGAAAGGATTGGCGCCCGATGAGCCGGCGAGGCGCACGGTCGAGGTCGAGGCGTTCTGCTCGTGGTCGGCGTGAAGGATGAAGATCCGGTCCATCGCCTTCTCGACGGCGGGGATCACCTCGTATTCCTCGGCCGGCACGCCGAACGTCATGCGCAGGAAATTGCCCGTATAGGAGAGCGCGTTCATCGGCGACATGAAGGGCTGGCCGACGGTGTACTTGTAAGCCATCGCCGCGAGCGTCGGCATCTTGGCGATCAGGCGATGGCTGGCGATCTTGCGCTGCTGCGGATCGGATATGTCGGTGCTGTCATGGTAGAAGGCGGAGAGCGCGCCCACCACGCCGCACATCACCGCCATCGGGTGCGCATCGCGGCGGAAGCCCTGGAAGAACTGGCGCAACTGGTCGTGCACCATCGTGTGGCGGCTGATCGTGTAAACGAAGGTATCGTACTCGTCCGCGCTGGGTAGCTCGCCGTTGAGGAGCAGGTAGGCGACTTCCATGAACGAGGAATGCTCGGCCAGCTGGCCGATCGGATAACCGCGGTGGAGCAGGACGCCCTCTTCGCCGTCGATGAATGTAAGAGCGCTTTCACACGAGGCGGTGGACTTGTAGCCGGGATCGTAGGTGAACATCCCGGTCGTGCCGTAGAGCTTGCGGATGTCGACAACGTCGGGCCCGCAAGTGCCTTCCATGACAGGAAGATCGTATTCCTTGCCGCCTACTGCCAGCTTCGCCTGCTTGTCCGCCAAACTGCGTCTCCTCAAAGTTGGTCCCGCTGCGCCGATCCGTTAGGCCGATTCCGCCTGCGCGTCGATACGCGCGAGGCTCTCTTCCCGGCCGAGAAGCGCCAGAACGTCGAAAATGCCCGGGGATGTGGTCTGCCCCGTCAGGGCCGCCCTGAGCGGCTGCGCAAGCTTGCCGAGGCCCAGGCCGAGCTCCTCCGCGTAGGCCTTCAGGTTGGCCTCGAGGGAATGCGTTGTCCACTCCCGCTCAGCGCTGAGACGGGCGGAGATGAGAGAGAGCAGGGCCCTGGCATCGGCGTCGAGAAGCGCCGCCGCCTGGTCCGTCAGGGCAAGCGGGCGCGTCTTGAACAGGAAGCCTGCGCCATCCGCGAGCTCGTTGAGGTCGCGCGCGCGGGTCTTGAGCACCGGCATCGCTTCTGTGAGCAGGGCGACGTCGGCGCTCGCGCCGATCTTCGGCGCGATCAGCTCGGCGAGGCGCCTGTCGTCGGCCGCGCGGATGTAGTGGCCGTTCATGTTGAGCAGCTTCTTCATGTCGAACCGCGCCGGGCTCTTGCCGACGCCTTCGAGCGTGAAGGCGGCGATCGCTTCCTCGCGGGTGAATTCTTCCTGGTCGCCATGGCCCCAGCCAAGGCGCAGGAGATAGTTGAACAGGGCCTCGGGAAGGATGCCGAATTCGTCGCGATAGGCATCGACGCCGAGGGCCCCGTGGCGCTTCGACAGCTTGGCACCGTCCTGCCCGTGGATCAGCGGGATATGGGCATACGCCGGATCGGGCCAGCCGCCCTCGATCTCGTCCATCGCCCGGATGATCGGGAGCTGGCGGAAGGCGTTGTTGAGGTGATCGTCGCCGCGGATCACGTGGGTTACGCCCATGTCGTGATCGTCCACGACGACCGCGAGCATGTAGGTCGGCGTCCCGTCGGCGCGCAGCAGGACGTAGTCGTCGAGTTCGGCGTTCTGCACCGCGACGCGGCCCTGGACGCGATCGTCGATAACCGTTTCGCCCTCGTCGGGGGTCTTGAGCCGGATGACGAACGGCGCCCCGAGCGGAGCTTCCGACGGGTCCCGGTGGCGCCAGCGGCCGTCGTAGCGCAGCGGCTGCCTCGCGGCGCGTTGCGCCTCGCGCATGGCCTCGAGCTCTTCGGGCGTGGCGAAGCACTTGTAGGCGTGGCCCGCAGCAAGGAGCTTCTCGGCCACTTCGACGTGCCGCGAGCCGCGTTCCGACTGGAACACGGTCTCCTCGTCCCAGTCGAGGCCGAGCCAGTCGAGGCCGTCGAGAATCGCGTCGATGGCCGCCTGGGTGGAGCGCTTGCGGTCGGTGTCCTCGATCCTCAGCAGCGCCTTGCCGCCGGCGTGGCGGGCAAACAGCCAGTTGAACAGCGCGGTGCGCGCGCCGCCGATGTGCAAAAAGCCGGTGGGCGAGGGTGCGAAGCGGGTCACTACCGTGCCGTCACTACCGCTTGCCATGCCGTTTTTCCGTTTCCTGTCCAATGACTTACGATGGCGACCCGTGTCCCACCCCTTGTCCCGCCGGGGGATGAACAGGTCGATGTTGCGTTGCAGCAGCCGCCTTGGCGAAACGCCGCGCGCTTGTCCAGCGCGGCCGACGCGCTGGGCGCGCCGGTCGACGGCTATGATGCGACCGCCAGCGGGCAAGGGCCGATAGCGGTGCTTCGGCCGGCATCAGCAGGGGACGCGCGCTTCCGGCCCGACACACATGCTGTCGATCGCGCCGCCTGTGCTGTGGCCCTGGCCGGCGTCGCGGGTGCGACTGCCGCCGGTTGCCGGGGCCGTCGGCGCGCGGGCGTCAGTGATAGCGGCGCAGCAGGCCGGCGAGCTTGCCTTGCACCTTGACCTCTTCGGGACGGTAGATCTGCGGGTCGTAGGAGGCGTTCGCAGGGTCGAGGCGGATCATTCCGTTTTCGCGCCGCAGGTACTTGAGCGTCGCTTCCTCGTCGCGCACGAGCGCGACGACGATCTCGCCATCCCGGGCCGTGTCGGTCCGCCGCACCAGCGCGAAATCGCCGTCGAGGATTCCGGCTTCGATCATCGAGTCGCCGGAAACCTCGAGCGCATAGTGCTCGCCTGCGCCGAGCAGGGCGGCAGGCACCGGCAGCGTGCGGTCGGTTTCAAGCGCTTCGATGGGCACGCCAGCGGCAATGCGGCCATGCAGGGGGATCTCGATGACGTCGTTGGCCGCGGCGGGCATGGCCCCGGATGGAACGGCGACGCGCGAAACCATGTCGTTGGCCGGAGCCGGGGCCCGCTTGCCGGAATTCACGTCCTCCGGCTGGCGCAGCACCTCGAGCGCGCGCGCGCGGTTGGGCAGGCGGCGGATGAAGCCGCGTTCCTCGAGCGCCGAGATCAACCGGTGCACGCCGGACTTGCTCTTGAGGTCGAGCGCATCCTTCATTTCCTCGAACGAGGGGGAAATCCCCGTCTCCTCCAGCTTGCGCTGGATGTAGAGGAGAAGTTCGTGCTGCTTGGCGGTCAACATCTGGCGCTCTCCACAATGTTCCACTATGGAACGAACGCGGAACAATTAGGCAACTTGCGAACGGCCGTCAAGCGACGCCACCATTTTCGAGCGAATAAGCTTTCACCCAGGCGCCCGCGTCCACGGCCGGTGAGCCGGCAGGGCGCTCGATAAGCGCCACGGCGCGCGCGAGGGAGGCAAGGGCGCTGCTGTCCTGCTCGCCCAGGGCGACGAGCGAGCCGTCGTCGATCCGGGCGCGGATGAATTCGGCGCGGTTACCCGTCGGCGGCAGCGGGGTTGCAAGCGGCATGGTCACCGGCCGCGGCAACGGATCGCGCGCGCCGCCGAGCGCCCGAAGCAACGGCAGCAGGAACAGGAACGCGGTGACGAAGCTCGAGACCGGGTTGCCCGGCAGGCCGAGCACCCATTGCCGGCCGCGCCGCGCGACCATTAGCGGCTTGCCGGGGCGCATGGCGACGCGCCAGAAGTCGATCGCGGCGCCCCACTGCTCGAGCGCCGGGCGAACGAGGTCGTGATCGCCGACCGAGGCGCCGCCGCTGGCGACGATGACGTCCGCCTCCCTAGCATCTTCGAGGGCCGCAAGAATCGCCGCGAGGCGATCGGGTACGGGGCCCAGCCGTCGAACCGAGCGAACGCAAGGAGCGGCCATCGCGGCCAGCATGGCGCCGTTGCTCGCCGGGACCTGATGGGGGGCGCACTCGAGGGGATCGACAGCGAGCTCATCGCCGCTGTCGAGCACGGCCAGCGTGGCGAGGCGATGGACTTCAAGCCCGGTGTGTCCCGCGGCGATCGCGAGCGCCAGCTGGGCGGGACCAATCCGCGTGCCGGCCGCCATCACCTCGTCACCGCTGCGAAAGTCGAAGCCGGCCCGGCGAATGTGGCGTGGGCTCGGCGCGCCTTCGCCGTTGAGCGTGACGTCCTCGCCGTTGCGGGATGCGTTTTCCTGGAGCAGCACCGCGCCATCACCTGCCGGCATCATCGCGCCGGTCGAGATCCGGATCGCTTCGCCGCGCGCAAGCGGGCGATCGAAGGGATGACCCGCGGCGCTCTCGCCGACCACGCGCCATGGCCCCGAGAGATCATCGGCCCGAACGGCATACCCGTCCATCGCCGAGAGGTCCGCCGCGGGCTGGGTGCGCCGGGCGTGCAAGAGTTCGCCAAGATAGCGGCCGATCGCGCTTTCGGCCGGGAGGCGCTCGACGCCGAGCGGCGAAACTTGGCCGAGCAGCCTCGCCTGCGCCTCTTCGAGGGGCAGGGGAGGAGGTGGCGTCATTCCGGAGCGCGCCAGCGGCCGCTCTTGCCGCCGGTCTTCTCGACGAGCCGCACGCCTTCGATGACCATCCCCTTGTCGAGCGCCTTGGCCATGTCGTAGATTGTCAGAAGCGCAACGCAAGCCGCTGTCATGGCTTCCATTTCCACCCCTGTCCTGCCGGTGAGCGACGCTGTTGCGGTGGCGCGGACGGCATCGCTTTCGAAGCTGAAGTCGACGGCCACCGCGTCGAGCGAGAGCGGGTGGCAGAGCGGGATCAGCTCGGCGGTCTTCTTGGCGGCCATGATCCCCGCGATACGCGACGCTGCGATGACGTCGCCTTTGGGCCCGCTGCCTTCGCGAACCGCCGCAAGCGCCTCGGCCGACATCCGTATCCGCCCGGTCGCCGTGGCCGAGCGAGCGGTCTCGGCCTTGCCCCCCACGTCGACCATGCGGGCCGCGCCGTGCGCGTCGAGATGTGTCAGCCTGCCCATTGCCGCCTCATGGCCCATCCTTGGCAGAACCGTCGCTTGCAGGACAGACCGATTTTCTTGCTGGCGAAGCCGTCGCCGCGGGGCCATCTCGGGATGACGACGTGGCGATTGGGGTGGGCAAGCGGCGCTGCCGAAGGAGTCCCGATGTACGTTGTGGTTGTCGATATCCTCGCCTTGCTGGTTTTCGTTGCCGGCGTGAGGCTGCTCGTCAGCTCATCGAGGACCGGCGTAGGCGGCGCGAAGCGCGAGATCGCCAGTCCCGATCCAGGCACTTATGGCCGGCGTATCGGCGGAACGATGCTGGCCGCTTTCGGACTGGCCATCGGGCTGATGGTGACGCTGTTCCATTTCGCATCCGCCGGCTGAACTCATGCTGGCCGGCGAACCGCTGACGATCTGCACCATCGGCCATTCGACGGCGGCGATACCCGCGTTCGTCGATCTGCTGCGGGTCGGCGAGGTCACGAAGGTGGTCGATGTGCGCACGGTCCCGCGCTCGCGCCACAATCCGCAGTACAACCTCGATGCGCTGCCCGGCGAGCTGGCGAAGTTCCAGATCGGGCACGAGCTCATCCGCGAGCTCGGCGGCCTGCGCGGCAGGAGTCACGAGGTCGCGCCCGAGGTCAACGGCCTGTGGCGCAACGAGAGCTTTCACAACTACGCCGACTACGCGCTGACCGACGGCTTTCGCCAGGGGATGCAACGATTGCTGGCGCTCGCTCGAGGCGAGCGGTGCGCGATCATGTGCGCCGAAGCCGTGTGGTGGCGCTGCCATCGGCGGATCATCGCCGATTACCTGCTCGCCGCCGGACATCGCGTGCTTCACCTGATGTGGCCCGACCGGATCGAGCCCGCCCGGTTGACGCCAGGCGCGGTCCCGCAGGGCGCACAGATGACCTACCCTGCTCCCTGATCAACTCGCGCGCTTGAGGCTCCAGATCGCCTGGCCGAGCCCGACAAGCGCGAGGATGGCGCCGTAGATGGTCCACTGCGGGTCACCGATCATGAAGCCGCCGTTGAAGGGCGGCGGGGCCATGTTGAGCCCTTGCAGAACCCAGACGCCGCCGAAGAAGATCATGACCAGCCCGAGCAGCGTGCTGATGATCTTGAAAACGCCGTTGAACAGACTGCCCATGAATTCCTCCCCTTTGCGACCCGGAACGAACGCTTAGACGCTCGTGTGAGCGAGCGCCAGCAAGGTTCAGGCACCCAGCAGCAGCTCGCGCGTCGCCGCCTCGACGTCGGGCCGGCGCATGAGACTCTCGCCGACGAGAAAGCAGCGCACGCCCGCTTGTGCGAGGCGCTCGCAGTCGGCGTGCGTATTGATGCCGCTCTCGCCGACGAGGAGCGCGCCTTCGGGCGCCAGCGGAGCGAGGCGCTCGGTGGCGGCAAGGTCGGTGCGGAAGGTCTTGAGGTCGCGGTTGTTGATGCCGATCAGGCGCGACTTCAGGCGCGCGGCGCTTTCGAGCTCGGCTTCGTCGTGGACTTCGACCAGCACGTCCATCCCGCGCTCGAGCGCGGCGGTTTCGATTTCGGCCATCTGGCCGCCATCGAGCGCGGCGACGATGATGAGGATGGCATCGGCGCCGATGGCCCGCGCCTCGGCGACCTGCCACGGGTCGATCATGAAATCCTTGCGCAGCACCGGCAGCGGGCACGCCGCGCGGGCATCCATCAGGTAGTCCTCGTGGCCTTGGAAGTATCGCGCGTCGGTAAGGACCGAGAGGCATGCCGCGCCTCCCTGCGCGTAGGCAATGGCATGCTCGGCAGGCCTGAAATCGGCCCGGATCAGCCCCTTGGACGGCGAGGCTTTCTTGATTTCTGCGATCAGCCCGAACCCGGTCCGCGCGCTTGCCTCGAGCGACAGGCGGAACCCGCGGGGGGCCCCGGCCGACAGCGCACGCCGGTCGAGATCGTCGATCGTCGCCAGCCCCTTGCGCAGGGCCACTTCCTCGCTCTTCCAGGCGCAGATTTCGGCAAGCTTGTCCATCGCGCGGCCGCCTATGCCGCCGGCATCTGCTGCTGTCGATAGGCCTCAGCCGCAGCTGAATTTCTTTATGCGCCCGTCGACACCCAGCGTGACGGTGAGGCGATCGGGCCGGATTTCCTGCGTTTCCGCCTCATGGGCTTCGACGTAGCGAACGCGGTCGTGGCCGACGGTACGGGCGATTTCACCCCGGGCGGTCGAGGTCGGCAGGAGATTGAGGTACGGCATCAGCCTGTCGGCGCCGCACAGGGCCGGATCGGGCCTGGTGCCGATGCCCTTGCCCGAAGCTGCCACGCTCGAGGGAGATGAAGCCGGCACCGGCACCGGCACGATCTTGGTCACCGTGGCTGTCGGTGCGGGCGTGGGCTGGCTCTCCGAGCCGGGGCTATGGCATGCCGCCAATGTCAGGCTGAGGGCGACAAGTGTGGCCAAGGGCCTGTCGTCGGTCATGGCTCGTCTCCGGCGGCACCGAAGGAAAACGGTGCCGGCGGAGCGATGGTTCCGGCCTAGTTCCTGTCCTTGTCGACCAGCTTGTTGGCGCCGATCCACGGCATCATCGCGCGCAGCTGGGCGCCGGTCCTCTCGATCGGGTGCGCCGCGGCCGCCTTGCGGCTCGCCTTGAGCTCGGGGCTTCCGGCGCGGTTGTCGAGCACGAAGTTCTTGACGAAGCGGCCCGACTGGATGTCGGCCAGCACCCGCTTCATCTCCGCCTTGGTCGCGTCGGTGATGATCCGCGGTCCGGTGGTGATGTCGCCGTATTCGGCGGTGTTGCTGATCGAATAGCGCATGTTGGCGATGCCGCCCTCGTACATCAGGTCGACGATCAGCTTCACTTCGTGGAGGCACTCGAAATAGGCCATCTCGGGTGCGTAGCCGGCCTCGACCAGCGTCTCGAAGCCGGCCTGAATGAGGTGGGTGAGGCCGCCGCACAGCACCGCCTGCTCACCGAACAGGTCGGTCTCGCATTCCTCGCGGAAGTTGGTCTCGATGATTCCCGAGCGGCCGCCACCGACGCCGCTGGCATAGGCGAGGGCGACGTCGTGGGCGTTGCCGCTGGCGTCCTGGTGCACCGCGATGAGGCACGGCACGCCCCCGCCGCGAACATATTCGCTGCGCACCGTGTGGCCGGGGCCCTTGGGCGCGATCATGATCACGTCGATGTCGGCCGGGGGCTCGATCAGGCCGAAGTGGATGTTGAGGCCGTGCGCGAAGGCGAGGGCGCTGCCGGGGCGCATCCTGCCCTTGATGTCGTTCTCGTAGATCGACGCCTGGTGCTCGTCGGGGGCGAGGATCATCAGGATGTCGGCCCACTCGGCCGCCTCGCTGTTCGCCAGCACCTTGAAGCCGGCGCCCTCGGCCTTCTTCGCGCTGGCCGAGCCGGGGCGCAGCGCGATCGCCACTTCCTTGACGCCGGAGTCGCGCAGGTTCTGCGCGTGCGCGTGGCCCTGGCTGCCGTAGCCGAGGATGGCGATCTTCTTGCTCGTGACCAGGTTGAGGTCGGCGTCGGCGTCGTAGTAAACCTTCATCGTTCGTCCCATTCAAGCGTCATGCCGAAAGTCGTTTCAGCATCGCGATTACACTATATCCTGCTCTTCGCCGCGAGGCACCATGGACCCTTGGTGAAGCCCCAGGTGACGGTGACGGGAAGGGCGGGGTTGAAAGTCTAGGCCCCCTCGGCCCCGCGGATCATGCCGACGACGCCCGAGCGGGCGGCTTCGACGAGGCCGTGCTCGCGCATCTCGGCGACGAAGCTGTCGATGCGATCGCTCGTCTCGGTCAGCTCGAACACGAAGCTTCCGGGCGTGTCGTCGATCACCCTTGCATGAAACGTGTCGGCGATGCGCTGGGCTTCTTCGCGGCTGCTCCCCCGCCCGGCGACCTTGACCAGCGCGAGCTCGCGCTCGACGTGCTCGCCGCGCTCGGTGAGATCGGTCACCTTGTGCACCGGCACGAGGCGCTCGAGCTGGGCGGTGATCTGGTCGATCACCGGCGGCGGGCCGTTGGTGACGATGGTGATGCGGCTGACGGCGTGGTCCTCGGTGATGTCGGCCACCGTCAGGCTGTCGATGTTGTACCCGCGCGCGGTGAACAACCCGGCGATCTTGGCGAGGATGCCGGCCTCGTTGTCGACCGTGATCGTCAGCACATGACGCTCGGTGTAGCCTTCCTGGATCTTCATCATCAGACGAGCGCCTTCGCTTCGTCGTCCATCGTGCCCGCGACCATGTCGCCGTAGAGCAGCATCTCGGTGTGCGCCGCGCCGCTCGGGATCATCGGGAAGCAGTTGGCTTCCTTCGACACCAGGCAATCGACCATCACCGGTCCGTCGTGCGCGAGCATGGCCTCGATCGAGCCGTCGAGGTCGGCCTCGTTCGTGATGCGCATTCCCTTCCAGCCATAGGCCTCGGCCATCTTCACGAAGTCCGGCAGGGAATCGCTGTAACTGTTTGAATAGCGGCTCTCATAGGTCAGCTCCTGCCACTGGCGGACCATGCCCATGTATTCGTTGTTGAGGATGAACACCTTGATCGGCAGCCGGAACTGGCTCGCCGTGCCCATCTCCTGGATGTTCATCTGGATCGACGCTTCGCCGGCGATGTCGATGACGAGCTTGCCCGGATTGCCCAGCTGCGCGCCGATCGCCGCCGGCATGCCGTAGCCCATGGTGCCGAGCCCGCCGCTCGTCAGCCAGCGGTTCGGCCTGACAAAGCCGAAATGCTGCGCGGCCCACATCTGGTGCTGGCCGACCTCGGTGGTGATGATCGGGTCGAGCTCGCGGGTGAGCGCGAACAGGCGCTCGATCGCCAGCTGCGGCATGATCGCCCCCTTGCGCTTGGGATAGGCGAGCGAGTTCTTGCCGCGCCACTCGGCGATCCGGGCCGTCCAGTCCGCGATCTCGAGCGGCTGGCGATCGCCCCAGGCCGAGATCAGCTGCTCGAGCACGGTGCCGCAATCGCCGACGATGCCGAGGTCGACCGGGACCACCTTGTTGATCGACGAGCGGTCGATATCGATGTGGATCTTGGTCGAATCGGGCGAGAACGCGTCGAGACGGCCGGTGATCCGGTCGTCGAACCGCGCGCCGATGCACACCATCAGGTCGCACTGGTTCATCGCCATGTTGGCCTCGTAGGTCCCGTGCATGCCGAGCATGCCGAGCCAGTCGGGATGATCGGCGGGGAAAGCGCCGAGGCCCATCAGGGTCGAGGTTATCGGCGCGCCGGTGAGCCGCTGGAACTCGCGCAGCAGGTCGCTCGCGCGCGGGCCGGAGTTGATCACCCCGCCGCCGGTGTAGAGCACCGGGCGTTTTGCCCTTGCCATAAGGTCGATCGCCTCGGCGATTTCATCGGCAGACGCGGTCGTGCGCGGCCGATAGCGCCTGGGCCGCTGCGCCGCGGCTTCCGAGAACGGCGCCGTGGCGACCTGGACGTTCTTCGGAATGTCGACCACGACCGGCCCGGGCCGCCCGGTGGTGGCGATCTCGAACGCCTCGTCGATCGTCGCCGCGAGGTGGGCCGGGTCCTTCACGAGGTAGTTGTGCTTGGTGCAGTGGCGCGTGAGGCCGATGGTGTCGGCTTCCTGGAACGCGTCCGTGCCGATGAGGTTGGTCGCCACCTGGCCGGTCAGGACGACGAGCGGGATCGAATCCATGAACGCGTCGGCGATCCCGGTAATGGCGTTGGTCGCCCCGGGGCCCGACGTGACGAGGACGACGCCGGGCTTGCCGGTCGAGCGGGCATAGCCCTCGGCGGCATGCGCCGCGCCGGCCTCGTGCCGCACGAGGATGTGGCGAATGCGGTGGTCGCCGAACAGCTCGTCGTAGATCGGCAGCACGGCGCCACCCGGGTAGCCGAACACGAACTCGACACCCTGGCGGAGCAGGCATTCGACCAAAATGGCAGCGCCGCTGCGCTCCTCGGACACGTCAATTCCCTCTTCGCTTTGCCGCGGGCCGAAAAAGGCGGACCCGGCACGATCTGACTCGTGCCGGGTCTCTCCTCTCCAACTCCCTCGAGGGCAACCCCTCGCGTGAACCCGGTCGCTAGGAGACAGTTTATGTCATGTCAACCGCGATTATACAAATAATCTTTCAAAATAGTCATAAATCGAGCAATTCTCGAACTCACAGCGGGGCCAGTCTCCGGGCGGCTGGCGCCTGAACCATGTGTACTGGCGCTTGGCGTAATTCCTCGTCGCCTGCTGGCCGCGGACGCGGGCTTCGTCGCGCGACCATTCGCCTTTCAGGTAGCCGGCAATCTCCGCGACCCCGATGGCCCGCATCACGGGGAGGGTGGGCGGCAGGTTCCGGTCGAGCAGGTTCTCGACCTCGTCGATCGCGCCATTGTCGAGCATCCGGGCAAACCGCGCGTCGCAGCGGGCGTAAAGCGCCGCTCGCTCGGGAAGCAGGACCAGCGGGTGAAGGTCGATGGCCTCGGCGATGCCGCCGGCGCGTTGCCGCTGCCAGTGCGCGAGCGGCCTGCCCGTCGAGCGCACGACCTCGAGGGCCCGCGCGATCCGGGCGGTGTCGAAAGGATTGAGCTGCGCGGCGCGATTCGCATCCTCGATCGTCAGGGCCGCGTAAGCTTGCGTGACCGAAAGCGCGCGCACGGCCCTTCGTACCTCGGGATCGATCCCTGGGACGGGCGCGATCCCGTCAAGCAGCGTGCGAAGGTAAAGCCCGGTCCCGCCGACGAGGATCGGCAACAGGCCGGCGATCTGCGCATCCTCGATCTCGCGCTTCGCCCGCGCGGCCCAATCGGCGGCGGAGCACGCCTCGGCGCCGTCCCATTCGCCGAACAGGCGATGCTCGATGCCGCGCATGTCGGCCGCGGACGGACGCGCGCTGAGGATTGCAAGGTCGCGATAGACCTGCGCGCTGTCGGCGTTGATGACGAGGCAAGGCCGCCCGCGCTCGGCCAGCGCCAGCGCGAGCTCGACGGCGAGATCGCTCTTGCCGCTGGCGGTCGGCCCTGCAATGAGCGCGACCGCTTTTCCCGGAGACCTGCCCTTGCTCATCGCCCGCCTGATAGCAGACCTCGCCACGCTCGACAGGCGCGTCGATGCGGCGACAGCGGCGCTCGAGGCGGCCGGCATGCCGATCGCCGAGGCGGTGATGCTCGACCACTGGAGCGAGGTGCTCCAGCTCGTGCTGCCGGGCGACGACATCGCCACGCTGCGGCGGGTGATCGACGAGTGTTTTGCGCCGTCGGACGCGATCGTTGCGACCGAGCCGTTCCTCGTGCCCAACTTGTTCGTCTCCGACATGGACTCGACGATGATCGGCCAGGAATGCATCGACGAGTTGGCCGATTATGCCGGCATCAAGCCACAGGTCGCCGCGATCACCGAGCGGGCGATGCAGGGCGAGCTCGATTTCGAATCCGCGCTGCGCGAGCGGGTCGGGCTGCTGAGCGAGCTCGACGAGACGGCGATCACGCAGTGCCTCGCCGAGCGCATCGTGCCGATGGACGGCGCGCGCACCCTCGTGGCAACGCTGAAGGACCATGGCTGTCGCACCGTGCTCGTCACCGGCGGCTTCCACCATTTCGCGGACCCCGTTGCGAAGGCCATCGGTTTCGAGCGCGTGATCGGCAACCGGCTCGAAGTCCACCAGGGCAAGCTCACCGGCGGCCTCGTCGGAGCCATAACCGGCAGCGCCGCCAAGGAAGCGGCGCTGCGCGAGGAAATGGCCCGGCTTGGCGACAACGCGGTCAGCCTCGCGACCGGCGACGGCGCCAACGACATTCCGATGCTGGCGGCGGCCACCTACGGCGTCGCATTTCGGGCCAAGCCGAAAGCCCGCGCCGCGGCCAATGGCTGGATCGACCGCGGCGACCTGACCTCGATCCTCAAGCTGCTGGAAATTCCCCGCCACGACTGGGTGATGGGCTAGGCCTCCGCGAGCACCGGCTCCGGCAGGCGCTTGCGCATCGGCTGCGGTCTCCAGCGCGAGAGGCTGCGCCAGGCCCATTCGAACGGCCCGTAGTTGTAGCGATCGAGCCACGGTTTCGACCACAGCAGCATGAACGCCCAGACGAACGGCACGACCAGCCACGCCTGACCGCGCGACAACTGGCCGTAAAGCCCTCCGAACGTGCCGTAGAACAGGAGCGTCCCGACGAGCGTCGAGCCGAGGTAATTGGTGAACGCTGCTCGGCCGACGGCCGCGAACCGCTCCGCGATGGCGCTTCGCTTGCCGAACGCCAGCATGATCAAAGCCGCGTAGCCGATCGCGCCGACCGCGTGCAGCGGCGCGACGTACAGGCGCGTCCACGGGAACAGGGTCAGCAGCGAAAAATCGTCGCGCACGGTGAGGTACGCGGCCCACGCGTGCGCCAGCCAGTCGACGCCAAGGCAGCCGGCGGCAATTGTCGCGTAGCTGCGCCGGCTCCAGGCGCCCGCCAGGAAACCGGATTTGAGACCGGCGATTCCGATCAGCATGAAGCCGAGCGTCTCGAGGCCGTAACCCGGCACCGATCGCCACGGGCCGAGGGCTGCATCACCGCTGGTTGAGGCGCTGATGTGCGCTCGAATGCTGTCGTGCTCGCGCTTGTCGCGCTCGATGTCGGCCGGGGTGTCGGCCGGCGTGACCTTCTTGAGCAACGCCTCGGCCTTCGCGTGCAGGTCCGCGGGGGCGCCGGGTGCGAGGCCCCGCTCGACCATCGCGACTTGCGGCAGGATCTGGACGAACTGCGGGACATAGAAAAGCCCGAGCGAGACGGCCGCGGCGAGGAGCAGCAGCTGCGGTTTCAGCCGCCAGAAGAAGTAGGCGATCATTCCGACCAGCGCGTAGTTCACGAGGATGTCGCCCCACCACAGCACGTAATAGTGCGCGCAGCCGAACACGAGCAGCACGATCATGCGCGGGTAATGGACTTGCCATCCCGTCTTCCCGGCCTCGACCGCCCGCGTGACCACGAGGGTCAGGGAGGCGCCGAACAGGATCGAGAACAGCGCCCGGAAGCGGCCGTCGACGAAGATCGAGTTCAGCACCCACATGGCCTTGTCGCCATCGGAATGGAAGCCGTAGATCGGCGGGTAGAAATAGGCGTCCTCGATCATCGCCATGCCGACGATGTTGACCGAAAGGATGCCCATCACCGCAATTCCGCGGATCACGTCGAGCGTGAATATGCGGTCGGCGCTTGTCGTCGCCATGTCCGTTCCCCCAGAGGCGCCTCTCCCCGGCGCACCCGAGGTGTATTACTCTACTAATACCCTTTGGTGAAGATGGTTTCGCCAGAAAGGAGTTGAAGGGCGACCGGCGCCTTAGGATTCCATCCAGTCGCGAAAGAAGCTTTCGTGGGCGCTGCGAAGCGCGGCGAGGGGAACACCGAACAGCCAATCGCCGCCGACGGTGCCGATGCGGCGCAGGCCGGACGAGGCGGTGTCGGCGTTGCGCGTGCCCTTGGCGATCTGCCGCTGGAAGGCCTCGACGTCAGGCACCGTCACCACGTAGCGGCCCTGATCCTCGCCGAACCACCATTGCGCCCGTGAATAGCCTTCATGGCCGATGACCTCCGCGCCGAGGCCGCTGGCAAGCGCCATTTCCGCAAGCGCCACCGCGAGGCCGCCGTCGGAGACATCGTGCACCGCGGTCACCAGGCCCGCCGCGATGAGTTCGCGGACGAATTCGCCCGAGTTCTTCTCGAGCGTCAGGTCGACATGCGGTGCGCTGCCTTCCTCGCGGCCGAGAATCTCGCGCAGCCACAGCGACTGGCCGAGATGGCCGCGTTCGTGGTGCGGCGTCGCCCACGGTTCCGAGCCAATGAGGTAGATCGCCTCGCCCTCCCGCCTGAAGCCGATCGTCGCCATGGCCGAGTAGTCGTCGAGCAGGCCGACCCCGCCGATCGCCGGGGTCGGCAGGATCGCGCTGGCGCCGCCGGCGCCCTTGCTCTCGTTGTAAAGGCTGACATTGCCGCTCACGATCGGAAAGTCGAGCGCGCGGCAGGCAGCGCCCATGCCTTCGAGGCAGCCGGTGAACTGGGCCATGATCTCGGGCCGCTCGGGGTTACCGAAATTGAGGCAGTTGGTAATGGCCAAGGGCCTGGCGCCGACAGCCGACAGGTTGCGGTAAGCCTCGGCGACCGCCTGCTTGCCGCCTTCGTAGGGGTCCGCGTAGCAGTAGCGCGGCGTGCAGTCGGTGGTGATGGCGAGCGCCTTGCGCTTGCCGTGAACGCGCACGACGGCTGCATCGCCGCCCGGCAGCTGCAGGGTGTCGGCCATGACCTGGCTGTCGTATTGCTGCCAGATCCACGCCCGGCTCGCGAGATCGGGGCTCGCAAGGAGCCTCAGCAGGTCGGCGCCGACGTCGCTGGTGTCGGGCGCATCCTCGAGCGGCCTGACCCCGGCCCAGGCGCGATAGTCATCCCTGGCCATGGCCGGCCGGTCGTAGAGCGGCGCATCGTCCGCGAGCGGGCCGAGCGGAATGTCGCAGACGACATCGCCCTGCCATTCAAGGACCATGCGACCGGTGTCGGTGACCTCGCCGATGACGGCGAAATCGAGCTCCCACTTGCGGAAGATGGCCTCCGCCTCGGCCTCGCGGCCCGGCTTGAGGACCATGAGCATGCGTTCCTGGCTCTCGCTCAGCATCATCTCGTAAGGCGTCATGCCCTCTTCGCGGCACGGCACCTTGTCCATGTCGAGCCGGATGCCCGCGCCTCCCTTGCTGGCCATCTCGACGCTCGAGCTGGTGAGGCCCGCGGCACCCATGTCCTGGATCGCGACGATCGCGTCCGTCGCCATCAGCTCGAGGCAGGCTTCGATCAGCAGCTTTTCGGTGAACGGATCGCCGACCTGCACCGTCGGCCGCTTGGCATCGGCGTCCTCGGCGAAGTCGGCACTCGCCATCGTCGCCCCGTGGATTCCGTCGCGACCGGTCTTCGAGCCGACGTAGACGATCGGATTGCCGACGCCGGAGGCGGCCGAATAGAAGATCCTGTCGGCGTCGGCGACGCCGACCGTCATCGCGTTGACGAGGATGTTGCCGTCGTACGCGGCGTGGAAGTTCGTCTCGCCGCCGACGGTCGGCACGCCGACGCAGTTGCCGTAGCCGCCGATCCCCTCGACGACGCCGGCGACGAGGTGCTTCATCCTCGGGTGATCGGGCCGGCCGAAGCGCAGCGCGTTCATGTTGGCCACCGGCCGGGCGCCCATCGTGAACACGTCGCGCAAGATGCCGCCGACGCCCGTCGCCGCGCCCTGGTAGGGCTCGATGTAGCTCGGGTGGTTGTGGCTCTCCATCTTGAAGATCGCCGCCTGGCCGTCGCCGATATCGATGACGCCCGCGTTCTCCCCCGGACCGCAGATGACCCACGGCGCCTCGGTCGGCAGCTTCTTCAGGTGGATGCGGCTCGACTTGTAGCTGCAGTGCTCGGACCACATGACCGAAAAGATGCCGAGCTCGACGAGGTTCGGCGCGCGGCCGAGGCGGTCTTCGATGATCGCGTATTCCTGGGGCGAGAGACCGTGCTCGGCAACGATCTCGGGAGTGATTTGCGGCATGGCGCGCCCTTAGCGACGGCATCCCGATACCGCTAGCCCCGCCGCGCTTGACCGTGGCCGCCATCCCCGCCATTCCTCGCGCATGGACGATCAGGGGCCCGACATTTCGCAGATGTCCTTCGAAGACGCGCTGAAGGCGCTCGAGGACGTCGTGCGCCGCCTCGAGAGCGGCGAGGTGCCGCTCGACGAGTCGATCGACCTGTACGAACGCGGCGAGACGCTGCGCAAGCATTGCCAGGCGCGGCTCGACGCGGCGCAAGCGCGGATCGAGAAGATCGTCGCCGGGCCGGACGGCAAGGCCATCGGCACGGAGCCTTTCGAGGCCTGACATGGGCCTGCGCCTCGCCGACGATGTCCTCACGCGTGGATTCGAACGGATCCAGCGCGAGATGGATGCGGCCTTCGATGCGCTGCTGCCGATTCCCGATGATGCCCGCGCGCGCCTGGTCGAGGCGATGCGCTATGCGGCCATTGGCGGCGGCAAGCGGGTCCGCCCGCTGCTGCTGGTGACGACCGCGCAGATGTATGGCGTCGCTCGCGATGCGGCGGTACGGGCCGGCAGCGCCATCGAGGCGATTCACGTCTACTCGCTCATTCACGATGATCTGCCGTGCATGGACGATGATGCCATGCGGCATGGCAAGCCGACCGTGCACCGCGCTTTCGACGAGGCCACCGCCGTGCTCGCGGGCGATTCCCTGCACGCGCTGGCGTTCGAAATTCTCGCCATGCCGGAAACGAGCGTCGACTCGTTCGTGCGCGCCGAGTTGATCCAGGCCCTCGCCGCGGCGAGCGGCGCGAGCGGAATGGCCGGCGGGCAGATGATGGACATCGCCGCCGGCAAGCAGCAGTTCGACCTCCACACCGTCACGCGGCTGCAGCAGATGAAGACCGGAGCCCTGCTCGGCGCCGCCGTCGAGATGGGCGCGATCCTCGGTCGCGTTCCGGAAGACGGCCGGGCGCACTTGCGCTTTTACGCCCGCGACATCGGCCTCGCCTTCCAGATCGCCGACGACCTGCTCGACTGGGAGGGCGACGAAACCAAGACCGGGAAAGCCCTGCGCAAGGATGAAGGACAGGGCAAGGCGACCTTCGTTTCGTTGATGGGCGCCGACAAGGCGCGCGACCAGGCCGAGGCCCTGGCCGAGCAGGCGGTCGGCCATCTGTCCGGTCACGGCGACGAAGCCGATATCCTGCGCGCGCTGGCGCGCTTCATCGTGGAGCGTGACAGGTGAGCGAACGGGTCGGCCTTTACCCCGGGACTTTCGATCCGATCACGCTCGGCCACGCGGACATCATCCGTCGCGGCTCGAAGCTGGTCGACCGGCTGATCGTCGGCGTCACCACGAACCCCGCCAAGGATCCGATGTTTTCACCGGCGGAGCGGCTCGACATGGTCCGCGCCGAGATCGGCCGGCTCGGTCTCGACAATGTCGAGGTCGAGGGCTTCAACGCGCTGCTGGTGAAATGGGCGCAGAAGAAGCGGGCGACCGTCCTCATCCGCGGCCTGCGGGCGGTGGCGGATTTCGAATACGAGTTCCAGATGGCCGGGATGAACCAGCAGCTCGACCCCGGCATCGAGACCGTGTTCCTGATGGCCGATGTCTCGCTGCAGCCGATCGCCTCCCGCCTCGTCAAGGAAATCGCCCTGTTCGGCGGCGATATCTCGAGGTTCGTGAGCCCCGAGGTCCGCGATCTGATCGGCGATCGCGTCGAGAGGATCGGCCGGCGTGGGGATTACTGAGCCGTCCCTCGCGCCAAGTCTCCAGGCAAATGCGCGGACAAGGACTTCCATTCGTTCATTGCAGCGTCAGCGCGATGCCGATAGGGGCGGCGCGACGAATTCGTGGGGTAACGGACCGATCATGATCAAAGTTCTTGCCAGCGCCGCGCTTGCGCTTTCGCTCGCCTTCGCGCCGGCTGTTGCCGTGGCCCAGGATTACAGCAAGGACGCAAGTGCCCCGAAGATAACCGGCCAGGATGCCGCTCCCGCTCCCAAGAAGGAGCTCCCCCCGGTCGATTTCGACCTCACCCACGACCTCGACAATATCCTCTATCTCGATCTGTCGAACGGCCAGCGCATCGCGATAAGGCTGATGCCCGAATGGGCGCCGCAGACGGTCGAGCGGATCAAGACGCTCGCCCGGCAGGGCTTTTACGACGGGATCATCTTTCACCGCGTGATCGATGGCTTCATGGCGCAGACGGGCGATCCCACCGGCACGGGGGAGGGCGGCTCGAGCCTTCCCAACCTCAAGGCCGAATTCAACGCCATGCCGCATGTGCGCGGGACCGTGTCGATGGCGCGGGCGCAGGACCCTGACAGCGCCAACAGCCAGTTCTTCATCGTGTTCTACCCGCACCTCACGCTCGATCAGAAGTACACGAACTTCGGTCGGGTGATCTCCAACATGGCAGCGGTCGACGCCATCCAGCGCGGCGAGCCGCCGGCCAACCCGACCTACATTGCCCAGGCGTCGATCGCCTCGGACCACAAGCCGCCGAAGTTCACCGCGCCCGAGAAGCTGCCGCAAGGTGCCGTCACGCCGGCCTCGGCCGCCCCGGCGCCGGCCGACGGCAACTTGCTGAGCCAGAGCGAGGGACAGTAGACACGCGCGATGCGCGTCGACCTGTTCGATTTCGAGCTGCCACCCGACCGGATCGCGCTGAGGCCAGCCCGGCCGCGCGACGCCGCGCGCATGCTGGTGGTGGACGGCGACAGGCCGTTTTCCGACCACGGCGTGCGCGACTTGCCGCGCCTCCTCGGCAAGGGTGACGTGCTGGTCGTCAACGACACGCGCGTCATCCCCGCGCAGCTCGAGGGCCGCCGCGGCGAGGCAAGGATCGGCGCAACGCTGCACAAGCGCCTCGATTTGCGGCGCTGGCAGGCGTTCGTCCGCAACGCCAAGCGGCTCGAGGCGGGCGACCGGATCGATTTCGCGCAAGGGGTGTGCGCCGTGGCCGAGGCGCGCCACGAGGATGGCAGCTTCACCCTGAGGTTCGGCGGCGACGAACCGGTCGAAATCCTCCTCGAGCGCGCCGGCAGGATGCCGCTGCCGCCCTATATCGCCGGCCGGCGGCCGACCGACGAGCAGGACCGTCAGGACTACCAGACCCTGTTCGCGAGCGAGGACGGGGCCGTCGCGGCGCCGACGGCAGCGCTGCACTTCACGCCCGGGCTCTTGGTGTCCCTCGACCAGGCGGGGATCGGTCTGGAAATGCTCACCCTCCACGTGGGCGCGGGCACGTTCCTGCCCGTCAAGGCCGACGACACCGAGGCCCACCGCATGCATTCGGAATGGGGCCGGATCGATGCCGCCACCGCCGAGCGCCTCAACAACGCCCGCGCCGCCGGCGGGCGCCTGATCGCCGTCGGCACCACGAGCTTGCGCCTGCTCGAAAGCGCCGCCGACGAGGACGGCACGATTCTGCCGTTCGCCGGCGACACCGCCATCTTCATTACCCCGGGCTACAGGTTTCGCGCGGTCGACGGGCTGATGACCAATTTCCACCTGCCGAGATCGACCTTGTTCATGCTGGTGAGCGCCCTGATGGGCCTCGACCGCATGCAGGCGGCTTATGCGCACGCGATTGCGCAGCGATATCGCTTCTACAGCTACGGCGACTCCTCGCTGCTCCTCCCCTGACGCTTGCAAATCCGCCGGCCGCCGCCAATGTCCGCGCGGTGGACGAGCCGATTCTGGAAATTCGTGGCCTCTCGAAGACCTACAGGGGCGGGGTGAGGGCCCTCGACTCGGTCGATCTCGACATCCGTCGCGGCGAGATCTTCGCGCTCCTGGGGCCGAACGGCGCCGGCAAGACGACGCTGATCGGCGCCGTCTGCGGGCTCGTGAAACCGACCGAGGGGACGATCCGCGCGTTCGGCGAGGACGTGAAGCACCACTGGCGCTCGGCCCGCCGCCGGATCGGCCTGGTGCCGCAGGAACTGGCGTTCGACATGTTTGCCCGCGTCGACCATTCGGTCGAGTACTCGCGCGGCATGTTCGGCTGCCCGCCGAGCAAGGCGCGCATCGAAGAGGTGCTTCGCTCGCTGAGCCTGTGGGACAAGCGCGAGAACAAGATTCGCGAGCTGTCGGGCGGCATGAAGCGGCGGGTGATGATCGCCAAGGCGCTGAGCCACGATCCCGAGCTCCTGTTCCTCGACGAACCCACCGCGGGGGTCGACGTCGAGTTGCGGCGTGACATGTGGCGGCAGATCGACGCGCTGCGCGACCAGGGAACCACCATCATCCTCACCACCCACTACATCGAGGAAGCCCAGGAAATGGCCGACCGGGTGGGGGTGATCAACAAGGGCAGGCTGCTGCTGGTCGACCGCAAGGATGCGATCATGGCCAAGCTCGGCCGCACGGAGGCGAGGATATCGCTCGCCGCGCCGATGAGCGAACCGCCGCCGTTTCTCGGCGCGTTCCCGCTTGTCCTCGAGAACGACGGCCGCTGCCTGCGCTATCGCGGCGGGGACGGCACGGGAAAAGGCAAGCGCGAGATCGCCGAGGTGCTGCGTCTGCTGGTCGAGAACGATATCGCTTTCGAGGCGGTCGACACCAGCGAGTCCTCGCTCGAGGACATCTTCGTCGACCTGGTCGAGAACCGGATCGCCGCATGAACGTGCGCGGGGCCATCGCGATCTTCACGAACGAGCTGCTGCGCTTCTTCCGCACGGCGTTCGGCTCGATCCTGTCGCCGGTGCTGACGACCTCGCTGTACCTGATCGTGTTCGGCGCGGCCATCGGCAAGCGGATGGACCCCTCGCAGTTCGGCGGGAGCTCCTATGGCGCGTTCATCGTCCCCGGGCTCCTGATGCTGACGCTGCTCAGCGAAAGCACGTCCAATTCGAGCTTCGGCATCTACATGCCGCGCTTCACCGGCGCGATCTACGAGCTGCTGAGCGCGCCCGTCGGCGTGCTCGAGACACTGGTCGGCTTCGTCGGCGCGGCGGTGATGAAGTCGCTGATCATCTCGATCATCATCATGGCGACCGCGCTCTTGTTCGTCAGCTATTCGATTGCCCACCCGCTCTTTGCTTTCGGTTACATCCTGCTCGTCGCGGCGGCGTTCTCATTGTTCGGCTTCATCCTCGGGCTGTGGGCCGACGGGTTCGAGAAGCTGCAGATCGTACCGCTCCTGATCCTGACGCCGCTGACGTTTCTCGGCGGCACGTTCTACTCGGTGAAGATGCTCGCCGAGCCGTGGCGCACCGTCGCCCAGTTCAACCCGATCTTCTACCTTATCAACGGCCTGCGCTGGTGCTTCACCGGCTCCGCCGACGTGCCGATCGGGCTCGCGTTCGGCCTCACGCTGGCGTTCGTGCTCCTGTGCATCGGCGTGATCGCGTTCATTTTCCGCACGGGCTGGCGGCTGCGGGAATGAAGCGCTAGCGCGCCCGGCGATGACGCGCTTCTCGTTCTCCATCGATGCGACCGACGGCCTGGCGCGCACCGGCCGCATCCGCATGCGGCGCGGCGAAATCCGCACCCCGGCGTTCATGCCCGTCGGCACGGCGGCGAGCGTCAAGGCGATGAAGCCGCAAGCCGTGCGGGCGACCGGCGCCGACATCATCCTCGGCAACACCTATCACCTGATGCTGCGTCCCGGCGCCGAGCGGATCGCCCGCCTGGGCGGCTTGCACAGGTTCATGAACTGGCCGCATCCGATCCTCACCGACAGCGGCGGCTACCAGGTGATGAGCCTGTCGGAACTGCGCAAGCTCAGCGAGGAGGGCGTCGAGTTCCGCAGCCATCTCGACGGCAGCAAGCACATGCTGACGCCGGAGCGCTCGATGGAGATCCAGCGGCTGCTCGGCTCCGACATCGTCATGGCCTTCGACGAGTGCCCGCGAACCGATCGACCGCGCGAGGAGATCGCCCGCTCGATGGAATTGTCGATGCGCTGGGCGCGGCGCAGCCGCGAAGCGTTCGATGCCGGCGAGGACCATGCCGCCGTGGCCGCGCTTTTCGGAATCCAGCAGGGCGCGCTCGACGAGGCGTTGCGGCAACGGTCGGCCGAGGCGCTCAAGGAGATCGGCTTCGACGGCTACGCGATCGGCGGCCTCGCCGTCGGCGAGGGACAGGAGGCGATGTTCGCGACGCTCGACTTCGCCGCCGGGCAGCTCCCGGCCGACAAGCCGCGCTACCTCATGGGAGTCGGCAAGCCCGACGACCTCGTCGGCGCGGTCGAGCGGGGCGTCGACATGTTCGATTGCGTGCTGCCGACCCGTTCGGGCCGCAACGGGCAGGCCTTCACCTGGGCGGGTCCTGCCAATCTGCGCAACGCGCGCCATGCCGAGGATGCCTCGCCCCTCGACGAGGTCTGCCCCTGTTCCGCCTGCTCCAGCTACTCGCGCGCCTACCTGCACCACTTGGTGAAAGCCGGCGAAATTCTCGGCGCGATGCTGCTGAGCGAGCACAATCTCACGTTTTACCAGCAATTGATGGAGGCCATGCGCGTGGCGATCGGCAAGCGGCGCCTCGGTGCCTTTGCAGCGGATTTCCGCCGGGGGTACTTCGCTGAAATTTCCGGCACTTGCCACGGCGAGGCGGAGGGGTAAACTGCCCGCCGACGGGACTGGAGGGGGCGCATGACATTCAGGCCATCGATAGCGGCCGCGGCGATCGCGGCCGTTGCCGGCATTCCGGCTCAGGCGGCGGACACCGCTCAACTGGCCCAGGTTTTCGGGCTTCGCGAAAGCATCCTTGACGCGAGCATCTCTCCGAGCGGCCAGCAGATCGCCATCGTCACCCCGGATGCCGACAGCGGCGAGGCGCTTTACGCGATCGACTTGACGACGGACGGGGCCGTGCCGCGCCAGCTCCTCAGCAACAACACCAGCGGACAGCACCTGAGATGGTGCGACTGGATCAGCGAAACGCGCCTGTTGTGCCAAATTCGCGCGCAGGCGCAGGGGGAGACAGAGCTGCTCGGTGTCACCCGCCTGATCGCGGTGGACACCAGCGGCAAGGGCATAAAGGTCATCTCCGACGGAACGACGACGCGCTCGCTCGGGGGCACGCAGTTCGGCGGATCGATCGTCGCCTGGCATGTCGACGATACGCCCGGAAGCGTGCTCATCACGCGCAACTACGTGCCCGAGTTGACCACCGGCACCCATGGCGCGAGCAGCGAAGAGGGCCTGGGAGTCGACCGGCTCGACATCGAATCGCTGCGCCGCCGCGCCGTCGAGCACCCGAACCGCGAAGCCGAACGCTACCTCGCGGACGAGCATGGCGAGGTGAGGGCGCGGATCAACCGGCGGCTCGACTCGGGCTATCTCACGGACAAGATTGACGTCTACTATCGGCTGCCGGGATCGTCCGACTGGCAGAAGCTCAAGACGGGCACCGGTGTGCCCGACGACTTCTGGCCCGTGTCGGTCGACAGCGCGAGCAACGTTGCCATCGGCTTCGGGGGCCGCGAGGGGCGTCAGGTGCTCATGTCGGTGTCGCTCGACGGGTCGAACACGCCGAAGGTCCTGCTGGCGAACGACAAGGTCGACGTGGACGAGGCGATCCGCGTCGGCACCGCGAGGCGGGTGATCGGCGCCAGTTTCGCGACCGATCGGCGCGAGGTGGATTATTTCGATCCGAAAATGGCGAAGCTCGCCGCCGGGCTGGCGAAGGCGCTGCCGGGCGAACCGCAGATCAGCCTGCTCGACGAAAGCGATGACGGCAAGCTCATCCTCCTTTCCGCGTCGTCCGACACCGATCCGGGCATGCTGTACCTCTATCATGACGATCAGCACCGCCTCGAGCAGCTCCTGCCGGTGCGCAAGGGGCTCGCCGGCATGAAGATGGCGACGATGAAGCCCGTGACCTATCGCGCGGCCGACGGAACGGAGATTCCGGCCTATCTTACCTTGCCGCCCGGGAGCAGCGGCAAGGGATTGAAGGCCCTGGTCATGCCGCACGGAGGCCCGTCGGCGCGCGACGAATGGGGGTTCGACTGGCTCGTGCAATTTTTCGCCCAGGCGGGCTATGCCGTGCTGCAGCCCAATTTCCGCGGATCGTCCGGCTATGGCGAGAACTGGTACCAGGACAAGGGGTTCAAGGCGTGGAAGACGGCCATCGGCGACGTCAACGATGCCGGGCGATGGCTGATCCAGCAGGGCATCGCGTCCCCCGGCAGCCTCGGCATCTTCGGCTGGTCGTACGGGGGCTACGCAGCGCTGCAATCGCAGGTGCTCGACAACAAGCTGTTCAAGGCCGTGGTCGCGGTCGCCCCGGTGACCGATCTTGCGATGCTGCGCGACGAGGCCAGCGGCTTCACGAACGCCGAGCTCGTGCGCGGGTTCATCGGCGACGGCCCGCAGGTTCGCGAAGGTTCACCGCTGCAGCGGGTCGATGCGATTTCGGCGCCCGTGCTGTTGTTCCACGGATCGAAGGACGAGAACGTCGACGTCCACGAATCGCGCGCGATGGCCGACGCGCTTCAAAAGGCCGGCAAGGCAGTGACTTACGTCGAATTCGACGGGCTGGATCATTACCTCGACAGCAACAAGGCGCGCACCCAGATGCTCGAGGACTCGATTGCCTTTCTCGACAAGCAACTCGCGCATTGAGCGCGTCAAGGCGCGTCCGCCTTGCAGGGGCTTCATTCGCCCGGGAACGGATGGTTTAATCAGGGGGAGGGGGGAAATGGTTCGCAAATTCTCGATCGTCGCGGCCGCTTCGCTGACGTTTTGCGGAGCCGCTCAGGCGCAGGTGAGCGACCTCGCCCAGCGCCTGGGCTCTCGTGCCGATGTGCTCCAGATCAGCCTTTCGCCGCTCGGCAAGCAGATCGCCTATATCGCTCCTGCCGGGCGGGGCGAGCGCGTGATGGTGGTCGACGTCGACAAGGGCGGCGATCCGCGACCGATCCTGGCGGTGGACCAGCCAGGCGGCCACCTGACGTGGTGCAAGTGGCCCACCGAAACGCAGCTGATCTGCGACCTTAGGCTGACGGCGCCGTTTGGCGACACGCTAATCGGCTGGTCGCGGCTTTACATCGTCAATGCCGACGGCAGCGGTTCGAAGATGGTCGACCCGGATTCCGCGCGCACTGTCGGGATCAGCCAGTACGGCGGATCCATCCTCGCCTACGACGTCAAGGGCGAAAGCAACAAGATCCTCGTCAGCCATCCGGTTTACGACCAGCAGAAGACCGGGAGCCTGATCGGTCACACGCATGGCGGCCTGGAGGTCGACGAGCTCGACGTGACCAACATGCAGCGCCACCAGGTCGAGCAGCTGCGCGAGAACTCCAACGGCTACATCACCGATGAGGACGGCAAGGTGCGGATGATGGTGACCATTCCCCAGGACACGCAAGGTTACCTGACCACCGATCAATTGACCTATCTCTACCGGCCCAGGGGTTCGAGCACTTATCAGCTCCTGACCCCCAGGACAGAGATCAAGGACCTTGACATCGAGGCGGTCGATTCGGCCAACAACCGGGCCATCGGCATCGGCCGCGTGGACGGGTTCATGAAAGTGCTGTCGATTGCGCTGGACGGCAGCGGCACCGTCACCACGCTGCTGCAAAAGCCCGGCGTGGACGTCGATCAGCTGATCAGGATCGGCCGCTCCAATCGGGTCGTCGGCGCGAGCTATGCAACCGACCGCCGGACGGTGCAGTTCTTCGATCCCGAGCTCAAGGCGCTGGTGGACGCGCTGCAAAAGGCACTCGGCGGCAACAGCCTGCTCGAGATCGTCGACGCAAGCCGCGACGAAGGCCGCTTGCTGATCCTCGACCGCAGCGACGTCAATCCGGGCATGACCTACCTTTACGACAAGGCGACGAAGCAGTTGCAGGAGCTTCTGCCGCTGCGCGACGGCACGGAAGGACTGAAGCTCTCGCCCATGCGGGCGATTGCCTACAAGGCTGCCGACGGCACTTCGATTCCGGCCTATCTCACGCTTCCTCCGGGCGTCACGTCTCCCAAGGGCCTGCCGGCCATCGTCATGCCTCACGGCGGCCCTGAAGAGCGTGACGAGTGGGGCTTCGACTGGCTGGCGCAATTCTACGCCCAGCGTGGGTTCGCCGTGATGCAGCCCAATTTCCGCGGCTCGGCCGGATACGGCGACGCGTGGATGCACGATAATGGGTTCAAGTCGTGGCAGATCGCCATCGGCGACGTGAGCGACGCCGGTCGCTGGCTCGTCAGCCAGGGCATCGCGGATCCGAAGAAGCTGGCCGTCGTGGGCTGGTCCTATGGTGGCTACGCCGCCTTGCAGTCGGCCGCCATCTCACCCGACGTGTTCAAGGCGGTCGTGGCGATCGCGCCGGTGACGGACCTCGACCTCTTGCGCAACGACGCGCGCAACTTCACCAATTTCAAGGTGGTGTCGGATTTCCTCGGCCATGGCAACGTCGACGAGGCTTCGCCGACGAAGCAGGCGAAGCGGATCGTCGCACCGGTCATGCTCGTGCACGGCACCCTCGACGAGCAGGTGGACGAGCGACACTCCGAGCTCATGCGCGACGCGCTGAAGGACGCCGGCCGACCACCGGAATTCCTCAAGTTCGACGGTCTTGGCCATCCGCTCTCGGATTCGGCCGCGCGGACCAAGCTGCTCACCGAGAGCGATGCCTTTCTGCGAAAGTCGCTCGGCATCCAGTGAAACAAACAGGAAGGGCGGCCCAGGCGGGCCGCCCTTGCTTTGTCGGTGCTCGAAAGATCAGCGCGAGTAGAACTCGACGACCAGGTTCGGTTCCATCGTCACGGGATAGGGAACCTCGTCGAGCGTCGGAACCCGGGTGAAGGTCACCTTGTCGGTTCCGTCGGGCGCGACGTAGTCGGGGACTTCGCGCTCGGGCAGGCTTTGCGCCTCCGCCACCAGCGCCATGTCCTTGGCCTTGTCGCCCAGGCTGACGACGTCGCCGACCGAAACGCGGCGGCTCGCGATGTTGCACTTGACCCCGTTCACCCGCACGTGGCCGTGACTGACGAGCTGGCGCGCGGCGAAGATCGTCGCCGCGAACTTGGCGCGGTAGACGACCATGTCGAGCCGCTGCTCGAGCAGGCCGATCAGGTTCTGCCCGGTGTCCCCCTTCATGCGGCTGGCTTCCTGGTAGGTCGCCTTGAACTGCTTCTCGGTGACGTCGCCGTAATAGCCCTTGAGCTTCTGCTTGGCCCGCAGCTGCAGGCCGAAGTCGCTCATCTTGCTCTTGCGGCGCTGGCCGTGCTGGCCGGGGCCGTAGGAGCGGCGGTTCACCGGGGAATTCGGGCGGCCCCAGATGTTCTCGCCCATCCGGCGGTCGAGCTTGTACTTGGCGCTCTTGCGCTTCGACATCGTGTCTGTCCTTCAATTCGCTGTCATCGCCCCGTTGGCGATGCTTCAACCCGGCATCGCACCGCATGGCCCTCGTGCCATGCGCGGCCGCCGCTTCACCGGGGTGCGGAGCCAATCGCGAGCGGCGCCCATGTAGGCGCTCGCTCGAAAAGTCAACAGGAGGAAGAAACGATCAGCGGGTCGTCGCGGGAATGGTGCCGTTCTCCCGCGAAACGAAGTCATCCATATGCTGCTTCGTGGACTGGGCGATTTCGTCCCATTCGGCCTTGGTCTTGCAGATGCGCCGCTTGGCGATGAGCGACCCCGTGACCGTGTCGGTATGGCAGATCAGCTTTTCCTTGGGAGCGTCCTGTTCGCCCTGCTGGTCTGCCTTCTTGTCCTTGTCAGCGGCAACGGCCGGGCCGGCGACGGCGAACGCGGCGGCGGCCGCCAGGACAACTGCGAACTTCATTTTCCTAGTCCCTCCGATCAAGAATGTCGGTGAGCACATACGTGCAGGCGATGAGGCTAGCGCATGGCCGACGAAATGCAATCGGCGTACAAAGTATTACAAAGTCGACGCCAAGCCCTGCGCTCTCGCCGATCGCCAGGCCGCCCCTCAGGGGCGATCCCTTCCGCCAAGATAGGACAGCACGCCGCGCAATGTCCTCACTTCGAGGCTGTTCCAGCCGGGCTTGGTGAGCACGCCGCGCAAGGTCCGTCGCGTGGCGGCGGCGCGCGCAGGCGGCCGAAAGTACCCCTTTGGCTCCAGCAATTCCTCGAAATGCGCAATGAGGCCGTCGAGCTCCTCCTGCGGAGCCGGGGGCAACTCCTCCTCGAGGGTCGGCTGGGCGAGGGCGCAATGCCTCGACCACTCGTACGCGACGATGATCACCGCCTGGGCGAGGTTGAGCGAGCCGAACTGCGGATTGATCGGCACCGTGACGATCGTACGCGCGAGCGCGACATCGACGGTCTCGAGGCCCGAGCGTTCGGGGCCGAACAGGATCGCGCTTTGCCCCTTTCGACCGGCGATTTCGCGAGCCGCCGCTTCGGGTGTCAGCACGCGTTTCGTCACTCCGCGCTTGCGGACCGTGGTCGCATAGACGTGCGCGCAGTCGGCGACCGCTTCGGCCGTCGTGGCGAACACCCGTGCGTTTGCCAGCACGTCGTCGGCCCCGCTGGCCGCGGGGCCCGCAGCCGGGTTGGGCCAGCCGTCGCGAGGGGCGACAAGGCGCAGTTCGGCGAGCCCGAAGTTGAGCATCGCCCGGGCCGCCTTGCCGATGTTCTCGCCGAGCTGCGGGCGGACGAGGACGACGATCGGGGTGTCAGGTCCCGCTGCCGGCATCCCGCACCGTGCTTGCAAATTCCTCGAAGTCGCGTGCCTCGCCGAAATCGCGGTACACGCTGGCGAAGCGGATGTAGGCGACGGAATCGAGTTGCCGCAGCCCCTCCATCACCATCTCGCCGATGCGCGATGAGGCGATCTCGCTTTCGCCGATGGTTTCAACCTGGCGCTGGACGCCCGAGACGAGCTGGTCGATCCGCTCCTGCTCGACGCTCCGCTTGCGACACGCGAGGGCGACCGATTGCTCGATCTTGCCGCGGGCGAACGGTTCGTGCTTGCCATCGCTCTTGACCACCGTGATCTCGCGCAGCTGCACGCGTTCGAACGTCGTGAAACGCGCGCCGCAGCTTTCGCACTGGCGGCGCCGGCGGATCGCCGTGTTGTCCTCGGTCGGGCGCGAGTCCTTTACCTGGCTATCGTCATGGGCGCAGAACGGACAGCGCATCTAGGGTGAAAACCTCAGGGCCGCACCCGCTTGTAGAGCATGAAGCCGGCACCTGCGAGCAGACCTACCGGGACGCTGACCACAGGAAGCGCCCAGCCCGCCGCGGCACCAAGCGCCGCGCCGACCAGCACCGGCTTGGTCGAGGGGTGGTGCATCCCCTCCTTGGCCATCTCGACGATTTCCTCGCGCAGATCCTCGATCAGATCGGATTCCTCGTGCGGATCGCTCATCATGTCATCTCCCGGGATAGACGGGGAAGGCGGCGGTAAGCTCGCCGACGCGCCGCCGGACGCTTTCCTCCACCTGAGCATCGCCCTCGTCGCCGTTCTTCGCAAGCCCTTCGACGACTTCTGCGATCAGTCCGCCGATTTTGCGGAACTCGGCCGGGCCGAAACCGCGGGTCGTCCCGGCGGGCGTGCCGAGCCGGACGCCGGAGGTGACGAACGGCGAGCGCGGATCGAACGGGATCGCGTTCTTGTTGCAGGTGAGGAAAGCGCGATCGAGGCCCTTCTCGGCCGCTTTCCCGGTGACATCCTTGGTCGTGAGGTCGACCAGCATCAGGTGATTGTCGGTGCCGCCCGAGACGATCTTGAGGCCCGACTCCTCGAGACTGGCGGCAAGCGCCTTGGCATTCTCCACCACGCTCGCCGCATAGGCCTTGAACTCCGGCTGCAGCGCCTCGCCGAAAGCCACCGCCTTGGCGGCGATCACGTGCACCAGCGGCCCGCCCTGAAGCCCGGGAAACACCGCCATGTTGAGGGGTTTGCCAAGTTCCTCGTCGTTCCACAGGATCACGCCCGAGCGCGGACCGCGCAGGCTCTTGTGAGTGGTGGTCGTGACGATATGCGCGTGCGGGAACGGCGAGGGGTGCACGCCGCCGGCGACGAGGCCGGAGAAGTGCGACATGTCGACCAGGAGGTACGCGCCTACTTCGTCGGCGATCTCGCGGAACGCGGCGAAGTCCCAGTGGCGCGGATAGGCGGTGGCGCCGGCGATGATCAGCTTCGGCTTGTGCTCGCGGGCGAGGCGGCGGACCTCGTCCATGTCGAGCCGCTGGTCCTCGCGCCGGACGCCGTAGGGGACCGCGTTGAACCACTTGCCGCTCATGTTGACCGGCGAACCGTGGGTCAGGTGTCCGCCGGCGGCGAGGTTCAGGCCCATGAACGTGTCGCCCGGCTCCATGAGCGCGAAGAACACCGCCTGGTTCATCTGGCTGCCGGAATTGGGCTGGACGTTGGCGAACTCGCAGCCGAACAGCTTCCTCGCCCGTTCGATGGCGAGGTTCTCGACCACGTCGGCGTATTCGCAGCCGCCGTAATAGCGGCGGCCCGGATAACCCTCGGCATACTTGTTGGTGAACACCGAACCGGTCGCCTCGAGCACGGCCTTGCTGGCGATGTTCTCGGACGCGATCAGCTCGATGCGGTCGCGCTGCCGACCGAGCTCGTTGCGTATCGCGGCATAGACTTCGGGGTCCGCCTCGGCGAGCGAGTCGTGCCAGAAGTGATTGAGGGCTTCGGAATTGTCGGGCTGCGCAGCGTTGGCAATGCTCATGGGATCTAGGCGTCCTGCGGAGTTCGGGAAAGTTTGTCGACGCGGCGCTGATGCCGGCCGCCTGCGAAGGGAGTTTCGAGGAACGCGACGACGCACGCCTTGGCCATGTCGAGGCCGATCAGGCGGCCTCCCATGGCGATCGCATTGGCGTCGTTGTGCTCACGGCAGAGCTTCGCCGAAAGGGGTTCCGACACGAGCGCGCAGCGAACGTGCGGATTGCGGTTGACCGCGATCGAGATGCCGATGCCCGAGCCGCACAGCGCGATGCCCCGTTCGGCCTTGCCGGCGGCGAGATGCTCGGCAAGCCCGGCGCCGAAATCGGGATAGTCGACGCTGGCCGTGCCGTCGGTGCCGAGGTCGGCCACCTCGTGGCCCTCTTCGCGCAGCCAGTCTGCCAACTGCGCTTTCAGCTCGAACGCCGCGTGATCTGAGGCGATGGCTATCTTCATGGCCCGCCCATAAGCACTTGCGCGCCGGGAGGCCACCGCAAATGGGCTTTGTCCCCGGCGAGGTGAGCTATAGGCGGCCAATTGCAAGGAGAGTCGGACATGGAATATCGCTATCTCGGCCGCAGCGCGCTCAAGGTTTCGCCGCTGTGCCTCGGCACGATGATGTTCGGCGGCGCAACCGACGCGCCGACCGCCGGGCGTATCGTCGACAAGGCCCGCGAGCAGGGGATCAACTTTCTCGACACGGCGGACCTCTACTGTGGGGGTGCCTGCGAGGAAGTGGTCGGCCGGTGCATCAAAGGGAGCCGCCACCACTGGGTCGTCGCCACCAAGTTCGGCTACAACATGAGCGGCAGGCCAAACGAAGGCGGGCAATCGCGCAAATGGATCTTCCAGGACGTCGAGGACAGCCTGCGCCGCCTCGGCACCGACTTCATCGACATCCTCTACTTCCACCGCTCGGACAACAGCGCGCCGTTCGAGGAACCGCTGCGGGCGATCAAGGACCTGATGGCGCAAGGCAAGGTGCGCTACTACGGCGTTTCCAACTTCAAGGGCTGGCGGATCGCCGAGGTCTGCCGCGTCGCCGACCAGCTCGGGATGGACCGCCCGATCGTCAGCCAGCCGCTGTACAACATCGTCGATCGCCTGTCCGAGGTCGAGCAGCTTCCCGCCGCCGGCCATTACGGGATCGGGGTCGCGCCCTACAGTCCGCTGGCGCGCGGCGTGCTCAGCGGCAAGTACGATCCCGGCAAGGCGCCGCCCGCGGACACGCGCGCGGGGCGCAGCGACGTGCGCATCATGCAGACCGAATGGCGAGCAGAATCGCTCGAGATTGCGCGCAAGGTCGCCGAGCGGGCACGAGCCAGGGGCGTCTCGACCGTCGCCTTCGCGATCGCCTGGGTGATCCGCAACAAGTTCGTCACCTCGGCCATCGTCGGCCCGCGCACCGAGGAGCAGTGGGATGCCTATCTGCCCGCCCTCGACGCACACCTGGACGCCGACGACGAGGCGTTCATCGACAGCCTCGTTGCGCCCGGCCATGCCTCGACGCCCGGTTATACCGATCCCGCGTACCCCATCGAGGGACGGCAGGTGCGCTAGGCGGCCGGGGACGCGGGGTCGCGCTTGCCGAACCTATTGTCGAGCGCCCATGCGCCGGGCCCGGCAAAGACCAGGTACAGGAACACGAAGCAGAACATGATGGCGAGCTCGCCCTGGTTGAGGGCGGGCCAGAAGCCGTTCGCCGCGTGGACCATCCAGTAGGCGACGGCCATCTCGCCGGAAGCGAGGAGGGCCGCCCAGCGGGTGAACAGGCCGAGCGTGACCAGCACGCCCGCGCTCAGCTCGATGATTCCCGCGACGATCAGCATCGGCGGCAAGCCGCCCTCCATCCCGGGCATCGCCGCCGGGAAGGCGAGGAACTTCATGGTCGCATGTTCGAGAAACAGCAGCGCGGTCACGATCCTGAGAATTGCCAGCGCGCGCGGTGACCATTGGACGAGGTTCGACAAGGTGTTCCTCCTCAGTGATGGCGAGGGGCAAGCATAACCCAATCGCGCTGCCCGCGGCAGCCCTTCATTCGCGGCGGGGAGTTGCCGGTTTGGTGGCGCGCAAATCTATGGTACCGCTACCATACAGAGGTCCGGGAGAGATTCGCGTTGGCTTCATTCTTGAGAGACAGGGCCAGCATCCTTTCGTTCGCGCTAGGCGTGGTGGCAGTCACCTCGGGCGTCCTGCTGCACCTGCCGATGTTCTGGATGGGCCGGGACATGGGCTTCCGGCTTGCCGGAATGCCGATGGACCCCGGGATGCTGGCCGGCATGTTCATGATCCTCGCCGGCGTCGCGCTCGCCGCATGGGGCCTCCTGCCGAGGAACGTCGCCGCGCAAGTGCACGCCTCGCGCCACATCAGCATCGCCGCGCCGGAAGACGCTCCGCTGACGGCGGCCCACTGGCAGCTGATGGCGGTGCTGGTCATCGCGCTGATCATCGACGTGATGAAGCCGGCTTCGCTCGGGTTCGTGATGCCTGGCCTGAAGGCGGAATACGCGGTCACCGCGGCGAGAGGAGCGGCGCTGCCGTTCTCGGCCCTCGCCGGGACCGTCGTCGGTTCGGTGTTCTGGGGCATCATGGCCGACATCTACGGCCGCAAGGCCACCATCATGCTTTCGGCGGTGATGTTCGTCGGCACCTCGATTTGCGGTGCGATGCCGAGCCTCAACTGGAACATCGTCATGTGTTTCCTGATGGGCGCCGCGGCCGGCGGCATGCTGCCCGTCACCTATGCCTTGCTCGCCGAGACGATGCCGACCAGGCACCGGGGCTGGGCGCTGGTCCTCGTCGGCGGCCTGGGATCGGGCGGCGGCTACTTTGCCGCCAGCGGGTTCTCGGCCTGGCTCGAGCCGATCTTCAGCTGGCGCATCCTGTGGCTGCTGAACCTGCCGACCGGCCTTTTGCTGTTGTCGCTGAGCGGCTTCATCCCGGAATCGGCCAAGTTCCTCCTGGCGCGCGGGCGCCGCGCCGAGGCGCAGGCCGCGATGGCCCGCTTCGGCACGCGCAGCATCGTGCATGGCACCGAGCGGGAGGACGAGATCCTCGCGCCCGTGCCGCTCGACCACGAACCGCGTCGCGGCGGGTTGTGGACGCAGGGCTTCCGCGGCCGGACGGCGGCGCTGACCATCATTGCGCTGAGCTGGGGGCTGGTGAATTTCGGTCTGTTGTTGTGGATGCCGGCCGATTTCGTCGCGCGCGGGCTGAAGATGGCGGTCGCCTCGAGGCTGCTCGCGCAATCCGCCCTGATCGCCTTCCCGACCGTGATAGCCGGCGCGTACTTCTACAGCCGCTGGAGCACCAAGGGATCGTTGCTGTCGGCGACGGCGATCTCGGCCCTCGGCCTGGTCGGGATCCTCGCCATGGACACGGTTGGCGTTCGCCTGTCACCGGTGGCGATCATCGCGCTGCTGATCGTCGGCAATAACGCCCTTTTGGCGATCCTCCTGCCTTACGCCTCGGAAAGCTATCCGCTTCACATTCGCGGCCGCGCGACCGGATGGGTCGCCGCTTGCACCAAGGCCGGCGGTCTCGCGGCGCAGACGCTGAGCATCGCGGCCATGGTCCCGCCGCTCGGCGTGGTCGCGGCGTTCATCCTCCTGCCGGTCGCCGTGGGTCTTGCGTTGACGGTGAAGTTCTGCCCGGAGACCCGCGGGGTCGACCTGCGCTCGATCGACCGCGGCATGGCCCCCGTGCCGCGCTGACGCTAGCCGGCTGCGGGCGCCGGCGCCGCGACCTTGCACGGCGCCGTTTCCCTGAGCGCCAGCGTCAGCAGGCAGAACAGCACCGCGACCACCAGCAGGACCCAGGGGACCACGCCGAGGCCCGCCCGGTCGGCAATCCAGCCGACCACGATCGACATGGCGCCCGCGCCGAGCAATTCTCCGGCGGCGGCGTTGAAGCCCATCGCGGTGCCCCTCAGGTGCGCGGGACCGGATTCGCCCGGAATGATGGCCATGATCAGCGCGCCGCAGCCTGCGCCGCCGGCTCCGGCGAGCACAGAGCCGGTAAAGACCAAGGGCAGCGAGTGACCGGCGAAAGCGAGCAGCAGGGCGCCCGTCGCCGAGATGACGTAGGCGCTAAAGATCACCGGCTTGCGGCCGATGCGGTCGGACAGCATCGGGCCGACGAAGGCGAAGAACACCCCGCCCATGCCGATCGCGGTCATGATCACGCTCATCGCCGCGTTGCTCTGGCGGGCGACGTTGACGATGAACAGGGGCCCGAAGCCCAGCAGCGTGCCGAACGAGGTCATGTTGAGCACGGCGAGGGTCATCGAAAAGCGGATGTTGCGAACCTTGAGCAGCGGCCAGACCGCGCCCTTGGGCGTGTCGTCGGTGCGGGTGTGGGGCGGGTTGCGGATCAACAGCCAGATCGCCGTCGCCATGACGAGGCCGGGCAGGCCGGCCACCCAGAACGCCTCGCGCCAGCCATAGGCGGTGCCGACGCCGACGATGATCAGCGGCCCGAGCAGCGGGATGGCCTGCAGGCCGATGGTCGATGTCAGCCCGACCGCGAGGCCGCGCTTGTCGGTCGCAACTTCGCTGTTGACGATATGGAAGGTCAGCGGCGGCAGACCGCCCTCGGCGAGCCCCATCAATGCCCGCGCCGCCAACAGCGTCAACAGGCCTGCCGCGAGCCCGGAGCTGATCGAGGCGACCGAGAAGATCACCGTCGCCGAGACCAGCAGCAGCTTGCTCTTGCCCGTGAGGTCGGCGCCCCGCGGCAACCAGAAGCTCGACAGCGACCAGGTCACCGCCAGGATGGCGTTGACGAGGCCGATATCGGTATTGGTCAGGCGAAATTCCGGCTGGATCATCGGCGCGAGCAGGCCGAACGCGCTCCGGTCGAGGAAGACGATGCCGAGGTTCACCCCGAGCAGCCCGACGAGCAGCGCCTGGTAGCGTGGAGTCGTCGCGGAGCGTTCCTCGAGCGGTGTCGAAAGTGTCGCCATGTCCGTCCTCTCCCCAGAGTCTGCCCATGCTTAGCAGCCGCGCGGCGATAAACACGCGATTATTGACGAGCCCCGCGAAAGGATCTCGAGGCAAGAAAGGACTGCCGCGGCAAGTGAGCGATGAACTGACCTTCGAGGCCGTCGTGCGGGAGCATGGAGCGATGATCGCGAGGATAGCCGCGAGCCACGAGGCGCGGCCGCATCTCGCAGAAGAACTCGTCCAGGAAATCTGGTTCGCCGTGTGGCGTGCGCTGCCCGCGTTTCGCGGCGACAGCTCGCTTAGGACTTTCGTTGCCCGCATCGCCGCCAACCGCGCGGCAAGCCATGTGGCAAAGGCGGTCCGCACGCCGAAGGCGCAGGACGCCGACGAGGTCCTGGTCGCATCAGGCGACGATCCGGAAGCCGATGCCCTCGCGCGAGATCGCAGCGCGAGGCTTCTTGCCGCCGTGCGCGAGCTGCCGCTGGTTTCGCGGCAGGCCGTCACGCTGACCCTCGAAGGCTTTGGCCCCACCGAAATCGCGGCCTCGCTCGGAATCAGCGCCAACGCGGTGTCGATCCGCCTGGCCCGCGCAAAGGAACACCTTCGCCGGCGGATGGGAGACGAGGAATGACAAACGAACCTTTCTGGGATGAGCTCGGCATCGCCTGGCAGGCCGCATCGCCTGCGATCGAGGTCCCGCTCGATCGAATGAAGGGGCATTTTCGTCGCGAGACGCGGCAGATCCGGCTCGCCATCGTGCTTGCGGGGCTGCTGGGAACCCTGGGCGCCGGGCTCGGGGTCTTTACGCTCATTCAAGGCTGGCGGCTCGGCGCGCTCAACTTCGCGACGCGTGGCATCGGTGTGCTGGTCGCTGCCGGAATTCTCTGGACGATCGTCGCGACGCTCTGGCCGGTGCGAAGGGGGGAGGAGGCGCGGTCCCTGAAGGATTTTGCGGACCTCGGGCTCGCTCGGGCGAGGCGCAGCAGGCGCGTGGTCGTCCTCGGACTTGCTGGAATCGCCGGGGCTGCCGTCCTCGGCGTCATCGGGGCGGTCATCCGCAGCGCCGTGGGTCGCCCGCCGGCGCTCTCCCCGTTCATCGATCTTGCCGTGCTCGCCTTGTTGGCCGGCATCGCCGAGGCCCTGCGCCGCCGGTTTCGCGGCGAGGAAGCCCGCTTCGCCTATCTTCGCAAGGCCCTGCAAAGGTCGAGCTGACGATCAGCCGGGACTTTCGGGCGGCATGCGCTGACCGCGGATGAGGTCGGCCGCCCTTTCGCCGATCATCGTGACCGCGAGATTGGGATTGCCGGAGGGGAGGGAGGGCATCACCGATGCGTCGGCGATGCGAAGCGCGTCGATCCCGCGCACGCGCAGCTCAGCGTCGACCACAGCGAGCTCGTCGGTGCCCATCCGGCAGGTGCAGGCGGGATGGGCGCGGTGTCCCGCATGGCGGCGCAAGTGATCGCGCAGGTCCGCGTCGGTTGTCACCTCGGCGCCTGGCAGAGCCTCGCGCCTGATCACTTCGTTGAGCGGGCCTTGCGCGTAGATCCTGCGGCTCAGCGCGATGGCGCGCAGCATGCCCTCGACGTCGCCGGGTTCGGTAAGCAGGTTCAGCTGGATGCGTGGCGGATCGCGCGGGTCAGCGGAGCGCAATCGCACCCGGCCGCGCGATTTCGGCTGCAGGAAACCGGTTCGAACGGAAATCTTCGCCACGGGCCGGCGCTGCAATCCGGGAAACCACAACCGGGCGTCCCCGCTCAAGGGCAGGCACATCATCTGGACGTCGGGTCGATCGAGTCCCTCGATCGTCCTCGCGAACACGTTTGCCGTTACGCCGTTTGCGCCGAACGGTCCTTCCCCGCGCGCCCACCAGCGCCACGCGGCCAAGGCGGCGCGATCGGCCCTGAGGTGCCGGGTGAGGCCCCGATCGTCAGCAACCTCATACTCGAGGATGATGTTCGGGTGGTCGGCGAGGTTGCCGCCGACGCCGGGCAGATCGTGAACCGGTTCGACCCCGGCTTCGCGCAGCTCGTCGGGCCGGCCAACGCCTGAGAGCATCAGCAGCTGCGGTGAGCCGTAGGCGCCGGCGCTGAGGACCACCTCGCGCCCCGCCATCGCCGTCAGCGTCTGCCCGCCGCGACGATATTGCACGCCGATCGCACGGCCCTTGCGGATCACGATCTTGAGGACGAGCGCATGGGTCTCGATCGTGAGGTTGCTCCGACCCATCGCCGGCCGCAAGTAGGCCGTCGACGAGCTCTCCCGGCGGCCTGCGGCGATCGTCGCTTCCATGATGGAAATGCCGTCCTGCTCGCGCGCGTTGGCATCGTCGCAGGACGCAATTCCCGCCGCCCGGGCCGCCGCGAGCAGCGGATCCCACAGGAGGTCGGGGCCATCGACCCGCGAGATGCCGAGGGGGCCCTCGCCGCCGTGAAACGGGCCGGCGCCGCGCCAGCTCGTCTCGAGCCGTTTGAAATAGGGCAGCACCTCGGCGTAGCTCCATCCGCCAAGGCCCTGGGCCGCCCAGTCGTCGTAGTCCCGCCGGTTGCCGCGGATCGCGATCATGGCGTTGATCGAGGACGTGCCGCCGAGCGTTCGCCCGCGCGGGATTTCAAGCCTCCTCCCGCCGAGCGCCGGCTCGGGTTCGGAGAGGAATTGCCATGTCCCGATCCGGCCGGCCGCAACCCGCGCGAAGGCGAGAGGCATCGCCTGCAGCGGATGGCGCTCGCGCGAACCTGCCTCGAGCAGCAGGACCGAGACGCCCGGATCCTCGCTCAGCCGCGCAGCGACGACCGCTCCGGCCGACCCGGACCCGATGACGATGTAATCGTACCCCGCCCCCATGACGCGCGCTATGTGCCCGTGTCGGCGAGAAAGCAAAAGCCCCGGCGCCATGATAGCGTCGGGGCTCCTGAAGGTTTCTCGAGTGCGGATCTCTCCGCCGCAAGAAACCTCATCATCAGGCGATTTGCATCGTCTGGTAAGATGCTGGACGCATGAACGGCCGGTTTGGTTCCCGTGCCGGGCTGAAAATCCGGCGGCCGGGACGAGGCGAGTTGTTGGCACGGCCAGGCGAACGATGGCTCCCCGACCCGAATTTGACATTCGCCGAACCGTGGAACGGCGGCGGCGAAAAGCCGTTATCGCACCACTTGAACAACTGGCGGGAAAATCTCGCTGCGACAGGCGGATTTTAAGGGCTCTCGAAAGATCGCTTGCATGAAGATCGCCCAGATCTCACCCCTCATCGAGTCCGTCCCACCCAAGCTCTATGGTGGAACCGAGCGGATCGTTTCCTATCTTACCGAAGAACTCGTCCGGCAGGGCCACGACGTGACGCTTTTCGCCAGCGCCGATTCGCAAACGTCGGCTCGCCTGGTCCCTTGCGCCGAGCAGGCCCTGCGCCTCAACCCCGCCGTCGAAGACGGCCTGCCGCACCACCTCGTGATGCTCGAGGAGGTGCGCCGCAGGGCAGACGAGTTCGACGTCCTGCACTTCCATATAGACATGCTGCACATGCCGTTTGTGCGCGAGATCGGCCCGCCGACGGTGACGACCCTGCACGGCCGGCAGGACCTGCCCGACCTGCAGGCGCTTTACGGCGTGTTCGACGACGCGCCCCTGGTCTCGATCTCCAACGACCAGCGCCGGCCGTTGCCGTTCGTGAACTGGATGGGCACCGTCTATCACGGCCTGCCGCGCAACCTGCTCGCGATGGGAAGCGGGCGGGGCGGGTATCTCGCGTTTCTTGGGCGCATTTCGCCGGAGAAGCGGCCGGATCGCGCGATCGAGATCGCCGTTCGCGCCCGCCTGCCGCTCAAGATCGCGGCCAAGGTCGACAAGGCCGATCGGGAGTACTGGAAACAGGTCATCGAGCCCCTCGTTCGGGCCCATCCCGATGTCGAATTCATCGGCGAGGTGAACGAGCGGGAGAAGGCCGAATTCCTCGGCAACGCGCTCGCCATGCTGTTCCCGATCGATTGGCCCGAGCCGTTCGGCCTGGTGATGATCGAGGCGATGGCGTGCGGCACTCCGGTCATCGGCTTCAAATGCGGCTCGGTCCCCGAGATCATCGACGAAGGCGTATCGGGCATGATCGTCGATACGATTGACGCTGCGGTGGAAGCCGTCCGGACCATCGGGACCCTCGATCGGGCGGGCGTGCGGCAATGCTTCGAGCGGCGATTTTCGGACGAGCGGATGGCCCGCGACTACCTGGCGATCTATCGACAGCTCACGGGCACCGAGGCGGCGAGGCTGCTGCCCGTCGCGACGGGGAGCGAGGGCCGCCTGATCGGAGCGGTAGCCTAGGAGGAGCGATGTACCAGGGCGAAGGTGACGCGACGTCGGGCGGCTCGGCCAACGGCCAGCCCGCGGGCGGCCCGCACTCCCAGTACGCGATCGAGGCCGGCTCCTCGCTTGAGGAACGCAAGACCAAGACCCTCAAGCACAACGACACCTTCGGCGTGTTCGATGGAAACGGCGACATCCTCTCGGGCAAGGGCAATCCGGAAGGCATCTATCACCGCGATACGCGCTATCTCTCGCACCTCGAGCTGACCTTGTGCGGCAAGCGGCCGATGGTGCTGAGCTCGACCGTCCGCAACGACAACAGCGGGCTCTCGTGCGATCTCACGAACCCCGACATTCGCGGCGAAGGCGATGAAGCCCGGATCGAGAACGATCGCATCCACCTGCGCCGCTCGCGCTTCTTATGGGACGACACCTGCTTCGAGCTGCTCGCGGTCCGCAACTTCGACGACAAGCCCCACCGCCTGCGCATCGAGCTGAGGTTCGGCGCGGATTTCGAGGACTTGTTCGAGGTTCGCGGAAAGCAGCGCGAGCGCAAGGGCAAATGCCTGTCACCGAAAGTGGAAAGCACCGACGTCCTGCTCGCGTACGAGGGCCTCGACGACAAGCGCCGCGAGACGCGCCTCAGGTTCCACCCGCCGCCGGACAGCCTCGCGGGCGATCGCGCCCTTTGGGACATCGAGCTCGGCCCCTGCGAACGCTGGCGCATCATCTTTACCGTCGCCTGCGACGGGGCGCCGGCGGAAACCCGCCTGGAGAAGCACTTCTTCACCGCCCTGCGCAAGGTAAGACGGCACGTCCGGTCGCGCCGCAGGCGTTCGACCTCGATCGCTACCTCGAACGAAATCCTCAACGAGGCGGTCGAGCGCAGCATAGCCGATCTCTACATGTTGACGACGGACATGCCGGAAGGGCCCTATCCCTACGCCGGCATTCCCTGGTTCAGCACGGTGTTCGGGCGCGACGGCATCATCACGGCGCTGGAGACGCTGTGGATGGACCCGTCGATCGCCCGCGGGGTGCTGCGTTTCCTCGCCGATAACCAGGCGAGCGAGATCAGGCCCGAGGCCGACGCCGAACCGGGCAAGATCCTCCACGAGCTGCGTTACGGCGAGATGGCCGATCTCGGCGAAGTTCCTTTCGGCAAGTACTACGGCACGGTCGATGCAACGCCGCTCTTCCTGATGCTGGCGGGCGCCTATTATCGCAGGACCGGCGACGAGACGACGGTACGGCAGATCTGGCCGCACATCGAGGCTGCCCTCGGATGGATCGACGAGTATGGGGACCGCGACGGCGACGGGTTCGTCGAATACGGGCGGCAGAGCGACACGGGCCTCGCCAACCAGGGGTGGAAGGACAGCGAGGATTCCATCTTCCATGCCGACGGCACCCTTGCGCGCGGCTCGATCGCGCTCGTCGAGGTGCAGGGCTACGTCTACGCCGGCTGGCTCGCCGCCGCCGACATCGCCGAGGCGCTCGGAAGGGAAGATCGCGCCGAGGACCTGCGCGTCAAGGCCAGGGACTTGCGCCGCCGTTTCGACGCTGCGTTCTTCGACGCGGCGCTCGGTACCTACGTCCTCGCGCTCGACGGCGAGAAGCGGCCCTGCCGCGTGCGCGCATCCAACGCCGGCCACGCGCTTTTCACGGGCATCGCCTTGCCCGAGCGAGCGGGATCCGTGGTGCGCACGCTGATGAACGGCCATTCGTTCTCGGGCTGGGGCATCCGCACGCTCGCCTCGGGCGAGCCGCGGTACAACCCGATGAGCTATCACGACGGCTCGGTGTGGCCGCACGACAACGCCCTGATCGCCGCCGGCTTTGCCCGCTACGGGTACTGCAACGAGGCGCTGCGCGTGTTCGAGGGGCTGTTCAGCGCCTCCACCGCGATCGACGTGAAACGCCTTCCCGAGCTGTTCTGCGGCTTCCCCAAGCAGAAGGGCCGCGGTCCGGTGTTCTATCCTGTCGCCTGTTCGCCGCAGGCGTGGGCGGCTGTGGCCCCGCTCTATCTGATCAAGTCGTGCCTCGGTCTCGACTTCGACCCGGTCGGCTGCCGAATCCTTTTCGACCGGCCGAGGCTGCCGTCGTTCGTCGACGAGCTGGTGCTCACGAACCTGAGGGTCGGCGAGGAACGCGCGGATATCGCCCTGCGCCGGTCCGGCTCGCAAGTCCTCGTCGACGTGCTCGAGCGAACCGGCGACGTGCGCGTGGTGACGACCAGTTGAGGCCTACTTGCTGTCGTACACCAGCAGCACGTTGCCCGGCATCTTGCCGAGCCCGCCGTAACCCGAGTTGACGATCAGCATGCCGCGATAGGCGAGCGGAGCCGCGCCGCCGGCCATCGAGCCGCCGTTGGCCTTGAGGCCGTTGACCGCGGTGAAGGGCAGGTTCGTGTCGGCGTCCCACAGCACCTTCCCGGTCGCGGCGTCGAACGCGCGCACATGGCCGTCCATCGATCCCGCGAGCACGTAGCCCGGCGTGACGCTGATCGCCGCGCCGTAGCCCGGGTGGCAGAAGGGTTTGCCGCCGCAGGCGCCTTCCGCCGCAGGCGCGCTCCACACGGTCTTGCCGCTGGCAACGTCGAGCGCGTAGACGCCCGGGCGTGCCGGCATCGAATAGGTTCCGCCGTCGGCGAGGTCGGTGACGGGCACGAACACCTTGCCGCCCGCGGCCGCGATGCCGAAGTGGATGCCGCCGAACACGCCCCCGCGGCCGACGCGTTTCTGCCACCATAGCTTCCCCGTGGCAGGATCGAGCGCGTAGAGCAGGCCCGACTTCTGCCCGGCCAACAGGTAGTCGCGGCCATCGGCGCCTTGCGCCATGATCGGCGCCGATCCGAAATCGAAATCCGGCCCCGCCTTGCCGGGGCAGTTGAGCGAATCGCCGTAACCGCAGCTGACGTTCCAGGCGTCGCCCTTGGTTGCCTGGTAATGCCAGCGAACCCGCCCGGTCTTCATGTCGAGCGCGACGACGGAATCGCTGAGCGGGGTGGCGGGATCGGAGTAGTTGTCGCCGGTGACGACGTAGACGAGGCCGCGCCTCGCATCGACCAGCGGCGTCGACCAGATGGCAACGCCCGACGGTCCGTAGCGCGTCGTTCCCTTGGCGTTCTTGCCCTGTGGCCTTGGCACCGCGACCATCCAGGCGCGCCACTTCTCGGCGCCCGTGCGCGCGTCGAGCGCCACGAGCGAGCCGCGGAACGTGCAGCACGCGTGCGACGGCACCGCCGCGGCAGGCTCCTCGAGCGAGGACACCGGCACATAAAGCACGCCGTCATGCAGCGCGGGCGCGGCGGTCAGCGTGGCATTGGGATGGGCGTCGACCGAACGGTCCCAGGCGAGTGTCCCGCTATGCGCATCGAGCGCGTACTCGTGGCCGAGAATGTCGCCGAAATAGACGGTGGGTTCACCCGTGTCGCTCACCACGATGCCCGAGCGGATCGCGCCGGCGGCGTTGAACGTCCAGTGCGCGCAGCCGCTCGCCGGATCGAGCGCATAGACGGCGCCGTCGTCGCCGCCGACGAAGATCGCGTTGCCCGCGAGGGCCGGCTGCGAGCGCGAATAGAGCGTGTCCGGAAAGGCGAACGCCCATTTGAGCTTGAGCCGGCCGAGGCCGGCGGCGTCGAGCTTCGCCACGTCGGCCGGGATGAAATGCGCGTTCGAGGCATCGAGGCCCCAACCGGTGAAGACGGGGCGCTCGGAAGCGTCGAACCAGTCGGCCCCGGCGGGGCACATCAGCGGCTTCGCCGCGGCCTGGTCGCCGAGCATGCGCCCCGTGAGGAATTCTGCCACCGCCTGACGCTCGTCGGTCGACAACGCCGCGGCCTGCTCCTTCATCGCGCCCTCGGTGACGATCCTGAGGATCGCGGCGGGCGAGAGGTTGGCGAGGGCGCTCGAGGACGGAGCGCGGTTGGCGCCGGTCTCGTGACAGGCCGCGCAAGCCCGGCTGTAGGCCGCCTGTCCGAGCGCCTTCGCCTGGTCGGTGAGATCGGAGTGCCGATCGAGGATCGTCGCCATCTCCTTGTGCTTGCTGTCCGAAGACGATGACGATTGTGCCGGGAGCGCCCCGCCGACGAGCAGCAGCGCCAGCGCCGCAGCCACAGTCGCCATAAGTCCGGCCCGCCCCGAGCCCAGTGCCGTTGCCCGCATCCGCTTCTCCCCTCCAGAACCTCGCGTAGGGACGCTACCGTCCCCACATTCGGCGGTCAAAGGCGAACGCTTCACGGCATTCCCAAGCAGTCCGTCGCGCCCGGATCTCGCATCGCCAGCCGGTTCATGCGGCCGCAAGCTAACGGGCGGGAACAGCCCCCACGCGCATCAAGTCGCGCGTGAAAGGAATTGTAATGAGGAAGATTCTTGTACTGACGGCCCTGGCCGCCGGCCTTTCGGCCACGCCTGCCCTTGCCGAGGGTAACACGGCGCCCGGCGGGTTCTATGTCGGGGCGCTCGGCGGCTACGAAGGGCTTCATGTGAAGTCCGCCGACGGCTCGGTCAGCGCCAAGGCCGATTCGGCGGTTTACGGCGTGAACGCCGGCTACGACCTCAGCCTCGGCAGCGCGTTCGTCGGCGTCGAGGGCGAAGTCTCGACCAGCACCGGTTCGACGAAGTTTCCGGGCAGCGTCGCCAATGCCTACGACCGGCTGAAATCCGACGCGCAATACTACGTCGGCGCCCGCGCGGGCGTCGCGCTGACGCCCGGCATCGCCGCTTACGGCAAGGTCGGATACACGGCCTTGCACACCAAGGCCTTCACCTCGGCGGGCTCGCTGTCCGATCTCAAGGACAACTCGAGCGGCGTCCGCTTCGGCGGCGGCTTGCAGGCTCACCTCGTCGGGCCGGTCGAGGGCCGGGTCGAATACCGCCACTCGCACTACAAGGACGTCGATCTCGGCACCAACGGCAACGCCGACACCAACCAGGTGGTGGCCGGCCTCGGCGTACGCTTCTGAAGGACATGAGGCGAGGGCCGCCATCCGGCGGCCCTCGCCCGTTTGTTATTGGTCGAGGAAGCTGCGCATCTTGCGCGACCGGCTCGGATGCTTGAGCTTGCGCAGCGCCTTGGCCTCGATCTGGCGGATGCGCTCGCGGGTGACCGAGAACTGCTGGCCGACTTCCTCGAGCGTGTGGTCGGTGTTCATGCCGATGCCAAAGCGCATGCGCAGCACGCGCTCCTCGCGCGGGGTCAGGCTGGCGAGCACGCGGGTGACCGTCTCCTTGAGGTTCGCCTGGATCGCCGCGTCGACCGGGATGACCGCGTTCTTGTCCTCGATGAAATCGCCGAGGTGGCTGTCTTCCTCGTCGCCGATCGGCGTCTCGAGGCTGATCGGCTCCTTGGCGATCTTCATCACCTTGCGGACCTTTTCGAGCGGCATCGACAGGCGCTCGGCCATTTCCTCGGGCGTCGGCTCGCGGCCCTGCTCGTGGAGGAACTGGCGGCTGGTGCGCACGAGCTTGTTGATCGTCTCGATCATGTGCACCGGGATGCGGATCGTGCGCGCCTGG
>Ga0207657_10000197_pt1 | contig 62537 bp, 60 predicted proteins | sample KBSC33metaG_FD_184316 | JGI IMG/M metagenome (GOLD analysis project Ga0207657, IMG submission 184316) | Corn rhizosphere microbial communities from Kellogg Biological Station, Michigan, USA - KBS C3-3 metaG (SPAdes) (version 2) | ecosystem: Host-associated > Plants > Roots > Rhizosphere > Soil ...
ATACAGGCTGCAGCTTCTCTTGGAACGGAAGGAAGAGGCCAAGAAAGAGTCTGAAAAGCAACTGGCGGAGAGAGAAAAGGATCTGCAGGAACAAGTTGAAATTCTTGAGGCGTTGCAGCAGGGTGAACAAAAATTGATCGCACAACGCCAACAGCTTCGACGTGATCTCTTACGCAAGTCAGACGAGACCGAGAGTCTTACCGCTCGAGAGGTACAGGAACGGCAGGACTATCTGAAACTTGTTGGTCTGCAGATCGAAGAGGCGCGAAGGGAAGTATTGTCGCAGCGTGTTGTGGTCGAACAGTATGAGTCCAGAGTGATGGAAGCGAGGCATCACGTCGAAGAAGCGAGACGTGAGGTGGAAGTCTTGACCAAACATCGCGCACGGCAAGAAGAGCGGTTTCTTCGCGATCTTCAGGTCAAAGAGGAACTCGCGCTGGATGAAGTCGGAAACGTGTTGTTCACCACACGGAGGCGTCAAGGATGAGGATCAGCGATTCGCAATCAGCTGCTGGCGATGCCAACGTGAGCCAGAGAGCACCGGATTCTTCTCAAAACAAGAATAAGGATGACTCCTCAGCATTTTCGAAGGTCTTGTCCAAAAAACAAGATTCAAAGCAGGATGCGGCCACGGCAAAGAATGGAAAGCCTTCCGATGGCGACGTCGAATCCGCCGCCGGGGCACTGCTGAGCATGCCCAAGACATTTGATTCGACAATTGAAACCTCGCAGATGGAAGGCGCACGCGTAGTAGCCGTACCTCCCGAACTGCAACAGCTCGTGCGTGAGATTTCCGTTGCCGTGAACACCGCGGGAAGCCAGCAAGTGCACATTGAATTGAACTCGAACGTGTTGAAGGGCCTTCACATCCGCATAGATCGGCAGGATGGTGTCATGTCCGTTCAGTTCCAAAGCACGTCTGATCAGATAGCAAAGCTCTTGTCCAGGAATGTCGACGCATTGTCGCAAGGGCTCGCTGATCGGGGCGTGAGCGTAGCTGAGATTCGCGTTACTGGGCCTCAGGAATCTTCTCGCACACGGGACTTCAAGAGCAGCAATTCGAACCTCGGCGGCGGTCGTTCGCAGGGTGGCCGCCAGGGCGGGAGGCGCTAGCCCCCCAAATCCATGCAACCGGCCCCACGGTCTCGCTCGACACCGTACCGTTTCGAGAACTTGTCTTTTCTCACCCGCCAGGAGGCTATTCTTTGGAACTGGTACATCCACACGGTTGTTGGTGGAACAGATTGGCGAGCATGGCTGTCGGAAATATTCAGCCATCTGGTTGAGCGCCCGGCCGGACAGCAACTGCAGCTTACGCAAACCCACCTCGTAGATGCTGATTTCGGTGAAAAATTACTCAGCTTTGGATCCAAGCAGGAGATCTTTATCGGCCGTGCCGCGGAGAATGAGGTCGTGCTTCCGGCGAAAGCGGTGGCGAATCAGCACGCTCATTTGTTCTGGGCCGATGGGCAGCTTCAACTGAAAGATTTGGGCGGGCGGCTTGGGATCTACCTTTGGGACAAACGAATTTCGGCTAACGAAACCGAGCTACTGCGTAATGGCGACCAGTTTTCGATATTCCCCTACCGCTTTCGGGTGATATTGCAACAGAACTGGGTTGCGGAAACGGACGTTGTGCTGGGTGAGTGTCGCGCGCAGCCTCTCACTCGTGCGGAGTTTCTCGCCATGTCTCCGGCCGGCCGCCGCATCTTCGTGGTCAATCCCCATCCTGGAGGCGAACGAGCTCTGCTCGAGGTGAGTCCCTCATTTCTCGTGCAATTACAGCAGCGAATACTTGCCCCGTTGGGCTTAGACGGCTCAGGGGAAATGGTTCCTTCCGACGACGCATTCGCCGGCTTTGTCATGCTTGCCATCCTTGAGCGCGTGAATCGCGGGCTGAAGTTCCCGGTGCAGTTTTCTTTCGGAAGAGGCAAAGCACACAAACTCGTGGATAGTACACGGGGAATTTCACTCAGTTCCGCGGTCCAACTAGGCGACCTGACCGGGCACTTTCGAGTGTTCCTGCCTTTGGAGTTTCTTTCCCAATACAAGTCCGCTACGGACGAGGAACCCCAGGGAAGCCTTCCTGCTGGATTGGTCTGGAAGTTCCCCATTTCGATTGGATTCGTTGATTTGACCCCGAATGAAATGTGGCAGATCGGGGTTGGCGACATCCTGGTCACCGAAGACTCGGGGGCAGCGCTTTTCCCAAACCACTTTGGGAAAGGCTGGATCCTGACCCGGGACCCAAGCAACTCGCGAAGGTTCACAGTCGATAAGTATTTCGAGAGGAGTATGTCTTTGGAACCCACCGGGGAGACAACGATCTCAGGGTCGAAGCCGGACATTGGATCACTACCCCTACGCCTGCACGTGATCGTTGGCGAGAGGGAATTTACGCTCGCGGAAGTAAAAACGTTAGCGCCCGGAACGATCGTCGAACTCGAGGCGACCAAATCGGACCCCGTGCACCTGATGGTGAACGGCAAGATCATTGGGGACGGTGAACTCGTGGACGTAGAGGGCAAACTCGCCGTGAAGGTGTTGGGCTGGAGGAGCACCTAACCTTGCTGTAATGCCTATGACACCCGGCCCAACGGACCAGCTTACCTCGATCAATTCGCAAGTCGTACAGTACATCGGAGTACTGCTCGCGCTTGGAGGGGTGCTCCTACTCGCTTACGTGCTGCTCCGCGTCGGGCTCCCGCGCCTGTTCGGAATGCGGACTTCCAGCGGAGGTCCGATTCAGGTGGTCGCGCGCTATCCACTGGAGCCGAAAAAAACACTCTATCTACTGAGAATCGGAACACAGGTATTTCTGATTGGCACGTCAGAAAGCCAGGTTCAATTCCTCACCTCGCTGGCCGCGGATAATCTGGGCGATGTCTTCCAACCTCGGGAAGCAAAAGAGGTGCCCCCTAAGGATTTCCGGCAGATTCTCGGTTGGTTTCAAAAAGGCGGTCAAGGCTGATGAGCAAATTGTTCCACATGCCCAGAGCAGTCAGAGGGCTTCTAGTGACGCTACTTCTGCTTCTGCCGCAAGCGGCGCACGCCCAGACCGGCAATCAGGTGGCAAATCCCATCGTCATGGTGATCGTGCTCGGCGCACTGGCGCTGGCGCCGTTTGTCATAGTAATGCTGACGTCCTTCGTAAAAATCTCGGTCGTCCTTTCAATATTGCGCAATGCTCTGGGCACACAGCAGGTGCCTCCCAATCAGATCATCACGGGACTCGCATTTGTACTGACGATCTTCATCATGGTCCCCGTAGCCCGACAAATGTACGACGATGCCGGAAACGTCGCCAATACGAAAGACATATTCTCGGAAGCCAGCGTAAGAACCCTATTCGACGCCAGTAAGAAAGCAAAGGAACCACTGCGCCATTTCTTATCTCAGCACAGCCATGTGAAAGATCGGGAGCTCTTTATGGATCTGGCAGCCCGTTTGGAGTACAACGCTCTCGCGAACCGTCAATCCCCGACACAGCAGATGCCTTCGAAAGTTGTGCCACCGGGCGGGCGCGAGGCCTCGATCATACCCGCAGCTATTGCTGCACCCGTTCTGACATCGCCAGCGCAAGCGCCAGGCGGTTCGCCATCCGTTCCCGCCGCTTCCGGCTCGCAAACGCCCGCCGCGCAGTCACCGGCGTTGGAAAAACAAAACAGGCCTGACAAGGAGGATTTTCAAGTCCTTATACCCGCTTTCGTTACCAGCCAGTTGAAAGAGGCATTTGAGGTGGGATTCCTCCTGTTCGTGCCATTCATCGTGGTTGATATGGTCATCGCGAATATTTTGCTCGCAATGGGGATGCAGATGCTGTCACCGACCGTGATCTCGCTCCCATTCAAGTTGCTGCTGTTCGTTCTCGTCGACGGATGGTTTCTCATCGTCCGTGGGTTGGTGCTGAGCTATACGTGAGGTATTGCAAATGAATGCCGAGACAATTACTCGCATATTACGGGAAGGTTTGATGCTCGTGCTGTTGCTCTCAGCTGGACCGATGCTGGCCAGCATGCTCATCGGCCTGGTGGTCGGAATCCTTCAGGCTACGACGCAGATCCAGGAACAGACCCTCAGCTACGTGCCCAAGCTCACAGGCGTATTCGTGACCATCGCAATCATGGGTCCGTGGATTCTCGCCCAGGCGGTGAAGTTCACCGTCGTTCTCCTCGACAGTATTGCGACGGTGCGCTAAGGAGCGTCAGTGCTCGGTGCTCTTCAACATATCCTCGCCAGTCTGGGATTTCATACCGACGTCGCGACCTTCATCATGCTGCTCGGCTTGATTTTTGCACGCCTTGGACTGGCGATCGGATTGACCCCTTTCCTAGGCGGTCGTGCGGTGACAGCAAGAATCCGGATCGGTTTAGCGCTTGTGATCAGTCTGCTGCTTTACACGGCAGTGACGCCCCAGGTGACGGGCGAGATGAGCACGTTAAGAGTGATGTGCCTTCTGGTCAAAGAGGGTGTCATTGGGGCGACGCTCGGGTTCTTATCTCAGGTGGTATTCAACGCCATTCAAATGGCTGGGGCGATGATTGACTACGGACGCGGCATGAGCCAGGCGACCTTCTTCGCACCGCAACTGGAAACCAACGTCTCACTGCTCGGGCAACTCCAGTTTCAAGCGGCATTAGTTCTTTTCCTGTTTTTGAACGGTCACCTGCTTTTCTTACGAGCTCTTGCCTCGAGCTTTCAGGTTGTTCCCCTGTTGGATTTCCCAAAGTTTGCAGCGGGGACTGTTGTGGGGGTGGAGCAGATGGCGCGTTACACCGCGGACAGTCTCATGATCGCAGTACAACTCAGCGCGCCTGCGCTACTAACGTTGTTTTTGGTGGACATTAGCTTTGGGATGCTCGGCAGGGCAGCCCCAGGACTGCACGCTCACAGTGAGAGCCAGCCGGTCAAATCGTTGCTGGGCATGGCAGTGGTGTTACTCGGTCTGGCTTACATTGTGGGTCGATTGCCTGGGTACTTTGCCGGCATGCTGGGGGAAGTCAGTCAATTGGTTCGTCATATCCGGTAACTCAATGTGGGAAGTGCGCAAACGAGGTAAACCATGGCTGGGGATAAGTCAGAACAACCGACTCCCAAGCGGATGAACGAGGCCCGTAAGAAAGGGCAGGTCTTTAAAAGCCGCGACTTTATTCAGTCGCTGCTGTTCATAACCGCTGCTGCTGTCCTCGCCGCAGGAGGCCCTACTTACTTTACCGAGCTGAGCGACCTGATGAAGCAGTTCTTTCAGCCGGATATGATGCGCGGTGATATGCCGATGAATGCGATGCTGAGCCGGATGGGCTTTGCATGGTCGAAGTTCTTAGTGCTCTCCGCGCCGCTTTTGGGAGCGCTGGTAGTCGCGGCGGTAGCGGCGAACTTCGTGCAAGTGAAGGCCCTGTTTGCAGCGGAGATCATAAAACCCAAGTTTGAGAAGCTGAATCCGCTTGCCGGATTCAAAAACATCTTCTTCAGTTCCAGAACCTATATCGAACTGGTGAAGAACTTGATCAAGTTCGGGGTCATTTTTTGGGTCTTGTACAGTTCAATAAAGGGCAGTATGCGGGACATTATTCCAATCGCGAGTATGCGTTTGGATCAGACTGCAAGCCTCGCGGGAAGTCTTATATCGAGCCTTCTTTATAAGGTGGGTGTGGTGTTCCTCATTCTCGGTGGGGCTGACTACATGATTCAGAAGAAGCTTCACATGAAGAACATGATGATGAGCAAGGAAGAGGTGAAACAAGAATACAAGGAGCAAGAAGGCGATCCGCACGTGAAACACATGCGCAAGCATCTCTTCGAACAGTTAATGCACGAGAGCGTAGCGCATAACGTGCCCAAGGCCACCGCTGTGATCGCCAACCCTACCCACTTGGCCATCGCTCTACGCTATGACGAGGCCGCGATGCAGGCGCCCACCGTGACGGCAAAGGGCCAGGATTCGATGGCTTTGAGAATTATCGACATTGCCAAGAAACACAAGGTTCCCATCGTCCGAAATATCGGGCTCGCGCATACTCTGTTCGATCTCGAGATCGGTCATGAGATCCCGGAAGACATGTACGAGGCAGTGGCTGAGATTCTGAACTTTGTTTATCAGCTGGCTGCTACCGAGGCTTAGAAACGGAATGGAATGAAGGAGCGAGCATGAGAGTTGATTACACATTACCCGCATTACAGCCGGGAACTTTACCGGAACTGCCTTCCGGTCAGGAAAGCACACGCCCGTTTCGTGAGCAACTGCGCGTATCCGCACCTGAACTGCCGCTCGGCTGGGAACAACAGTTACGGTTGGACGCGAGGCCATTCACCGGAACCTATATCGGCCCACCGCCCCGACCCCAGGCCCTGCAGCTCTCTGACCCCGAGACGCAGCGGGCTCGCTGGCGAAGCATGATCTGGCGACATAGCGTGGCGCTTGATGCCGGCACCAGCTTTGGGCGCGCGAATAGTACGCAAGCGATTCGCACCATGCTCGAAATGCTCCAGGAAATGCAGGAAATGGAAGATTCAATCATTGCTCAACAGGTGGCAGTGACTCGAGGGTGAATATGGCGCAGCTGAATTGGACTGAGGAAGAGATCTATCTGTTGGCGGATCGCGCCTATGCGCTCTATCGGCAAGGCCGCTACCCGGAGGCCGTGGTCATCTTCGAGGGACTGACTGCGATTGAGCCATCGAACACTTATTGCAGAGCCGCCCTCGCTACGGTTTGCATGGCGCTGGGAGAGTCGCAACGGGCGGTCAAGGAGCTTTCATTCATTCTTAATCAGAATCCAGCCGACCACGAGGCCCGTGCCCGGCGTTGCGAGGCGTTCTGTGATCTGCAGAATTGGAGTGACGCCCGGCAGGATCTGGCCATCCTCCGCGCCCAAGGCGAGCGGCACCATGTTCACAGGCTCAGCTGGCGGCTCCATGCCGCAGGCGCATCCGGATCAAACCCCTAGCAACTTCGCGGACGCGAGTTCGATAACTCTAGTGAGTTGGATAAACCAATTCAGAAGGAAGGAGTGAACACATGGGACCAATTTTACCGGTCGCGGAATTAGTTGCGCCGCTGGCAATGCAGGCGCTGGGACCGATCGTGCAGGATATCGGAAAGTCACTTGGGGGCGCACTCGGCGGTCTGGGAGGCGCGCAGCAAGGTGCAGGCGGGCTGCAGGGGATCTTGCAGGAGATTACCCAAACCCTTGGCCAATTGCAGAAGCTGTTGGGGGGACCACAACAGGGAGGGATCTGCCCGGGGCAACCATTCCCGTTTTCACCGGGGCAATTCCCGCCAGGAATCAGGGATAATCCGTTTTCGCGCTTGCCGAACTTTGCCGGCGGCGGCAGCGGTGACTTGGGGACGAGCGGTACTGCCTGGGCAAATGCTGCCGCGAATGCCGCGGGAGGCAAGAGTTACTCACAGCTTCAGTCTGACTTGTCTGCTGCTGAACAAAGCGGAGATCCGGCTAAGCTGGCTGCCGCAAATGCCGCTATCCAGCGCTACGACAATTTCGCGCAGATGTTGTCGGATGCCGAGAAGAAAAAGAACGACACGATAGCATCGATTTCCAGAAACCTTAATTAAAGGAGCGAAATTTCTATGGCTAACACAAAACCAGAAGGACAGGTTGACGATCCGCAGTTTCTGGCGATCGTGGCTCTCGCGTTCAACTACTATCAACAGGGCAAGCTGCACGAGGCGGAAACCATTTTCCGCGGCCTGCAGTTGCTGAATCCCAAGTCGTACTACAGCTACGCAGGACTAGGCGCCATTGCATTGGCCAAGAAACCGGCTGATCTCACCGAAGCTCAGGAGAACTTGTCCAGGGCAGTGGAACTGAATCCGACTGATCCCAGTGTGCAAGCCAACATGGGAGAGGTTCTGCTGCGGCGGGCCAAGTTCGATGACGCTGCATCGTACTTCAAAAAGGCGCTTGAGCTGGATCCGCAGCAGAAGGATCCGGGTGCCAATCGTGCGCGGGCGATTATCAGCGGTCTCACCAACGTCGCGGCCGAGGTAGAGCGCCTCAGCTCAACCAAGGGAGCTGCCGCTTAATCGCAAAACAGACTAACGCCGGACTCCTTACCCCCGGTCAGCACCCTAACGCTGGCCGGGGCAAGGTTTTGCTCATAATTCCGCGTTGGAATGCCGCTACGCACGCAGAGATCTGACCAAACCATGATTGCGAAACTCCAGGCCCAGGCTCTAGGGATCAAGCAGGAGATTCTAAAAGGTAATCTCACCGGCGTTCTTACCCGTTTCGCCGACTTGATTCTCGTCAGTCTCGTAGGGGTGATGGTCGGTCTCATGATCGTTCCCCTGCCGACCTTTCTGCTCGATATATTCCTCACCATCAATATAACGGTCGCAGTTACGATCTTGATGGTCTCGATTTATATCTCAAGTCCAACGCAGATCGCGTCCTATCCCACTCTGCTGCTCATCACTACTCTGTATCGCTTATCGCTTGACATCTCGGCGACCAGATTGATTTTGCTCAAAGCGGATGCCGGCGAAGTGATTCGAGCCTTCGGGATGTTCGTAGTAAGCGGCAATTTCGTGGTCGGCGCCGTCATCTTTCTTATCATTACCTTGGTTCAGTTCATCGTAATCACCAAGGGTGCCGAACGCGTGGCGGAAGTCGCAGCCCGCTTTACGCTGGATGCGATGCCTGGCAAGCAGATGAGCATTGATGCCGATCTGCGCGCCGGCATCATCGATTTTCACCAGGCTCGGGCTCGGCGAGAAGGACTCTCGCGCGAGAGCCAGTTCTACGGCGCCATGGACGGCGCGATGAAGTTCGTCAAGGGCGACGCCATCGCGGGCATCGTCATCACCGTGATCAATATTGTAGGCGGATTGATCATTGGGGTCGCAATGAACGGCATGTCTGCCATGGAGGCAGTGCAGACCTATTCGATTCTCACCATAGGCAACGGCCTGGTATCTCAAATCCCAGCCCTGCTGATCTCCATCTCCGCCGGCATGGTGGTAACTCGGGTGGCCTCCGAAACCAAGGACTCCAACCTGGGAAAGGATGTGGCATCCCAGATACTTGGTCAGCCGAAAGCGATTGCCGTCGCGTCCGGGTTGCTGACGGTGATGGCGATCATACCGGGCTTGCCCAAAATACCGTTTTTCATTCTTGCCGCGTTGACCGGATCTCTGGCTTGGGGATTGTTCCGTGCTCAGAACATGCAGGCCGCAGCGGTGGAACAGACTAACTCCGCTGCCGCCGGCCAGGCACAGGATCCGCAGGTCAGCATTACCGTACCGCTGGTGTTACAAGTGAGTGAAGCATTAACCCCGCTTTTGGATACAGCGACTGACACGGGGAAACAGTTTTATGAGCAACTTGTTCAAGTTAGAAACGGACTTTATTACGACCTGGGCGTGATTTTTCCTGCTATCCAGGTGAAGGGGAACACTCCAGGCGAAGCGGGAAGTTACACCATCTGGGCGAATGAAGTGCCAGTCGTCAGCGGACAGATCCGGCTCGATGCGGCGCTGGTTAACGACACTGCAGAAAACCTTGCAATTTATGGATTCAAAGCCGAGGACACAAGCAATCCTGCTACCGGAAAAGCAGCCGCCTGGGTGCCGCGCGCTGACGCCGAGCGTGCCAAGGCGGTCGGATTACAAGTTTGGGACACCCACGAGATTCTGCTTCTGCATGTCACGCATTACTTGAAGAGGAACGCCAGGGATTTCATTGGAATCCAGGAAGTGCAAGGCATGGTCGCGGCCTTGAAGCAGTACTACCCGACACTGGTCGAAGAGACCATTCCTAAACCAATCTCTTTGCAAACGCTAACAGAGATTTTGCGGAGGTTGGTGGAAGAAGAGGTCTCAATACGCGACCTCAAAATAATCCTACAAACCCTATGCGAGTGGGGTCGGGTAGAGCACGAAGTGCTTGCCTTGACGGAGCAGGTGCGCGCAGGGCTGAAGCGAAAGATCTGTTACCAGATCTCGCATGGTCGTCCTTTGCTCTTCGTGTACCGCTTGGATCCCGAGTTCGAGGACATGTTTAGGAATTCGATTCGGCAAAGTGCTAGCGGCGCTTATTTGTCTATGGATCCAGCATCCAGTCAGCAATTGATGGCGGCAGCGCGTGCACAGATTGGTGATCTGCCGCCGGGAGCGCAGCGACCTGTGATCGTCACGGATGCGGAAATCCGCCGGTTCGTAAAGCGTCTTCTGGATTTCGCTATTCCCGAGATTACGGTGTTGAGCTACGACCAACTCACACCGCAAATCAATTTACAGCCTCTAGGGACAATTTCGCCAACAGCACAAAGCCAGATTGCGGGGCAGTGATTGACAACATTTGAACCTTAACTGGCTTTTGCTCGACACGTTGCATGGAGGTCTCTGCTAAGGGTGCAAAGGGTTCGTTGCTCACGAAACCCCGCGGCTGGAAGAAGACTAGAAGCGTAGCTTTGTTCGAAGACGTAGGTTGCGATGAACGGAGGACGATAGTCGTTGACCACGAGCCAGCGCAGAAGTTCGTAGCCAACCTCTAGAGAGGAGTCAAAGGAAACTATGTCCAATAGGAAGGTATGGGAGGTTTGAGGGAAGACGACCATGTAGCCCTGGAGTGCCTTATCTCTAAAAGCGCCGACCAACTGTAGGAAGCTCGCTGCATTGCGCAGGAAGCTATGCCTTTGACACCAATGGCGAAACTCGCTTACTGGAACTGAATATGGTTCGAGAACCCCAGGCTCGATCACTCGAACTTCGAACTCGGCGTTTGGTATGGGCAGGTTCGGCGTCTGCGCTTGCAGTTGGACCATAAGGTGTTGAGCTTCGGCCTGGATAAAACGGTAGCGGCGGACAGCACGATCCGGGACGGCGTCGCCATAAAGCATGTTGTAGCCGTTATGTAGTAGCTGTTGGCATGAGGTGTCGAAGAGCGAAAGCGCAATCTTTCGGCTTCGGAACTTTGGAATCGCGCCCCAGTAAAAGGTGAATGCATCATGAGCCTGAGTGTCGACGCAGTTGATTATGAGCGCCGCCGGTTCGTTCTCCACGTAACGTATCAGGGAGTGTTCATAGGAGAAATTCCAATATCGCGCGAGCGACAGGAATCCGAACATCTCGAGGTTATATTCGAATGACATGCCGCGCGATGATTCATTCATCAGATAAACAGCGTCGTCGAGGTTCTGCAGAGTGATCGCTTGAATTTCTTCCGGCATATGAAACGCATAATACTACAGAGACTCTGAAACGGGAGGGCAGGTACATGAAGAGCTCAACAAAGGCACAGCCCACCGGGGCTATGCAACAAGACATTGGCTGGCGTCAGTTCCCGAAGTTCGAGGAACTCCTCACCTGTGAAGAGCCAGCTCCTTTGCTGGCCAAGGTGGAGAAAACTTGCCGCCAGTTAGACGAGCAACTACGGTCGGGTTCGGAAGCTGATAAGACCCGCGCAAAGATGGCGATTACAGCTTACGGACGCTCATTGGACCTGCTGCGCTTACTTACGGATATTCGTGACAGGTCTACCGAACAGAGATAGCAACATTGAGGAGCAAGTACACGATAATTCGATAGGAGCCCACGTATGTCGCAGATCACGACCGCGCTAAACCTGGCCTCATCGCCTAACTACAGCATTGATCAGATTCTGCAGGCCACCAAATCGACTAAGCAGCCCGGCGGCTTTCGACGCGTCTTGGGTGGGTTGGTCGGCACGGTTGGGAACGTATTCGCCCCAGGTATCGGTGGCATCATAGGCAGCGCAATCAGCGGAAACTCTGGCATCAACCAGACTGGACTGATGAACGACTCAATGCAGTTTTTGCAACTCCAGAAAGAGATGAACCTCGAGCAGCGGGCATTTGAGACTGCATCGTCCGTGTTGAAAGCACGCCATGATGCTGCCATGGCCGCTATCCGCAATATCCAGTAGGCAGGAATAAAGGATAAGGAACCGAGCATGCCAACCAGGTGGACCATTACTCCCTCCCATGACGAGATGGCATTTCTTCTCGAGGCGGGAATCATTTATCGCGACGCTAAGAACTTCCAGGCGGCACGCGATGTGTTTACGGGCGCGAAAGTGTTGATTCCGGAGCATGAAATTCCGGAGGTTTTTCTGGGCACGGTTGATTTCCAAGAGGGTAACTTCGATGCTGCCGAAGGGCACTATCGCAAGGCGCTGGAACTGAATCCGAGGAGCGCGTTTGCCTATGCTCATCTGGGCGAGGCCTGTCTGTTCCGCAAAGATAAAGAAGCAGCACGTACTCACCTGGCCAATGCCATAGCACTAGATCCGCTTGGTGAGTCAGGAAAGATGGCACGCAGACTCATGGAGATGACTGACCAGGTGAAATTCGTGTAATCTGAAGCTTCAGCATGGATATCAATAACATCAAGCGGCCCGGGGGCTTTGGGCCGCTGTCCGAATCCCCCACGGATACCCCCGTCGACGCTAAGCGCGAGAGTAGCTTTGCAAATGCGACAGCAAGGGTACGAGAAACCGGCGCTGAAAACTCGCTTAGAGTCGTAAGTCAATTTAGTAAGAGCGCCTTGGAAGATCCCGACAAGCTAGAAGAGATGATGCGGGCCTGTGTCACTGAACTTATAGAGTCGCAGCCGAATCTGGCTTCGTCCCTGGGTACCGCCGACAAAAAGACCATAACGGAGTTTCTGTCGGCAGATCCTATGGTTCGGCGTGAGCTCGAAAGCTATCTGCGTAAGGTCCTGGTCTGAAGATGGACGTCTTCCTTTCAATTACTTCGACGACTGACGGCGGTGTGCAAGAGGTACGCTATTCTCTTAGCGACAGCTTGGTTGTCGGGCGCGGCGCGGAAGGCGGAGTGCTGCTCGAAGGTCCCGACCTTTCCCGTGAACATTTGGCTTTCACTAGCGAGGGAGGAAGTGTTTACGTCACCGACCTAAGCGTGAATGGAACTTGGGTCAACGGCAAGCGACTACGGAAGTCGGTCCGACAACGAGTTTCACCCGAAGACAGTATTGAGTTGCCGGGTTATGTCCTCAAGTACCGCTCTGCCGATCAGCCGGAATTAGTAGAGGACGCCCCATCCGATCAAACCTCGCAATTGCTCGCCGAGGACAACCCACCGGCTGTTGCTGTTGCCAAGAAATCAGGGCCATTAGGGGTTCTGCAGCCGGTGTTCGGGTTTGTCGGGTCGTTCAGCTTCATGGAAAAGTTTCTGGTTATGGTTGGCCTCACCGGATTGCTGCTCTTGTACACCTACCTTGGATCGTGAAGCGGCCCCTCGTAAAATTGACAGTCGCGCCCTGGCCAGCGTAGCCAATTTACAAGCTACTTCTCGCCCGCACCCTTGATCTCTCCTAGCGAGAACTGGGTTGATCTGTTGTCTGCGCTGGGTGCTGGAACGGAGAGAGCAATTTGTGATACAGGTCCGGGTTTCTCCAGACAAACAGGGCAGTTCCCGCCAAAATCAGAAGCAGAATCGAAAAGATTAGTAAGCTCCTGCTGGAACTACGGGTCTTGGCGGAAGTGTCTTTGGTTGGAACCTTTCGTGAAATAGCCGGCTTCTTTAGAACAAGAGTACGGTTCGCCTGTTGAGCTATCGTGCGAAGACGAGAAAGAATCGTTTGTAGATCGGTGGTTCTCGCTGCAACATCTTTCTCGATCATGTTTTCCAGCAGGTCAGATAGCGTTGTCGGCCGATCTGGCAACAGCGACCTAAGGGCAGGGGCTTTGCTCTTCAGAGCGGCGTGCCAGCGCAGCCAGTCGAGTTCGTTGCGTTGACTCGCGAACGTCTTCCGAAAGAGCTTTCTTCCGAGAAGAATCTCATAGAACATAAAGCCTAGCGCATAAACATTGCCCGCGACACCGGTGGGGTCTGCTGCACCGTTCTCCGCTAAAATCTCTGGAGCAGCGTAACGCGGACTTCCAACCCCACTCCCACTTGTGCTCTGAGTGAGTGTCATCGGGGAACTCTGAATCGTAGCTTTCCCTAGGCGATCGAAGCAGATGTTTTGGGGAACGATGGCTTCGAGCTTTCCTTTCGCCACGTACATACCGGCCACCGCCTCGACAGTCGCTACAAAGGCGTGAATAACTTCCTCCATTTCAGGAGGATCCTCTCTCAGATATCCAGCCAGATTTTCCGGTTGTTTGCCGAGGATTTCTTCCAGACGCGAGACTACATCCACGTCTTCTTCCTGCTTCACCTCTTTCGGTGCGCTGTTGGTCTTAGGAGATCTAGCTGATGGCTGGGCCGACTTCGTCTGAGATTTTGCCGAAGGAGTTAGCGGGGCCTGCTGCTCGCGGTTCAATTCGACCCCAAGTCCTTTCAGTTCTTTAGGACCAGTATCCGCAAAATTGGAGCTTTCAAATGAGGCAAACTGGGGTTCGGACCTCTGTGCAAGATTTTCTGGCGGTGCAGCATGGATATCTTCCCGGGGTGTTTCTAACACCGGCGGAGCAGGCCGTAAGTTTGGTGTAGCAGCGCGTTCCGGGCTGACTGGTAATTCCGGTCCGAACATAGCGGTCTCCGCCTCGGATGACGCAAACGGGGAGGGCGCCGCCTCGTTCCGCACCGGATGCTGTTGAATCATTTTTCGCCCGGCTAGGAAGAGTTTGCGGTCATCATCTTTTTCAAGACTTTCGGCGGCTGTTGAATAAAGCTCGTCCACGTTCTGACTTCTCGACGCCGCCTCTCTCACAATCATCCTTGCCAGTGGACCAACAAAAGCAGCGAGTTGCCGTTCGACAGTCCGTAATACCGACGGCTCCCATGTTGACGCAGGTGGCGCTGCTGCCTTCGGCGGTTCTGCTTTCGGCGCAACTGCAGTTGAAGGAGAGCGTCTCTTGGACGGCCCCCGCAGCGAGGCAAGGAAAATCGACACTGCGGTTTCATTGGAGACCAAGTTCCGTGGAGCCGCACCGTAAGCATTTTCGAATGCGACGCGGACTTCCTCGGCGAAGGCGCGAGCTGTCGGATATCGCTGCTCCGCCGTCTTGGCTAATGCCGTGGCGCAAACGGAATCGAATGCGGCGGGTACCTTGCCGTTAACTTGTGAGGGAAGGCGCTCTTTCTCGTTACACACGCGCTGTGCGATGGTTTCCTGAGGGCCCGGGAAAGGGTTTACGCCGGCTACTAGCTCATAAGCCAGGACGCCCACGGAGAAGATGTCCGAGCGGTTGCTGAGTTGTGCTCCACTTATTGCCTCGGGTGACATGTAAGAAGTTGGAGGTGTTTGCGGATTCGCGCGCCCGAAGTCAGTGATCCTGACCTGCCCTTTGCTGGTGAGCAGAAGATTCGAGGGCTTCAGATTACCGTGCACAACCCCCTGTTCATGCGCGTAGTCCAATGCCGCGAGTAGCTGCATGATGATGCTCCCGGCATCGCTTATCGGGACACGTAATCTTTCCTTCAGGGCACAACCTTCCACGTATTCCGATACCAGAAATGCCAGCGCGCCATCTTCTCCGTATTCATAAACGCCAACGATGCCAGGATGGTTGAGGCGCGACGATGTGCGCACCTGATTTTGGAATCTGGCGATGGTGGCGGCAGCGCTGCTGTCGCGGGCATCCTTGACAATAGTCTTCAGCGTGACGGTACGTTGCAGGAGTGAGTCACTAGCACGATAGATGCGAACCCTGTCCGTCGAGGCGAGAGTTTCGAGGATCTCGTATTGCGCGATCCGCTTGGGTTCTGGCATGGCAGCGGGCATGAATCAAACTTCCAGCTTAGTAAAAAATAGAGCGAGCGTGCCGATTGTAGCACCGCATTTATGCCGCAGATCGCATGCCGGATTGCGCTCTGGCGTCAGGCATGTCGCGGTTGCTTTGCAGCCAAAGCGGCGCTTCGTACGGGTTTCGCCTCCGCTAACCGCCGGTCCAAAAAATTGCAGTAACAATCGGCCAGAATAGACGATAACTGAATACAGGAGGCCTCTCTATGGCTAGAATCGACGGCCCCAGCTCCGCCTCGATTTATCCTGCGATCGACACACCGGAGAAAGCGCAGCCAGAAAAAAATACAGAGCACGCTGACACTATGGAGAGCCCGATCGGCAGCGATGCGGCTGGAAAGGTGCTGGCCCAATCCGTGACGTCCAGCACAACGGCAAGGCCGCCGCTGACGGATCCCACCGAGAAATCGGTCGTGCTGATGCGCTTCAGCCAAGCGAGGCACACCGGAGAAGTATCCAAATCCGCAACCAGTGCGCCTGCCGGAGGACCGCCACCTCTTCAGAAGTCGACCTTGGTTGGCATGCGCCTGGGCACTAACTATCACGGAGAGGAAGTACGGGTTACCCGGGAAGTAGGTTCTCCGCAAGGATACGCAAACAAGTTCCAAGCCATTGCGGCGGCACGGTTCGGGAAAGCAGAACCGGCTGCGGTGGTGCAAGGAACAGACGGTAAGTGGCACGCTCTTGAGACAACGGCCAACTTTTATCGTGGGATGGCGGCTGCAGACACCAATACCCTGGCAGTACAAGGTCTGGCATCCTCGACGGATATCGAGAATGCGCGCCAAAAATACATTGCCCTGTTGAAAGAGATCGATCAACCGCGCAGTGGCGCTGATCGAGACGAGCTGGTGAACCAGTTGCAACAGGCTCAGGCCCACTTGGCCGCTCTGCTATTTGATGTCACCGATTCCGACATCAATCTTGATTCGAAGCATTTAGTGCCAGGCAAAATCAATCTCGTTCCTCCCGGCGACCTTCCCGCCGGAGCAGGTGGGGTCACGAAGACGGTGCCCAAGCCGGGCGATAGCTTCGGGAACCGAACAATCGTTCTGGAACTCGACCTGAACAAGCTTAAAGACCCCGCAGGCGCTATGGGCACGCTGTTTCACGAAGCCACCCATTTGCAGGACCTGGAGTTCGCCCAGTCATGGGTGCGGAAGTTCGAACAGCAAACCAAACAAAAGTTCGTCGAAAGCGACCCATCCAAGTTCGAGGATTGGTTACTGCAACAGGTAGGGAAGGGAGGGCTGAGCAAGGCCGACAAGGAACTCGTCATGAGTGAGATCCACGGACCACTCGCAATTCCGGAGGCACGATCGCACGTGCACGCAGCTCTTGCTGCGCTCCAGGGACATGCTCCCGACGTAGCCACCCGTGAGCTGGTGAACTATGTGGTCGATATCAAGAACAACGAGTATGGAAACCTGGTTGACGACGGCAAGGTCACCAACGGGGCCGCGGTGAAGAGCGCGTTGACGCACGAAATCCAGGCGGCCTACCGGGAGATGTCACCCGACATGCAGCGGCAATTGGAGGCTGCCATCGCGGAAGCGAGGAAGCAAAATCCAGAGGCCTGGATCGCGAAAATCACTTTGTCAAAATGACGCCTTTACGATCTGGAGTGGGAAGCGATTCCGGCGGCAGCATACAGTGAACTGGTGCCACGTGCTGATAAAATAAAGGACGCAAATTGGATGGGCGTCGACCACGCGGAGAGATGGGTGAGTGGTTGAAACCAGACGCCTCGAAAGCGTCCGTGCCTTAACGGGCACCGGGGGTTCGAATCCCTCTCTCTCCGCCAAACACTCGTGTCCGGAATCCCGTGTGGTCAAGCCGATGTTGATCGTATAGCTCCTCGATCACCAGCGAACCCTCCTGCACGGCACAGTCAATTTAATCAGCTACTTTCAATCTACAATTCTCCACCACGGGGCACGACTCATGGCTTGGTGTCGCGGTTCGACTCAACCTCGAAGTACTCCCAATTAAACCGCGTCTCGTGTGTCGTCCCACTTGCAAGGCTCTGCCCTGAGTTGGCGGGTCCACATTCATTGACTTGCCCTCGCGCCCCCGCCTAACATTGCCCGGAGCTAATAACGCGGAGCCCATGATAGGCCAAACCATCTCGCATTATCGGATTATCGAAAAGCTTGGCGCCGGTGGCATGGGAGTGGTGTACGAAGCTGAGGACCTGAAGCTCGGTCGGCACGTTGCGCTTAAGTTCCTCTCCGAAGAGACCGAACGGGACACCCAAGCTTTGGAGCGACTCCAGCGGGAAGCGCGCTCTGCTTCTTCCTTGAATCATCCGAACATTTGCACGATTTATGAAATTTCCGAGCACCAGGGTCGGCACTTCATCGCTATGGAGCTGCTGAAAGGCGAGACGCTGAAAGCGCGCATCGCGCGCCAGCCTTTAACGATCACCGAAGTGCTGGAGCTGGCAATCCAAGTTGTGGATGCGCTGGACGCCGCTCACGCCAAAGGCATCGTTCACCGCGACATGAAGCCCGCCAACATTTTCATTACGCCGCGTATGCAGGCAAAGATTCTAGACTTTGGCTTGGTCAAAATCGACGCAAGGGCCGCCGCCTTGTCCGGTGACACAGGGACGATCGGACTCTCGGGGGTGCTTCAGGCGCCCCTAACGGATCTCGGCCGCACTGTCGGGACACTAGCCTACATGTCCCCCGAGCAGGTGCGTGGCAAAGAAGTGGACACTCGAACGGATCTCTTCTCGTTCGGAGCGGTTCTATACGAGATGGTGACCGGCAGGATGGCGTTTCGGGGAGAAACTCCAGGTGTCATCTTCGAGTCGATTCTGAATCGAACACCAGAATCCGCCAACAGGATCAACCCCGACGTTCCGCCGGAACTCGAACGGATAATCAACAAAGCGATAGAGAAGGATTGCGACGTTCGTCACCAGACAGCCGCCGAACTCAGAGCCGACCTACAGCGGCTGAAGCGAGAGATGGAATCGGGGAAAAGCATTCCACTTACGAAGCCGTTTACAGCGGCTCGGGCGTCCTATCGCCGAGTGATGCTTTTTGGTCTCACACTGGCCGCCGTCATTGGCGCGTCTAGCCTTGGCGCTACTTTCTTCTTCGCTCGCCCTGCAAACAGGATCAATTCGATCGCTGTCCTGCCGCTGGAGAATCTTTCCCATGATCCCGAACAGGAATACTTCGCCGATGGTATGACTGACGCGATGATCACTGATCTCGCCAAGATCGGCAGTTTAAGGGTTATCTCTCGCACCTCAGCTATGCAGTACAAGGGAGCGCAGAAGACCCTCCCAGAGATTGCAAAAGAATTGAATGTAGACGCCGTAGTCGAGGGTTCGGTGATGCGCTCCGGCGGCCGCATACGAATAACAGCCCAATTGATTCAGGCGCGTACCGACCAACACCTGTGGGCGGAAACATATGAGCGCGACCTTGGTGACGTCCTGAGATTACAGAGGGAGGTGGCGCAGGCCATAGCGCAACAGATTCGCGTCCAGTTAACCCCTCAACAGGTCGCGCGCCTCAGCTCCGCTCCCGCAGTGAATCCGCGCGCTTATGAATTGTATCTAAAGGGACGTTTCGAATGGTCAAGGACGAGCACGCAAGAAGGCCTAAAATCGGCAAGGAGTTACTTCGACGAGGCTATCCGAAATGATCCCACATTTGCACCAGCATACGCCGGGCTCGCAGATTGCTATCTAGCTTTAGGTGCGCTTCGCTGGTTGAGCCCTCAGGATGCCTCTCAGCCAGCCAAAGCAGCCATTCGCAAGGCGCTCGACTTGGATGAAACACTCGGAGAAGCGCATAGCTCTCTTGGATGGATGAGTTGGCGGCAGGACTGGGACTTGGGAACGGCGGAGCGAGAATTCAAATACGCCGTCGAGCTGAGCCCAAACTATTTGGAAGGCCATGAGAATCTCGTGTGGTACCTGGCCTGGAGTGGCCGAAGCAATGAGGCACTGGATGAGATCAGAAAAATTCGCGAACTCGACCCAGCTTACCCCTACTTGAATCCTGAATCGGGGATCTATTATCACCGCCGTGACTACGGAGCACTCATAAAAGCAAGCCGGAAGTATGTCGCATCCACGCCCGATGATTGGCCCGGCCGTTACTTCCTAGGTGTCGGGTATGAAGGTTCCGGTCGAGTGGAGGAAGCTATTCCTGAGTATCAGAAAGCAATCGAGTTATCGCATGGCGATCAAGACCCTACTGCTTCACTGGCGCACGCCTATGCGACCCTGGGAAGAAAAGCCGAGGCGGAGGAGATTTTACGTCAATTGCAAAGGCAATCAAAAACCAGTTATGTTTCCCCATACATAATTGCAGCGATATACGCGGGATTGGCGGACAAAAACCGAGCCTTTGAATATTTGGAAAAAGCCTACCAGGAGAGATCGTCGGATGTGCTCTACTTCCTCAAAGCTGACCTGCGGATCGACAGTCTCCGCGACGACCCCCGATTCCAGGATCTTCTACGGCGCATGAACTTCCCGCGTTAAGATGCAATGCGAATCTCGTGTTGCCGCGCCATCCAACAGCGGCAGATCAAGACAAGAGCGACAGCTGTTACGGCGCAACTGACGGCTAGCCATTCCACATGTGATCACGTCTGATGGGTGCCGCTGTCGAAAATGCTCGCCACGGATCACACCAGACTATGAGCTTTCACCCTTTCGACTAGTGTGTCCGTGGCGTCTTTCTTCAGCTTGCCTTTTTATACGTCGGGCTTTCCAGCGAGGTCTGCGGATACGAAGACCACTGGTTTTCCCCATCCGGCACAGCTCGGCTCAGTTCTTCTTTGCGCATCTTACTGAGCTTCTCGTCCATGGCTTCCGCCGTGTCCGAGCGGCGCTGCCGAGGCAGGTTCAGCATTCCATCTGACTCGCGCACCGCCTGAATGGGATCCGAAACGTATTGCCACTGCCCTCCATCGGACCACGGTCCTTGGCCTTCGTTCCACGGTCCACGCGCCGACGCCCCGTTCGACATGTTGGTATACACGTGCAGATAGCGCGAGTCGCCTTGCAGAATTCCCGGGGGAAAGTTCGGCTGCACCGTTTCCAGCGCCGCCGTGAATACCTGCATATGCGTAATTTCACGCGTCATCAGAAAGCTGAGGCTCTCTTTGACGAGTGGATCGTCGGTGAACTGCATCAGGTACTCGTAAACGATCTTTGCCCTCGACTCTGCGGCGATATTTGACCGCAAATCCACCGTGAGATCAGCATTGGCATTCACGTAATAGCCGCTCCAGGGAACACCAACCGAGTTCGTCACCTGCGGCCCCGGAGCTTCGGTCAGGAATAACGGATTGGACATGGCTTCGTGGATAAAGCCTTCCTTGCCCGCCTTTCCGCCAGTCACAAGCTTCGCCAGACCGGAAGATTCGAAGCCTTTCTCCAGGTCTTTCGAGTTTGAAGCGTCCTTCATCTCTGCTGGGACCGGTCCCAGCAACATCTGAATGGTCGCACCTACGATTTCCAGGTGGCTGAATTCTTCTGTAGCGATGTCCATGAGCATGTCGTACTTGTCTGGATAGGGTTGCCGGCAAGAGAAAGCTTGCACAAAGTATTGCATTGCTGCTTTAAGCTCACCATTTGCGCCGCCGAATTGTTCCAGCAACAAGGTGGCGAACTTCGGATCGGGTTTCGATACCCGTGCGTTGAACTGCAATTCCTTTACATGATGAAACATCCAGAACTCCTTTAGGGTTGATGGTTGCCGGTATGGAAGGGAGACTCCGAGTACATCGCCAGAACGGCTGAAGCCTCGATTGCCCACTCACGTTGACTTTACGCGTTCGCTTGGATGCAACCCGCCGCAAGTGAAGTTTGAATCGTGCTTGCGATTCTCAGCTGAGTGCGGGAACCCGAAGCTCGCGAATCCGTCAACTCTAGCTACACGCCAGCCAACGCAGACCCTGGGGGACTCTGAACGTGGAGACCAGCACGGTATCTGCCGAACGTAACCAGACTTGAATCTGACCACCAAGACTCTCTAATCGAAGACGGGGAGCTTCACAAATAGCCGCTGACGCCTGACAAGGCTAATCGGCTGGCCGGGCGAGTTGAAGTCACTCTCATATAGCGTTCTTGCTTGGTGTGTATTCATGTGCTTGGCCTGCTCACATCCTGTGCGCCGCATTGGAAAACCCGTTCTTGCTCGCTATGGGCCCGAAAACATTTCGCGTCTTTGGATTATCCAAGTAATCCAATACAACTGCCATGCGTTACGACCCGGAACACAAAACGCAAACTCGTGATCGTATCGTGCGAAACGCCGCTCGCAAGCTCCGCGCTGAAGGGCTGAGCGGCCCTGGTGTGGCCAGCGTAATGAAGGCTTCCGGTCTGACAGTGGGTGGATTTTACAAGCACTTTCGGAGTAAGGACGAACTTCTCGCCGACGCCATCGCGCAGGGATTCTCGGAGTCTTGGGAAAGAATCCATTCCTCTCTGCAGAATGTGCCTCGTGAGGACAGGTGGAAGGAAATCGTTCGGATGTATCTCTCATCTGAGCACTGCGATCGTCCTGATACCGGCTGCCCGATTGCGGCATTGGCGCCCGAGATCGCTCGCGCCAAGTTCACTATCAGAAAACGAATTGCCGGTTTAATGAAACATTGGGTGGAATTCATGCCGGGAGCGACTGCAACAGAGCGGGAACGAAACTTTTTTGTGATTTTCAGTGCAATGGCGGGTGCCGTGTCTATCGCCCGCATGCTTATCGAGCCCGCTGACAGGCAGAAGGTATTAGCTAGTATGCGAGATCACCTTCTGCGCAGCTTTTAATTTTTTTGCGACCGTTAGATTACGGTCATAATCCTATGGGCATGGAAATGAAAGGACTTCTATGAATCTCAGCAATCGCACAATTCTTATTACGGGGGGCTCCGCCGGAATCGGGCTTGCGTTCGCCCTTAAATTTGCCGAACTCGGCAACGAAGTCATCGTGACTGGTCGTCGCCAAAAAGTGCTGGAGGACGTGAAGGCTAGACACCCGAACCTCCACACCATTCAGAGCGATGTGGCCGATCCCGCGCAAATCGCCGCTCTGGCGGCGCGCGTGAAGGCAGACTTTCCCAAGCTGGACGTGCTGATGAACAACGCCGGCATCATGCTTTACAAAAACCTCAGAGTTCCGGCGACCGACCTCGCCGGATTAATGGCGGAGGTGAACATCAACCTGGGCGGCGTCATCACCACGACCTCCGCGTTTATTGACATTCTCACCGCCAATAAGGGCACGGTCATCAACGTGTCCTCCGCGCTGGCCTTCGTGCCGCTGCCGGCTGCACCGATCTACAGCGCGACCAAGGCGGCAATTCACTCTTACACGCAGTCCCTGCGATTTCAATTGGAGGAAAGCGGCGTCGAGGTCGTCGAACTCATGCCACCCGGTGTGAAAACCGACATGACGACAGAGCTTGCCGAGGGCGGCGTCACTGTGATCACCACGGAGGAGTTGGTAAAGCAATCGTTTGTGGCTCTTAAGGCGGGTGCCGTCGAGATCCGGCCAGGGCAATCGAAACAGCTCGCATTTATGCGGCGCCTTGCCCCCGATTTCATCAACGGACAGCTCTGGAAAGCTTCTAAAAAGCTGGTGCCGATCGCCGTCGGGCGGGCTGTCTAAGCCTGAATGATTGATGGTCGTGCGGTTTGAAGGGGGAGCATCGATGGCGCAGTTGGAAGAACATCCCACGGTTAAACACTTCCGCGAAAAGAGAGCAGGTCGGACAGATCTATCACAAGCTCAAGCTCTCGATGCCGCCTGGCTTCGTCAATTGTGCCTGGATGCCGGAGCCGACGACGTGGGCTTCGTCGAGAGTGACCGGCCAGAGATTGCTGACCAGAAAGCGGAAATCGAATCGGTGTTCCCCAACACGAAGACCCTCATCAGCTTCGTTTGTCGAATGAACCGCGAGAATATCCGGACTCCTGCGCGGTCGATCTCGAATCTCGAATTCCACCATACGACAGATGAAACCAATGAAGTGGCGCGACGAATTGTATCGAGTCTCGAAAAGGTTGGGATTGGAGCGATAAACGGCGGAGCGGCAGGGTTTCCAATGGAGGCGGACCGCTGGGGATCAAAGATGTGGGTGATTTCCCATAAGCCCGTCGCCGTCGCTGCCGGGCTCGGCCAAATGGGCATTCACCGTAATGTAATTCATCCAAAATTTGGCAATTTCATTCTTCTGGGCACAGTTTTAGTGGATGCCAAAGTCACGGACTATTCAGATCCCATCGTGTATAACCCATGCCTCGAATGCAAGCTTTGTGTTGCCGCCTGCCCGACTGGAGCCATCAGTTCCGACGGCCAATTCAACTTTTCAGCTTGCTACACCCATAATTACCGTGAGTTCATGGGCGGATTCAGCGACTGGGTGGAGAACATTGCGGACAGCAAAAGTGCTCGCGATTATCGCAAGAAGGTGTCCGGAGCCGAGACAGTGTCGATGTGGCAGAGCCTCTCGTTCGGTGCCAATTACAAAGCAGCGTATTGCATGGCCGTTTGCCCCGCGGGCGAAGACGTAATAGGGCCGTTTCTCACGAAGCGGAAGCAATTTCTGGACGACGTTGTTCGGCCACTACAAAACAAGCCGGAGATGATCTATGTCGTCCCGAATACCGATGCCGAAGAGTATGTGGCGCGACGGTTTCCACATAAAGAGACCAAGCGCGTATCAAACGGCCTCGCCGGCCAGGGCACCATTCGCAGCTTTCTGCGCGGCCTGAACTTCGTTTTTCAAAAAGGCAAGTCCAAGGGCCTCAATGCGGTTTATCACTTCACGTTCACCGGTAACGAAGAAGTAAAAGCGACGGTCACCATCCGTGATGAGAAATTGCAGGTTTCGGAAGGTCACATCGGGCAAGCCGATTTGAAACTGACTGCGGATAGCCAGACCTGGCTGCGCTTTCTGCGCAAGGAAGCTAATCTCGTATGGGCATTACTCCGGCGCAAGATTCGCATCCACGGCTCACCAAAATTGTTGCTCGCCTTTGGCCGGTGCTTTCCATCGTGAACGGATCGTTTCAACCGCTCACGCACCTCTCCGCGCCGTACTACCAAGTCATTATCCGTTCCGCTGTTCCAGTCTCCGTATGAGACGATCGCACCCGGCGCGGAACCCTTAACGTCTTTTCCTGAAGAACGCTTGCAGCAATTCGGCGCTACGTCCGGCCAAAACCCCGGCGCGTACTTCCATGTGGTGATTCAGGCGCGAATCATTCAACACCTGCATCACAGAATGAACGGCGCCCGCCTTGGGATCGTCCGCCCCGTACACAAGGCGCTTGATCCGGGCATGCACCAATGCCCCGGCGCACATCGCACAGGGTTCAATTGTCGCAAACAGCTCGCACTGCCCCAGTCGATGGTTGCCGAGCGTGCGGCCAGCCTCGCGTAGTGCCACGACCTCGGCGTGCGCCGTCGGATCTGAGTCGCTGACATTGCGGTTCCACCCCCTGCCAAGCACCCGACCGTCGCAGACGATCACCGCGCCGACGGGCACTTCGCCCGCCTCCAAAGCACGCTGCGCCGCTCGCAGAGCCTCTTCCATCCAAAGTTCGTCGCGCTCTGAGACCTCGCGGCGTTCCTCAGCCGTTTGCAGATTTTCAGGCCGCGCGTCTTGATCGTTCGGCATGATTCCCCGATCCGTAGGCTACGATGCGGTCTCTCGACTTACTGGTCCGTCGGCCGCTTCTGCCCCTTGTGGTGGTAGTGATATCCTAGGTCCATGGGAATGGCGAGCCTGCTCCGTAAAATCTTCTTTGTTGACCTGCTAAAAGGCCTGAGTGTCACCTTTCGCTATCAGGATCCAAAGGAAATTTACACTGAGCAATATCCGCTGCAAAGGCCGCAGGTTGCCGAGCGCTACCGCGGGGCACCCCGTCTGAATGTTAATCCAGATACCGACGAGACACTCTGCATTGCCTGCGACTTGTGCGCCCTGGCCTGTCCGGAACACCTGATCGTTGTCACAAGCGAACGCAACGAGAAGACACGGCGTAAAGAACTCACGACCTTCACCTACGACCTGAGTCGATGCATGTTTTGTGGCCTCTGCGAGGACGCCTGTCCAACCGATGCTCTCGAGCTTACTCAGGATTTCGAACTCGCGAACTACACTCGCGAGGGCGCCATCTGGGACCGTGAGACGCTGGAGCGCGGCCCCCAGCCTACTCAGTATCGAAAATAGTCGTGAGTCGTAGACGGACCGTCTCCGATCACAACCCATAGCAGCCGACGCCCGAGTACAGGCGACCGAAGCCTATTCAACGCCTGGCTGTTGCTGCGTCATACAATGCATTGCCCCAAAACCCCAGATCAGATCACCAGAATAGATGCCGATTACCTCTCGATCGGGAAAGATCTCGCTGACAATCCCGAGCGCTACCCGGTCATTGGGATCATTGAAAACAGGAACCAGCACTATTCCATTGGCGATATAGAAATTCCCGTAGCTGGCGGGTAAACGCCGTCCATCAAAAATCACTGGACGTGGCATAGGCAGCTCGATGACCCGCAAAGGTTTGCCATCCTGATCCCTAGCTGCTCGCAACCGCCGCAGGTTTTCTTGTAGGGCAGCGTAGTTGGGGTCGGAAGAATTTTTCTCCACCACGGTTACGACCGTGTCCGGCGTCACAAAGCGGCTGATGTCGTCAACGTGCCCGTGGGTATCGTCACCCACGATGCCACCACCGAGCCAAATCACTGTTTTTATGCCCAGGTAATCGCGAAAGATGTTCTCATAATCTTCACGGCCGAAGCTCTTATTGCGTTGCTGCTCGGTGCTGAGCAGACACTCTTCGGTAGTGAGAAGCGTTCCACGGCCATTGCTGTCAATCGAGCCGCCTTCTAGCACGACTCTTTCACTGTTGAAAACTGGACGAATCTCGTGGGCTCTGGTCGCCTTGGCCATGCGACTGCCGATTTTCTCGTCCTTCTTCCAGTTGGGATATTTCGCCCACGCATTGAAGCGCCACTTGATTGCAGCCAGTGAGCTGCCGGTCGCTTTTCGTGTGGGTCTCGCCACACTTTTGCCCCCCGGCGAGCGAAGGTTGCTGGAATCGCTTGCAGATACAACGAACGTGCATCCCGAATCCCGGGTCCAAACGCGGTCGGTAGGCCAACAGCGAAACGTAATTTTGTCAGAAAGAGCATTAGCGCGCTGCAGCACTTTCCTCGCGCGCTTCTCAGACTCGGCGTCGTTCACGATAAGCTCGACCCGTTCGTGCCTTACCAAGTTGCGGATGATTTCTGCGTACACCCACGGGATCGGCTCGAATTTACCGGGCCAGTCACCACGGAAGTGAGGCCAGGCGAGCCATGTTGCTGCGTGCGGCTCCCACTCCCCGGGCATCCGGTAGCGACACGGCTTTGAATCAAGTTGATCGCGGGAGTGGGAGTTCATTAGCTGTGAACGTGAATAGTTGCTGTTGATAATTTCTGATTGTCGTTTTAGAGACGAGAACCCCCGAGTTTTGAATCAGCAATCAACAGTCAAAATTCAACAATTACTCACTCTCAGTCCAGCATTCGACTGGTAATCGGCGCATAGCTGTCGATGCGTCGATCGCGTAGAAATGGCCAATTGCGTCGGATCTCTTCCAGTTTCCGCAGGTCCACATCGCCGATCAGGATCTCTTCTTTGTCGTGCGACGCCTCCGCGAGAACTGTGCCGAAGGGATCGCATAAGAAGGAACCGCCCCAGAACTCCAGGCCATCACCGGAAGCGGACTTCCCTCGAATGTTCCCGGTCTCGAACCCGACCCTATTTACCACGCCCACGTAAACTCCATTTGCAATGCCGTGGGCGCGCTGAATTGTGCGCCAGGCGTCGTGCTGGGCAGTACCGAAATCGGCCTTCTCCGCTGGATGCCAGCCGATGGCCGTGGGGTAAAAAAGAATGCTGGCCCCCTGCAACGCCGTGAGCCTTGCGCCTTCCGGATACCATTGGTCCCAACAGACCAAGGTTCCCACACGACCGAAACTGGTGTCGTGAGCGCGAAACCCGAGATCGCCCGGAGTGAAATAGTACTTTTCGTAGTACAGAGGGTCATCCGGAATGTGCATCTTGCGGTAGAGCCCGCGCAAAGCGCCGTCGCTATCGAAGACCGCTGCCGTATTGTGGTAGACACCCGGCGCACGCTTCTCGAACAAGGAAGCAACCAAGACAATATTGTGTTTCTTTGCGATTTCCCCAAGCTTTGCGGAGGTGGGCCCAGGAATCGGCTCCGCTAAATCAAACAGGGAAGCGTCTTCCCGCTGGCAGAAATATTGGGTCTGAAACAATTCCGGAAGGCATATTACCTGCGCACCTCGACCCGCCGCGTCGGCAACGCGGTCGATTGCTTTCTGCAGATTAGCTTCCGGCTCCGGTCCACACGACATCTGGACCAGGCCAACGCGGAACCTTTCAGGTGCCAAGCTGACTCCCCTCGTAACGAAATAGCATAACAGAGCGCGAATAACTAAAATTCCTGTGCTAATTGCGCTTGTCATCCAATAGATGTCGTCACAAGAATTCCTGTAGAGTATTTGTTTCATGATCCCCGAATGGTTACCCAGGAGGTCGAGCCTTGAAGCACGAGCATGAGGGTGCGGGTATTGATCGAAAGTTACATAATCCCATTGAGGATCGCTTAACTCCCCTTGAGCCTCTGGATCTCGGAACGATCCACTCCATTGACGACCTGGTCCGTGCGATGGCAAAGACCGCGTTCACCGGCCGCCAGCTAGGCGAAGCCGCCGATGTGCTGGAAGCCATGGCCCGTGACAAAAGCTGTTTCAAGGTCATGACCCTGGCCGGGGCCATGACTGTCGCCAAACAAGGCCTGATCATTGCTGAATTAATCGACCGCGGCATCGTAAACGCGATCGTCTCGACCGGTGCTCTGATGGCTCATGGCTTGGTCGAGGCGACTGGGCGCGCTCATTTCCGCGCCAACCCGCAGGTTTCAGACGAGGAACTCTACCAACAGGGCTACAACCGTGTTTACGACACCCTTGAACCAGAGACCAACCTCGATGATGTTGAGCAAGTCATGTTCAAGCTCCTGTCCGAGTGGGATGACAAGGAGATCGTCTGCTCGTACAAGCTGAACCAGGTGATCGGCCAGCACTTGAGCAAGACAGTGAAAGAGCGCGGCATTTTGAAATCGGCTTACGAGAAAGGTGTACCCGTTTTTGTTCCTGCTTTCACTGACTCCGAGCTTGGGTTGGATTTTGCTTTAGCGAATCGCGCGAGGATCCGCGACAAGAGACCGACGCTCCGCTTCGATCCCTTCCTCGACCTTGAACACTTTGCTGCGACGTTGCTCAAACAAGAACGATTGGGCATCTTTACCATCGGCGGCGGCGTACCCAGGAATTGGTCACAGCAGTTTGGGCCATTCATCGAATTGCGGCATCGGCAACTGGGCGAGGATGTTCCTCTGAAACGCTACCACTACGGATTGAGAATCTGTCCCGAGCCGGTTTACTGGGGCGGCCTCTCCGGCAGCCCCTACAGCGAAGCAGTTTCGTGGGGTAAATTCGTTCCGCCCGGCGAGGGCGGCATGTTTGGAGAAGTGTTCGTGGATGCGACCGTCGGCTTGCCCATCATTGTGGCCGCCGTCCTGGAGCGCATCGACAAGGGCACGCCGACATCCGCTGGTACGAAGAAGGAGAACAAAGTCCTGGCGCGCAAGTAGAGGTCCGGATGGACACTCTCACTAATAGGACCCGCGCGGTCTGCAGCTGGACCGCCCTTGTCTCCGCTGTGGTTGTTTCCCTAATCGAAGATGAAGATCGCCGATGCGATGACCGTAGTCCAAAGCCCACGTTTATCGCCGACCGCTGATTGAGTGACGTTCGCGGTCCGGACGATCTTGTTGGAGAGCCGATAAATCTGCTTCTTCTCGTCCCAGGACCGGTCCGGGTCAAACTCCACGTTCAGAGTCGTGGCCAGCATCTCAGCGGCTAGCTCTTCAGCGTAATCGCCGGCTGCGTCTTCCGTCTCGCCAAAGGAGTGATGTTCACTTAGATAACCGTATGTGTTGCGATCGGCAGGGATGGCAACTCCGATGGAAGCCGCAGTTAGCCGGTGTGGTTCACGCGTCGAGTTTTCGGCAACGACGGCAAACACCACCTCTCCTGGATGCAGGAACTTCAAACCCTGAGACCGGGCGATCAACTTGCAATTTGGCGGGAAGATGGAGGAAACGCGCACCAGATTCTGGGCGGCTATACCGGCGTCACGCAACGCCAGCTCGAACGATGTTAAACGCTCACGATGCTTTCCGACCCCCTTGGTAAAGAAAATACGCTTGGGGACCATGTCTTTGGACAATTCTTGTGCCTCCGAAGGGCGCTGAAGTGGAAAAATCAGAATCTAACACAGCGAAAGATGAACACAATGTGAATTTTGTGGGTAGTACAAAAAATTGGCGGAGCGCATCGCGGCTCCGCCAACCTGGTGTGTGCTTGCGGTTCTCAGGCTCCAGTCACGGAGCTTACTTGGATGCTGTCTCCGCCCACGGTGCCACTCACCTTCGCCTTTTGTCCAGCCAACTTGTCGAGTTGCGCAAGGGCAGCCTTGTCGCTCGTTTCCAGCGTGTAAACCTTGTCGCCGACGACCAAAGCATACTTCGACCCTTTGCCGACGCAGGCACGCGTGCATGCCGCATCTCCGCCCTCCATCATGTGCTTGGCACCGCACATCGAGTCACTTACTATGCCCGTCATCGTTTGTTTACCGGAATCCTTCTTGTCTCCGGCCGACGCTTGGCTCGCGCCCACGCCAAGTACCAGTAATAAAGCAGACAACTGAACCCCAAATTTCCAGAAACTAGCCCGCATCCTTATCTCCTAAGTTTGAGTTCCCTCCGTCCCTCTGGAAGGCGCCTCTTAATTGCTTCACATTATAGAGTCGGCAGATGATCGAAGGTTGCAACCATTACTGGCTTTTGGAGAAGGCCAGGTTAACGTCGACCGTGGAATCCTTGTCGTCGACCGATTCATGAACCGCCGCGGTCCACCGCCCGTCTTTCGAAAGGTCCAGCACCGCTTGCTTCACGAACTGTTGCGGATAGGTTGAATCGTAGGTTTCTCCTTCTGGAAGTTTCCAGGCCTCCCGCATACGAGCGGTGAGCTTGTCGTCGAGGCCTTCGAACACAAGCTCACCCATTTTGTAGACGTTTCCTTCATTGATCGTGACTTCGTAAGTTACGGTTCGCTGGGCATCATTGAACTCGGCTTCGGGTTCTACGACGGCTTTCACATGACCACGTGTTCCGTAGAGCCGCCGGAGTAGTTCCAGGTCATTCTTCAGCTGAATTTCGTTAACCGGCTTCCCCGTCTCGGAATGAATCAACGTTCTCAGCTTTTGTTCTGGGAAAGTGGAACTCCCTGTGAACGCGATTTTATCCAGGCGGTATTGCTCTCCTTCTTGGACTGGCAGCTTGACGTTGACATCTGTCTCGTCCGGCTTATCGCTGACCACCTCAGCTAGAGGCTCTCCAAAGCTTGCTTTCAAATACCCATCTTTGCGGTAAATCGGGAGCAGGTCGAGCTTAATGAAAGGCGAAAGCGTGGAGCTCTGAAAGTCGGCGCCTTCGATCTTCTTACTCAAAGCGGTTAGTGCGGGCAAGTGCGCGGCGCTTGCCCCGGGATACTCGACTCTGCCGATTTTTATTTCAGTGCCGCTTACGGAGAAAACAATCGCGTGATTCGCTCCTGTGCCCGAACGCAAGTAGTCTAGGTGCAGCTGCGGATTCTTTTGTGCCAGCATCACGGAAAGCAGATCTGCAATCTGGTCGGTCAAATCTCCGCTGGCTGGCACTCGGCCTTGGAACAAGGGAATTGCTTGGCGGATCTTGTCCAGTAGTTCCTGCCTGGAATACCAAACCAGGTTGTCGAACTCAACCGGCACCAATTTGTCATTATCGGCGAGTTCCAGCGTGAGTTTGGTCCCTTCACGATCAAAGCCGAAGCTGTAGCCGACATTGGAAAACAGGCCCGTCTCGCCCAGCTTCTGAACCGCTTCCTTGAAATTCTCTTCGTTAACTGTTTGCCCGATTTTGAGCCCCGTGGTGGCGATAACCGCTGCCGGGGCGTACTGCGTGCTGCCTGTGATTTTGATATCCACCAGTTTGTGCGCGGAAGATGAAACTGCGCCGGCGCGACGCTTGCTTGGCGTATTTTGCCGCTGTGCCGAGGTTAAGGTGGATAAACCGATAAAGAGGATTGCGAAGATAAGGATCTTCATTACAGTTTGGACGCAGCTACTTCCGCCGATTTGAGTTTCTTAGCAATTTCGATGAACGCTAAGGCAGCCCGGCTGAGCGCCTTGTCTTTGCGAAAAACCAGGGCGAGGTCGCGACGAATCTGCGCATCTGAGATTCGAATGACGCACAGCGCGCCTGCCTTAACATCTTCCTGAACGTTCGATCTCGCGATGAATCCCACTCCAACATCGGCAGCGACAAATCGTTTCAGCAGTTCACTGGAATCAAGTTCCATAGAATAGTGCGGCTTCAACTTGCGTTCGTAAAACAGATCTTCCAAGGCATCGCGGGTATGACCTGATTTGGGCAAGAGAAGGGGAAATTTCGTCACATCGGCGAGCGATGCCGATTTCAACGCGGCCAAGGGATGCTGAGGCGGCGCGATAATGGCCAGCTCGTCCTGGTGAATCAACACGGCAGTCAGGCGATTGTCGCTTACTGGAAGAGAGACAACGCCGAAATCGACAGCGTTCTCGATCACGCTCTCCAGGATGCGGGCGTAATCAGCCCGTTTGATACTGACGGACACAGTCGGATATTGCTTCTTAAAATCAGCAAAGACCTCGGGGAGGATGTGCAGGCACGTGCCCTCGTTGGCGCCCACCACAATCTCTCCACGAGGCACATGTTCCGCCTCCGCAATTGCCGTGAGCAGGGACTTGCGAGTCTTGAGGGTGTCCTCGGCCCATGCTTGGAAAAGTTTGCCGGCAGCGGTGACCGAGACTTTGCCGCCTGAGCGGTCCAGCAATTTGGCTCCTACTTCCTCCTCGATTGCACGAATCTGGGAAGAAATCGCCGGCTGGGTTCGGAAACGTCGATCCGCCGCTCGTGAAAAGGACGAAAGCCGGGCCACTTCTAGGAACGTTTCCAGCTGATCAAAGTCCATGAGGAAGGTCGCGCGTTTTCTACCGTCCGCTCACTCTGCGCTGTCGCCGATCCCGCGTGCTCCCTGCAGGTGAGCTTCTTTTTCTGGGCAACATCATACGCGCTCGCTGCTGAAAAACGGAGCCGAGAATCGCATTGAGCGGAACGAAAATTGTAGGATTTTATCTACAGAGCCGAAGAGAACACTTGCCATTACGAGCAAGATGAATAAGAATTCGCTCTCCCCCGAGTGCCAGTTCTTTCGGTTGAGCGCGCCGCGTCGAGCGATCACCGAATCCCGCATCCAGCACGAGTTTCGTTCGGGACAAGACGCCATGAAAGTAAGCGGAGGCCCTATGAAGTGGTTGATCCGACTTTCCGTGGTTGTACTGTTCGCCTGCCCTCTGTGGGCGCAAAATGCCGTTTCGACTCCGGAGCACGGTGGCCCCCTTTTCTTCCCCAAGAACTTCGTGTGGGGCTATACCCAGTTCGACATCGCACCACCTCACAATGAGCCGGATCCCAATCTCTGTGCGGCAAACGCCCGCAGCTATGGCGGTACCAGCGCAACTTGCAACGCCTTCGTGCGCTACATGCTTTCCGGTTACGTCGAAATTCGGCCGTTCGCGAGAACTCCGCTGAAGCGTCTGATGTTTTTCGGTGCCCCAACATTTTTGTTCGGCAGGAATGTGCCGCAAAGCTTGTATACCTGGTCAATGGATGGCATCGGATGGGAACGCTCGTGGGGAGCTGCGATCGACCTCGGTCATGGTTTCGAAGCCCGGGTGACGCAGCACTTTCTCTTTCAGCGATTCGGCTCTCGCGACCGCAATCTGGGCCCTGCAGATCTTGGAGTCAACGGTCCATGGGGTCGTTACAACGTGATAGGGGTCAGAAAATACTTCGGATATCGAAAAGAGGGACAGTAATCCTGTATCCGAGCGAAACTTCGACACAACTCACTCGCCCCATCCACTCACGTACTCTGGCGAAACTCTATCTCGCAGCCAAGTGGGGCTGCGAAACTCGCGCCGGACGGCGGCTGCGCTGCACCAGCCAAATAATCAACGCGACAATCAACCCCGTGATGAATATGGGTGGCAGGATGATGGCAAGTAACCATTTCGTCCCCTCCAACGAGGTGACGTCTCCTGCGATGCTGCTACCCGTGCTGCGCCGGACGCCGCCGGCAACCGCCGTGACGTCGCCCGCGATTTGCGAGCCGGGTTGCATGCGCACATCGCCCCAAACTGCCGTTACGTCGCCGGCAATGGACCCTCCTGCTTCGAGAATTATATTGCCGTGAATTGCTGTCGCTTCTCCCGCACTCTCGCCTGCCACGTAGATGGAGCAATTGATACAGGTAAGATCTGCCACGCTTTCGCCCGGCTCCACGCGGATGTCATGACCGAATTGAGTTAGTTCGGGCTTGTCTTTTGCCAGGACACAGGTGCTAAGAGCAAAAATGCACAGTAAATAGGGAAGTATGGGGCGTAGCATGCCACTCTCCTGAGACCTGCCAGCCGATGCAGGTCCCGACGTAGTCGCTGATTATCTCAAAAAACTCGGTCGCTTGGCAGACCCAAGCCGGCCAGCATCTAAGCGGCTCTGCGCCATTCGTCCTCTATAATCAAGAATTCTTCCAATTGCCACGGAGGTGTAAGCAATGGCTGGATCCTACAATGGCGTCCCGGTACCAGGGGATGGCTCTTCCATCACATACGCAGGCGGACGCTATCAGGTGCCCGACAATCCAATCATCCCTTTCATTGAGGGTGACGGCACCGGCCGCGATATCTGGAAGGCTTCGGTCCGCGTCTTCAACGCGGGTGTCGAAAAGGCCTACAAGAACAAACGACGCGTCAGCTGGTACGAGGTGTTTGCCGGCGAAAAATCCATGGCTCACTTCAAAACGTGGCTTCCGGATGACACTATCAATGCCATTCGTGAGTTCCGAGTCGCTATCAAGGGCCCTCTAACTACGCCCGTTGGTGGCGGCATTCGTTCTTTGAACGTGGCCTTGCGCCAGATTTTGGATCTGTATGCCTGCGTGCGCCCAGTGAAGTACTACAAGGGAACTCCTTCCCCTGTCCGCCATCCTGAGCGCATGGACATCGTGATCTTTCGTGAAAATACCGAAGACGTCTACGCCGGCATTGAATGGGAGCAGGGTACGCCAGAATGCGCTCGCCTCATCGACTTCCTCAACAACGAAATGCTGAAGGGGAACAAGAAACAGGTGCGGCTTGACTCCGGCGTGGGCATCAAGCCCATCTCTGTGACTGGAACTAAGCGCTTGGTCCGCATGGCTATTCAGTCTGCCCTGGCGAACAAGCGAAAGACGGTCACCATCGTGCACAAGGGAAACATCCAGAAGTTTACCGAGGGCGCATTTCGCAAATGGGGCTACGAATCGGCTACCCAGGAATTCCGCGAGCAGGTCGTGACGGAGCGCGAGAGTTGGATCCTCGACAATCAGGATCGCAACCCAAACCTCACCGTCGAGGAGAATGCAAACCTGGTTGAACCGGGCCTCGAGTTCGCTCCAGAAGAGTTCCGGCAATCAGTTTACAAGGAGATAAAAGCCGTTCTGGAGAAGATTTATTCAACCCACGGTAAGGGAAATTGGAAGAAGAAGTTAATGGTTAACGACCGTATTGCGGACTCCATTTTCCAGCAAGTGGTAACCCGCCCGGACGAGTACTCGGTATTAGCGACCCCCAATTTGAACGGAGATTACATCTCCGACGCCTGCGCTGCGCAGGTCGGAGGACTTGGTATCGCTCCGGGCGCCAATATTGGCGACGGCTATGCCATCTTTGAAGCCACCCACGGTACCGCGCCAAAGTATGCCGATAAAGATGTCATCAACCCGGGTTCAGTGATCCTTTCGGGCGTAATGATGTTCCGCTTCCTCGGTTGGAATGAAGCGGCGGACCTCATCGAACAGGGCATGGAACGGACCATCGAGCAGAAGAAAGTCACCTACGACTTCGAACGTTTGATGGAAGGCGCAACCAAGGTGAAGACCAGCGAATTCGCCAATTACATCATCGAGAACATGGAAGCTGGGGTTCTCAGCGCAAGTCGTTGACGCGTTCAGCCGCAAACGGCACGGTCTATGCCTGACTGAAATTAATTCGCACAGCCCTGCCTAGATCCCGTGGTTTACAATATGCAGTTTTCCTCAGGACGTGATCGCTACAAACGATCATGTCCTGCGAAAGGATTGTCTCCATGCGCAACAAGGTTTCCATCGTCGGATCGGGCAATGTGGGCGCCACGGCGGCCCACTGGATGGCCTCGAAAGAGCTGGCTGACGTAGTCCTGATCGACATCGTGGAAGGCGTGCCTCAGGGGAAGGGCTTGGACCTGCTTGAGGCCATGCCCATCGAAAAACGCGATTCCTACGTGATCGGGACACAGGATTATGCCGACACCGCCAACTCCGATGTGGTCGTAATTACCGCCGGGGTTCCGCGCAAGCCAGGCATGAGCCGCGACGATCTGCTCAACATCAATCACAAGATCATGAAAGATGTGGTCGAAAAGGTCGTCCAGTACTCTCCCAATTGCATTCTTATCGTCGTATCGAATCCCCTTGATGCAATGGCCCAGGCAGCGTACAAGCTGAGTGGATTTTCGCGCAATCGTGTCATCGGAATGGCAGGCGTGCTTGACTCCGCTCGCTTTCGCACCTTCATTGCCCAGGAGTTAAAAGTCAGTGTAGAAAACGTAACCGCGTTTGTGCTCGGCGGACACGGAGACACCATGGTGCCGCTCGCTCGGTACTCCACTGTCGCAGGCATTCCCATCACTGATTTGATGGACGCCAATACAATCGAGCGGCTGGTTCAACGTACGCGGGATGGGGGTGCCGAGATTGTGAAGTATTTGAAAACTGGAAGCGCTTACTATGCGCCTTCAGCCGCGGTTACCGAGATGGTCGAAGCGATCCTCAAAGACAAGAAAAAGATTTTGCCCTGCGCCGCCTACCTCGAAGGAGAATACGGCTTGAAAGGCTTGTATGTGGGCGTGCCCTGCAAGCTGGGAGCCCGCGGCATCGAGCAGATCATCGAAATCAAACTCACGCCCGACGAGAAAGCTGCTCTGGACAAGAGTGCTGGAGCCGTCAAGGAGTTGGTGAGCGTGATCGGAGTGTAGAAGTCTCAGCCGAGGGTCCAGAAAAGTCTTGCGGAAGAAGTAATCCCGTCCGACCGGACGGGATTTTTCTCGAGAAAAGCCTGCCAACTGCTGTCGCTTACACGCGTTCGACCGTCACCGACTTCAGCGTCACATCTTTCTTCGGGCGATCCTGACTGTTTCGCGGAAGCCCGGTGATTTTATCCACTACATCCTGACCTTCCACCACTTCTCCGAAGATCGTGTGCTTGCCGGTTAGCCAGGTCGTCGGGGCGACGGTTATAAAGAACTGGCTGCCGTTTGTATTCGGTCCAGCGTTAGCCATCGCCAGTTTGCCCGCCTTGTCGAACTTGTGCGGCGAACCTTTGGTCTCGTCCTCGAACTCGTATCCCGGACCACCCATTCCAGTCCCGGCCGGATCGCCGCCCTGGATCATGAAATCCGGAATAACCCGATGGAAAATCGTGCCGTCGTACAGCCGATCTTTGCTCTTCTTGCGCGTGACGGGATGCGTCCAGTCACGTTTTCCTTCCGCGAGCTCTACAAAATTGGCGACCGTCTTGGGAGCTTCTTTTTCGAATAAGCGGCAGACGATCTGTCCTTCAGAAGTATCGAAAATGGCGTAGGTACCGGGCTGACGGCTCATAAAGTTCCTTTCTGATGAGAGGCTTCCGTCCATGATACCGGAAGCCCATTGATGACGAAGAAGGCCAGCTTCACCCAGCGCTATTGCGGTGCCTTGGTGCTCGACTTGGCGGTTGGCTTTTTCGCTAACGGCTTCGCCGCAGGTTTGGACGTGCTCGCTGCCGCTCCCCGCTCGATAGTGATGTGGTTGATTTTTACCGGACGAAACGGACGGTTATCCCGCGGATCGCTCGCCATCCGGGCAATTTGCTTGACCATTGCCACAGTTGCATCATCGCATTGGCCGAAAATCGTGTGGCGTCCATTCAGGTGAGGCGTGGGCACTTCCGTGATGAAGAACTGCGAGCCGTTCGTACTCGGACCAGAGTTCGCCATCGCTAGACGCCCCGGCCGATCGAAGGTCAAGGTGGAGACGATTTCATCTTTGAAGGTATACCCGGGATCTCCGCTGCCATTGCCGGCTGGATCGCCACCTTGAATCATGAAATTCGGAATCACGCGATGGAAGATAGTTCCATCGTAAAGCGGCGTGTTGTGCTTCGTGACATGGCTCACCGGGTTCTTCCAATCTTTGGTACCAGTCGCCAGACCAATGAAGTTTGCTACCGTCTCAGGCGTTTGCTTTTCAAACAGCGTGCAGCGCATCTTGCCTGCTGTCGTGTCGATTACCGCCACTGGATTGCCACTGGTTGCAGCCGCCGACGGCGTTTGCTTGGCTGTGGTGGCCCTCTTATGAGGCGTGGTCTGAGCAGATAACCCACATGAGATCAAGGCAACTATGGCGATGCTGGCGAGAGACTTGGGCATAGAGTCACTCCTTAGGAAATGGCTTGTTTGAAGATAAAGAATTGTACGACAGCAACTGGCATCACTTGCTAGCCTGAGGCGACGTCTGCAGCTCGCGGCTGACGCGCTCCACCTCCCGCATGACTCGCAAGAGATTGCCTCCCAATATCTTTTTTACGTTGTCATCACTGTACCCGCGATCAAGAAGCGCCTGTGTGATCTTCGGCAGATCAGCTGCGGAGTGGATTCCATCCGGCAAAGCGCCACTGACCCCATCGAAGTCCGACCCTAGACCCACGTGATCAACCCCGGCCACCTTCGCAATATGGTCGATATGATCGATCAGCGAACTCAGGGGAGGCCGCGGGATTCGGGCCATCCACTCTTCCTGGATCTTTTCTGCGTCTACATATTGCACGTCTTTGCCGGCAGCTCTTTGTTTCGCCAGATAGGCCTTTACCGCAGCTTCCCGCTCCTTCGACTGGGCATCGGCGGCCTTTCGGAAGTCCTCATTGATGAAGCCGGAAAAGAAGTTGACCATCACCACGCCATTGTTCTTGCCCACTGCCTTGAGCATGTCGTCAGTCATGTTCCGCGGCGCGTTGGTAAGCGATCGTGCCGCGGAGTGGGACGCAATTACAGGCGCTTTCGTAACCCCGATGGCATCCCAGAACGTCTTATCGGCGACATGGGAGATGTCCACCATCATTCCAAGACGGTTCATCTCCAGCACTACCTGTTTGCCGAAATCCGTGAGGCCGTTGTGGTGCTGGATCTTTGGATCATCGATGTCTCCGGACGAGTCTGCCCAGTTGTTCGTGTTTGACCAACTCAGGGTCATGTAGCGAACCCCTAACCGGTAAAAGTCACGCAACAAATGGAGATCATCCTGGATCGCGTGTCCGCCTTCGATTCCCATCAATGCGGCTAGCTTCTTTTCCCGATGTGCGCGCTCAATATCAGCGGCGCTAAACGCCATCATCATGCGATCGGGGTGTCGCGCCGCCTGCTGGTAAACCGAATCAATCAGGTCCAGCGCTCTGCGATCGTAGTGACCCGCATCCGTAGTTTCTGGATCCACCCAGATCGAGAAGAATTCTGCACCCAGATTTCCGGCGCGAACCTTATCCAGGCTGATCTGGCCCGAGTCATTGGGATCGGAACTACCGATATCAAAGCCGCGATCAAGAAACCGTTGTGGAGTATCGGCGTGGGTGTCGATCACAATCGCCGAGTCTTGCAACGCGCGCGCATGCGCGCTCACCGTGGGACCGGTCCCGGCGTTCTGGGCGATGAGGGTGGTTCCGAATGCGAACAGGCAAAGGAGTGATAGCACAAAACTAGATCGGCGCATGTTGATTGACGGGTTCTCCAGCAAGCAAAGGATTGTATACGGTGTGAGCGGAATCGGGAATGACTCACCGCAATGCGGACAAGGCACACTCTACCGAGCTAGCGATGGGCTGATCGGTATCTAAAACAGTTTTGGGGAGAACGATCTCCTCGAACCTTTCCCGCACGCGCAGATAGAGTTCGAAATCACGGTTTCCAGCTGCGTGACTATGTTGCGCATCCAGCCTCTGCTTTGCCGTCTCCTCGGAAGCCACGCACTCCAGGATTCGCCAAGGCTGCCCAAGTTCTTCCGCCACCTTCAGGACTCGGTCAATCTGCTCGCGTCTCGAAAACGTGCGTCCATCCAGAAACACGACGCGGTCCGGATGCTTGCGTAGGATGTAGGCTGCCGTCTCGAGCATCACTCCTACGCAGAAGTCGTCCTGCTCGGTTGAGTATTCCACGTCGCGGCGCTCGAACAGCGTATGCCTGATCTCATCTTTGCTGAGGATTGTGCCTGAAACCTGTGAAGCCAATTCGCGCGCCACCGTGGTTTTGCCCGTGCCGGGAAGTCCTGCCATCAAAACGATCACATCCAGACCTTGCGATTCTGCTTCATTGCCAGTGAGCATGGATTATACTTCCCGGTTTCCCGATCATCTTGGAGATCAGCGTGAGAATGCGGAATGTGCTCGTGCTCGCAACTGCGTCGATATTCTTTTCCGTCAGTCTTGCTCAGCAGCAACAGCCCTCGGCCAGCACAAAGCCGCCGATCTTCGAACATCAGGAAGTCATGATTCCGATGCGCGATGGGATCAAACTGCAGACTGCTATTTTCACCCCCAAACGGGCCATGGGACCGCTACCCATCCTGATGACTCGCACACCCTACGGTGTTCCAGAGAATGAGAAGGCCATCATGGAAGGCGGCAATTACGATGACCTCATTGCTGACGGATACATTTTCGTTTTCCAGAACCTCCGAGGCCGGTTTAAGTCAGAAGGCAAGTTTGTCATGCAGCGAGCCCCGCGCCATCGAAATGACCCCAAGGCCATCGATGAGGCAACCGATGCTTACGACACCGTCGAATGGCTCGTTAACAATGTCCGCAACAACAACGGTAAGGTCGGAATCCGCGGCGTCTCTTATGCAGGGTGGACAACCGCCATGGCCCTGCTCGATCCCCATCCGGCGCTGAAAGCAGCATCCGAGCAGGCCAGTCCTGCAGACATGTTTCTGGGCGACGACTTCCATCACAACGGCGCCTTTCGCCTCAGCTATGGCTTCGAATATGCCGCGCTGCTGGAGACCTCGAAGGAAGAGAACACGAATTTCAAGTTCGATACGTACGACACCTATGAGTGGTATCTCAGGCTCGGTGCGCTCTCGAATGCAAATGCCAGGTACTTTCACGGAGAACTGCCAACCTGGAACGATTTTGTCGACCACCCTAATCGCGATGCGTTCTGGGAAAAACAAGCTTTTGCCACTTTCCTGACCAAAACGACTGTTCCCAACCTTAACGTGGCGGGCTGGTGGGACCAGGAGGACTTCTACGGTCCGCAGAAGGTTTACGAACTGCTGGAGAAGAACGACGCCCAGCACCTGAATTATTTTGTGGCTGGCCCGTGGAATCACGGAGGCTGGGCTCATGGCCCTGGCAACAAGCTCGGGCCGGTTTCGTTTAACAGTGATACGAGTAAATACTTCCGCAGCAAAATTGAAGCGCCATGGTTCGCCTATTGGCTGCACGGGAAGGGAAGTCGTCCAGCGAGCGAAGCAGTCGTCTTCGAGACCGGCTCTAATCAATGGCGATCATTCGCCGAGTGGCCCCCTCAAACCGGCGTCACGCCGAAGAAGTTGTACTTCCATGCAGGCCGGAGTCTCTCGTTCGATGCTCCGACGGACGCCGGGCAAGCTTTTGACGCCTACATCTCCGATCCGGCAAACCCCGTACCTTATCGTCCTCGCCCCGTCACCCCAACCTATCCCGGCCCGGAGTGGCCGGTTTGGCTGTTGCAGGACCAGCGCTTTGTTGATCACCGTCCCGATGTTCTGACTTGGGAAACCGGCGTGTTGGACCAGGACGTTGTTGTGGCGGGCGATATTGTGGCCGACCTCTTCGCATCTACGTCCGGCAGTGACAGTGATTGGGTGGTCAAGTTGATTGATGTATATCCGGAAACCTACCCTCAGGATGAAAAGATGGGCGGCTACGAATTAATCGTTGCCGACGAGGTCTTCCGGGGTCGTTTTCTGCACAGTTTTGAACGACCAGAGCCTCTCAAGCCGGATGGAGTTAACGAAGTCAAATTCAGTCTTCGCACGAATGATCACGCATTCTTAAAGGGACATCGCATCATGGTGCAGGTCCAGAGTACGTGGTTTCCCCTCATTGACCGTAATCCTCAGCAGTACGTGGACAACATCTTCAAGGCACAGGACTCCGACTACATAAAAGCGACACAGCGAATTTTCCGGTCGAAAGAAGCGCCCTCGAGCGTGATTCTGCCAGTCGTTGCGCCCTGAATTTTGTGTTGGAAAGCTCAGCCGGACTACTGAGTCAACGCAAAGACGGTATCTACGTCGGCGGGAACGGCGATCGGGAACATAGTCTGCGTCTTGCGCCAATCAACATAGCGGGCCGAGACCATCACGTGGAACACCCATTGATGGCGCTCTTCTTCCGGTTCCACCAGGCCTAGTGCCCGGAGATAGAAGAGGTAGCGCTCGACGAAATGTACCTGCTGCTTGGTCATGCCCCGGCGTTGCAGGTCCAGAGTCAAGCCCGCCAGATGGGATGAGGCGGTTTCTCCGTACTCCGGAGCGGCATTGCGGTTGTGACGGCGCAGCTTATGCTGCACCTTGATCGTTCGTACAGCTGAATTGACCTGCAGTTGGCTGTGAAATTGCCGGTAGTATGCCTGGCTGAGATCTTCGACGAAGTCTCGCGCCCACATCTTGCAATATCGACGCTTGGGATCCAACTTTGGATCGAATCGCAGAGTCTGGCTCTCCCGGATTTGCACCAGATCTTCACGCAATTTCAGTTCTTCAAGTTCGTCATCGTCCGCAATGCGAGGAAGCTCCAGGCGATTGATCTCCTCATTCTGCCGCAGCAGGGAATCGTGGGAAGGACGGAACATCGGATTCCAGGCAATTCGGCGCCAATGCCGCCTGCCACGATGCGCGTGCCGCACGGGCACATTGTTGTGCAGACCGAAAGCCGGGCTACACACAATTGCCGCGAGCAGCGCAATCCAAAGAATTGGCCAGGCCAGCTTGGACGTCAACGAAGTGGTCCTCAAATCCGGGGAGCGCCTTCTCACCTCAAGGCAGGGTGCGATTCTAAACGAGCCCCTTCAAAAAACAAGTACTCAAACGTTCTATCAATTCGGTTACTAAGGTTATCCTTCGGGTAGTTACTATCCGGCTAATCGATCGGCCTGCGAAATCCCGCGAGCCGCATGGCTTCAGCCTGAATCAGCGACCTTATCTTCTAAATAGGTCCCCGATTGCCTGTTTCATCACGTCGCGCCCCACCTCAGAGATCGATCGGGTCAACGGGATGTCCTTTGGGCAGACCTCGACACAGTTCTGGGCATAGCCGCACTCTTGGATGCCGCCGTCGCCCATGAGAGCCGCCAATCTTTCGCGCTTAAGCGCCGCCCCTGTAGGATGCGTATTGAACAAACGTACCTGCGAAATAGCCGCCGCTCCGACGAAGCCAGTGCTCTCATTGAATTGCGGACACGCCTCCATGCAGCAGCAACACGAGATACATCGCGACAGGGGATACGCATGCTCCTGCTCTTCCATAGGCATTCGCGGTCCTGCGCCCAGGTCGTAGGTGCCGTCCACCGGTACCCAGGCCTTTACTGCTTTCAGATTTTCAAAGAGCACGCTGCGATCGACCGAGAGGTCTCGCACCACCGGAAACTTCGAGAACGGCTCCAGCTTGATCGGCCGCTCCAGCTTGTCAACCAGGGCCGAGCAGGCCATCCGGGCGCGCCCATTGATCAACATGGCGCATGAACCGCACACCTCCTCCAGGCAATTGGAGTCGTAAGTGATTGGCGTTGTCTTTTTGCCCTCGCGGGTGACCGGATTGGCGGCGATGTCCATCAGTGAGGACGTCACGTTCATGCCCGGCTTCCATGCGAGCTCAAACTCTTCCCAGTAGGAGCGCGAATTAGGCGTGTCCTGGCGCTTGATTCGGATGACTACATTGTTGTTATGGTCGGCCATTCATTAGCTCGTAAGAAGTACTCAGTATTTCCTTGGCCGCGGCGGGATGAGCGAGATATCCACGGCTTCGAATTCGAACCGAGGCTCATCCGCGTCGGGGGCAAATGTCGCTTTAGTTGTCTTCAACCAATTCTTGTCGTCGCGTTCCGGGAAGTCCGGCTTGTAATGTGCGCCTCGAGATTCATCCCGCATCGCCGCGCCTTGGGCAATCACTCGCGCCAGTTGCAGCATGTTGTAGAGCTGACGGGTAAACACAAATGAGGTATTCGCCCACTGCGTGCGATCGCTCAGATTCACACGTTGGTACCGCTCCAATAACTCAACTAATTTCGCATCCGTCTGCTTCAAATTCTTGTTATAGCGGATGACTGTGCAGTCCTTAGTCATCACTTCGCCGAGTTCGCGCCACAGCAGGAACGGGTTTTCATTGCCATCAGCCTTCATCAGGCCAGTGTTAATGGCTTCCTGACGCTTGCGCTCCGCGTCGAAGTGTCCGTTGGAGGGAGCAGCAGACTGGTTTCGCGCGTACTTCAACGCCTCTGGCCCGGCTACAAACCCGCCAAAGATGCAGGACACCAGCGAATTCGCTCCCAGGCGATTGGCGCCGTGATACTGATATTCGCTTTCCCCGGCGGCATAAATGCCTGCAACGTTGGTGGCCTGCTTGAAATCGACCCACAGCCCACCCATGGTGTAGTGCATTCCCGGAAAAATCTTCATGGGAGTGTCCCGCGGGTCGTCTCCCACAAACTTCTCGTAAATCTCCAGAATGCCTTCCAGCTTGCGATCCAGAATCTTCCGGTCGATATGGGTCAGGTCAAGGTAAACCATCGGTTTACCTTCGATGCCCAGGCCGTTCTCATAAACCACTTTGTGAATGGCCCGCGTGGCGACGTCTCGGGGCACGAGGTTGCCGTACTTCGGATACCACTCCTCAAGGAAGTACCAACGCTCGTTCTGTGGAATTGATTTTGGATCGCGATTGTCGCCGGGCTTCTTAGGAACCCATACCCGTCCACCTTCCCCGCGCGCCGATTCTGACATCAGGCGCAGCTTGTCCTCACCCGGAATGGATGTCGGATGAACCTGAATGAATTCTCCGTTCGCGTAGTAGCAACCTTGCTGGTAGAGCGCCGACTGCGCCGATCCGGTACAAACAACCGAATTAGTTGACTTGCCGAAGATTGCCCCGATGCCGCCGGTACAAACGATGATGGCATCAGCCGGAAACGCACGAACTTCCATGGACCGGAGATCCATGGCGCAGATTCCGCGACAAACTCGACCCGAATCGAGCACTGCTGAGAGAAATTCCCAGCCTTCGTACTTGGTTACCTTGCCTTCGGATTCATAACGGCGCACCTGCTCATCCAGGGCATATAGAAGTTGCTGTCCGGTAGTGGCCCCTGAGAAAGCAGTGCGGTTATAAAGCGTTCCGCCAAACCGCCGGAAATCGAGCAGGCCTTCTGGAGTGCGGTTGAATGGAACGCCCATGCGGTCCAGCAAATCAATAATCCCAGGCGCTGCGTCGCACATCTCCTTTACCGGCGCTTGATTGGCCAGGAAATCGCCACCGTAAATCGTGTCATCGAAGTGCTGCCAGGTGGAGTCGCCCTCGCCCTTCAGATTCTTGGCGGCATTAATACCACCCTGTGCGCAGACCGAGTGAGAACGCTTCACCGGGACAATCGAGAACAGGTCAACGTGACCGCCCATCTCGGCGATCTTGATCGTGGCGGCGAGGCCGGCTAATCCACCGCCGATCACAATGATCTTGGGATTTGTCGCCATGTCTCTAAAATTCCAATCTGCCCGGAGATCCCCGGGCACTACCGTATGAGCATCGACTCAGCGCCTGTATCCAGAGGCTGTAATGGAGTCCTCAAGAACGAAATCATGGTGACAGCTCCCACGGCGATGAAGAGCAGAGCAATCGCAAGGCACACATAACCGAATCTGCGCCGTGCGTCATCGCCTGTAACGATGCCCCACTTGGCCGCAAATAGCCAAATGCCGTATGCAAAATGCCAGGATGCCGCTACGATCGCAATCGCGTAGAAGGCCACGATCCAGGGATTCTGGAATTCCATCTGCACCTTGGGAAACGCCGCCGCCGGATTGCTCAGAATATGCACCCCGTGAAAACGAAGATGCCAGACGTGATACACCATGTAGACAAATGCAATAGCGCCCGTCCAGCGTTGCGACAGATATAGCCAGTTGCCGGTCCAGGGATAATCGCCCACATTGGCTTCACCGCGGAACCAGATGTAGAAACCATATAGACCGTGGTAGGCAATCGGAATCCAGATAAAAAACAACTCAAGAAAGAAGACGAACGGGAAACCGCTGAGCAACTCCACTTGCTTGGTATAGGCCGCCGGTCCGTTCGTAGCGAACGCGTTCGAAACGAAGTGTTCGATCAGGAAGGCGCCTACTGGAACGATTCCGCTCAGCGAATGCAGACGACGTAATAAGAATGAAATGCCCTGTCCAGCCCGCAGGGGAGCTACGCCAGCCGTCGTCCTGGTCGGAGCTGCTGGACTTGCAGTTGCTGCCACGATGACTCCTTATGAGTTCGGATGTCGCAGACGAACCTTTCATTATCTTGTTGGGCCGGAAGCTAAGTCAAGGCAAAGGCGCAGATGAATCACGGCGATTTTGGTTTTCGAATGTGCGTGCGTCCAATTTCTTGAGGCATCGTCCGCGAACAGCCCTCAGCTTTCTGCGTGTGCACGAGGTGTTGGTCGCACCACGAATCCAAACGCGTGACGAACGTTACAGTGGTAATTAGCAGCAGGACCGGGCTCAGCCTACGATATCTGAGTCTCGACGAAGGAGTCGTTTATGGCTGCTACGGGTGCCGCGTACGGCGAACATAAGTTTGGCCAAAATCTCACCGGCAAGCTGCTTATTGTGTTCGGAGTTGTGTTGGCCATCGTTCTGCTTTGGGCAACGGCTGACAAGCCCAGCCCTGCGTCCCATCCTGGGTTGTTGTGGATTTCCGCAGCCATCGTCCTCGCCGGGGTCATCGCGTGGGTTGCGACCAGCAAAAATGTTTTGACGATCAACGACCACGGAGTGCGGCGTGAATCGGCCTTCGGTGATCAGGAAATACCGTGGGCACAGATTCATGAGACCCGATATCGTGTGATTCCCATCAACGTCTACGCCCACTTTGGCCTCATTGGTGCTCTGATCGCGATGAGGAGCAAATCGGCGAAGGCCAATCTGATGCTGGACCTGATCAGCGCCGATGGCAAGCACCTCAAGGTCACCTCGAACTTCCAAAATGCAAAAGAGGCGATCGGGCTGATACTGACCAGAATTGTGCCGCCTGCGGTCAAAATTGCGCAGTCGAGCCTTCAGCATGGGCAGACCATTCAGTTCGGCGACATGGCGCTCTCGGCAACCCAGGTTATCTGGAAAAAGAAAACGACCATCCCTGTTTCGGAGATTGAGAAGGCGGAAATCGTGGGCAGCAATCTTCAAATCAAACGCCGGGGGAAGTGGCTGAGTGCGGTCAGCGTCCGCTCCGACAAGATTCCCAACGTGCTCGTGTTCCTTGAGGCTCTGGAATCACTGGCACCACAGATCAAATCCACCGGGATCGATCCCTTGGGCCGAGTGCGCTTTTAGTTGCCTTGTTGGCCGCACTCTGCGAGTTGCAGCCCTCTCATCCTGCCTATATTCTTCCTCGTTATGTCTACGCTGGTGGAATGTGTTCCCAATTTTTCTGAAGGGCGCGACAAAGCCAAGGTTGACGCCATCGTCGACGCCATGAAAATTGATGGTGTGTACCTGCTCGATCGCGAGATGGATTCCGATCACAACCGTTGCGTCATTACACTGGTCGGCGAGCGCGAGCCCATCCAGGAAGCGGCCATCCGAGGCGTGGGCAAAGCCGCTGAGTTGATCGATCTCACTAAACATCAGGGAGCGCATCCACGCATGGGTGCAGCCGACGTTGTTCCCTTCATTCCAATCGAAGGCTTGGGCATTGAAGACTGCGTAGCCATGTCGCGCTACGTAGGCGAACAGATATGGAAGCGTTATCAGATCCCGATCTACCTCTACGAGGCGGCCGCCACATCGCCGGAGCGGCAGAACCTGGAAAATATTCGGCGCGGACAGTTCGAAGGGATTCGCGACGACATTGCAACCAACCCATCGCGTAAGCCCGATTATGGTGAGCCTCGCGTCCATCCCACCGCAGGTGCCACAGTGGTCGGAGCACGCAAATTCTTGATTGCGTACAACGTATTCCTGAACACCACCGACGTCGACATCGCGAAAAAAATAGCCAAAGCTGTGCGCTTCTCAAGTGGAGGGCTGCGCTACGTAAAAGGTGCAGGATTCCTCGTCCGTGGCCTGGCGCAAGTTTCCATGAATCTCACTGATTTTGAGCAAACGCCAATCCACCGCGTTTTTGAATACGTGAAGCGCGAGGCTGCGCGATATGGCGTCACGCCGATAAGCAGCGAGATCGTAGGCTTGATTCCCAAGAAGGCGTTGGAGCAGGCAGCCGAATGGTTCCTTCAGGTTGAGAACTTCGATTCGTCGTTGATTCTGGAAAACCGCCTATCCGCAGTGATGGGCGGCAAGATGGCCGTGGGTGGCTTGCGGGCGGGCACCGAGCCCTTCATAGAGCAGTTGGCCGCGCCAACAGCTACTCCGGGAGGCGGCAGTGCGGCTGCAGCCGCCGGAGCCATGGCCGCAGGCCTTGCGCACATGGTTGCGGCCATGTCCCGTGGCAAGAAGGCTTATGTGCAATATGAACAGCAGTTGAGCACAGCCATTGCGCGTCTCTCAGTACTACGGGAGGAATTGAAGGCCTCCATCGACGCCGATGCAGCGTCCTATGACGCCGTCATGAAGGCCTACAAAGAGGCGAGGCAATCGCCAGATGCCGACGCAATCATCAATCCAGCTCTGCGCCAAGCCACGAGCGTTCCGCTCCGTGTCGCGGAGCGCGCCCGAGAGGTTGCACAAGTCGCTGAACAGCTGAAGCCGATTACGAATCCCAACATGAAGTCGGATCTGATTACAGCAGTGGCCCTTGCCCGCGCGGCTATTGAAGGCGCATTGGCCAATGTGGAAATCAACCTGGAATCACTCAAGGACGACCCGTTTGTTGCGCAAACTCGGCAGAAGCTCTCGGCTATGACTCAGTCCGCAACGCCCTGAGTGGCGATCAAAGACTGGCGCGTCAGCGCCAGGTCAGCGCGCGAACCCCTTGCCCTAAAGCCAGGCGACTTGGCTGCGACTGTAAGCCGGCGCACCGACAGCCCACATATAAATTCTTTATTATCATGCAACTAAACACCACCGAACATGTTCTAATGGGTATAGGGTTAGCTTTGTGGGAGGCGTGTTATGAACCGGAGCTTCGGTCGTTGGCTGCTGGTTTTGGTGAGCATGGTTATCGGCTTTCTCGCGTCCGCGATGGCCGATTCGAATGCCCGTATTGTTCGCCTTAGCGACGTGCAGGGCGATGTGAAAATTGATCGGGCCACTGGCCAGGGCTTTGAAAAGGCATTCCTCAATATGCCTATTACGCAGGGGGTGCGGCTCTGGGCCACCAATGACGCGCGCGCAGAAGTTGAGTTTGAGGATGGCAGCACAATCCACCTCACTCCAGACACGATCGTCGCGTTTACCGACCTGTCTCTGAAAGATTCTGGCGCGAAAGTCAGCACTGTCGACCTGAAGCAAGGTGAAGCATACTTCTCATTCGCCGGCAAAAAGGATGACGAATTCAAGGTCACCTTCGTTCGGGAATCGATTCAGATATCCGAGCCGGCGCACCTGAGAATTGATGTCAATGATGCCAAGGCCGAAGTAGCCGTGCTGAAAGGGGACATCAACGTCCAGGGACCTTCCGGAGAAGTGAAACTCTCTAAGAAGCAGACAGCAACTTTCGATCTGGCGGATAACGACAAATATCAGGTCGCCAAGAACGTTGAAAAAGATCCGTTTGACGATTGGGACAAGAAGCAGACCGAATACCACGATCAGTATTCCGCCAGGAACTCGTACAACGCTCCGTACAGCTACGGTGTTAGCGACCTGAACTACTACGGAAGCTTTCGCAACGTTCCAGGCTACGGCAACATGTGGCAGCCATATTTCGCTGGAGCGGGATGGGACCCCTTCATGGATGGCGCCTGGATGTGGTATCCAGGCTTTGGATACAGCTGGGTGTCCGCTTACCCTTGGGGTTGGATGCCGTACCACTACGGTAGCTGGGCCTTTGTCCCGAGCTATGGCTGGATGTGGCAGCCTGGAAACAACTGGGTAGCTTGGAACCGGGTTCCACCTGTAATCAATCCTCCTCGTCAATATGTTCCGCCACGACCTCCGACAGTGGCTAGTCGCCAGCCAGTGATCGTCGGCCGCGGTCCAACCTCCTCGGCATTTCAGCCCAGGATGGCGGATGGATCGAAGATTGTGGTGCGCGGAAATAATGCTGGTTTAGGTGTGCCGCGCGGAGTCCGTAATCTGGAAAGTCTGAATCGTCGCGTAGAGTCCAAGGGCAGCGCGACCCTGTCTCCTCGCTCAGTACCTCGTGCCATGGCGCCCATGCCGAATGCGGCAGGCCGTCCGGCAGAAATGGGCGGTCGGGACGGGATGACGGGTCCTGCACGCGGAGCCCGCACTGACTCCATGGGAGCCACGCGCACCACCAATTCCGCACCCAGGACCGGCGGTGGAATGGGTGCAGGGCGTCCAAGCAGCGGCGCTGGAATGGGCGCAGGTCGTTCTAGCAGCGGCGGGTCGGCCCCGCATTCCAGCGGTACGGCTCCACATCGTTAATTAAGGGTTTAGCTTGAAGCCCGCGTCTACGGATGCGGGCTTTTATTTAGCCGTAGTTCGTTCTCAGCAATAAGTCCTCGGTAAGCGCATGGGGAATTACGGCTGCGCACCTTGGCTTCTCGAGCGGCGCTGTCGTAAGAGCACTACTGCCAGCATGGGCATGTAAACGAGTAACACGGTCCAGCGACCCACTTGCTGCATATTCCGCGGACCACGGTACCAGCGAAGAACCCCAAGTACCCAGCTGATTCCAACCGTGTACACCAGTTCGCGGCGCGACTTCGGTATCAGCCACAGCGTAAAAGCGTCATAGAACCAGCGCTGGGGCATTATGGAAGAAAGAAACAGGAATTGACCGTCCCGTTCGCGGTAGGCCACAAGCGCCAGCAGCAGTAATGGCCCGGGCAATACCACGATAGGGAAGTAATGTTGATATCCCTTCAACTGCGGCAGCCAATGCGCAGGCCACGCGGGCATCGCCAGAAGCGTAACGGCTGCGAACAGAATGCAGGCCACCACTCCTCTTCGTGTCAGGTTTGTAAGTGCGATGGGAAGGCCAACCTGTGGCTTGGCCATCGTTACCGGAAGCGCGAGAGGGAAAAAGGCAGCAGCCATAATCAGCGGTGTCCATTGGGCAGTGATCATCGCCGCCCAGTACGGATACGCGAGGAATATCAACAACCTCAAATAACCTTCGCGCGTCAGTCCGAAGGCCAGCAAACCCGTGCTGAGACCGAAAAAAGCTCCTCCCGCTACAGTTGCTGGCAGCCACGCGAAGGGAATGGCGAGCAGAACCGCGGTGAGTGGATACGGTATCGCTCCGCCGGTATGACTGTACGGGTCGCGCCGCGCAACCAAGTCGCGCGCTGCATTGATAGACCAGTTGAAGTCCGCCGCACCTTGATGAAAGTGGTCGAGCAGAAACCAGCAGAAAAAACCGCTGGCACAAGCCAGGAGAACAGAAATAAAAATCCTCAGGCGCATGGATCGCCTAAGTTGTACCACGTCCGCCTGCAGTAGCCACAGCATCGCCAATGGCTATGATTTGCTGAGCGATTTTCGTTGGCTTCCTTACCATTGCCGCCTTAGATTGTTGTTTCCACCGGGATCCGCGACTGCATGCTCAGGGCACCTCAATTCGCATTCATTGCGGCGTTGCTCGCAGCGGCGGCGATGTGGTGCTATGTGGACTACATCCTTATCCCGCATCAACAGTCGCAGTCCGCAAGTCTCGGAATACCGCGAGGCAATCTTTCTGATCTTTATCCGCGCTGGCTGGGCTCACGCGAACTTTTGCTACACCATCGCGATCCGTATAGCCCCGAAGTCACCCGGGAGATTCAACTGGGATATTACGGCCGGGAACTCGACCCCAACCGGTCCAACGATCCCAAGGATCTTCAAGGTTTTGCCTATCCTGTATATGTCGCCTTCTTGCTAGCTCCCACGGTGACCAGTCCATTTCAGGTCGTGCTTACCGGCTTTCGCTGGTTTCTTACGATACTCACGGTTCTGACTGTCCCCCTGTGGTTGCGTAGTTTGAATCGCCGAGTCTCCCGTCTGACTACGCTTACTTGGATCGTATTCACTCTAGGAAGTTTCGCCGCGGTTCAGGGAATCAAGCTGCAGCAGCTGACCCTGCTGGTCTGCGGATTCGTAGCATCGGCCATGGCGGCACTCGTAAGCGGTCATCTGATCGCAGCTGGTGTCCTGCTCGCCTTAGGCACAATTAAGCCTCAGTTGACCGGCATACTGATTGCCTGGCTTGCGCTCTGGGTTGTGAGTGATTGGCCCGCTCGAAAGCGCCTCGCCTACGGTTTCGTAGTCACGTTCCTGGCACTGGTTTTGGCAGGGGAGGCTCTGTTGCCCGGCTGGATTTCACGTTTTCGTGCTGCCGCTGCCGCTTATGTGCAATACACAGGCGGGGGGAAGTCAGTGCTGGATGTTGCTGCCGGGCCATTGGGCAAGTTGTTGGCATTGGCAATCTTGGCCTTAAATGCCGTTTACGTTTGGAAGAACCGCCGGGCCAGCGCAAACCAGGCGGCATTCGCGAGATGCCTTGCGCTGGTTATGTCAGCGACTCTAGTCATCATTCCGACTTACGCGCCTTACAACCAGCTGCTATTGCTGCCTGCGCTTATGCTGATCGTCGGCGATGCAGCAGTTTGCTGGCGTCAAGGGAAGATGACCCGCATCTTCATCATGCTCGCCGCCCTCTCTGTCGCGTGGCCGTGGCTTTCTGCAATGCTTCTCAGCGTGTTGCTGATCTTTGTATCTCACGCGCGGCTGCAAAATGCATGGGCTCTACCTTTGCTCTCAAGCCTGTACATCCCACTCACAGTCTTCGGCCTGACTGTGCTTTGCGTCTGGCGCGGCAACCAGGAGTCAGTCGGGCGCGCAGTCGCGGGTCGCTCTTGATGCGAACCTTGCTTTCCCAAGGCTCCAGGGGTTACGCTTCTGCACCTGTTCCAAGTCCCGGAGGAACGCATGAACTTGAAGATGGACACCAAAGCAGTGAACGGAGTTTCCGTCGTTCACTGCAGTGGACGCATCGTATTCGGCGATGAAGCGGCATTTCTGCGAACCAAATTGAAGGAAATCCTCTCCACCAGCAAGAAGATCGTGCTCGACCTCTCTGAAGTTACTTACATTGACAGCGGCGGTCTGGGCACGCTGGTGGGATGTTATTCCACGGCTCGCTCCAGCGGCGCCGATATCAAACTGGCCGGCCTTGGTCAGCGTGTTCGCGATGTATTACAGATTACGAAGCTCGTCACCGTCTTCGAAGTCTACGACTCCGAGCAAAAAGCACTCGCCGCTTTTCACTAGTGCTGAATTAGGATTATCCTCACATCAGGTAATCGCCTCTGCATGGCTGTCGCTCCGATCTCCAATCCGGGAACTACTGCTGGTTCAGGCGCCTTTCCGTCCCTTGTCCTGGTTCAGGGCAGTGACCAGCGAAGCCTGCCCCTCATCCACAGTCCTTTCACCGTGGGACGAAAGGTCGATAAGGATCTTGTCATCGCCGATCCTCGCGTCTCCCGCGATCATGCCCAGATCGTTCACGAAGCGGGCGTTTACTGGATCATTGACCAGGGCAGTAAGCACGGTACCTTCGTCAACGGTGAGAAGATCGAAAGGCACAAGCTCGACCGCAATGATCTGCTGGAATTCGGCGCCCGCGGCGGCACCTATGTGATTTTCAATCCGCTTCACGCCGGCTCCAACACCGCCCGCGAATTTCTAAGCCAGATCTCCGGCCTGAACATATCGACGGATACTACCGACCTTGAGAAACTCACGATGTTCCTCGAGGCGGCCCGGAAGCTGAATACCACCGGTGTCCTGGACGAGATTCTCGTCACTTTGGTTGAGACGACTCTGAAGCTTACGCGAGCTGAGCGGGGCTACGTTTTTCTCAAAGCGGAAGACGGCAGCCTGCATCTCGCGGCAGGCTGTAACTCAAAAGGTGAGCGTCTAACCAACGACCAGACCTTCTCCAATTCCATCCTGCAGGACGCTCTGCACTCGGCTTCTGAGTTCCTGGTCACCGACACCAGCCAGTCGCTCGATTTGGCCGGACGCCACAGCATTGTGGCTTACGATCTCCGCACTGTGATTTGCATTCCTCTGCGAAAGTATGCGGTTCAAACCATCCGAACTAAGCAAGAGCCCTCGGAACCGGCCAATGCCGGGAGTGAGATCATTGGCGCGCTGTACGTAGACTCCCGTTTCGCGTCCCGCGATATCTCCAGCGTGAGTCACGACATTCTGAAGGCTATCGCCGTGGAAGCGGCACAATTGATCGAGAACGCGCGCCTGGTGCAGGCCGAAGAGGAAGCGCGCCGTTATCAGCAGGAATTATCCATCGCGTCCTCAATCCAGCAGCGCTTGATGGAAATCCACATCCCGGAAGTGCCCTTCGCGCGCATGAGCGGGCGCAACATGTCGTGCAAAGAAATCGGTGGAGACTTCTTCGATGCTACGAGTACGACCGATCACTTTGCCGTAGTAGTGGCTGATGTCTGCGGCAAGGGAGTCTCGGCCGCCCTGCTCGCGTCTACTCTGCAGGGCATGGTCTATTCCCACCTGGTTGCGCAGATGCCGCTGGCTGACATTGTCGCGGCCGTAAATCGCTTCTTCACCCAAAAGCACCTCGGCGAAAAATACGCCACTGTTGTAATCGCCCGGATCAGTCGCACTGGCGAACTCGAGTACGTGAATTGCGGTCACGTGCCGCCGCTCCTGGTTTCTCAGCACCACGTAAGCCGGCCGCAGCTAGGCAACTTGCCGGTTGGATTGCTGCCCGATGCCACCTATGAAGCCGGCAAGCTTCAGCTCAAGCCCGGGGACCGGTTCATCATTGTCACGGATGGTGTCACCGAGGCGGAAAATGCTCGCGGCGATTTCTACGATAATGAGCGGCTTGAGGATGTGGCTGGCAAGAGCTCAGGGATGGAAGAGATCTTTACCTCGGTTTCCAATTTTTGCGGTGGTACACCCCTCAACGATGACTGCACCGTCGTAGAACTCGTCTACACCGGCTAGATACCCCGGTATCCTTCCTGTAAATTTGCCGGGCTCCGCCGGCCATCTGTTCTCAAGAATCTTGCTGGATCATAATGCCAAGCAGCTCTTTAACGAGTTTCGCCGCGACCATTGCCGTAACGTTCGAAACGTCCTGGGCAGGATTGAACTCCACGAGGTCTGCTCCTACGACGTGGCCTTTTATCGCATGCAGATGAGTTATCGCCTCACGCACCGACATGCCGCCAGGTTCACGATGCGAGATCCCGGGCGCGAATGCGGGGTCTAGGACATCCATGTCGAACGAAATGTAAACCGGCCCTTGAACCTTCATCTTCTCTAAAGCCGGGACGTTGCGCATCTCGATGATTTCGACGCCGAAACGTTCTGCCTGCTCGCGTTGATGCCGATTCAGCGTGCGAATGCCAATCTGTAGCAGACGCTTCGCCAGTTTCTCCTCCATAATCCGGGCGAACGGAGACGCATGCGAATGGCGATTGTTTTCGAAGTCGTCGTAAAGATCAGGATGAGCGTCGAAGTGCAAAATGGTTAGGTCAGGTACACGTTTGCTGACGGCTCGAACCAAGGGAAAGGTGATCGAGTGATCGCCCCCTAAGCTAAGGGGTCTCAGGCCTCGATCCACTAACTGCCCGACGCGGCTTTCAATTTCCGCGAAAGCATCCTGACCGAACTGCAGATCGCCGGCATCTTCATAAATCCCCTCGGCGCCCAGATCAACGCCCAGTTCACTCCAGTAGTTCGAAGAACTCGAATGAAAGGCTGAACGAATTACCGCGGGAGCACCCGCAGCGCCGCGCAGGTACGACGAATTGGCATCGAACGGAACTCCCACTAGCACCGGAGTGCCAGGCTTATACACCTTATTCGATTCCTTGCGGTCATCGCTCATATGCCCTTGATTTTTCCGTTCACTCCACAGTAATGGTGTAATCCGTACCTTCCCAACGCTGCTCGGCAGGCCAATAAAACGTGAACACAATCTTCTGACCGACAACCAGTTTTTCGGTCGGCAGATCGACCGCATACACGCCTGCACCGCTATCGCGGCTGCCGGTATCATGGCTGGTTTTCCAGCCGTCATCACTCCAGTGCACCATGCCGGGTGTGAGCAGAATGATCCGCAACTTCTTGCCGCACGGAAGGGTGCGCGGCTTGTTGTTGAAGCGCCACCCGAAAAACTCTGCTTTCTTCTGCTCGAAAACGTACCGCTGCACGGGTTGAGGGGGCTGGTCAAAGATTTTCCCGTCCCGCAGAGAGCGGCGCAGCTTGATGTACTCCGCATGTGCCCAAACCAGCGGACGTGCCGACCCAGTCGACTTTCCCCGAAACAACTCCAAGGCAGGAATATCCTCGGCGTCCCAAACCTGCTCCGGAATCAAGCCGCTCTCGTCAGTGGAATCCTCCATGACTCGAAGCAGCGCCTCGGCAAGCTTGGTGCGGCCTGCCGCCAACTCATAGTGGGCACGCTCCCCGGCAAGCAGAGGCCACGGCCGTCCGATGCCTGTACCATCGAATGCTGATCCATCCGCATGTTCACCATATCCATCGCCGTTGTAGCGGTACCAAACCGGGCCCTGCGGCAGCTTAGCTCGTAAGAGTTCATCGATCACTTTAATTGTATTTAGAATTCGCGGATCGGATGGCGACCGTAGTCCAAAGCGGACCAGAGCCAGGCAATCCGGGCTGATGAGGTGAGTGGCGCTCGCTTGATTCTCTCCCGGCGGGCGGTTCTTGATCGGCACAAACCCTTGCAGAGGTGACGCTGCACCATCAGAATCGGCAGGCGCGATCCTGACGTAATAGCCCTCCACGCCAATCTGGGCGCACAAGTCCCCGCCCACGGCATAGGTCCAGCGCTCGATGTTGTCGTTCCATGAATCCGCAGTTTCCCGAAGATAAGTCCCGATCTCGTATTTGCCAACCTGGTCGGCGATGTCTGCCGCGGCTAGCAGTGCGCTGATCTCAGCCGCTAATGTGAAAGGAGAATAACCCGCATCTTCCTCCCAACGATCCTGCTGGGTTACTGGTCCATTGCGCACGATGAAGCAGGCCGCCCGGTGGACCATCGGCCACCAGCGTTCAATATTGCCGAAGCCATCGGGGGCCTCACGGCGGAGCAAATCGATCAGCAGAATGGGGAAAGACGTCTCGTCCATCTGTAGACCGCCCCAATACGGCCGCCCATCCAGCCACAAATTTTGCGCCCAATGTCCATCGGCTTCCTGTGTGACTTCCAGGTAGCGAAGAACACGAATGGCATCGCCCATTGCGCCGCAAGCGACCAGGGCGAATGCGGTTTCCACCAGGTCACGAGGCCACACCAGGTGATACCCACCCAAGTCCTCGTCGCCCTTGTTAAATCCCCACGGAATGGAAAGGCTGGCAATGATGCCGCCCAGCAATGATTTCGATTCATGCGTTCGCAGGACGGCAGTGCTCACGCGATAAATGCACTTCTCGCGGTCATCATCATCCAGCCGAAGCAACGGACGCTGCCAGTCCTGCCATGAGCGCACGTATTCGCCGCGAGCCAGATCGAAGCCGTCCAGCAGACTGGATAGCGCTTGCTGTCCCGCTTCCGACCAGATACCCCCAAACCCAATTGCCAGCAGAAATGAGCCATTCCATGCGCGAAGATCGATTTCGCCCGTTAGCGCGACATTGCCATCTCTTGCCTCCGTGTAGTCCCACTCCATCTGGTAATGATGTGAGACGTCCTGCCATCCATCCGAGACGCCAACGTAGCCTACCGACATGCGCGCCCAGGGAACCGAGCACGCGAACGCCAGCGCGTGACGGTCTCGCTGCGCGAAGAGCATAGGGAAGCCCTTGTAGTCTCCCACCCAGGCATCATTTCCCGTGCCGAAGTTCGCGAGATGGGGAGCCAGAAGAGCGAAAAGATGGTAGTCCGCCAGTGTTCCTTGCAAAGGTTCGAACGAGATTTTTTGCAGCACCGAATTACGGAATGGATCGCTGATGACTTCCTTAACAATTCGGTATCGCCCCTGAGAACAGGTGTTTATCAATCGGTAGCCGGGCACGCCTGGCGCCAGCGCAGAGATGCGGGAAGTAGTATTTCGCTTTTCTTCTGAGAAGAAGCCGCTTCCATCTGAAACAAGCAAGCCCTGATCGCGCGTGCACGCTTGATCCACGCGAGGGAAATAGATTTCGTCAAGGATGCCGTGGCTCAGCGTAAACCACACTTGGCTATGAAGATTGCGTGCCGTGCCCACTCCTGTCTTGGCGCTGGACGTCCAACGCGGCAAAATTCCTGGCGCGCCGGGCGCTACTCGAACTTGCGAATCACTCAATGCGTGCTCCTTCCGGAGAAAAGAGTTTAACAATCCTTTGACAATCTGGTGGCAAACAGGTCGAATGTTCGCATCTAAGCTTTAGAGCGTCGGGATCACGTTTCAAGCTGTGGGGCAGGTACTTATAAAAAGAGCACGGTGAAAACTCTTTCCAAAATCGGATCAGTCGTATTGGCATCGTGCCTGCTGAGTTTGTCCGCGCTTGCCGCCGCCATGGATGCCCCCAATTCTCCGCTCGATAATGGCTTCCGGCTGATGTACAACCTCGACTTCGCTCGCGCCCAGCAGCAGTTTTCTGCATACCAACAAAATCACGTGGACGACCCTCTTGGGCCCGCCTGCCAGGCCGCCGGTCTCCTCTTTTCCGAGTTCGAACGCCTGGGAGTGCTGGAATCGCAATTCTATGAGAGCGACGCGAAGTTTGATTCCCGCAAAAAGTTGTCGCCTGATCCCGACCTGCGAGCGAAGTTCAATGCGGCTCTCGATCGAGCTGAGAATTTGGCCCGTGCTCGCCTGGCCAGCGATCCTCACGATCAAAACGGTCTTTTTGCCATGACGCTTTCCTCAGGCCTGAAAGCTGACTACGCTGCTCTGATTGAAAAGCGGAATGTGGCTTCACTCCGCTACACGAAGGAATCCACCGCGTGGGCTAATCAGTTGCTGGCAGCGCATCCCGATTGTTACGACGGCCACTTAGCGGGCGGGGTCAGCAAGTACATCATCGGAAGCATGGCTGCACCCGTGCGATGGGTGCTGCGGCTGGGTGGAGTAGGCGGCGATAAGAAGGCAGGTATTTCAGAGCTGGAATTGACCGCTCAACGTGGTCACTATCTGGCCCCGTTCGCAAGGATTCTGCTGGCCATCGCCTACGTACGCGACAAAGATCGGGAACACGCTCGCGAAGTCTTGTCGTCGCTGAGACAAGATTTCCCCAACAATCCTCTGTTCGGAAAAGAAATCGCCCGGCTCAGTCAGGAATAGCAGCGCAGAACCACCCCTCATCGTGAGTGCGGAAGTTCCATCCTCACGGTCTCCACGACTTCATCTTGATCCTTACCGCCACAGCAGTCGCCACGGGGAATAAGCGCACCATGCGGACAAGTGCGGGGATGACCGAGGAATGTGCAGATCTTGTCTGTCGCTTCCGGTGAAAGGATGTGCTCGAACTTGCAGGCCTGTTGCTCAATCTCCGTCTCGCTGTCCAGGGCAAGTGAATCGGTAAAGAGACGCTCCGCCAGCCGGTGGCGCCGGATAATATCCGCGGCCCTTTTGCGACCACGGGAAGTGAGTTCCACAATAAGGCTGCCGTCCCCCGTTGAAACACCCGCTGGCTTTAACGCATCGTGGCATGGGTTCACAAACGGACGGTGGTCATGCGTCTCTGCCGGATGCGGGCTCGTGACTACCAACCCCATTTCCGTCATCTTTTCGACGGCCAGGCTGACCGGCAAAGCGCCGTGGACTTCCATCCTTGCAATCTCTGCTTGCTCTCCGTGTTCTGCTAGGACCCAGAGTTCTTCCAGTACTTCATCGAATTGCTCGTCATCCGCCATGGAGAACACTTCCTGCACCGCGATTCGGCCATGGTGCAGTTCAATGCGGCGATCGGCCAGGCGCGCGACCACCGGATCGTGCGTCACCATGACGATAGTTCGCCCCTGCTGATGCAGCTCACGAAGCAGGCGAAGCACGATCTCCTCGTTTTGAGCATCGAGGTTGCCGGTCGGCTCGTCGGCTAAAACGATCTTCGGATCATTGATCAGAGCGCGAGCTATGCAAACGCGCTGCTGCTCGCCTCCCGAAAGCTGAGCCGGCAGGTGGTGCGCCCGATCTTTTAATCCAACACGCGCCAGCGCTTCCAGCGCTTCCTGCTGGTCGGTCATGCTGTGGAAGTACTGGGCAAGCATGACGTTCTCGAGAGCGGTTAAGTAGGGAACCAGGTGAAACTGCTGGAAGATGAAGCCAATCTTTTCGGCCCGTACACGGTTCAGCTCAGACGCCGCGATACCCGCAACGTTCTGTCCATCGAGCAGGATCTCCCCTGATGTGGGCCGGTCGAGACACCCGATCAGGTTGACCATGGTCGATTTGCCCGAGCCCGATGGGCCCATCATGGCCAGCCACTCGCCCGGCGCGACCTCGAGAGAGATGTTATCGAGCGCGCGAATCACCGCGCCATTCGCTTCGGCCTTTGCCGGGTAGGCCTTCACCACATTTTTGAGCCGAATCATCTCACTCACCTCGCAGGATCATAGCAGGCTCAACTCGCCGCAAAACGCTGATCGGTAATGCTGCCGAGAGAAGTGCAACCACAACACTTCCCAGCAGGACAATAGGTAACACGCCGAATCTGGGGACAACCGGCGCATGGAAATTCACTCGCCCTATCCAGATTGCAATCCCAATGCCGATCACGAATCCGATCACGGCGCCAACCACTCCCAAAGAAGCGGCTTCGGCCGCAAAGAAGCCGTTTAGCAGGCGGCCAGAGGCACCCAACGCTTTCATGATCGCGAAATCTCTACGGCGATCGAGTACCCAGCCCATCAAAGTCGACAGCACGCAGAGTGCCGCCGTAAGAATAATCAGGGAACACGAAGCCAGCAGAGCGGCGCGGGTCTTCCCCAGGATGTGCGCTTCCGCCTCCATCACTTGTCGTACCGGCTTTACCTCGGCTTCCGGAATAGCTTGAGCGATGCGCTGCAAGCTTTCCGAGACTTCCTCCGGCGAACCTGTGGCGGCAATCTCAATGGTGGAGGGCTGCACCCCGGCCCAGCCTTCAAAATCAGCAAGCGATAGATAGATCCGGCTGTCTTCTGCCGCACCGGTTCTCAAAGTTCCGGCCGGACTTACTCTAATTGTGTGTCCCTGAAAAGTAAGATCAAAGGCCTGTCCTTTCGGGCTGACCACAGCCGCGGCACGTGCTCCCACCAGGGCTTGGTTCGAATTCGCGGGCCAGTTTGTCACCGACCACCAGCTATTCAATTTGCGCACACGGTCAAAGTCTGTCCCCGCAACCACGATGGACTGCCCGTCAGAGGTGCGGGCCACCACATAAGCGAAGGGCACGGCAATACCGCGGCCGCCCAGTGCGGATTCGGTTTCGACGAGTGCGCTGCCCGGCAGGCTTGCGCCATCGCGTCCAATCACGACGATATTCGCGCCATAGTTTCGGAACTCCTTGCGCAGCTTGGCTTGCACGTCGGTATACAGATTGAGCATGGCGGTTGCGACCGCCGAAGCCACGATCATTGCCAGCAGAGCCGAGGCGGCGCGTCCACGCCGCAGCACAGCGGCGCGTATCAACATTCGCAGAAACATGGAGGTGTGTGGCTTGCCCGCTCGGCGCGCAACGACCTCAGCCGGTTCATGAGGAAAGGAACTCAAGCCTCACCTCGCAATGCAAACACCGGGTCGAACAAAACTGCTTTCCGGATTGCGGCCGCACTCCCGGCAAACGTTACGACTACCGCAATGACGAGAATGATAGGGAAGAGAACGGGCTGGATCGAGATGTCGGAATCAAAAATCGCTCGCCCGATCTGTCGGGCCAGGATCAGACCGGCGCCATAACCAGCGGCCCCCCCTAGCACTGCAAGGATTGCCGCCTCCGTGAAAAACAGTGCGGCGATTGACGCGTTAGCTCCGCCCAGCGCCTTCATCAGGCCAACCTCAGCGCGTCGTTCAAAGATCGCAGTCGCCATGGCAGCCGATACCGCCAGCGCCGAGGCAAACAGCGCCGCCAGCGTGACCAGCAGCATCAGGCCCTTGATCCGTGCCAGCACATTGCCTTCGGTCTGCTCTACTTGCCGGATCTGTTCCGCGTGCGAATGAGAAATCGTTTCCTGTAGCTGGTATGCGATCGACTGC
>Ga0207657_10000198_pt1 | contig 62466 bp, 49 predicted proteins | sample KBSC33metaG_FD_184316 | JGI IMG/M metagenome (GOLD analysis project Ga0207657, IMG submission 184316) | Corn rhizosphere microbial communities from Kellogg Biological Station, Michigan, USA - KBS C3-3 metaG (SPAdes) (version 2) | ecosystem: Host-associated > Plants > Roots > Rhizosphere > Soil ...
CTTCGAAAAGAACCGGCCCGCCACCTTCAGTCATCCGCTCTACAGCCTGATGGGCGACTGGGTGATGTTCAAGGACATTTGCACAGGCAAGATCCGGCTTTAGGCGCTAATCGCCCTCAGGTGGCGTGGTGAGGCGAACCGGACAACACACGCGAGGCGCCTGCGTGAAATGCCTCACGGGCCTCACGCGCCGCAACCAGTGTGGCAAGCGAAATCTCGAGTCTGTCGTTGCCGAGCGCCGCGAGTAAAGCATCGCCATCGACGCGCGTCGACTCGAGCCGCAACTGATATTCGAGCTCGGTGCGATCGATCACGAAAACATCGAATAGCCGCGCCACGGTGATATGCGCCGGATTGACGAGCAACGCGTAGCGTGGCTGACCATCCGCGCCTTCGTCGGCCAGCCGCGTGATCCATTGATGGCGGCTCAGCTTGCCGACGATCCGCGTGGCCGTATCCAGATCGCACCGCAGCATGCGCGCCAGTTCCATCACCGTCAGCCCCGCAGCGCCATGGTCGCGTGCATCGCTCAGGCGCGCGAGAACCTCGAGCGCATCGAGCAGGTCTCCGCCCGCGTAGTCGCGCCGGTGGAACTGGCCGGCGCGGATAGCGGGCAGCGTCGAGACGATCGTCGCACCCGCGAGCGTGATAAACCAGCTCAGATAAACCCATATCAGGAACATGGGCACCGTCGCGAAAGCGCCATAGACCGCCGTATAGGTCGGGATGCGCCGGACGTAGAAGCCGAAGCCGCGCTTCGCGAGTTCGAACGCGATGGCGGCGCATAACCCGCCCACCACGGCATCGCGCCACTGCACACTGCAGTTGGGCAGGTACACGTAGAGCATGGTGAAGGCCAGCCCGGTCAGCGGCAGCGCGGCCCCCGAAAGCGCCCATTCGATCAGCGGCGAGACGTAGCCGTTCGCCAACGAGTTCGATTGCGTGAAAAGGTGCGAGGTAATCGACAAGCTCACACCGATCAGCAACGGTCCCAGCGTGATGATCGCCCAGTAGACGAGCACGCGCTGTGCGAACGGACGCGGTTTGGGCACGCGCCATATGAGGTTGAAGGCCGATTCGACGGTCATCATCGTCATGACGGACGTGACGAACAACACGATCATCCCCGCCGTCGTCAGTCCCTTCGCTTTCGAGGCGAACTGATTCAGGTAGCGAAAGATCTGGCTGTTGATCTGATCCGGCATCAAGTGCTGGGCAAGGAACGTCTGCAGCGAAGCCTGAAACGTCGAAAAAATGGGAAACGCCGTAAAAAGCGCGAACGCTACCGTGGCGAGCGGAACGATCGCCAGCATCGTCGTGAACGTCAAGCTGCCGGCCACCTGCGCAATGCGGTCCTCGCTGCTGCGCTTGGCGGCAAATCGCGCGAGGCGTTTGACGGTATTCAGATCGACACTCAATTTTTTCGGCAAGAAATTCTCCGTCGTGGGGGGCGCATCGTGGGGCGCCGGCACGGGCTGTCCGCCCGCCACCGGCCGCTCGAATACTCTCATGCCCCTATAATAGGCCGCTCATAAAAGCGTCCCATGAAAGACATCCTCGTACTTTATTACAGCCGGCACGGCGCCACCCGCGAATTGGCGCTCGCGATCGCGCAAGGCGTCGACAGCGTCGCGGGCATGCAGGCTCGCATTCGCACCGTGCCAAGCGTTTCGCCCCTCAGCGAAGCCACCGAACCGCCGATACCTGCGGATGGCCCGCCTTACGCCGAGCCGCGGGATCTCGAAGAATGCGTGGGCCTCGCACTCGGTTCCCCGACGCGCTTCGGCAATATGGCCGCCTCGCTCAAGTATTTTCTCGACGGCACCACGCCCCAATGGCTGAGCGGCGCGCTGGCCGGCAAACCGGCTTGCGTCTTCACGTCGACGGGGAGTCTGCACGGCGGGCAGGAAACGACGCTGCTTTCGATGATGCTGCCGCTTTTGCATCACGGCATGCTGCTCGTGGGCATTCCTTATACCGAAAGCGCGCTGTCCGCGACGCAAAGCGGCGGTACGCCCTATGGCGCCTCGCACGTGTCCGGCGCGGGCGCCCGCGAATCGTCGCTTTCGCCGCATGAGAAAACGCTGGCCACCGCACTCGGCGCGCGCGTCGCGCGAACGGCGGCCCTGCTCGGCGGCCGTCCATGAGCGGCGCTCCGCCTTCCGACGAGAAATCGGCTCGAGCGGCGGCTGGACCGGCGGGCGCGCACGGCGCATACGCCGTCGGGGCAGCGGTGGCGCTCGTCGCGCTGATCGCGCTGACGCTCGCCTGGGAGCGCTGGCTCGCGCCGTTGCGCCCCGGCGGCTCGGCCCTCGTGCTCAAGGCGCTGCCGCTCGCTGCCGCGCTGCCCGGCGTGCTGCGCCGGCGTCTTTACACGTTGCAGTGGGCGTCGATGCTGATCCTGCTCTATTTCGCAGAAGGCATCGTGCGAGGCATGAGCGATGCGGGACGCTCAGCGATGCTGGGCTGGCTGGAAACGGCATTGTCGGTCGTGTTTCTCGCTTGCGCGCTCGCTTACGTCGCGCCGTTCAAGCAGGCAGCGCGCCAATCGAGGCAAAGGTCACCATGAGCGATTCCACTTCTTCCTCCGAATTCGTCGCCGCTTGCCGGCAAGCCATCGGCGAGGCTTACGTCCTTACCGAATCGCACGACACCGCCGCGTACCTGAGCGATTGGCGCCGGCGCTATTCGGGCGCGACTTGCGCGGTGCTGCGCCCGGGCACGGCCGAAGAAGTGGCGGCGCTCGTGCGCCTTGCGGCCTCCCACCGCATCGCGCTCGTGCCGCAAGGCGGCAATACGGGACTTGCGGGCGGTGCAACGCCGGATACGAGCGGCAAGCAGGCCGTCATCAGCCTCACTCGTCTCACGCGTGTGCGCGCGATCGATACGCAAAACGACACGATCACGGTCGAAGCCGGCGTCATTCTGGCCGACGTACAGGCCCGCGCGCGCGAAGCCGGCCGGCTGTTCTCGCTCAGTCTCGCGGCCGAGGGCAGTTGCACGATCGGCGGAAATCTGTCGACCAATGCCGGCGGCACGGGCGTGCTGCGGTACGGCAATGCGCGCGAGCTATGCCTGGGATTGGAGGTCGTCACGCCCCAAGGCGAGATATGGAACGGCCTGCGGGGCCTGCGCAAGGACAACACCGGCTACGACTTGCGCGACCTCTACATCGGCTCGGAGGGTACGCTCGGGATCATCACCGCGGCCGTCATGAAGCTGCATCCGCTGCCCGCCGCGCAAGTGACCGCCCTCGCGGCGCTCGCATCGCCGGACGCCGCGCTCGAATTCCTCTCGCTCGCGCGAAGTACCGCCGGTGCGTTGCTGACAGGCTTCGAGCTGATGTCCGATTTCTGCCTGCGGCTCGTCGGCAAGCACTTTCCTCAGCTTCGCTATCCGTTCGACGCGTCGCACCCGCAAACGGTCTTGCTCGAACTCTCCGACGGCGAAAGCGAAGCGCACGCACGCGGACTCTTCGAGCAGATGATGGAAACGGCGCTCGATGCCGGTCTAGTGGAAGATGCGGTGGTCGCGGAGAATCTCACGCAGTCGCGCGCGTTCTGGGCATTGCGCGAACACATCCCGCTCGCACAGGCCGAAGAAGGACTGAACATCAAGCACGACATCGCGGTGCCGATCTCGCGCATCGGCACGTTCATCGCCGAAACCGACGCCGCGATTGCGGCTGCCATCCCCGGCGCGAGGATGGTGACGTTCGGGCACCTCGGCGACGGCAACCTGCACTACAACGTCCAGGCGCCCGAAGATGGAGATGCGAAGGCCTTTCTCGCCCGGTATCAAGCGGCAATCAACCGGCTTGTCTACGATAGCGTGGCTCGCCATCATGGCAGTATCAGCGCCGAACACGGTCTCGGGCAGCTCAAAGTGGACGAAGCCGCGCACTACAAGTCGCCGGTCGAACTCTCGCTCATGCGGGCGGTGAAACATGCGCTCGATCCGCTCGGCCTGATGAATCCCGGCAAGGTGCTACGCTAGCGTAGAACGCAAGAGGCATCCCGTGAAAATCCGCGTACTGTCAGATCTGCACCTCGAATGCGACGAGCCTGAAGCGATCCCGCACGCCGACGCGGACCTCGTCGTGCTTGCCGGCGACATTCACAATCACGCCGAAGGGATACGCTGGGCCGCGCAGACGTTCGATCCCGATACGCCCATCATCTACGTGCCGGGCAATCACGAGTACTACGACGGCGAATTCGGCGCCCTGGAGACGGCCATGCGCGATGCGGCCGCGAGCGTCGACAACCTCCACTATCTCAACAATGCAGTGTGGGTTGCCCCCTCCGGCCGCTGGCGCGTGCTCGGCACGACCTTGTGGACCGATTTCGAACTTTTCGGCGCAAGCGAAGCGGCGCTCGCCGCATCGTTCGCCGCCTGCGAAAAAGTGTTGCTCGATTTCCGTGGGCCGATACAGGTGGCCTGGTCGACCGATACTGCCGCGAACAATGGCCCTGCACGCTTGTTCACGGTGGACGATGCGCTGGCGCTGCACCGGCACGCACGCGCCTGGCTCGAGCAGGAGCTTGCCGAGCCGTTCGACGGTACGACGATCGTCGTAACCCATCACGCACCGCATCGCGCGAGCCTCGCTGAGCGTTATGCCAACGATCTCGCATCGGCCGGGTTCATCAACCATCTGCCCATGCTCGTGCGCGAGCCGGTGGCGCTGTGGATTCATGGCCACACGCATACGGCGTTCGACTACGTGACCGACGGCACGCGAGTCGTCTGCAATCCGCGCGGCTATCTCGACCGGCGCACCCGCGGGCTCGAAAACCCGCACTTCGCGTGGGACAAGATCGTCGAGATTCCTACGCTCGCTTGAGATGCCGCGGAGTGCGCAGCGTCGCACGCGCCGCTCAGGTTTCGGCACGCGCTTGCGTCACCGGCATCGGAATGCGCACTTCGATCGTTGTGCCCCGCCCCGGCGCGCTTTCTATACGGAGCTTGCCATCGACGAGATAGGCCCGCTCGCGTAACCCTGCGAGGCCGAACGAAGTGGGCTTGCGCCGCACCAGCGGCTCGAAGCCGACACCGTTGTCCCGGACCCGCAACACTACCTGCCCGTTCTCGCGAAGAAGACTGACCCACGCACGCGTCGCCTGTGCGTGCCGCGCGACATTGGTCAGCGATTCCTGCACGATCCGATACGCTGTCGACGCATACGGTTCGTCGAGGTCGAAATCGACAGGCTCGACAATGAGCTCGCAATCGATACCGTGCCGTTGCTCGAACGCCTCGGTCAGCCATTGCACGGCGGCCGCCAAACCCAGATCGTCCAACATCGCCGGTCTAAGATCCGAGGCGATGCGACGCGTCGAAGTCACCGCCTCGTCGACGAGCGAGCGCATGTCGGCAAGCTTGGGCAGCGGCAAACCGCTGGCGGTCGTTTGTTGTTCGCCGAATCGATCCATCTCGAGGCGCAGGGTGGCAAGCGTTTGCGCCAGCTCATCGTGAAGCTCGCGCGCGATGCGGCGCTTTTCCTGCTCGCGTGCCGATGAGCTGATCGCCGCAAGCTCTCGCAACTCCGCCTGCGACCGCCTGAGCGCGTGCTCGGCACGCTTGCGGTCGGAGACCTCGCGCATGAGATCGCGATTCGATGCGGCGAGTGCCGCCGTGCGCGCCGCAACCCGCTTTTCAAGCAACGCCTTGGCCTCGTTCAGCTCCGCCGTGCGCTGCTGCACGAGGCGCCGTTCGGCGCGTTCGCGATCGAAGGCGCGTACGACGCGCGCGTACAGCTTGACGTTTTCGAAGGTGAGCGCCACGAGCACGAAGCTCGCGGCAAGCAGCCCATAGATGCGACCGGCGTAGAACCCGAGGTCGAAGCGGCGATGATTGAGTGCCGCCGATAGCGCGATATCGAAAAGCCAGGCGCACAGGACGACCATGAGCCACAGGTCGAGCACCGAGCGGGGCCGGCGGCGAATAACGGTGACAAGCGCGGCGAGCGTCAACGCACCGACCGTGGCGATCGCGCTGATATAGGCGGGCGTGTACAACTCGTGATCGAGAATCGGCGGCAGCCGCTCATGACCTGCCGTGGTCAAGACGACCACCCCACCCACGGCAAACAGAATCACGAGGCAGCATTTGGCGACGGGCGCGAACAACCCGCCTGTCGTGTCGCGCACCGGCGATGGCTCAGGCGGCGCTTGCCGCGCATAGATGATGACCGCCGTCGGAAAACCGGCGTGCCAGAACATGTAAAGCCATGCTGTAGTTTGCGGACCGGCGCCGAGCAATCCGTCGGGCGCAAAAAGCCCGGGAAACGTCAGCATGTGCGCAACCGCAGCCAACGACGTCAGCAAGTAGCCGCTCGCCAGCACCAACAGCGAGCGCGAGCGAAGAATCTTGTACTGGCCGATCAAAAGCGCCGCGGTCAGCCAATCGCTGATGATTAGGGCGGACTCGTAGATTGGGATGAATGGCCAAACCTTCGCGAGCTGGACCTTTGCAAACGGTACGGCGGCGAGGAAAAACGCGGCCGAGACCAGAACCACGGCGAGAGCGACCTGTCTGTCGCGCGGTTCCGGCCGCAAGGTCGAGAGAAACACCTGTGCTTCGTCCGGCGATTCGCCCACGCTCGTCTCCCGCGTTGGATGGCGCGGCGCCGCCTCGACGCGCGCGTATTCGTATTATGGGATGGGATCGGCGAGTCGCAAAGGGAACATCAGGGAGGAGGCGGAAAAATCGCCGCGCGACGATGCGCCGATCTGGGCTCATGCGAGAGTCGCAAGCTTGGATCCTCGAGCAGTCTGAGATAAGGGCGGGATGAATCTGCTGATAGAAAAATGGGGTAATAGCCTTTCGCTGCGTCTTCCTGCCGACTATGTGCGTCGGATGGGCTTCAAGGAAGGGGCGACCAGGTGGAGGCGAGCCCCGCGCGCGCACGGCACCGTGGATGCCGCTCAGTTCGAGGCACGCGCGTGCTGGGTCAGCCTCAGCGCCGAGCGTTCTTCAAATAGAAATCCAAATATTTCTTCGAAAATCCTTCGAAAGCCCGCCGTGCTCCGATCACATATGCCTTGCCGAACCATTCCAATGCCGCATCTATGTCGCCCAGCTCATAATTTGCTGCTCCGAGTTGCATCATGGACGCAGTATCGTCTTCCATAGGGCGGCCCAGGTAAGAGATTTTGGCCCAATCCCTGGCTTCGGCATAGTCGCGCGACTCCATACTATTGTTGAACAAGCAAGTTGGTATCCACTGGCCGAACAGGCTCCATTCGTGCTTCGGGGCAGGCAAACGGCTCCATGCGTCGATATAGATGCGGCGCGCCTCGACGGCCTCGCCGCGTTCATCAAGTGCATTCGCACGTTCGACCGTCTTGATCAACTCCTGTGCCAGTTCGGGGTTTTCCGTCATCAGATCTCGCATCTTTATATCCTTGGGTAATCACAGTCGGGCACCTCGAAGGGACTATGGATAGTCGGGCGGCTCAGAGGGCCCTATGAAATGAAGTGGGTTCTTGTAATTGAGAGGCAGCAACGCGCCGGCAGACCGGTTGAGCGAGAAATGGTCCAACACGTAGTTGTCCGGGTCGAGCATCCACGCCCGTACTTCCGCGGACTTCGCCCCAAAGAACCCACCTCGCCTGTTCCAGTACTCTACGGCGTCGTGCTTGTGTGCCATGTCTGCGGTACTTATCGGATGCCACAGGCCATTCGATGCCTGGTACATCATGTTCGGCCCCGTGCCGATAATTTTCCCCTTGCTGCGCATCTTCGCTATCACCGCACGTCCTGTCTTGCTGCCCTTGCCCGGCGTTCTTCCCACACATTTCAGACGAGCAGACTTCCTGCGCAATCCGAATGGATCGATCCAATCGAATATATTCGGCGCGAACTTGTACAGATTTTCGCCACCGGCCAAGCCGATAGGGTCCTGGCTGATGAACGATGCGATGTCCGGATCATAGTACCTGTACCGGTTATAGTGCAGTCCAGTTTCTTCGTCACAATACTGCCCCTGCAAGCGGAGCGGTTGATGGATCCGTGAAGCCGCGGAACGTTCAATCCCGCCTGTGGAACCGTAACACGACTCCCACATGACGAGCCCCCTTGCGTCATGCATCCGCAAGGGTGCTCCATTTACATCGCATTGGTAGAAAGACACCGTCGCCGGTGCGAGCGCCCGTTGTCCAGCGGACTGGGGCACCGCAGTTTCCGTCAGTTTGCCATGCACCGCGCAAAACGGCCGGAATGTCTCCGGGTAATAGATCCACTCCCATGTATGCGTCGCGGCGAAGCCGGCACCGCTACCCGCGTTTCGCAGTGGGGCTGCGACGTCGATGCCTCCGTTCTCACCGATATGCTCGCCCACCAGCGTGTCGCCATCCCAGAAGAACCTGCTCATGCGCGAAGGCGCTTCCCCGCCGGCAGAATCATGAAGAATCTTTCGCACCCGACGTTGGAGCGGGTCGTATTCGTACAGTGCCCGAATGCGAACCGGCTGGTGAGCTTGTGTCGCAGTTGGCCGAGTCGCCACGGTTTCCATGAGTTGCCCAAGCGCATTCCACTTGAGCGTCAGGTTCTGCTCAGCCTGTTGCCGGCGGACCAGATTCCCGGTACGGTCGTACGCGTAATAGCAATCCGCATATTCCCCGTCACGCACCCACGTGTCACCCGATTGGGCATCGGCGGCGCCTACCGTGCGGCGCTCGCGGGTATGCGTCTTCAGCAAATCCCCAGCGGGGTCGTATAGGAACCTATGGACCTGGCCAGCTGGATCGATGTGCGCAGTGATTCGCCCCACGGGATCATACGCATAGCGCTCGAGACCTCCGCGTGAATCCTGCTTTGCAATCAATTCGCCGTTTGCGCCATATGCATATTCGGTCGAGAACAAAGCGCCGGTACCAGCCAATAGCGTCCGCTGCGAGGTCAGTCGTCCTGCCGACTCATACGATAGTTCGCGCCGCAAGTCCGCAGTAAGTTGCTCGGCCGTGATCTGCCCGAGCGCATCACGTTCGAGGACAAAGGGCATCGCGTCGTCGACCTGGATCGACGTGACCGCGTCCAATGCGTCGTACGCATAGCGCACCGTATGTCCGACCACACGGTCGCCCGACACAAACGTTGTTTTTCGCTCCGTTCGGTTGCCGGCCGCGTCGTAAACGCTGGCAATCGTAAAATCATCACCCTGCCGCTCTCCGATCACTCGGGCATCAGCATCGTATTGAAACTCAACTCGGCAAGAGGGGTTCTCCGCAAGCACCAGATCGCCGTGACGGTCATATGCGAAGCGCTCCACCCACACGCCGTCCTCCCGCTCATAGTGCGGCGAGCGTTTCTCGATCATGCGACCAAGTCGGTCATAGCGATACTCGATAACCTGTCCCAGCGGGTCCGTACTGTCCAGCAATTCACCCGCCATGCCATACCGATAGCGCCGCGTCTGCCCCCAATAGTCCGTCTCTGCGATGATCCGCCCCAATGCGTCGCGCTGCACCGCATAGAGCTCGCCGCGTTCATTGACGACGCCGACCAGTTCCTCTTCCGTGTCGTACCTGTATTCGACGGCAGTGCCGTCTGCAGCAACGCGTCGCTTGACCTGTCCCAGTGCCGAATACTCCATCTCCGTCACTTGGCCTGCCGCATCGCGATAGCGAATCAGGTTCCCGTCTGTGTCATAGACGCAATGCATCTCGCGCCCATCCGGTTCGATCGCGCGCGTCAAATTGCCATTGCGGTCGTATTCGCAACGGCTCGCCTTCCCGAGCGCGTCAATCATCTCGATGAGGTTTCCCCGCGCATCGCTGCGATACTGCGTGCGATGGCCAAGCGCATCCGTCAGCGCAGCGAGACTGCCGTCGCGGCCATATTCGAACCGCGTGATGGCCCCACGTGGCCCGGTATGCGCAATCGGCTGTCCAAAGGGGTCATACGCGTAGCGCGAGGTCGCACCCGATGGCGTGGTTTGCGCGATCAGATTGCCCCTTTCATCCCACTCGTAGTGCCACTGACGCCCGCCGGGCAACGCCACACACAACGGGCGATGGTCCGTATCGTATTCGGTGCGAATTGCGCTTCCGTCAGGCCGCCTCTGCGCAACGAGATTGCCGTATCGATCGTATTCCCATGCGGTCGTGTGGCCAGCCGGATCGATCCGCGTAGTCGTGCGCCCCTGAGCATCATATCGATAACAAGTCACTCCACCGAGAGGATCGGTCTCGGCCACGGGGATGCCGCGCTCGTTCAATTGCAGCACCGACGTATGGCCACGCGAATCGGTAATCCTCGTTTCCATCCGTACACGATCGTACGTGAACCGGTAATCGAACAAACCGTCGTCACCCCACGCGCGGTCGACACGCCACACGCCATCCTCGCCGGCGCAGTAACGGTAGTAAAACGACACGCCCCGTGCGCTCGTGTGACTGACCATTCGATGGTTATCCGCATAGTCGAAGCGATGCGGATGTGCCATCGCATCGACCGCTGCACTCAAATTGCCATCGCGATCATGCTCATAGGTAACAAGCAGGTGTGCGCCCCCATCAGCGTCGATAAGAGTCAATCCCGTTATCCCGGCTGCGTGTTTGACGCCGCTCAACCGGTCATACCCTGAATCTCGTCTATCGCATTCGATCGTGCGAGCCGTCGCCCCGTCGCAGGTCCACTCGGCAACACGCACAACATGTCCGCGCTCGTCGCGTTCGAAGACCCACGCGTTGCCGTTGAGATCGGCGATACGCTCGACGGGCAGCGTCAGCCGCGCGCCGCCTTCAAGCATGGGCACGATTTGCTGCCATCGCGGTGGCAAATCGAACCTGTATTCGATGCCGCCCCGGGTACGCAGCGTAAGCCGATCGCCGCACCGGTATAGCGCATGCCCGTGCTGCCAGTCATAGACACGCTCGGACCAGCCTTCGGCCACGGGCAACGCATCGAACGCTGTCGCATGATCCGGAAAATACGCAGCAGCACCGATCCCCTCCCCGTGCGACATCAGTTCGAGCCGGATATCGGCCGGTGTCTGCCATCCCACCCCGACCGCGCCGGGATATGTGTCGTGACTGGCGTAATGCCGCTCCCATTCAAGCGGTAATCGCCCGGACACAGTGAAATCCCGCTGCTGAACGACGACCTCACCAGTTGTCACATCCACGGGCTCGGCGCGCAGCACCGTGCATCGCAGGAACCCCGGCTTCAAATGCAGCTTGTCGGCCAGCGCATAGGCCCATTTGGATCCTTGAAACGCCTTGAACAGCCCCGCCGCAGCCGCGGCCATATTCATCACCGGCGGGCCGCCGACCAACACAGGCCTGCCAACCGGAATCGGCAGCATCACCGACGACGGCATCGAGGGGTACTCTCGCTGCGTGTGCGCGCCGTTGTGGGCAATCGGCTCCTCGCCGACCGACCAGCAGCTCATCGCAGGCAGTGCCATGAACGACATCGGATCGTTGTTCGCGAGCACCGTCCTGCTGCCCATGTAGGCTTCGGCGTCGTTCGACGGCTCGGGCGGTGCGGGCGGCACGGGTGCAAACGATTCGCCCAACGGGAAATGCAGTCCCGGCACGTGAAACGAGTGCGTCCCCGCAGTCGTGCGCATGAAGCCGTTGACGAAGATCGGCCCGCCGCCACCGCCCGCACCCACGCCAGCCCCCGATGCGTTCGCAACCGCGCCTTCCATGCGAGCGATATCCGCATCGAGCTTCAATCCCTCCGCGACGATTGCGTTGCTTTCGATGTCGTTCAGTTTGTCGCCCACCACGTTCGTCGCCTGGTCGATCTGTTGTGCGACATCGGGATGGTCCTGCAGATATTCGATCGCTTTCTCTTGCACGATCGTCGTCGCAATACTGCCTACCACGCCCATTGCGGCGGAAACGTATTCCCTTAAATCGAGCACGAAACCGACGTGCGGGTGGGGAAGAAATACCGGCGTCGGGCTCGGCGCTACGATAACGGCGTGCACGTCCACGCCGACGACAGGATCCATATGCTTGACAGCGAGCAATCCCATAGCGTGCTCACCGTCCTGCGCTCAAAGCAGCGACTTTCTCGGTCAACTCGCCGCGACGCCGATCGAACGCACCGACCTGCGACACCATCCATTCGACGACGAGCCGCAAATTGCTGTTCACGCGCATCGATTCATCGATCGACAGGCCGGCATCGAGCGCGTTGAAACCGGCCTCGAGCGCATGCTCGTGCTCGCCCGCCCTCTCCCAGCACACTGCGCTCATGCGCCATGCTTCGACCGTCATCAGCGCGTCCTTCGCTGCGCTCATCGAAGCTGCGGCGCGCTCATAGCAATACGCTGCCAATGCGAACGCCTTCTGCGTCAAATGCACACTCGCCTCGCCGAACAATCCGTGGGCGACGAGCTTGTGGCCCGCCGGATGCCCGGCTTCCACGGCCTGCCCGCCGCTTCGAGCCGCACTCCGATAAGCCTCGATCGCTCGCGCGTGGTCGCGCCACTTGAGATACGCAGCACCCGAGATCAAATGCACGACCGCACATTGATCGAACCACCGTTCACGCTCGGAGATCTCGAGCGCCTGCGTGCGCAGCCGCTCGAGCGTCGCCGGATCGCCTGAGCCGACCGTTTCGCCGAGTTCCACGAAAAGGCGCCGAAACTGGCCGCTCGCTCCGCGTTCGCCCGATTCCGCGAGCAACTCGCGTGGCACGCTCGCCATCGTGTACTGTCCGCGCGCCAGGCGCACCACGTCCCTATGTCGCTCGGCCAGAGGCGCCAACGACTCGACACCCGTGCGCGGCAAAACGAATCGCACGCGCTCGCCAAGCCGCGGCGCCGTCTTCAAGACCGATAGCAGTTTCCCGAGCCAACCCGTAAACGCCGATTCGTCATGAATCTGCGCCGGCTCCAGCACGAAGATCAGCGCCGGAAAAATGTCCGGATGACGCTGCATGAGGCTATCGGATACGCTCAGCAAATGCAGGATCGGATCCGTGCCCCGATAAGGTGGAGCTTGCCAGTCGGCTCGCATCCCCTGTGCGTTCGATGCATCTCGCCGACTGTCGTAGAACCGGACGATCTCGTTCGTCAGCGCATACGCATAGCGCGCTTCATCGAGATACTCCGAGCGCAAGCGAATGACCGCGCACGACAGCTCCTCTTGCGCCTGAAAATAAAGCCGCACGAGCTGTGCATCGGCTTCGTTCGTTTGCCAGATCATCAGCCGCGCATCGCGATCGTTCGCAAAGCGCAGCCAATCGGCGTGCGCAATCATGAACCTGCGTTCCACCGGATTCGTGGGTTGCCAATTCTGCATGGGCGCCGGTCTCTCAGGGATTCAGCTTCAACACGACGCCCTCGACCGTGTGCTCGCCCGTTGCAGACGACGTGACCGTCGTGCCGCGAATGCTGTGGCTGCTCGATCCGACCGACTCGACGGTCACACCGATGATCTGGATCGTGCCATCGTTCTTCAGCGTGATGCTCGCGCTGCCGCAAACGAGCGCGAGTTCGTCGCCCGCACTCACGAGTACCCGTTTGCCCACGGTCATCGTGTGATTGCTGCCCACGTTGACCGACTGTGCCGCACCCACGTTGACGACATGCGCATGTGCGATCGACGATGTCCGCTCGCCGATCTCCTCGATATGCGAGGCGGCGACAGTCGTCTTCATCTGCCGAGTGGTGGTGTGATAAAGCTGGCCGATCGTCGCGGTCTTGTTGTGCACGACGGTCTCCGTATGACTGCCGCCGATCGTCGCTTGGCGGTCCGTCCCGATCTTGACGGTTTCGGCCTGTCCGACTTCACGCTGGCGGCTGCCTGCCACCGTATGCGTCTCGTTGCCGCCGATCGTGGCCATGCGATGCTGCCCGATGCTCACCGTCTCGTTCTGACCGACACTTCGCTTCCGATTGTTGGTCACCTGCATCGTCTCGTCGTTTCCGACCGAATGCGTATGGTCGTGTCCGATCGATAACGTGTGGTCCTGCTCGGTCTCCGCATCGAAGTTGCGTTCGGCATGCATCCACAACTGCTCGGCGCCCTTGCGGTCCTCGAAACGCAGTGCATTCGCATGTGCGACCGTTCCGCCGGGCGTCGAACGCGACAGCAACCCGCTTTGCGTCGCGCTGGCCGGCAAGCCCCACGGCGGCATTCGCTCGGCGTTGTAGACGCGCCCCGTCACCATCGGATGATCGGGATCGCCGTTGAGGAAATCGACGACGACTTCGTCGCCGACCCGCGGAATTTGTATTCCCCCAAAGCCGCCGCCCGCCCAGGGGTTCGATACGCGCACCCAACAGGACGAGTTTTCGTCGCGCCGGCCATAGCGGTCCCAGTGGAACTGCAGCTTCACTCGCCCGTATTGATCGGTCCAGATCTCCTCTCCGGCCGGCCCGGTCACCACAGCCGTTTGAGGGCCGTTCGTGCGCGGTCTCGGCGTGAGGCGCGGTGCGCGATACGGCAAGCTCGAAGGCTGCGCGATGAACTGCGTCTCGTGCGTCACCTCGCTATCGCCGCTTTTTGTCGCGTAGGCGTTTTCCTGAAACAGGTAGCGGCACCGCACGACGAGGTACTCGCGATTCTGATCGGCCCGCGGACAACGCGTCAAATTGAATAAATAGCCCGGCGCCATCGCGCGCGCATTCGTGTATCCGCTCGCGCGGTCATGCTCCGCTTGCAGCTCTTCCAGACGAACACGGCTGTAGCGCTCACCTTGTGCACCGTCGAGATAGCCGCCCGGCCACTCGAACACGGGAAGATCGTCATGGCGGTAGCCGAGCGGATCGGCCCGGCGCGCAAGCAGATCCGCGCGCGGCTTCTTGAAGTCATAGTCGTTCAGTTCATGCCGGCCCGAATGAATTTCCTGCGCGGGCCACCATCCGGCGATATGCTCCTCATCGGCGATCGCGATCCGGTCGGGCCCGATGAACGGAATCGACTCGTATCCTGGCAGCGGGCGATGCGCGCTCGGCGCATCGCTCAGCACCAATGTATGGCGGCCGGACGCATGTTCGAAGTAATAGTAGATGCCCTCGAACTCCATCAGCCGCGAGACGAACGCCGCATCGGTTTCGTTGTACTGCACGCAGTACTCGCGCGGCGGATAGCTACAGGTCAGCCGGTTTTCGAGCGGAAACCCGTACGGTGCGAGCACCTCCTGCACGATTTGCGGCGTGCTCTTGAGCTGGAATATCCGGCAGTCGGCACGGCGCGTGGCGAGCCACAGCCACGGACGCAGCGTGAGCTCGTACCGGTAGTGCCGATCGGCCTCGCGGCCGCCCATCAGTGCACGCGCAATCAATCCGTTCAGATGGCGCCGCCGTCCACCTTGCTCCTCGATCTCGATCGTGACAGGCTTGCCGAGCAGCGACTGCAACGGCAGGCTATGGCTCTGGGCCAACGCATCGAGCGTAAATTCGAACGGCTCGCTCAGGCCTTCGTTGCCCGTCAGACGGCGAAAGATCAACTGATCCCCGAACGGGCTATCGAGCGTGAAAATCCGAGACATGCAGACTCTCTCGTTGCGCAATGAAGTCGGTGCCGGTCGTCGAGCGTCGCTTGGTAAGCGGCGTCGCGGCGTTCAATTGAATTTGCAAAAAAAGAAGAGCCCGTTTTGCAGGTCGTAGTGCTGACCGCAATAGTTGACGAAGGCATTGGGATCGGGCATCGCCTGTATCGGCTGCACACCGCGTTGCGCGACGAGATTGTCGAGCGACACCGTTCCGTTCGGCCCACGCCCGAAACGCTGAAACGTTCCGCCCATGCCGGGCGCTTGTGCCTGGTTGGCGTCCGTTTGTGTCAGTCCCTGGCCTGTGATCCTCGCGTAATGAAATGCACCGGTCTGGAAGTTCACGTAAGCGACCGCTTGTGCGTGAGCGGGGATGTTGGCGATCCTGAAAAAACCGTCTATAAGGCCGTGCGCGGGATCGAACTGCAACGGCGTGCGTGCCGCCAATGGCTGATCGCCGCCTCCATAAGGATCGATCGATCCGACCGTGTAGCCCCCCGCCACGCCGCCGGCGGCATGCTGACCGCAATCGGCGTTGCCGCCCGGCAGCTTGCCCAGGCCGCGCTGATTGCCGAAGCTCCATGTTCCGTTCATTGCTACCTCCCAATTCAAAAAGAAGCGTCGTCGAAGCGATAGACGAACTGGCCGTCCTCCGCATCGACCTCGATCGCCGCGAGCACGCGGCCGTCGATCGTCGCCCGCAGCAGTGCCTGGCTGATGCGCGGCAAGAGCGTGTGAGTCAAGATTGCATCGACCATTCGGCCGCCCGATTCGATCTCGCGGCAGCGTTCGACGATCAGCGCCGTAACCGACGGCGCGCACGTCAGGAGAATGCGATGCTGAGTCTCGACGCGGCGCTCGATGCGTCGAAGCTGCAACTCGACGATCCGCGCGAGCATCGCGTCGGTGAGCGGGTAGTAAGGCACGACGGTCAGGCGGCCCAGCAGCGCCGCGGGGAAAACGTCGAGCAGCGGCGCACGCAGTGCGTCGGTCAGTGCTTGCGGATCCGGCAACCGCTCGGGGTCGCGGCACAGCTGCATGACCCGTTCCGAGCCGACATTCGAGGTAAGGATCAGCACTGTGTTGCGGAAGTCGATGAAACGACCCTCGCCGTCTTCCATCCGGCCCTTGTCGAAGACCTGAAAGAAAATTTCGTGGACATCGCGATGCGCCTTTTCCACTTCGTCGAGCAACACCACGCTGTGTGGCCGGCGCCGAACGGCCTCGGTCAGCACGCCGCCCTCGCCATAGCCGACATAACCGGGCGGCGCGCCCTTGAGCGTCGAGACGGTGTGGGCCTCCTGGAACTCGCTCATGTTGATCGTGACGAGGTTGTGCTCGCCGCCATAGAGCGTGTCCGCGAGCGCGAGCGCCGTCTCGGTCTTGCCGACTCCCGACGGTCCGCACAGCAGAAAGACGCCATGCGGCTTGACTGGATCGTCGAGCCGCGCGCGCGCGGTCTGGATGCGCCGCGCGATGGTTTCCAGTGCGTGAACCTGCCCGATGACGCGCTCGTTGAGCGTATCGCCCAGCTTGAGCACCGCTTCCGTTTCATTCTTGACCATGCGGCCCACCGGAATCCCGGTCCAGTCCGCCACCACCGAAGCGACCGCATGCGTGTCGACCGACGCAAGCACGAGGGGACTCTCGCCTTGCAATTGAGCCAGATCGCGCAGCGCGGACGAGAGTCGTCGCTGTTGGTCGGCCAGATCGGATGCGTCGGACCCACCCGCCGCAGCCGCCGCACCTTCGGCATCTTGGCTCAGCAGCTCGGCCCGCAAACCGACGACTCGCTCGATCGCCGCTCGCTCGGCCGACCAGCGCTCCTCCAACTGCGTGAGCGTTTCGGCCTCGCGAGCGAGCGACGCCTCGATCTCGTCGAGGCGGACCGCGTCCGCCATGCCCAGCGTGCGTTCGCGCTCGAGCAGTCCCCGCTCGGCGCGCAGACCCTCGATGCGCGACCGTGCGTCTTCCAGCGGCGCCGGCACACCGTGCTGACTGACCGACACACGTGCACATGCGGTGTCGAGCAGGCTGATCGCTTTGTCGGGCAACTGTCGCGCGGGAATGTAGCGGTGCGACAACGTCACGGCGGCATCGAGCGCTTCGTCGAGCACGAGCACGCGATGGTGCGCCTCCATCCGCTGCGCGAGCCCGCGCAGCATCCGCAATGCGGCCGCCTCGTTCGGCTCGTGCACCTGCACGACCTGGAAACGACGCGACAGCGCGGGGTCGGCCTCGATGTATTTCTTGTACTCCGACCAGGTCGTCGCGCCGATCGTGCGCAGATGTCCGCGCGCGAGTGCGGGCTTCAGCAAATTCGCCGCATCGCCGGTGCCGGCCGTACCGCCCGCACCGATCAGCGTATGCACTTCGTCGATGAAGAGAATGATGGGCCGCGCGCTCGACATGACTTCGTCGATCACCTCGCGCAGCCGGCGTTCGAATTCGCCTTTGACGCTGGCGCCGGCCTGCAACAGGCCGATGTCGAGCATATACAGCGTCACGTCGCGCAGCGGCGGGGGCACTTCGCCGGCGACGATGCGCAATGCGAACCCCTCCGCGACCGCGGTCTTGCCGACTCCGGCCTCGCCTGCGAGCAAGGGGTTGTTCTGACGCCTGCGCAACAGAATGTCGACGACCTGCCGGATCTCGCTGTCGCGCCCGACGACAGGATCGATCTCGCCCGCTTTCGCCCGAGCCGTCAGATCGATCGCAAAGCGGCTCAATGCGGTGCCTTCGCTTCGCTTTTGTGCCTCGACGTCGGGCGCCGCGGCATAGTCCTCGCCGGCCGTCTCGGGCGAGCCCGCGACGATCTGCTCCAGCTCGTCGGCCAGGACGTCGGGTGCGATCCGCCCGAACTCGCGGGCGACCGCAAAAAGCACGTTGGCAAGACCTGGCGTCTTCAGCATGCCGAGCAGCAGGACCGCGCCGCGGATGCGCGTCGCGTCGTAGCGAAGCGTCGCATACACCCACGCGCGCTCGACCGCTTCGTCGACATGCCCTGAGAAGTCCGAAACGGAGCCGGCGCCGCGCGGCAAGCGATCGAGCGCGGCCATGAGCCCTTGCTCGATGCGGACCGGCTCGATGTCGAAACGCTGCAGCACGCGGTGCAGATCGCTGTTTGGCTGCTGCAGGATCTGGTGCAGCCAGTGGACAAGCTCGACATACGGATTGCCCCGTAGCCGGCAGAATGCGGTGGCCTGCTCCAGCGCTCGATAGAGGAATGGGTTCAGTTTCCCGAACAGGGCGACACGACCGATTTCAGACAATGGCGTCTCCATCAAGACTGTGGTGGGAGGAAAAGGCATCCACATCGGGGCGCGCGCCGCCGGGCGCAGGCCGCGTCGCCCGCCGGCCCACGGAGCTTGCATCGGGCCGGGCGCGCCGCGCAGCCGGATCGAGCACGAGGTCGCGCGCCGGACTCGTCGTCATCCTGCGGCCGACCCAGGCGCTTCGCCCGAGTCCATGCGCATCGCCCAGAGCCAGCGCCGGGACTTCGTCGTGAGCGAGCTCGAGCTGCACGTCCCAGGCGAATTCGATCCCGAGGTACTCGCGCACCCACTCGGCCAGCCGATGCGCCCACTCGCCGCCGGGCAGGAACAGCCGGTACTGGGCAAGCGAAAGCGGGCCGAGCACCAACCGAAAGTGCGACTGGCCGTCGCGCACCGCCCGGCCGAGCACCGCTGCGCCGAGCGGCTGAGTGCGAGCCGTCGCGCGAATCGCGCAGCATTGCTCCGGCGCCAGCCGCACCCAGCGCGGCACATGCTCGACGATGCGCACGGGCACGCCGAAATATCGCCGCAGGATCTGTATCAGGCCTTCGGGGTTGCGGGTATGCCGCACCAGATGTCCGGCCTGGAAATACTGCGCGTGAAGCGCGGGGCGATACGGGTTCGTATGCGGGCTCGCACCTCGACCGATCAGACTGCCGACATGCCCATCGAACCGCGCTTGTGCCGGCCGGTCGAGACTGACGGCAGGCTGCGCATCGGCCCACGCGCGGTAGAAGAGGACGATGAGCCGATGATGAAAAAGATCGGCAAAGGCCGCGAAAGCCGGATCGTCGAACGACGTGGCGCGCTCGCGTGCGTACTCGGTCAGGTGCAACGGCAGGGGCCCGTTCGGGCCGAAGAGCCCGAATCCGTGAATGGCAACGCGCGGCACGGTTTCATCGCACTCATGCACAGAGGCCACCATCGCCGGCGCAAAGGCGAGCGAAGGTTGCTGGCCGAATCGCACCGGTTCGTCCCGCAGGCGCACCGCGTGACCGAGCGGCAACTCGCTGCCCGATGCCGCATCGAGCCAGCGCATCAGATGAAAGAGATCGTATGCGTGCGGCGCGGCGCGCATACGCTGCCACCAAGCGGCACGTCGCCCATCGTCGGACGCGGGCATGGCAGGAAGCGGTGCACTGTTCATATCGCAGGCCGCCTGCCCACACGTGCGGGCCAACGCGCAAGCGCACCGCGCTGAACGCTTCGAAGCACCGCTGCGCTGTAGGTATTGATGGAGACGTGCCGCGCGAAGAACTGCTCGATCACCGCGCCGAGCAGATAGGGGCTCTCGCCCGAGAACGCGTGGTCGTCCACCGTCACTGCAACTTCCACGCCGCGCCCGAACATGAGCGGGCCGGCAGCCGGCAGGCGATGAAACACGGGCGTGTATGCGACACCGCGAATACCGTCGATCTGCATGCGCGCCGACGCATCCGCAGCGTCCGTGTGAAGCGTCAGCAGTTCACGCAAGCGATGCGCCCCCTCCTCTTCGTCGAGATCGGTGAGCGTCTGGTAGGCCAACCCTAGATGGCTGATGAGACGCCAGGCAGCGGCGCCTTGGGCGATCGGTGCCCGGGGGCGCGAGGGGCCGGCCAGCATTTCGATGCGTTCCACGGGCGCCGAAACCTTGAGCGTGAACCCGGCCTCGCTGCCCGACGGCAGCAGCAACGCGAGATCGCGGTTGGTGCACAGCGTATCGACGGACAGATAGCGAATCCGCTCGTCGAACGGTGCGCATTGCCCATCGACGAGCGTGATGAAAGTCTCGCTGCCGATATAGCCTGTGCGGCTTCCGTTCGCACGTGCCTGCGCCGAAACGAGGCGCGGCTCGCGATGCGCCGACCAATATGCGCCGAAGTTTCCGCCGTCGGCGGCATATGACGCATGGAACGGACGAAACGCTTGCGCTTGCTCGCCCGCATCCAGATGGCCGACGACACGCTCCACGGTATGCACTTCGTAGTCGAGCGGGCAGCCGCGGTCCACCACGACATGGTGCTCGCGTGTGCGCGGCGCGACGGGTATGCGATCCGCCCGCCGCGCGAACAGATTGACGGCGGGCGTGCAGTTGAGCGCGAGATGCTCCGTGCCGACCGCGCTTTCGAGCGCGGCTTCCTGCTTGTCGAGCAGAATCGTCAGTTCGAGTTCGTCTCCGGCCGCGCGTCGAAGTGCCGGCTGCAACCCATTGATGCTGAAAAACAGAAATCGTGCCGGGAACGCAAAGTATTCCCGCATCAGCCGATAGCCCTGAAACGTACGACCGTCGTCAGGCAACAGCGCCTGCTCCGCGCCGAAGCCTTCATGAACGATCGCGTCGGGGCCGAGCGGGTACTGCCAACGCGGCGAACTTCCTGCTTCGTGGCAAACCACGCCCAGCGCATGCGCCCCGACCAACTCGAGCAATTGCAGCGCGATGCGTTCAGGGCCCGCCAAATAAAACATCAATCGATCCAGCGGCAGCTGGGAGAATGTGGCCCCGCCGCGCAACTTCAAGCGGATGCGCAACGCACCGCGCACCTCGCGCGCGATGCCCGGATGCGCGAGCGACACGTCCGTCGGCGCACCGGTGAGCGCAACCCGCGCGAGTTCGAGCGGCCACAGCGTCACATCGTGCGCGGTACGGAACTCGCATGCGGTCTGCTCCCCGTCTGCCGGCCGCGCCTTGAGGGCCGTACCGGCCGGCAAGAGGACGCCGCGCGCGAGGCTGCCTTCGTTGATCATCGGCGCGAAGCGTACGACCGCCATCGAAGGCAGCGGTGCCAGATAGCCGGGACATACACTTTCGAGCAAGCCCTCGGTGAAACGCGGAAACTCCGCATCCATCTTGAGCCGCACCCTGGCGGTCAAAAAGCTGAAGCCTTCGAGCAGCCGTTCGACGTACGGATCGGGCGGCTCGCCTTCCGGCAAGCGCAGATGCGCCGCCACCTTGGGAAACTGCTGTGCGAACTCCGTGCCCATCTCACGCAGATAGGCGAGTTCCTGGTTGTAGTATTCGAGCAGACGCGTGTCCATCGCATCAGATCCGCTGGATGGGTTGCAGCGACATCGCGCCCGTCTCGAGATCGAGTTCGGAGCGCAACAGCAAATCGACGGGTCGGGGCACCGACCAGAGTCGACCGCGGATTTCGAACGCCAGCAAGTTCTGCGGGCTCGCCTCGCCGTCCTCACCCGTTTCGCCGGGTACGCCCTTGCCGATGCAGCGCACGTCGAGGCTATCGGCCGCGATCCGAGGCTCGAAGCGAAGAATCGCTTCGCGGATCGACGCTTCGACATCGGACGGCTCCAGCCCCGACATCTGCACGCCTGCCAACGGCCGCATCCCGTAGTTGAGCACCGACGAAAGCACATAGGGAAACGACACGCCGTCGATCCCATCCGCGGCGTTGCTCGTATTGAGCAGCCACGCAAGATCGCGCAGAACGGCCGCGCGCAGACGCTCGTCGCCGATCGATTCGGCGTAGGAAGGCTCCGTGCCTCGACGCTGCGCCGTATCGGTCAAGCGATCGAGCAGCGCAGGCTGCAAACGGTCCCGCGCCCGGCGAGCGGTGCGCGTGCCGCGCATCGAGGAGAAGTCGTGCTCAGCGTCGTTCATGGTCGCGCCCCTCACCCGTCACATTTCCTTGTTTTCCTTGACGTTCCAGCCGACCGATACCTCGGCGCCCTTGCCGCCGGTATCGGTCTGCTCCCAGTACTGCTTCTTCACACGTGCGGCCTGAAAGCCGTAGTTCATGAGCAGCCGATCGGCCGCATCGCCCGGATCGACACCCGTCACATGCGCAGAAGTCACGAGCACCTCCTCCAACGTGACTCGCATGAACTCGATTTGGGTGCCGCCCGTTTTGCAGGCCGAGATTTCAACTTTGGTCAGATGCTTGCCGTTCGCGCAATTCTTGATGATCGCAGCCGAGCTCTTGTCCATATAGGCCACGACGGAAAGGTCGTTGAAGCTCGCGCGGCCTGCGTTGCCGCCACCGCCGGTCGCCATCGCCCCCCTCTGGTTCGCCCCCCAGGAGAACGACTGGATGTCCGTCCATTGCTTGTGCTGGGAATCCACCGATTCGCCGGTGACGCCATCGACCTTCATAAACATTGCCACGCCCATTTCTTCACTCCGTCAGGAAAGTCAGTTGATGTTCAGTGTTGGCCCGTCTTCGCGGAGGGCAGCTTGGACACGAGTCGAAGCGACACCGTGAGCCCTTCCAGTTGATAGTGCGGGCGCAGGAAAAACTTGGAGGTGTAGTAGCCCGGGTTGTCCTCGATTTCCTCGACGACGACTTCGGCGGCCGCCAGCGGCTTGCGTGCCTTGGTTTCCTGCGACGAGTTCGCGGGATCGCCGTCCACGTAATTCATGATCCAATCGTTGAGCCAGCGCTCCATGTCGTCGCGCTCGTGAAACGAGCCGATCTTGTCGCGCACGATGCACTTGAGGTAGTGCGCGAACCGGCAGCACGCGAACAGGTAGGGCAAGCGCCCTGACAGACGCGCATTGGCCGTGGCGTCAGGGTCGTGATACTCGGCCGGCTGCAATAGGGACTGCGCACCGATGAATGCGGCGAAATCCGAGTTCTTCCGGTGCACGAGCGGCATGAATCCGTTCTTCGCAAGCTCCGCTTCGCGCCGGTCGCTGATTGCGATCTCGGTCGGACATTTCAGGTCGACTCCTCCGTCGTCGGTCGGAAAGGTGTGACACGGCAGGCCGTCGACGGCCCCGCCCGACTCGATGCCGCGAATCGACGAACACCAACCGTAGTGCTTGAACGAGCGGTTGACGTTGACCGCCATCGCATAGGCCGAATTGGCCCACGTGTATCGGTCGTGATTCGCCGCTTCCGTCTCCTCTTCGAAATCGAACTCGTCGACGGGATTCGTACGCGCGCCGTACGGCAAACGCGCGAGAAAGCGCGGCATCGCAAGCCCCAGATAGCGCGAGTCATCCGATTCGCGCAATCCTCGCCAGGCGGCGTATTCCGTGTTCTGGAAGATCTTGGTGAGATCGCGCGGATTGGCGAGCTCCTGCCACGAATCCATCTGCATCAGTTCCGGCGCTGCGCCGCCGATGAAAGGCGCGTGCGCGGCGGCCGCGATCTTCGCGAGTTCGCCGAGCATCTCGACGTCGGGCGGACTATGGTCGAAGTAATAGTCGCCCACGAGGCATCCGAACGGCTCGCCGCCGAACTGGCCGTATTCCTCCTCATAGACCTTCTTGAAGAGGGGACTCTGGTCCCAGCCGATGCCCTTGTGGCGCTTGAGCGTGCGTGCCACCTCGGTCTTCGCGGCCGGCAAGACCTTGATCTTCAGCAGCTCGTCCGTTTCCGTGTTGTTGACGAGATGATGCAAGCCGCGCCACGCGCCTTCCAGCGCCTGAAATTCGCGATGATGCAAGATCAGATTGATCTGCTCGCTCAGTTTTCGGTCGATCTCGGCAATGATCTGCTTCATTGTTCCATAGGCATCTCCGCTCGTGACGACGGCATGCTCGAGGGCCTGCTGCGCGAGCGTACGCACTGCCCGCTCGACCGATTCGCGTGCCTGCTCGGTCTTCGGCTTGAATTCCTTCTGCAACAACGCAGCGAATTCGTCATGCGCGACGGCGGGTGCATCCGATACCGCTCCGGCATCGAGGCTGACGGCGGCTTTATTCATGGCCGACCTCCTGCTGCGAGGCGTCGCGGGTTACGCTCGCGTCGGTGTTCGCCTCTTTTCCGCGTACGAGCGACTCGAGCAGCGCCGGATCCCGCATCGCCCGCTCGATCAGTTGCTCCGCACCCTGCTTGCCGTCCATGTACGAAAGCAGGTTGGCCAGCTCGGTGCGCGCATCGAGCAGCCGGCGCAGCGCTTCGACGTTGCGTGCGATCGCGCCCGGAGAAAAATCGTCCATGCTCTCGAACGTGACGTCGACGTTCAGCATGCCCTCGCCTGTCAGCGTGTTGGGCACCTGCAGCGCGACGCGAGGCGCGATGGACTTCATGCGTTCGTCGAAATTGTCGATATCGACTTCGAGGAACTTGCGTTCCGCGAGATCGGGCAACGGTTCGCGACGCTTGCCTGCAAGATCCGCCATGACGCCCATGACGAACGGCAATTGCACCTTGCGCTGCGCGCCGTATACCTCGACGTCGTATTCGATCTGGACTCGCGGCGCGCGATTGCGCGCGATGAACTTCTGGCCGCTGGCCATGGTTTTGTGTTTTGCCATTCCGATGCTCCTCGTAAGGTCCTGAAGTGACATTGATGACCGTCGATCGCCGCCAGGGTGGCGTTACTCGGTGCGCTGCTGTCCGCCCAGCGCGTCGAGGTGAGCCAGGCTCTCCGGCACGAGATCGCGGATGATTTCGTAGAAGTCGAGACCCAGCAGGCGCTGCGCGCGGCGCAGCAAAATCGGCGCTGGATGACTCGGCTCATGGACTTCGAAATATCGGCACATCTTCTCCAGGCCGAGCCGGACGTCGTCGCGGCTTGCGAGCTCGGCTTCTCGCCACGTCGCCCCCCCGGCTGCCGTCGCTGCGGTAGCGCCGGCATCTGCGTCGTCGGCGGATACAGGTCCGCTCGGCTCGCTCGCCGGCGGAGCGAGCACATCGCGTCTGATTCGGTGCAGGGCCTTTTCGAAGTCGCTCGTATCGAATGTCCATTCGGTGCCGAGCTTGTCGGCCACTCGCGCACGAATCGCTTCGAGCCTGTCGAGCGCCGCAAGCGCCGCGCGCAATTCGGAACGCGATTCGGCCTGTGCGCGCAGCAAGTCGCCGCGCAGGCGTTCGGGGCCGCCGGGGTAGTGCGCGACATCCTTTTCCGCGCCGTCGAGCAGGCGCTCGGCGTCGCGCACCGTGAGGCTCCCGAAGCTGCCCACGACGATCGGCTGCTGGCGCGCAACCCCGGCGCAGCCGAGCGGCCCCGCCACCTCGGCAAGCGCGTTCATTCGCTGCGTCGGGTCGTATTCGCCGTCTTCCGTGAGCGGTGGATAAACGTCGTCCCAATACTTTTCGATGAGCTCGCTCACGACTTGCAGGCCATCGGCGTAACCGGGAATGCCGCTCAACTCCGTCCAGCTTCGCGTGAGCAGCGCAGCGACCCGCAGATCCTTGGTCCGCCCAAAAAGCGCGCTCGCGTGCCGTTCCACCGCCAGCCAGTCCGGCGGCTCGGCCGCGATCACCGTGTCGCCGTACTGCTGCTCGGGTTTGCCGGTCGCCACTTGCCGCAGTCTCAAGTACTCGTCGTCGTACTCGAGATTCGGTCCGCAAGGGGCATCGGCGGTGATTTGCGCAAGCATCGATTCAATCAGTTCGGGGGACGGCATGGCGAATCCTGTCGAGCGGTCGTGAGCGCTTTTTTGCAACGTCGAGCGAGATGGATGGGTTTTCATTCGAAGGCATAGTCGATGCTGACCGGCCGATCGCCCGCTTCGATCGTCAGCGTGCGCCGCAGCGGCTTCAGGTTTCCGTTGCGGATCTCGATCTGATACACGCCCGGCGCAAGCGACAGCGTTCTGAGCGGCGGGCTGACTCCGCGTTTCGCGCCGCCGACGTACACCTCGCCCCAGGGGCGGATCTTGAAACGCACGGGTACCGTGTCCGGCGGCTTCGGTGCAGCCGGCGGCTCTTCGACAGGAGCGGCCGTCGCGCCGCTCGCCGTTGCAATGGCGACGACCGTCTCTGAAGGGCCGAGGCTCGCTGCCGGCACGGTGGCAGCCGATGCGGTCATGCTGTCGGAAGCCGAACGGCGGGCGTACGCGGGCATACCAGCCGCGGCGCTCGCGGCTGGCGGAACCATCGTTGCAGCAGACGTCGGTCCGGGCGCGGCAAAGGCCGTTGCCGATTTCGTCTGCGCCGGCGGAACCGGCGCCCCTCTTATTGCCTGCGTTGCGCCCGCTTTTCCGGCGATCGTCGAAACAGCTTGCGGCGATACCCGCTGGGAAATCCGCGCCGTCCACGTCGCGACGATGCCGGCGACGAGCAGCACGGCCAACGCGCTCGCTCCGTAGAGTGCGAACCGACTGCCGCCGAAGCGGCGAACGCCGGCAGCCGCACGTTCTTGGGTCGTCGCTTCGTCAGCCGGGCGAGGGCTCGGCGATTCATGCTCCGGTTGCGAGGCGGTGCCCATATCGGCACTTTTCTGTTGCGGGCCGACTGCCGGGTCCGGCGTTGCCGGCGGTTCGACGCTCGCGTCCAACGGCTGCAACTTCGCATCGGACGCTTTCGCATCCGCTTCCGTGTGGGCGGATGCCGGTGCCGCCGCCGCTGCGAGCGGAGACGGAGGAGTGGTCGATGCCGCTGTCGAAGGCGCGTTTCGATCGCGCTGCAGCGGCACCTGCGGCGCGCGCTCGAATCCCGCTATGCCGAGCTCGACCGCGAATGCGGCCACCGATTCGGGCCGGTCCGGAATGCGCACGGCGAGTGCGTGGTCGATCGCCGCGAGAAACCGATCGCTGTACCGTTCGCGATCGGGCAATGCGCGCGCGACGAGCGGCCGATACTTGTCTTCGATGCTGCGCACGACAGCCGGCGGCGGCAACTCGCCAGTTACGACGGCGTGCACGACCGCACCGAGTCCGTAGATGTCGGTCCAGGGACCCTGCGTGAAGGCCGGATCGTCGGTGTATTGCTCGATCGGTGCGTAGCCGGGTTTCAACATGACGGCTCGATCGTCGACGAGATCGCCGATCAGCTTGCGTGCCGCTCCGAAGTCCAGCAGCACCGGCTTGCCGTCGGGCTTGACGAGGATGTTGTCGAGCGAGATATCGCGGTGAAAGCACTGCGCGCGATGCAGCGTATCGAGCGCGCCCAGCACGCCGGCAAGCATCTCGCGCAACTGCGCTTCGCCGATGCGTTCGCCGCGCGCCACGCGCTGCTTGAGCGTCTCGCCCTCGTAAAACGGCATCGTCATATACGCCGTTCCGTGCGCTTCCCAGAAATGCAGCACCTTGACGAGGCCCGGATCGTCGAATTGCGCGAGCAGCCTTGCTTCGTTGACGAACGCAGCGCGCCCGGCGTCGAACGCTTGCCCGAAGCGTTCGGAGCGAAGCATGACCGTGTGATCGCCCCCGCGCGTGGCGAGCATGGAAGGCATGTATTCCTTGACCGCCACGACGCGCTGCAGAGCACGATCGAACGCACGATATACGATGCCGAAACCGCCTACGCCCAGCACGGCATCCAGTTGAAGCTCGCCGAAACGATGCCCGACGGGAAGCGGCCTGACCCGTGCGTCGTCTTCGCCCGTGCGAGAGGCGGTATCGATACCGCGTGGATGGTCCATGGTGTCTCGGGATAGCTGATCCATCATCTGCAACCTCTCCGATGCGGGCCGCGCCGGATTCGGCGCGGCCCCGGGTTCGCCCTCATTGATCGCGTCACGGCTCGCGGTTTTGCTGCGCGCCGAAAAGCCTGATGAACAGTTCGTCATCGGGCGTGCCCGTGTGCGAACACGTCGAAAGCGGCGCGCCGTTCAGCGCGTGTGTCCACCAAAAGCTCGTCGCGCCGTGTGGGTCGAAGTAATGCGCAAGTCCGGGCCAGCCGGCGGGCGCGTCGGCTGGCGACGCCGTATCCGGCACGTCGACATACGTCAGGCGAACCGCCGACAGCGCGGACTCCAACTGCTCGGGCGCCCGGCCATGACGGACCGCGTCGAGCAGCACGGTGCCAAGCTGCCGATAAAAGCCTCCGGCTCGCGCGGTCAGTGCGCTCGAGTAGTCGCCCGCCTCGATCGCGAGCATCGCCACGATGGGGTAGTAGCGCCCTACCCGGTCGCAGCTCGGCGCAATGCAGCCGAGCTGCACGTATCGCGCACCGGTGCCTGCCGGCATGGCGAAGTTCCAAAGCGGCGCGACGGCGTAGTGCCGCTCGAGCGCTCCGGGCCCACGCTGCCGCATCGCCGCCATACCGTGCTGGAGCCAGCGCTCCCACCACCCGGCCAGTGCGTGCGGCAAATGCCGGCTGACGAAGTCGCCCGCGCCAGGCAGCTTTCCGTACCAGGCAGGCGGCGTATCGAAGCCACGTGGAATCGGCACAGCGATCATGATGTGGAGGCCGGACAGGAAAACGATTCGAGCTGCGGCAGCCGGAACGGATTGCGAACGCTGCTTGCCGTGACCTGCAGCGTGAGCGGCTTCCCATCGATCGTGAACCGCGCAACCATCTGCTCCGGCGCTCGCCCCGCCGACACGGCTGCGCGGTCGAACAACCGATGCAGCGCCCACGAGCCTTCGGTGACGATCCCGCCCGTCGCACCGGAGCTCTCGACGATCTGCAAGCGCACCTGAGCGCTGCCGCGCGTGCCGGGCCAGCGAACGGTCGCCGGCACTTGCGGACCGTGCGCATACCGCACGATCTGGCCATCGACGTCGAGCACCATCTCCGAGATCGACGCATCCATGTCGAGCGGCTTGATCTCGACCGTCGTCTCAGGCACATGCGAGCCTCCGGGGAAGTACGCATCCCGGATGACGGCCGCCTTCTCGAACGAAGAGAGAACCGGCGCGGCCAGCGCCTCTGCCCCTTGTCCGGCATTGTTGAAGCGCCAGGGCCGTGCCGCTGTATCGACGAGCGGCTGAAGATTCTTCTGGAAGAAGCTGTCCATCAAACCGCCCGGTGCGAAAAGCTGCGCGAAATCCGCAGGCGTCACGTCGCGCGACGATCCGCGCGCAAACGGATAGCGTCCGCCGATCGCCTGCCTGCAAAACTCGCCGACATTGACGGCCGCATCGTGCGTGACGTTGCGTTCCTGTGCACTCGCCACGCTACCGTTCGCGGCATTGGACAGTTGGTCGAGCATTTCGCGAAATGGCGTGGGCAGCCGGCCCGCCTGGGCGCGTATCCTGTCGGGGACGTCGGAGGGCGGCGGCATGCCGCCGCTGCGCAGCGCGTGGTCGGTCGCCGTGAGGTAGCTATAAAGCTCGTCGATCGTCTTGCGAACCCCATCGAGCGGCTCGGCCGACGATGCCCCCTGGCCGTTCGGACCGAACGCACGGAAACCCGCGAAGTGGCTGTCGACGATGAATTCGGGCCTTGCCGCCGCGCCCGTTCCCGTATTCCCGCTCGAGCCGCTCTCGAACATCTGCGCGAGCGAACTGCGCGCTTCGTCCACCTTGTCCCGCGTCTTCGCACCCGCGGCGAGCGGGCCTTCTCCCGCCTCCTTCCCAAGCGTGGTTTCGCGTGCCACGGCAGCGAAGAGCCGCGTCAACGGAGAATCCGGCGACGACAATATTCGCGCCTCCTGAATGCTTTGCGCGAGCGATGCACCGCCGCGCAGACGTAGGTCGGCCAGATAATCGTCCCACGTCTTGATGTAGTCGTTCAGGTAGAGCTGCCGGACACCGCGCGAGCGCGCCGCCGCTTCATCCGCCGACGCCACCTCCATGCGGTCGAGGTTCAGCACCCAGACTTCCTCGCCTCCGAACGCGCTCACCGCGTCGTCGACGCGCTTATCGAACACATTCCAGTAACCACTTGGCGTGTAGAGACCCGGCAGGCTTTCGCCGAGTCCCTTGCCGCTTCGCCGCTCGAACACGAGCGAGGCATCGGGCCCCGCCGCGTCCGAGAAGTCGAAGTCGTACGGCGCCGTACTCGCGCGCAGCGTATGGACGAGTTGCCCATAGAGCCGCTGTGCGAATGGCACGCGCCGCAACTGATCGCGCTTGTCGGCAACGAGACGTTCGTCCATCGGTATCGGCGATGTGACCACGCGATCGTCGAACAGCGACGCGAGATGGGCACGCAGGGCGCGGCGTTCCGACGACGGCACATCCGCAGGCAGCGACCTCTCGATCACGAGATCCAGCACCGCCTGAACGAACACCGGGTCGTAGTGCCCGCTGTCGTACAGCATCAGATACGCCTTCAACACGGCATACGCATACGCACCGTCATCGGCACGCGCGTCTCTCAGGGCCGTTTCCAACCGCCGGGCGGCGAGCGGGAGCAGCGCTGCCTCGAGCTCGCGACGATAGACGGCATCCGCTGCGGCCATCATTCGGTCGCCCTGGAAGAGGCCCCATCGATACGACAGCGGCGGATGTCCGGGCTCGATGCCGCCGGCCGCCGGCCATTCGCGCAGTGCGTCCAACACGGGCAGCAGCTGCGCGATATCGCTGCCATCGCCGATCTTCGCGCGACGCATCTGATCGCTTACGGCCGGCACACGCGCCGCGAGTGCGTCCAGATACGCACTGTTGTGCAGATAACTGCGCGTCCAGCCGATACCGACTATGCAGAAGACGATCGCGAGCGCGACGTAGGCCGCGGTCGCCCGAACCTTTCGCCGTCGATGCCAGGACAGATCGCTGCCCGCGAGCGACGCCTCGTTGAAGATATGCTCTTGCAACAGCGTCTTCAGGAAGAAGCTGCGGCCGCCGAGCGCGGGCTGCGCCATGGGCGGCGTGCCCTCGATCTTCAAGAAGCGCTTGATGCCTCCCATCACGCGGTCGAACGCCGTGCCCTCCTGCGTGCCGCTCGTCAAATAGATGCCGCGCAACATCGGCATCGGTTCGAATTTCGATGCGGAAAATACCTCCGCGACGAACTGCCCCAGCATGTCTCGCAGATTCGCGAATTGCTGAGGGAGCAGATATGTCAGCTCGCGCTGACGCGCGTCGAGCTGCTCCGCGAGCAATTCCGGCAGCGCATCGTTGAGCCTTCGATGAAGCAGATCGAATTCGCGGTCGAATGCCGCGCGCAACTCGAAATCGGCGGCCGCCTGCTCGCGCAGCGTGAAGGTAAAGCCCCATACCTGCTCACGCTCCGCGCGCCCGAACGCGCTGAAGTACTCGGTAAAACCGGCGAGCAGGTCCGCCTTGGTCACGATCAGGTAGACGGGAAACTGGATTCCCAACTGCGCTCGCAGCTCCTGAAGCCGCTTGCGCAATACCATGGCATGCTGAGTCCGCTCGTTCTCGGACGCACTCACCAGATCGGCCACGCTGATCGTCAGCATCGCGCCGTTCAGCGGCTGGCGCGTACGGTACTTCTTCAGCAGTTCGACGAAGCCCTTCCACTCGCCTTCATCGAGCGCACGGTTGCTTTCGTGCGTCGTGTAGCGTCCCGCGGTATCGATCAACACCGCGTCGTTCGTGAACCACCAATCGCAATGGCGCGTACCGCCTACGCCACGAATGGCCGCGCGACCGAACTGCTCCGCCAGCGGAAACGTGAGCCCCGAGTTCACGAGCGCCGTTGTCTTGCCCGAGCCCGGTGCACCGATGAACACATACCAGGGCAACTGATACAGATACTGCTGCGAGAAACGTTCGACCCAGCGCGCAAGGCCGCGGCGCGGCCGATTCGCGGCACCGAAGCGGACTTTTTTCAACAGCGCGACGGCCTCGCCGAATCGTGTGCGCAACTCGTCGAGGTCCGGCTGAGGAGGCTCGCCGGCGGGCTGCGCACGAGCGGAGTCGCTACGCAACTGCGCGAGCAACTCGGCATTGAGTCGAGCGGCGTGCCAGTTTCGCCACGCCACACGGGCGCCCCATATCGCCAGCAACACGACGATCGCAAGCATTCTGGCCGCCGCGGTTTCGAGCGGGCGGTGGCCGTCGAACGCGACGAGCGGCCCCGCAAACCAGATCAAGGCAGCGAGTGCGAGCACACCCGCGAACGTCCAGCTCTCGCGGCGGTTCAGCACGCGACCGACCCTGTGCAACGAATGGCTTGTCGTCATGGTGTTCCCGCCGCCGGTTGTGCCGAGCCGGCCGTCGGCGCCAGCATCAACGTAATTTCGACGCGCCGGTTGCGCGCGCGCCCCGATGCCGTATCGTTCGGCGCGACGGGATCCATCTCGCCTCGGCCTTGTGCGCTCAGCCGGGCCCGATCGGCGAGGCGCGTGGCGAGCAATCGCTTGACCGCTTCCGCACGCTCTTGAGACAAGTCCCAGTTCGACGCGAAACGCAGCGTGTGCACAGGTACGTTGTCGGTATAGCCGACCACCGTCACGCTGCCCGCGGTGCCGTTCAGTGCGTCCGCGATGCGCATGAGGACAGGGAGGTAGCGATCGATGACCGCGGTCGAACCCGACGCGAACAGCCCGTCGCCGCGCAGCACGACGACGCTGCGATCGGCCTCGTCCCGTACGGAGACGAGACCGGCGTCGATCTCCGGCTGCAGAAAGTGCGCTAGCCGAGGCGGTGCGGGCGCCACGGGTCGCGGCGCGGCGCTTGCCTGCAGCCGCGGCAGGTGCAATTCGTCGATCGCCGTGAAAAGGCGATCCGCGTGCATCGCCAGCGCAAACCGCAAGCCGGCGAACAGGCCGAGCGCAAGCAGCACGGCGAGCACCGCACACACCCATAGCGGTACCGCGAAGCCGCGCGCTTCGTCGCGCGCCACCGCATCGCGCCAGTGCGGTGACAGACTGGGGTCGTAGTCGCCGCGCGCCGTGCGGATCGTCCGAGCCAACTGGCGCCTCAACGCATCGAGCTGTGCGCGACCGTTATCGACGACGCGATATCGACCCTCGAAGCCGAGCGCCAGGCAAAACTGCAGCAGTTCGAGCAGATCGATGTGCTGCCCCGGCTGCTGCGAGAGTCTCGCGAGTACCTCGAAGAACTTTTCGCCACCCCAGGTCTCGTTATGAAACGACACGAGCAGACTGTGGGAGGACCAGACGCCGCTTCCCCATGGAGTCAGCGCCGCCGCTTCGTCGAGCGCGGTGCACAGACAATAGCGCGCGGCCATGATCGTTTCCGGCGGCAAGCCCGCTTGCTGCGCACGCGTTTCGAACGCGCGGATTTCGACGACGAGATGTTCGCGCAACCAGGCCGGATTCGGATGATGCACGGTCGAGCGAATTTGCGGCACCAGATTGAGTAACGGATTGGCCGCGGCAACGAGCGGGTTGCTGCCGGTTGGCGTGCACTGCCCGGCTACCGCGGATTCCGCTGCAGCGGCGCCGCTAGCCTGGGCGCCGCCGGGATTCGGCGGCACGAAGCCGCCGGCCCCGGCCCCGAAAGAATCGACCGAAAGGTTCATGATGCAGGCCTCTTGCTAACCCCGAATAGCCCAAAGCTCGAGCGAGAGCCCGGGAAACTCTCCTGCCAGATGCAGAGCGAGCGCTCCCGAGCGGTCAAATTGCTTCCACAGCTCGTTGCCCTTCTCCAGCTCGAAATAGGCGTGATCCGCGTGATACGGAATCTGTCGCGGCGCGACGGGCAGCAGACGCACGCCGATTCCCGGCAACTGAAGATGCACGAGGTCGCTGATGCGCTCGACAGGGCCGAGCTTCGCTTGCGCCGGAAATCGCAAGCGCAGGCTGTCCGAAGGCATGTCGCTGCGAACGGCCAGCACGAAGCCCGCATCGCGGCGCAACGTTGGATCCGCCACCGTTGCCACGCGCACTCCGCCACCCGCGTCGCGCAGATCGATACGGATGGCGTTCTGCTCCAGCACTGTCGAGAGCGAACGCCGCAGCTCCGTCATCAGCGCGCCGAACGTCGCACGCAGATCGCCGTGCTCGTACACCGGCAAGACTTGCGGCAAGCGGTTGGCGGTCGTGAACGTGCTCAAATCGCAAGCGAGCTTGAGCCAGTCGCGAAAGAGCGTTTCCGGATGAATCTCGACATCCTGCTGCGCGTGCCACGTGAGCGCGAGATACCGGTTGATGAGCTGCAGCAGAAGAAAATCCGCCACCTCGGAGATGCCGCCCTTGCCCGGCTGCGTCAAGCGTTCCGCGAGCGCCTCTGCGCGTTGCGCGAGCATGCCGTGCAGCTCGCACAGGTAAGTGCGCATTACCGGGTCGCGCTGCGCGGCGAGCCGCGGCGGTATGAAGTCGGCTTCGATCGCCAATTGACCGTTCGCGCGGCGCTCGACGATGTGCATCACGCCGAGCGCTTGCCAGTCGCCGGTCAATTCGGACTCGAGGGCGAGGCGCAGATTCAAACGGCCGATCTGCAACAGCGCGGGCTCGAGCGCAATCGGATTGACATCCGCGATCTCGCGCTCCTCCACGAGGTAGCGGGCCAGCGTACAGGCATCGCCACCAAACGAGACGTCTTCCGCCGACCCGCGCCATAAGGGCAAGGCCAGCACGATGCGCTCGTCCTTGACGTGCGTGCCGATATCGAGCGGCTCCGGCCCGTCGTGCAACTGTGAAAAAGCGAACGGGGTGCCGTCCGGCATGACGCCCGAAGCCGCCAGCAAGCGTACCTTGCCGAGCATGAGTGCCTCGCGATCGATCTCCAGCTCGTCAAAACCCCAGAAGAGCCGTTGCAGCGGCAAACAGCGCGTCTGCACAAGGCGTTCGAAATGACGCTCGAGCTGTTGAAAATGCTGAGGGCGCAAGAACATGCCTTCGGACCAGATCACGCGCTCGCGCAGCCCCGCAACGGACATCGGCGACATCACCGCATCGTTCATTGCGCCCCCCGGGCATCGGAACTCCGATCGATGCCGCCATTTCTGACCGCGATCGCGAATTTCGCCTCGCGCGGCGACCCCTGCCAGAATCGCAACGCACTGGGCTGCTTGCCTTCCGGCAGGGCCAGAGTGAGCCTCCACCGATTCGTTTCGAGCGATCGGTATTCGGCGACGATGCCAATGGCGCGTGCTTCGGCATTGCCCGTATAACGGACAGTCCGAACCTCGCCGGGCCGCAGGATCATCCTGTCGACGCTCAGCAATTGAGCGCCCAGCGCGTTGTCGGGCTTGTCCTGGAGCGCGAAAAACTCCGCGCTCTCGAAGGCGGACGCGGATTTCAGCTGGAATACCTTGAGAACGATCGGAGACGGACGTCCCCGGACGTCCGGATTAACGTCGGCCGCCACATCGAATGTCACCGCGTATGGTAACGGCACGTGGCGGTCGACCGAGCCACACGCGCTCAAAATGAATAAGCACCCGAATAAAATACCCACCCTCACCCCATATAGCGCTTTCATCTCCCACTACCTTCCATTATCGATTCAACGTTCGCATAACGAATCAATCGTTTCGCGCGGCATAGCCGCACACTAATGAAAATTCGAATTCATTCACGGCCGGACGGATCGCTCCTCGAATAGCGCGCGCAAAACGGCTGACACCTTACCGTTTTTCGGGGTGTCGCCCATACCGCCTTGGATTTTCGGGCGCGCGCCGATAGACGGCGCGCTCGGTCCCACAGCGGAACACACGAGTTCGGGAAAGCCCCGACACGCAAGGCCTTCGGATAAAAAAAGTTTATACGGAACCTAAATAAACTATATACCCCTCATCCCCACAGAAAGAAAAACGAAAGGTGAAAACTATGGCAAACCGTAAAGTGGGGCGAACTATAGTGGAAAAAATATCGGCATACAAGCGAGTGAGCACTCAATTACCGACCGTACACACCACTTTTAAATGGATAAATTGAAACAAACAGTAACAAAAGCGAGCGCCAATAATCGCCCAGCCTAAAATCCACGACCGAAATCTCGATTTATCTTTCGAGGCGAAGCGGATTACCCTGAATGAAGCATTATTTTCGTGCCAGATTTTTCCCGATCGCCATCGCTGCAGCCCTGGTTGCGTGCAGCACCGTTTCGCCCGAAGAGCGCACGGCTCAGGCGACCGTGGACCGAGCTCGTGCCACCTACGATGCGGGCGATTACCAACGAACGATCGCGCTGCTTTCGCATGCGCATGAAATCGGCGACGCCGACCGCGATACCCAGGTCAGCGCGCACAAGCTGATGGCATTCAGTTACTGCGTGACCAATCGGATCGCTTCGTGTCGCGCCGAGTTCTCGAAGATCCTGGATATCGATCCGCACTTCGAGCTCTCGCCCGCGGAAAAAGGACATCCTGTGTGGGGGCCAGCGTTCGAGGCGGCAAAACGCAAGCGCACGCCATCCTAGCGATCGCGTCGCAGCCGATATCTGAAGCATTTTTCACGGAACAACTGCAGCGACCATGCAATTGATCGTTATCGAACACGCCGGTCGACCGCTCGACCGCGACCGTCGAACCTCGGTCGTGTTTCGTCCGCCGGGCGGCACGATCGGGCGAGACCACGACAACCACCTCGTGCTCAGGGACGAAACGCGGCAGATCTCGCGTTTGCAAGCACTGCTGCAGGTGGGCGAGACATCGTGCTCGCTGAAGAATCTCAGCAGCGTCTCGACGATCGAGGTCAACCGTACGTCGATCGGCTATGCCCAAGTGCAGCTGCTGCAAGCGGGCGACACCATTCGTATCGGCGCTTATCTGCTGCGCGCCGATTTCGACGAAGGCGCAACAGCGACAGCGTCGGCACACGCTGCTTCGGCGCAGCCGCATACGGCGACCGACGTGCCTGTAGCGCGGGTGGATGCCCCGCCCCGCGAGGCGAAATCGCCATCGCCGGCCTCGTCCGGTGGACTTCAAGCATTGCACGCGCTCCCCACCGATCCGCTGAGACTCTTTGCATCGTCGTCCGATGGCGACGCCGGCAAGTTCGCCGGTCCCACTGCGGCCGCCGACGCACCGGTTATGGCTTCGGATCGGGTGCCCGAATGGGCGGCGCCGTTTCGTTTGCAGCCGGCGCCGGCTGCGCCGAAAAACGAAGTGCCCGCGAGCGAAACGGCCAGCGCAGACAAGAGTGCGACCGGCGGCGAGGAGCGCCATGAGTTGACGACAGACCGGCAGCGGGTTGCGCCCGATGTACTGCTGCGCGCGTTTTTCGAGGGCGCCGGCCTCGACGCAACGGCACCGGTAGACCGCTGGTCGGCGGAGCAACTGTTCGTCGCGGGCCAGTTGCTGGCGCTTTTCGCCAACGGCACGGTGGAGTTGCTATCGGCACGAAGCATCTTGAAGCGCGAGGTGCGCGCGGACATGACGATGCTCCTCGATCGGGAAAACAACCCGCTCAAGTTGCTGCCCGATGGCGGTGCGGCGCTGCGGCAGATGTTCGGTCTACCGTTCCCGGGCTTCATGTCGCCGCCGAGCGCTGTGAGCGATGCGTTCCAGGATCTCCATGCGCATCAGATCGGCATGGTGGCGGGCATGCGCGCGGCGCTGACCGATTTGCTCGCGCGATTTTCGCCTCAGCGCCTGCTCGATCGCGATGCCGAACCGCGATGGTACGAGCGGATGTGGCCGATGCTGCGCAAGGCCCGGATATGGGAGCGCTATGTCGCGCTGCACCGGGACGTGGTACTTGCCGTCGAAGACGATTTCTCGTCCGTCTTCGGCAAGTCTTTTCTCGGCGCCTACGATGCGGAGGTGGAACGCTACCGCGGCCGCCGTCGCGGCTGAGCATGCTGGCGAATGAAAATATCGCATGCTCAGTACTCCCATGTCGGCAGCAGAACGGTCAATCAGGATGCGATCGGCTGTGACGTGCGGGGCAATCGCGGATGTTTCGTGGTAAGCGATGGCATTGCCGGACGTCCCGGCGGTGACACGGCATCGCAGTTGGCCGTGTCCGCGGCGCTTGCGAAGAGCGCAGCCACGCCATACGGCACCGATGAACTCTTGCGCGCATGCATCGCCGAGGCGAACGGCGCAATCGTTGCCAGGCAGCGGCACGATCCCGCACTTCGGGAGATGGCGGCAACGATCGTCGCGTTGCTTGTCGATAGCGAATTGCGCACGGCACAGTGGGCGCACGTTGGCGACAGCCGCCTTTATCGGTTTCGCCGCGGCCAGCTCGTCGAGCGCACGCGCGACCATAGCCTCGTCCAGCAGCTGGCCGACGCCGGGCTGCCGTGCGACGGTCTCAGTCCCGGTCTCCTGCTCCATGCTCTCGGCATGACCGGCGAGGTGCTGCCGGGCTTGAGTTCCGCGATATCCGTCGAAGATGGGGACGCTTTTCTATTGTGTACGGACGGTTTCTGGCAATTGCTGCCTGACGAACTGATCGAGTACTGCCTGCGCGCCGTGCATACGGTGAGCGATTGGTTGACGCTGCTCGCCGATGCGATCAGGCAACGTTCGGAGCTGTCGGGTAGTGTGGACAATTGCTCGGCACTTGCGGTGTGGATCGGCAACCCGGAATCCGTGACGCTCGTTGCAATGCGCTAGCAGCGCAGCCACGCGCAATTGCCATCGCAGCCGGCAAAGGCAAAATCAAAGGGCTACAGATGAAAAGCTCTGTAGCCCTTTGTGTTTTTGGTTGTGGTCTGGACCGATCAATAGAGCCGCAGTAAGCCTATCGCTGATGATCAGCGCCGATTCGTAGATCGGGGTGAAGGGCCCAACCTTCACGAGCTGCGTTTTCGCGAACGGCACGGCCGCAACAAAGAACGCCGCCGAGACCAGCACCACCGCGACGGCGACCTGTTGGTCCCGCGGCTCGGGCCGCAAGGTCGAGACGAACACCCGTGCTTCGTCCCGCGATTCGCTCACTCTCGTCACCCGCGTTCGATGGCGCAGCGCCAGTTCGACGCGCGCATTCGTCTCATGGGACGCGACCGGCGAGTCGCAAAGAAAACAGGCAGCGAGGCGGAAAAATCGACGTGCTGCGATGCTCCGGGCGTGACTTGTGTGACAGTCGAAGGCTCTGATGCTCTGGCTCGCGTCGCGTTCAATCGACTAGAAGAATCGGGGCAACCACGGAGGGCCAGCAGCAGTTGAATCGCGTAACGCTACAAGATACAATCACAATGATTAAAAGTTTCGCTCACAAAGGTCTTGAACAGTTTTTCAAGACCGGCAGCAAATCGGGCATCCGCCCGAATCATGCCGGGAAGCTTGCCCGCCAACTGGGGTTGCTCAACGTGGCGACCGCGCCCGAGGAAATGGATTTTCCGGGTTGGCGACTCCATCGGTTGAAAGGCGACATAGCCGGGCACTGGTCTGTCTGGGTGAGCGCAAACTGGCGGCTGACTTTCTGCTTCGTCGGAGAAGACGTCGAAATTGTCAATTATCAGGATTACCACTAGGAAGCATCATGCGCATGCATAACCCGCCGCATCCCGGCGAAACACTCAAGGAGGATGTCTTGCCCGCGTTGGGCTTGAGCGTGACCGAGGCCGCCGAACAACTGGGTGTGTCCCGCGTTGCGCTGTCCCGCGTCCTGAACGGCCGGGCTGCCATCAGTGCCGAAATGGCGATCCGGCTGGCGCAATGGCTGCAAGGAAGTCCGGAAATCTGGCTGCGTGCCCAGTTGCAATACGACTTGTGGCAAGCCGAGCAGAAAAGCACCGCAAAGATAAAGCCAGCAAAACGGCTGGCTGTATAAGCTTGCCTCAAAAAGCACGAAGCCCAGCCGAAATGGCTGGGCTTCGTTGCTCGATACTGGTGGTCGGAGCGATAGGATTCGAACCTACGACCCTCTGATCCCAAATCAGATGCGCTACCAGGCTGCGCTACGCTCCGACGAATCCAAGATTCTAGCCTGCCCTCCTGCCAGCGGTCAATCAGATTGCGTTCCGAGAATTTCCACAGCATTGCATCGCAACCATGTCGAACCCGGCACCCGGTTTGCGGGTCAACAAGGTCAGCAGAATCGAATCGATCGGGTTCAACGAAAAAGGAGACGCTCATGAATCTCATCCTCTGGCGTCACGCCGAAGCCGAAGACATCGCGTCGACAGATCTCGCCCGTCAACTGACCTCCCGTGGCCGCAAGCAAGCGCAGACGACGGCCAAATGGCTCAAACACCGTCTGCCGCCCGACGCTCTGATTCTCGCGAGCCCCGCCGCGCGGACCGTCCAGACCGTCGAAGCCTTGACCGATCAATACCGGATCGTCAAAGAGATTGCGCCCGGCGCGCGCGCCGAGGCAGTCCTGACGGCTGCCGGCTGGCCGGAAGGCGCGGCCGAAACGGTCGTCATCGTCGGTCATCAGCCGACGCTCGGCCTCGTGGTCTCGCAGCTCGTAGCGGGAAAAGCCACTGAGTGGTCCGTCAAGAAGTCCGGCATCTGGTGGCTGGAAAGCCGAGCGCGCGACGGCCAGGCGCCGGTGCTGATCCGCGCCGTCATTTCCCCCGATCTCGCCTAGAATCGTCTGACAGTCGAATCGTGAAACATGCGTGTCGCTGATGCGACATGTCATCGCATTTACACGGGTTTGCCATGCGAGCGTCATCGGCGGTTACTACATTGGCAAACACACCGCATTCCTACATTTGATCAGGAACCTTTATGCGAGACCTGCCGACGCCTACCCTGCCCCTCGCTTTCATCCTCCCGCTCGATTCGCGCCGCCGACTTCCCCGCGCGGAGGAAACGATCACCGCGCAGCATCGGCTCCAGGTCGCCTGGGCACGCACGGACGAAGAACTGCGCGAAGCACAACGGCTGCGCTACCGCGTATTCGCCGAAGAAATGGGTGCACGCGTCGTCGGTCCAGCCGGCCTGGACGTGGATCCGTTCGACCCCTACTGCGATCACCTGCTCGTGCGCGACCTCGATACGCTGAAGGTCGTGGGCACATACCGTGTGCTGCCCCCGCATCAGGCCGCCCGCGTCGGGCGTCTTTATGCCGAAGGCGAGTTCGATCTTTCGCGGCTCGCCCACCTACGCTCGAAGATGGTCGAAGTCGGTCGTTCATGTGTCCATCCGGACTACCGCAGCGGCTCGGTCATCATGTCGCTATGGGGCGGCTTGGGCGCCTATATGATGCAAAACGGCTATGAAACGATGCTCGGCTGCGCGAGCGTGCCGATGGCCGACGGCGGGCATTTCGCGGCGAACCTCTACGAATCGCTGCGCGACAGCGCGTTGACGGCCCCGGAATATCGAGCGTTCGCGCATACACCGCTACCCGTCGAAGAGCTGCGTACAGGCGCAAAGGTGGCGCCGCCTCCGCTCGTGAAAGGTTATCTGCGGCTCGGCGCGAAAATTTGCGGCGCGCCCGCCTGGGATCCCGACTTCAATTGCGCCGACTTCCTGACGTTGTTCAGGCTCGCCGACATCAACGCGCGTTACGCGCGCCATTTCCTCGGCGAAACGTCCGCCCGCTGAACGCACCGCCCCGGGGTTCAGTCGTCCGTATAAACGACGCGGTAGCGAATGCCGACCTTCTCCCATTCCGCCGCCTCTTGAACGAGGCTGTAGTCGGTCAATGGATTATTGGCCACCCACTCGTTGGGCAACCTGACTTCATAGCCGTTGCCCTTCTTTCCGACACGAATGCCCGGCAGCCCGACATCGGCTCGGCGCCGGCACAACAACGCGGCAAGCCGCAGGCAAAACAGCAGCGGCCATTCGACGTCGCGCGTCTGCGCCAGTTTTCCGAGCTTGCCGGCATGGCCGAGCACCAGCGCCGCAAGCCGCGCCTGGTCCGTACGCGAGAACCCGGGCATATCGGCATTGCTCGCGATATAGGCCGAATGCTTGTGATAAGCGCTGTGCGAAATCGACAATCCGATCTCGTGCAACGCCGCCGCCCATGCGAGGAACATGCGGTCTTCGTCTGCATCGTCGGCGTCGTTCCTATCCGCCCCGCCGAGCTGATCGTAAAAACCGACCGCCAGATCGCGAATACGCTGCGCCTGCGCGCGGTCGACGCCATAGCGGCGCGTGAAGCCTTCGACCGTCACCGCACGCATGTCCTCGTGCTGCGTCCGTCCCAGCAGATCGTAAAGCACGCCGAGACGCAAGGCGCCGTCGGTCGTATCGACGTAATCGATGCCGAGTTCCTCGAACACAGCGAGCATGATCGACAGCCCGCCTGCAAGCACCGGCACGCGATCGGCCTTGAGCGCGATGAGCTTGAGCCGGTTCACGTTCTCGGCTTTGATCAACGCGCGCTTGAGGCGCTCCAGGCCGCCGCGCGAAATGCCGTGCGAGATGCCGGCATCGTTGAAGCCGTTCGCCTCGACGAGTTCGGCGAGCGCGCGCGCCGTGCCCGACGAGCCGATCGCCTGATCCCAGCCCGCCTTCTTGTACTCGTGCGAAATGATCTGTATCTCGCGTTTCGCCGCGAGCTCGGCCTGCCGCATCGTGTACTCGTCCACGTTGCCGGCGGGGAAGAACTGCCGGCTATGACTCACGCAGCCGATGTAAAGGCTTTCCATGACGAGCGGAGTGTAATGCGAACCGATGATGAACTCGGTCGAGCCACCGCCGATATCGACCACGAGCCGCTTGCCCGAACTCGCGGGCACGGAATGCGCCGCCCCCGCGTAGATGAGCCGCGCTTCCTCCCGCCCGGCGATGACTTCGATCGGAAAGCCGAGCGCCTTCTCGGCCTCGACGAGGAACTCGGGTGCGTTTTTAGCGACCCGCAGCGTGTTCGTGGCGACCGCGCGCACATGATCGGGATGAAAGTCCCGCAGGCGCTCGCCGAAACGTTTGAGCGCATTCCACGCCCGCTCCTGCGACGCGCTGTCGAGCATCTTGTCGGCGGACAGTCCAGCCGCGAGCCGCACGGGTTCGCGCAGCGCATCGACCTGATAGATCTGACTGCCGGCCGGCGTTTCCTCGACGCGACCGACAATGAGGCGGAAGCTGTTCGAGCCGAGATCGACCGAGGCAAGCAAATGCGGGGTGGTAGGCATGAGCGGAAACGTTTCCAGTCGCGCGAGAGGCGCCGCTCCGCGATTTCGAGCGGATGACGGCGCAACGCGGTTCAAAGTCGCCATTTTACGCACATAGGAGGGCACTCCGGTCATTCGCAGGGCACGCCTATCCCTCATTGCGCGCCCGCGCCGAGCAGCCGTCTCAAATTAGATCAATTACCCGTAGAATTGATGACATCGACGTTCATCTAAAAGACATTGGACTGTGAGACTTTCCGAGCAACCGTTCGCTTTTCCATCCGACCCTTCTCACTCACTACTACCGATGTCGGTGCGTTACCCTCTGCTCAATCGGGAATTGGGCATCCTCGGCTTCAACGAGCGCGTGCTCGCCCAGGCCGCTGACCCGGCGATACCGCTGCTGGAACGGCTGCGCTTCATCTGTATCACGAGCAGCAACCTCGACGAATTCTTCGAAATCCGCATGGCCGGCTTGCAGGAGCAGATGCGCGACAATCCGGGAGCGCTCGCGCCGGACGGCATGTCGCTGCAGCATGTCTACGATCTGGTCGTCGAGCGCGCGCAAAAACTCGTGCATCGCCAATACAGCATGCTGCACGAAACGATATTGCCGGCGCTCGAGGAGCAAGGCATCTATTTTCACGGCAGCGAAGCGTGGACAGCAGCCCAGACGCAGTGGGCGCACCGCTATTTCAACGACGAGCTGCTGCCCGTGCTCACCCCGATCGGGCTCGACCCCGCTCACCCTTTCCCCCGCGTGCTCAACAAGAGCCTGAACTTCGTCATCGAACTCGAGGGCAAGGACGCATTCGGTCGGCAAGCGGTCATGGGCATCGTGCAGGCGCCGCGTGCATTGCCGCGGCTCGTGCGCATGCCGCAGGAGCTCTCGGGGTTCACTCACGGGTTCGTGTTGTTGAGTTCGTTCATGCAGCGTTTCGTGGGCGAGCTTTTTCCGAATCTCGTCGTGCGCAGCTGCAACCAATTCCGGATCACGCGCAACAGCGAGCTATTCGTCGACGAGGACGAAATCACCAATCTGCGCGTCGCCTTGCAAGGCGAGCTGCCGGCGCGCCATCTCGGCAATGCGGTACGGCTCGAAGTCTCGGCCGATACGCCGCCTCATCTCCTGCAGCGCCTGCTCGACGAAAGCGGCCTGAGCGAAAAGGACTGTTACCGGGTCGAGGGCCCCGTGAACCTCGTCCGTCTCATGCAGTTGCCGGAGATGGTCGACCGCCCCGACCTCAAGTTCGTGCCGCACGTGCCGGCCACATCGGAGCGGCTTGCCAATTCGGCGAATCATTTCGAAACGATCGATCAGGGCGATGTCCTGCTGCACCATCCGTACGAGAGCTTCCAGCCCGTGCTCGAGTTGCTCGTGCAAGCGGCGCAGGATCCGAATGTCATGGCGATCAAGCAGACGATCTATCGCACCGGCACAGACTCGCCACTGATGGACGCGCTGATGCAGGCGGCGCGCAATGGCAAGGAAGTGACCGTCGTCGTCGAGCTGCTCGCACGCTTCGACGAAGAAACGAATATCAATTGGGCATCGCAGCTCGAGGCGGTGGGCGCGCACGTGGTCTATGGCGTCGTGGGCCATAAATGCCACGCGAAAATGATGCTGATCGTGCGCCGCGTGACGGAAAACGGCCGGTCCGTGCTCAAGCGCTACGCGCACCTCGGTACGGGTAATTACCATCCGCGCACGGCAAGGCTCTACAGCGATTTCGGTTTGATGACTTCGGATCAGATGATCTGCGAAGACGTACACCATGTCTTCCAGCAATTGACGGGCATTGGCGGCGAGCTGAAGCTGCACGAGCTTTGGCAGTCTCCGTTCACGCTGCACCCGCGGCTCGTGGAAGCCATTCGCGCTGAGGCGGAAAATGCACGAGCCGGCAAAAAGGCGCGCATCGTCGCAAAGATGAACGCGCTGCTCGAGCCGACCGTGATCGCGGAGCTGTACGAGGCCTCCCAAGCGGGCGTCAAGATCGACCTGATCATACGCGGCGTCTGCTCGTTGCAGCCGGGAGTGGCTGGCCTCTCCGAGAACATCACCGTGCGATCGATCGTGGGCCGGTTTCTCGAGCACCATCGCATCTTCTACTTCTTCTCCAACGGCGACGAACGTGTCTTCCTCTCGAGCGCCGACTGGATGGATCGCAACTTCTTCCGCCGCGTCGAAGTCGCATTCCCGATCCGGGACCGGCGCCTGAAGCGGCGCGTCATCGCCGAAGGGCTTTCCGGCTTCCTCGGCGACAACCAATCCGCCTGGGTCATGCAAAGCGATGGCCACTATCGGCGTTCACGTCCGGGCAAATCCTCGCGTAACGCGCAAGCGAGCCTGCTGACGAAGTTCGGTTGTTAGCCCCTGGGTTCCGGGCCCACCGCTCAGGCGTGCTGAGGTTGGCGGCGTACGGTTCGCTGCGCGGGAAAGCGCACCGTGAAGACGCTGCCCCGCCCTTCTTCGCTTTTGACGTCGAGCAGGCAATCGTGCCGCTGCAGCACATGCTTGACGATCGCGAGGCCGAGACCGGTGCCGCCTGTGTCGCGCGAACGGCTCCGATCGACGCGATAAAAGCGCTCGGTCAGGCGCGGAATGTCGTCTGCGGGAATGCCGAAGCCCGTATCGGTCACCGAAAACGCCGCCGCGCCACCAACGAGGTGCCATTCCACGCGGATGGACCCGCCATCGGGCGTATAGCGGATCGCATTCGTCACGAGATTGCCGAGCGCACTGAGGATTTCCGTTTCCGTGCCGGTGACGGTCAAGGTGTCATCGCTATCGAACGCGATCTGATGGCGTCCACCCGACAGCGTGGCCGCATCCTCCCGAAGGTGACGCAATACGGCGACCATGTCGATGGCGTGGTCGCTCGGCGGCTTGGCATCGCCTTCGAGCTTCGCCAGCACGAGCAGATCATCGACGATATGGCGCATGCGCGACGCTTGCTGCTCCATCAGTTCGAGATAGCGCGCACGGTCGGCTTCGTCGAGCGGGAGCTCGCGCATCGTCTCCAGAAAGCCCGATAGGACTGTCAGCGGCGTCTTCAACTCGTGCGAGACATTGGCGACGAAATCGCGCCGCATCGAGTCGGTCCGCTCGAGTTCGGTGATGTCCGCCGAGAGAACGAGCTTGCGGTTCTCGCCGTAGGGAAACACCTGCACCGACAAGACGTTTTGCCGCTTATCGCCCATGCCGCGCATGATGAGCATCTGCTCGTACCGGTGCGAATTCAGATATCGCACGAACTCGGGATGCCGCACGAGGTGAGTGATGTGCTGGCGCAGATCGCGCCTGGCATCGAGTCCGAAATGCTCTTCGGCAATGGCATTGCACCATTCGATCTGATCGTGATCGTCGAGCATCGCGACGCCGTTCGGCGACGCCTGGATGGCCTGAATGAAGCGCGAATGTTGCTGCTCGACCTGACGGACCTGCGCGTGCCAGCGCTTCGCGAGCTTATGCAGCCGATAGTAGATCTCGCCCCAGACGCCCGGTGCGCTCGGGACCTGTCCGTAGACCGGCGCATCCAGCAGGCGCCAGAGCCTTTCCGTGTGATACGTGCCGAAGAGGCTTTGCACGACGAGCACGAGGAGTGCGAACGCGAGCGCCCATTTGACGCCGGCGAACGCACCGATGGCGGCGCTCGCGATTGCCAGCAGCACCAGCGATACGAGCGAGCGCGCCCAGATGATATTCATGCCTGCACGTGTTCGAAGAGCGAAAAATGGAACGCCGGTGCCCGGATCATGCGCTCTTGGCGAGCCGGTAGCCGCTGCCGCGCACCGTTTCGATCATAGCATCGCAGCCGGCCGGCTTGAGCGCGGCGCGCAAGCGCTTGATATGCACGTCGACCGTCCGCTCTTCGACGAATACGTGATCGCCCCAGACCTGGTCGAGCAGTTGCGTACGGCTATGTACACGCTCCGGATGTGTCATGAAAAAATGCAGCAGCCGGAATTCAGTCGGACCGAGATCGAGCTTGATCTCGCTGCCATCGGCATGTGCCGCGACGCGGTGCGTGGCCGGATCGAGCTTGAGCCCGTTGATGGCCACGATGTCTTCCGTCAGTTGCGGAGCGCGCCGACGCAACACAGCCTTGATGCGGGCCATCAATTCCTTCGGCGAAAACGGCTTCGTGACGTAATCGTCCGCACCGATTTCAAGACCCAGTACCTTGTCCTGCTCGTCGCCACGCGCGGTCAGCATGATGATCGGAATATGTTTCGTGCGCTCGTTGTTGCGCAGGTCGCGCGCAAACGCGATACCCGACTTGCCCGGCAACATCCAGTCGAGCAAGACGAGATCGGGCAGCACGTCGCTGATCAGCGACTGCGCCTGTTCCGCGTTGTAAGCGCGGATCGGACAATGGCCCGCATGCTGCAGGTTGATCGAGATCAGCTCCGAAATGGCGGGCTCATCTTCGATGATGAGAATGCTGCTCGGCATCGTCACCTCTTGAGACGTTAACTAAGCGCTTCGCGTTCGAGCGCGTCGCGCGACTTGTGCCGCACGTCCGTGCCCTTCACGATGTAAATGATGAATTCGGCGATGTTCTTCGCGTGGTCGCCGATCCGCTCGATCGCCTTCGCGATGAACAGGTACTCGAGGCCCGCCGAGATCGTGCGCGGGTCTTCCATCATGTACGTGACGAGCTTGCGCACGAATGCGCGAAACTCCTCGTCGATCGCCTTGTCGTCCCGCACGATCTGCGCCGCCGCCACGGTATCGAGACGCGCGAACGCATCCAATGCGCGGCGCAGGATCGTCACGGCCATATCGCCCGAGACCTTGATCTCGGCGATGTTGACGGTGCGCGCCGCACCGTCTTCCATGAGCCGCTTCACACGCTTGGCAATTTTCTCGGCCTCGTCGCCCGCGCGCTCGAGGTTCGTGATCGTCTTCGAGATCGCGAGCAGCAAGCGCAGGTCCCGCGCCGCCGGCTGCCGGCGCGCGATGATGTTGCTGCACTCCTCGTCGATCGCGACTTCCATCGTATTGACGGTTTCCTCCGCGGCGATCACCTGGTCGGCAATCTCCGCGTCGAATGCATTGAGCGCCTGCATCGCGCGCGTGATCTGCGCTTCGATCAGACCGCCCATTTCGAGCACTTTCGACGAAAGAAGATTGAGATCCGCGTCGAACTGGCTGGACAGGTGCTTATCGGACATGGTGAACTCCCTCTCGATACATCAGCCGAATCGGCCGGTGATGTAGTCCTCGGTTTCCTTGCGGACCGGCTTGATGAAAATCTTCTCGGTGTCGCCGAACTCGATCAGTTCGCCGAGATACATGTACCCGGTGTAATCGGAACAGCGCGCCGCCTGCTGCATGTTGTGCGTGACGATGACGACCGTGTAATCGTTCTTGAGCTCGGCGATGAGCTCCTCCACGCGCCCTGTCGAAATGGGGTCCAGCGCCGAGCAGGGCTCGTCGAGCAACAGCACTTCCGGCCGGATCGCGATGCCGCGCGCGATGCAAAGCCGCTGCTGCTGTCCGCCCGACAGGCCGTAGCCGCTCTGATTGAGCTTGTCCTTGACCTCGTTCCAGAGCGCCGCTTTCGTCAGCGCCCATTCGACGCGATCGTCCATTTCCGAGCGCGACAATGACTCGAACATTTTGACGCCGAATGCGATGTTGTCATAGATCGACATCGGAAACGGCGTCGGCTTCTGGAACACCATGCCGACGCGCGCGCGCAGCAGCGAAATGTCGCGCTTGCTCGTCAGCAGATCCTCGCCGTCCATGATGATGGCGCCCTCGGCGCGCTGCTCCGGATAAAGCGCGAACATCTTGTTGAACGTACGCAGCAGCGTCGACTTTCCGCAACCCGACGGTCCGATGAACGCCGTCACCTTGCCCTCGGGAATCTGCATGTTGATGTTCTTGAGCGCGTGGTACTTGCCGTAATAGAAGTTCAGGTTCTTGACTTCGATCTTCGGAGCCGCCGGCGCGAGCGCCGAATCGCCGTGCGCGGGATCGAAGCCGGCCGGCGCCGCTGGGCGCTCGATGGGGTTCAAATGAGACTCTGCCATATTCATAGGGTCGCTCCGCCGTCACTTCTTGTCGAACATCGCGCGCGCGAGGATATTGAGTCCGAGCACACCGAGCGTAATCAGAAACACCCCGGCCCAGGCAAGCGATTGCCACTGCGGGAACGGGCTCATTGCAAACTTGTAGATGGTCACCGGCAGGTTCGCGATCGGTTGCCCCATATCGGTCGAGAAGAACTGGTTCGACAACGCGGTAAAGAGCAGCGGCGCGGTCTCGCCGGCGATACGCGCCACCGCGAGCAGCACACCGGTCACGACGCCGGCGAGCGATGCCTTCAGCGTTACAGATAGGATCATGCGCCACTTCGGCACACCTAGCGCGAATGCCGCTTCGCGCAATGCGTTCGGCACGAGCAGCAGCATGTTTTCGGTCGTACGGATCACGATCGGAACCTGCAGCAAGGCGAGCGCGAGAGCGCCAGCCCAGCCGGAGAAGTGGCCCACCTTGGCGACCACGACCGCATAGACGAACAGCCCGATGACGATCGATGGCGCCGACAACAGGATGTCGTTGATGAAGCGCGTGGTATTCGCAAACCAGCCCTTCTTCCCGTACTCGGCCAGATAGACGCCGGCGAGCACGCCGATCGGCGTACCGATGACCGTCGCAACGAGGACGAGAACCAGACTGCCGACGATGGCATTCGCCAGACCGCCGCCGTCCGTATTGGGCGGCGGCGTGGACTGCGTGAACAGTTGGACCGAAAGACCGCCCACGCCGAGACTCAGCGTCGTATAGAGAATCCACACGAGCCAGAGCAGGCCGAACGCCATCGCTGCGAGCGACAACGCCAACGCGAACGCATTGATGCGGCGGCGGTGGCGCTGCAGGCGGTCGCGCGTTGCCGCGAAGACTTCGGGGCTCGCCGAACCGGGTATATGTTGAGCGGGACGGTTCATTTGGTGCCCTCGCCTTGCTCGAGCCTTAGCAGCATGAATTTGGAAAACGCGAGCACGATGAACGTAATCACGAACAGGATCAGGCCCAGCTCCATCAATGCGGACGTGTGCAAACCCGGCGACGCTTCGGCGAACTCGTTCGCGAGCGCGGAAGTGATGCTGTTGCCCGGCGCAAAGAGCGACACGCTGCTCAAGAGATTCGTATTACCGATGACGAACGTGACGGCCATCGTCTCGCCGAGCGCGCGTCCCAGCCCGAGCATGACGCCGCCGATGACGCCGTTTTTCGTGAACGGCAGCACGATCCTCCACATGACCTCCCAGGTCGTGCAACCGATCCCATAAGCCGACTCCTTGAGCAGTACGGGCGTCACTTCGAAGACGTCCCGCATGACGGAGGCGATGTACGGAATGATCATGATGGCGAGGATCACCCCCGCGCACAAAATGCCGATACCGATCGGCGGCCCCTGGAAGAGCGCGCCGACGAACGGAATCGAACCGAGTACCTCGCCGATGGGCTTTTGGAAAAAGCGCGCGAAGATCGGCGCGAACACGAGCAAGCCCCACATACCGTAGACGATCGACGGAATGGCAGCCAGCAATTCGATGGCGATGCCGAGCGGCCGGCGCAACCACGTCGGCGAGAGTTCGGTCAGGAACAGCGCGATGCCGAAGCTGACGGGCACCGCGATGACGAGTGCGATGAGCGACGTGGCGATCGTGCCGTAGATCGGGACCAGCGCGCCGAAGGTGTCGTTGGGCGGATCCCAATCGGCGGTCCACAGAAAGCTCAGACCGAACTTGTGGATCGTCGGCAACGAGGCGACGAAAAGCGAGACGATGATCCCGCCAAGCGAAAGGAGCGTGACGATCGCGGCAAGCCGGGCGAGACCGCCGAAGACGATGTCGCCTAACCGGCTGGGCTCTTTTTGCGCCTGACTGGCCGGCGGCGATGCGACGTTGATCTCGGACATGTATGCGTAATCCTTTGCCGCACTGTTCGCCATGCGGCCGGTAGCGTTACCCGGGGAGCAGGCGCTGTGGCCCTTCCCCGGGCGTCCTCTGGACCGGCTTACTCAGCCAGCGCCTTGCCCGAACCGTCCTTCACCTTCGCTTTCCACTGCGTACGGATTTCCGAAACGACCGACTGCGGCAGCGAGATGTAGTCGAGGCTGTCCGCCGCCGGCGTACCGTTCTTGAACGCCCAGTCGAAGAACTTCAGCGTTTCCTTACCCTGCTCGGGCTTGTCCTGCGCAGTATGCAGCAGCACGAACGTCGCGCCGACGACCGGCCATGCGTCCTTGCCCGGCTCGTTCGTGAGGATCTGGTAGAACGACTTCTTCCAGTCCGCGCCCGCCGCCGCGGCCTTGAACGTCTCCGTCTTCGGCTCGACGACCGTACCCGCGCTGTTCTTGAGCGACGTGTAGGTCATGTGGTTCTGCTTCGCGTAGGCCCACTCCACGTAGCCGATCGCGCCCGGCAGACGCTGCACGAATGCGGCGACGCCATCGTTGCCCTTGCCGCCCGTACCGGTCGGCCAGTTGACCGTCGTGCCTTCGCCGATCTTCGACTTCCACTCGGGGTTGACCTGCGAGAGGTAATGCGTCCAGATGAACGACGTGCCCGAGCCGTCGGCGCGGCGGACCACGGCGATATCGGTATCGGGCAGCTTGGCTTTCGGGTTCAACGCAACGATCGCCGGATCGTTCCACTTCTTGATCTTGCCGAGATAGATGTCGCCGAGTACTTCGCCCGACAAAACGAGCTCACCGGCCTTCACGCCCGGCACGTTGACGACGGGCACCACGCCGCCGACCACCGTCGGGAACTGAAAGAGACCGTCCTTGGCCAGAGCGTCGTCCTTCAGCGGAGCGTCCGAGCCCGCGAAATCGACGGTCTTGGCGATGATCTGCTTGATGCCACCCGACGAGCCGATGCCTTGGTAGTTGACCTTGGCGCCACCGCTCTTCTGATAGGCGTCGGCCCATTTGGTGTAGATCGGTGCGGCGAACGTGCTGCCCGCGCCGGTAATGTCAGCGGCTTGCGCGGAGAGCGCGAAAAGCGCCGCGGCAACGCCGGCGAACGCAGTCTGCATCAATTTCATGGATTACCCCCAGTGGTGTGGTCGTGTGGATCGACACCGGGGAGATTAGGTAGTTATTGTGACAGTAATATGACCGAAAGTTGACGCCTTGTCATGGTCGCGCTGACACGATGAAGCGACTTTTTCAGAAATTGATCGACGATAGGCCGAATTTGGGGGGCGAAGACGCCAAAACTTCGCACCCGGAATATGACGGTCGGGCAGCAAAAACTACATAAACGAAACGCCGCGAATCGCGGCGTTTTTTCCGGTCAGGCGCCTCTACGCCGTCTCGCGCTCCGCCACCTGGGCAATGTTTTCGGCGCAACGCACGGCGAGCTCGCGTTCGCGCGCTTCGACCATGACACGCAACACCGGCTCCGTGCCGGAGGCCCGAATCAGCACGCGGCCATTGCCGGCCAGCAAACGTTCGGCTTCCGCAACTGCGCGCTCCAGCGCCGCGCTCTCCTTCCACTTGGCGCCCGCGCGCATCCGTACGTTGATGAGCTTTTGCGGGAACAGCGTCAAATCGGCCAGATGCTCCGCCAATGTGCGGCCGCTGCGCTTGAGCGCAGCCAGCACGAGCAGCGCCGATACGATGCCATCGCCGGTGCTGTGGCGATCGAGCGAGAGGATATGGCCCGAGCCCTCCGCGCCAAGCTGCCATCCATGTTCGTGCAACTGCTCGAGCACGTAGCGGTCGCCCACCGCCGCCCGGACGAATTGCACCCCTTCGCGGACCAGGGCCACTTCCACCGCCATGTTGGTCATCAGCGTTCCGACGGCGCCGGCTACCCGGCCTTCGGTCGCGATCCGATCCTTCACGAGCAGATAAAGCAATTCGTCGCCGTTATAGAGCCGCCCCTCGCCGTCGACGATCTGCAGGCGATCCGCATCCCCGTCGAGCGCAATACCGAGATCGGCGCGATTCGCGAGTACGGCGCGCACGAGCGCATCGGGCGCCGTCGCGCCGACGCCGTCGTTGATATTGAATCCATTCGGCGCGACGCCGATCGAGATGACCTCGGCACCGAGTTCGTGGAACACGTGCGGCGCAATGTGATAGGCCGCACCGTGCGCGCAATCGAGAACGATCTTCAATCCGTGCAGATCGAAGGCGGCCGGGAATGTGCTCTTGCAGAATTCGATGTAGCGTCCCGCCGCGTCGTCGAGCCTCCGCGCCTTGCCGAGCCGCTCGGACGGCGCGCATTCCAATGGCTCGTCGAGTGCGCTTTCGATCATCGCTTCGACCTCGTCGGGAAGCTTGTTGCCGTCCGCGCTGAAAAACTTGATGCCGTTATCGTAGTAAGGGTTGTGCGATGCGCTGATCACCACGCCCGCCGAGAGCCGCAGCGCCCGCGTCAAATAGGCGACGGCCGGCGTCGGCATCGGCCCGGCCAGCATCACATCCACTCCCGCCGCCGAAAACCCGGCTTCGAGGGCGGCTTCCAGCATGTAGCCGGATACGCGCGTGTCCTTGCCGATCAGCACCGTGGGCCGCGAGCCAGGCTTGGCCACCCGGCGGTCCGCGCCCGCCAACACCTTTCCGGCAGCGTAGCCGAGCCGCAATACGAAATCGGGCGTAATGGGCGCCTCACCGACTTTGCCCCGCACTCCATCGGTACCGAAATAGCGTCGTGCCATTCTCTTTTTTCCTTATCCAGTTCAGTCAATTAGATTGGGCCGCACTTCTCGTGGCGTCCCGCACCGCGGCCCATACCTTGATGGCATCGACGGTCTCGGCCACGTCATGCACTCGCACGATCGCCGCACCGCGCTCAGCCGCGCAGACCGCTCCCGCTACGCTGGCCGCGACCCGCTCGGCCGGCGTCGCGCGGCCCGTGACGACGCCGAACATCGATTTGCGCGACATGCCCGCCAGGATCGGGAAGGGCCTTGCTCCCGGCGCAACCCGCGGTGCGGTATCCCGTAGGTGCGCCAGCAGCGCGTAGTTATCTTCGAACGTCGATTTCCCAAAGCCGAATCCCGGATCGACGCTCAACCGTTCGCGCGCGATGCCTTCGCGCATCAGCGTATCGACACGCTCCGTCAGGAACGTACGAACATCCGCCACCACATCGGCATACTCGGGCTTGCCGCGCTGCATTGTCTGCGGTTCTCCGTGCATATGCATCGCGCACAAACCGCAGGTGCTATCGCGCACGGCCTCGATGGCGCCCGGAAGACGGAAACCCCAGACGTCGTTGATCAGGTCCGCACCGGCCGCCAGCGCGGCCCGCATCACTTCGGGCTTGTAGGTGTCGACGGACAGCGGCACCCCGACTCCCGCCAGCGCCTCGACGATCGGCATCACGCGGGCCAGCTCTTCATCGAGCGGTACCGGCGGCGCGCCGGGGCGCGTCGATTCGCCGCCGATATCGATGATCTCGACGCCTTCGTGAATCATGCGTTCCGCCTGGCGCAGCGCGTCGTCGCGGGCCGCGTAACGCCCGCCATCGGAAAACGAATCGGGGGTGACGTTGAGAATTCCCATTACGCGGGGCCGCTCGAACGTCAACGTGAACCGGCCGCATTGCAGCGGCTCGGGAAGGGATGCCGGGGAAAGATCAGTGTGCGTCACGAATCGTTGTGCGAGGAAAAAACACCCAGGGGGCGCGAGCGCGACGCAACGAAAAAGGCCGGTGCGTCAACCGCACCGGCCCTGTCACGCATCGCAACCTTCGTCAGGCCGGCGCGGTGGCGCTGCCCGGCTTGACCTCAGCGCCCGGCGGCGTCCCACTACTGCCGGACGAGGCATCGGCCGGCGAAGCGCTCTTCGGCGAACGCGGCGGGCGACCGGCCATGATGTCGTTGATCTGGTCCGCATCGATGGTTTCCCATTCCATCAGCGCGGCAGTCATAGCCTCGACCTTGTCGCGGTTGGCTTCGAGCAGGCTCCGTGCAAGGTTGTATTGGTCATCGAGCACGTGGCGAATCTCGGCGTCGACCTTCTGCTGCGTCGCCTCCGAAATGGCGCGCGTAAAGCCCCGGCCGAACGGCGAAGTTTCGTTTTCGTCATCGGCGTAGACCATCGGACCGAGCGCATCCGTCATACCGAAGCGCGTCACCATCGCGCGAGCAGTCTGCGTGGCCTTGTTGAAATCGTCCGAGGCGCCGGTGCTGATCAGATTCAGGAACAGCTCCTCCGCAACGCGGCCGCCAAACAGGATCGCGAGCCGATCGAGCAGATAATCCTTGGAATACGTCTCGTTATCGTGCTCGGGCAATTGCCAGGTCACCCCGAGCGCGCGGCCACGCGGAATGATCGTGACCTTGTGAACCGGATCTGCCTTCGGCAACAACTTCGCCACGACGGCGTGACCGGCTTCGTGATACGCCGTGGCGCGCTTCGCTTCCTCGCGAATCACGGCCGACTTGCGCTCCGGGCCCATGAAGATCTTGTCCTTGGCATCCTCGAAGTCTTGCATCTCGACGATGCGCTTGCCTCGGCGCGCCGCGAAAAGGGCGGCTTCGTTGACGAGGTTCGCGAGGTCCGCGCCCGAAAAACCCGGTGTGCCGCGCGCGATGACGGCAGCGTCGACATCGTTGGAGATCGGAACCTTGCGCAGGTGCACTTTCAAAATCTGCTCGCGGCCGCGAATGTCGGGCAAGCCGACATAGACCTGACGGTCGAAACGGCCGGGACGCAGCAATGCTTTGTCGAGCACGTCCGAACGGTTCGTCGCGGCGATGACGATGACGCCCGAATTGGCTTCAAAGCCATCCATCTCGACGAGCATCTGGTTCAGGGTCTGCTCGCGCTCGTCGTTGCCGCCCCCCATGCCGGCGCCGCGGTGGCGGCCGACGGCATCGATTTCGTCGATGAAGACGATGCACGGGGCATGTTTTTTCGCTTGCTCGAACATATCGCGAACGCGCGCGGCACCCACGCCGACGAACATTTCAACGAAATCCGAACCGGAGATACTGAAAAACGGCACCTTGGCTTCGCCGGCGATGGCGCGCGCAAGCAGCGTCTTGCCGGTACCCGGTGGCCCGACGAGCAGCACGCCACGCGGAATGCGTCCACCGAGCTTCTGAAATTTTTGCGGGTCGCGCAGGAAATCGACGAGTTCGGACACTTCCTCCTTCGCTTCGTCACAACCGGCGACATCCGTGAAATTGATTGCGTTGTTGTTCTCGTCGATCAGACGCGCGCGCGATTTGCCGAACGAGAACGCTCCGCCTTTGCCGCCGCCCTGCATCTGCCTCATCATGTAAAACCAGAATCCGATGATGAGAATCGTCGGTCCCAGGTAGTAAAGCGCCGATACGAGCGCGCTCGGCTCTTCATCGGCCTTGCCGCTCACCTGAACGCCATACTTCATCAGATCGCCGACCATCCAGATGTCGCCCGGCGATACGATCTGGTACTTTTGACCGTCGGCAGGAGTGACCGTGAGATTACGCCCTTGAACGACGACACTCTTGACCTTGCCGTCCTTCGCATCCGTCATGAACTGGGAGTACGAGACACCTTCCTGGACGCGGGGCTTGTCGAACTGCTTGAACACAGTAAACAGCACCAGTGCGATCACCAGCCACACTGCTGCCTTCGAAAACATATTGTTGTTCAAAGCACCACTCCTTCCTTATAGACGGGCGCCTACATTTACCTTGCGGCACCACGAAAGCATTCTAATCCAGTCCGTAGACCCCTGCCATAACGTTTCGTTACCGCGCAAATAGGGTTTTTCGATTCGTCAACGTGTCGTTTTCGCACAGTGCGGGCACCGCGGCGCAGCGCTGGCACCGGTGCCCTTGACACGCTCCTTATCCCGGACGCTTCAAATTCCTGCCCAGAATGAACGTCTCGGACGATTTGTCGCGGGACGCCTTGGGCTTGCGCGCCGCGACCGTCTTGAATTGGCGCTTGAACTTCTCGACGATCTGACTGTAGCCGCTCCCGTGGAAACATTTGACGAGCAAAGCACCTTCCGGCTTCAGGTGGTTCTGCGCGAATTCGAGGGCGAGATCACAAATATGCTCGATACGCGCCGCGTCCGCCACGGCCACACCGGACAGATTGGGCGCCATATCGGAAATTACAAGGTCCACGCGCCGATCGCCCACTTTCTCTTCGAGCTGCGCCGCCACGGCCTCTTCGCGAAAATCGCCCTGAATGAAATGAACATCGGCGATGGGCTCCATCGGCAGGAGATCGAGCGCAATGATCGTCCCGTCGATGCCGCCCTCTCGGCTTTCATCGCGGCGCGCGCCGTGCGCGAGCTTGTTGCGCACGTACTGACTCCAGCTGCCCGGCGCCGAGCCGAGATCGACGATCACCTGCCCCGGGCGAATCAGCTTGTCCTGCTCGTCGATTTCCTTGAGTTTGTAGGCCGCGCGGGCGCGGTAACCTTCGCGCTGCGCCAGCTTGACGTAAGGATCGTTGATATGGTCGTGCAGCCACGACTGATTGAAGCGATTTTTTGCCATCGAAAGGTTTACAACTGTTGCTGCGTCGCCGCACTTTTGGCGGATAATACGCGTTTTGCCGATGCGGCCGCCGCGCGCTCGCGGTTTGTCACATTCCTCACGCCTTCGTAACGTATTTGCAAGCTGCCTCGCGTATTCGCAAGCCGCCCACATTCTAGTCGAGTTGCCGATCCCCCATGCCCGCCCTCAAAGTCTCTCCCGCTCAACGCGCCGAATTGCGCGCCCAGGCTCATGCGCTCAAACCGGTCGTGCTGATCGGAGGCGATGGGCTGACCGATGCCGTGCTGGCCGAGATAAAGGTCCACCTCGCCGCGCATGAGCTCATCAAGATTCGCGTATTCGGCGACGAACGCGAGGCGCGCGCGGCCATCTACGAACAGATCTGCGATACGCTCCGCGCCGCTCCCATCCAGCACATCGGCAAATTGCTCGTGGTCTGGAAGCCGCAGGAGAACGCCCGCCCCGCGGTGACCAAACCCGCGGGCCGCACCGCCACCGCGAAAAGCCCCGCCAGCGCCAAGACCGCAGGCCGTGCCGGCGGCGCTAGCGCAGCGCGCAGCCGCGCCATGCCGAGTGCGCAGCAAGCCGCCGGCGAAAAAGCCGGGCGCGGGGCCGCACCCCGCCTGGTAACAGTCGTCAAGCCGAGCGACAACCCCAAGCGCAGGCCGAAACCGCAAACCGTGGTCGTGCGCGGCAATGAACGTGTCACCGCGGGCGGCACGGTCAAGCGTGCGAAGAAACGTCAGACCAGCGCCAAGCGCCAGCATCAAACAGTGAAGTAACCGGGTCTTCAGGGCCCGTCCGATATCGGGGGCCGCTCTCGAGCGGCATGTCAGGTTCGGCTGCTCGCACCGCCGAGAGTATCGACGGGCAGCTTCCAGACGAGTACGACGCCCAGCAGGCTCTCGATCAGATAAATCAGGCTCGAGACGCCATGAAGCATCCCGAATCGGGCGGCATACGCCGAATGCGCCAGATCCACGCCGGCGTCGAGTGCCGCGGTGCGCATCGCTTCCATGAACGGCTGCAGCGCGAAATATCCGACCAGCACGCAAATCAGCATACCGGCCAACAACCCTCTGAGCGGCCGGTACGCGAGCGAACCGCGCCGCACGAGTACGTTCCCGAGCGCGAGCGCGAGAATCCCACACAACACGCCGATCATCGCTTCGATCCGAAAAAGCCGCGCCGCGACAGCGCCCGCCGCGACACGGTCGAGCGTCGCAAACAGCGTGGGCGCGGCAGCGTAGCCGATCGTCAGCAAAGAGCCGACCCAAACGACGACGAGCAATCTGAAAATACGATGCGGAGCCAGGGACACGTGGCCGCCTGTCAGACGTAGCTCACGGCGATGATTTCGTACTCGCGCACGCCGCCGGGCGCCTGCACCGCAGCGACGTCGCCTTCCGATTTGCCGATCAGCGCGCGCGCGATCGGCGAGCTGACGGAGATCAGACCGTGATCGATATCGGCCTCGTCGTCGCCGACGATCTGATAAGTCACGACGTTACCCGAACCGAGATCCTCGAGCTCGACGGTGGCCGCGAACACCACGCGGCCGTCGGCATCCAGCGCGGCCGGGTCGATGACCTGGGCCGCCGCCAGCTTCGATTCGATCTCCGCAATCCGGCCCTCGATGAATCCCTGCTTTTCCTTTGCCGCATCGTATTCGGCGTTTTCGGACAGATCGCCTTGCGCACGCGCCTCCGCGATCGAGTTGATGACAGAGGGACGCTCGATGGATTTCAATCGCTGCAGTTCGTCGCGCAGCTTGTTGGCGCCCCGTTTTGTCAATGGAATAGTGCTCATAGACAGATCAGTAAGCAAAAAAGACGGCTATAAAAAAGTACCGCGGTTAAGTGCATCCCGTCAGGCGTTGTGGCCACCGGAGGGGACGCCGCTTAACCGCGGCATCTGGGGTCGAAGCCGACCCCGACTAGTAATCAGAAGCCTAGTTTAGGCGAGCGTGAAGGCCTTGTAAATCATAGACTTCCAAGTCGCGCAGGTAACGCAGGCCCTCGACGGCCGCGCGCGCGCCGGACATCGTCGTGTAGTACGTGACCTTATTTGCCTGGGCGCTCATGCGAATCGAGCGCGAATCGGCGATCGCGGCGCGCGTTTCGTCGACCGTCGTGAATACGAGGGCGATCTCGCCGTTTTTGATCATGTCGACGATGTGGGGGCGCCCGTCCTTCACCTTGTTCACGACCTTCACGGGCACACCGGCTGCGGCAATCGCCGCGGCCGTCCCTTTCGTCGCGACGATCGGGTAGCCGAGTTCATGCAGCATGCCGGCCACTTCGACCGCTTTCGCCTTGTCCGCATCCATCACCGTGATCAGCACGGTGCCCGACTCCGGCAGTCGCGAGCCGGCGGCGAGTTGCGACTTGAACAGCGCTTCGCCGAACGTCTGGCCGACGCCCATCACTTCGCCCGTCGAACGCATCTCCGGCCCCAGGACCGGATCGACGGTCGGGAATTTGACGAACGGGAAGACGGCTTCCTTCACGCTGAAGTAAGGCGGCTCGACCTCCTTTTCGACGCCCTGCTGGGCGAGCGTTTGCCCGACCATTGCGCGCGCGGCGATCTTGGCGAGCGGGAGGCCCGTCGCCTTGGAGACGTACGGCACGGTACGCGAAGCGCGAGGATTGACTTCCAGCACGTAGATGACGTCCTTCAGCGTTCCGTCGTCCTGCTTCACCTGCTGAATCGCGAACTGGACGTTCATCAGGCCCACGACGTTCAGGGCGCGCGCCATGGCGCCGGTCTGGCGCTTCAGTTCGGCTACCGTCTCCTTCGAAAGCGAATAAGGCGGCAACGAACAGGCCGAATCGCCCGAATGCACGCCGGCCTGTTCGATGTGCTCCATCACGCCGCCGATGAAGACGGCCTGGCCGTCCGAGATGCAATCGACATCGCATTCGATCGCATCGTTCAGGAAACGGTCGAGCAGCACCGGCGAATCGTTGGACACCTTCACGGCCTCGCGCATATAGCGCTCGAGATCGCGCGGTTCATGGACGATTTCCATCGCGCGCCCACCGAGCACATACGACGGGCGCACGACGAGCGGGTAACCGATCTCGTCGGCAAGCGTGAGCGCGTCCGCTTCGGTGCGCGCCGTGCGGTTCGGCGGCTGACGCAACTGCAGATCCTGCAGCAGCTTCTGGAAGCGCTCGCGATCTTCCGCGGCATCGATCATGTCGGGCGACGTACCGATGATCGGCACGCCGTTGGCTTCCAGATCGAGCGCCAGCTTCAGCGGCGTCTGACCGCCATACTGGACGATCACGCCGAGCGGCTTTTCCTTGTCGACGACCTCGAGGACGTCTTCGAGCGTGAGCGGCTCGAAATAAAGGCGATCGGACGTGTCGTAATCGGTCGACACGGTCTCCGGGTTGCAATTGACCATGATCGTTTCATAGCCATCCTCGCGCATGGCGAGCGCGGCGTGAACGCAGCAGTAGTCGAATTCGATGCCCTGGCCGATGCGGTTCGGGCCGCCGCCGAGCACCATGATCTTCTTGTTCGATGTCGGCATGGCCTCACACTCTTCCTCGTAGGTCGAGTACATATAGGCCGTCTTGGTGGCGAATTCAGCGGCGCACGTATCGACCCGCTTGTAGACCGGACGCACGTTCAGCTCGATACGGCGGCGGCGCACGTCGGCCGGTGCGGCCGCAAGGAGCTTCGCAAGCCGGCGGTCCGAGAAACCGCTTTGCTTCAGGAAGCGAAGCTCGTCCCTGCTGAGGCTCTCGAGCGTACGGCCCGCGAGCGCTTTTTCCCTGGCGACGATTTCTTCGATTTGCGCGAGGAACCACGGATCGATCGACGTCTCTTCGAACACCTCGTCGAGCGACATGCCGAGGCGGAACGCGTCGCCCACGTACCAGATACGATCCGGACCGGGCTCGCCGATCTCGCGCACGATCTCGTCGCGGTGCGTGGATTTCTCGTCGAGCCCATCCACGCCGACCTCGAGGCCGCGCAGCGCCTTCTGGAACGATTCCTGGAACGTGCGGCCGATCGCCATGACCTCGCCCACGGATTTCATCTGCGTCGTCAGATGCGAATCGGCCTCGCGGAATTTCTCGAAGGCAAAGCGCGGAATCTTCGTGACGACATAATCGATCGTCGGCTCGAACGATGCGGGCGTCTGACCGCCCGTGATTTCGTTCTTGAGCTCGTCGAGCGTATAGCCGACGGCCAGCTTGGCGGCGACCTTCGCAATCGGAAAGCCCGTGGCCTTCGAAGCGAGCGCCGACGAACGCGACACGCGCGGATTCATTTCGATGACGATCACGCGGCCGTCATCCGGATTGATGGCGAACTGAACGTTCGAGCCACCCGTATCGACGCCGATTTCACGCAGAACCGCCAGCGACGCGTTGCGCAGTAGCTGGTATTCCTTGTCGGTCAACGTCTGCGCCGGTGCCACGGTGATCGAATCGCCGGTATGGATGCCCATCGGATCGAGGTTTTCGATCGAGCAGACGATGATGCAGTTGTCCGCACGGTCGCGCACCACTTCCATCTCGTACTCTTTCCACCCGAGCAGCGATTCTTCGATGAGCAATTCATGCGTCGGCGAAAGGTCGAGGCCGCGCCGGCAGATTTCTTCGAATTCCTGGCGGTTATAGGCGATACCGCCGCCCGAGCCGCCGAGGGTGAAGGACGGCCGGATCACGACCGGGTAGCCGGGGCCGCCCGTTTGCACGGCGATCTCGGCCTGCACCTTCAGCGCTTCTTCCATCGAATGCGCAACGCCCGACTTCGCCGAGCCGAGGCCGATCTTCGTCATCGCATCCTTGAACTTCTGACGGTCCTCCGCCTTGTCGATCGCTTCCGGCGATGCGCCGATGAGTTCCACGCCGTACTTGGCCAGCACACCGTGATGGAAAAGA